>Ga0209717_1000156_pt1 | contig 85537 bp, 74 predicted proteins | sample AD_UKC048_MetaG_FD_184418 | JGI IMG/M metagenome (GOLD analysis project Ga0209717, IMG submission 184418) | Active sludge microbial communities of municipal wastewater-treating anaerobic digesters from USA - AD_UKC048_MetaG (SPAdes) (version 2) | ecosystem: Engineered > Bioreactor > Anaerobic >...
AGGAACTTACTTTTCATTTGTTTGGCTTTGAATGGCTAAAGTTAATCATATTTTGTTCAATCTTATATGAAGAATGAAAAGAAAATAAATTGTTTTAAAAGGGACCCATAAGATGTTCGCATTTTGCGTTTTGCATTTTGCATTTTACATTTCATTTTGCATTTGGCATTTCATTTGGCATTTTTCATGCTTTACTTTTTACTATTCTCCGCTCACCCTTCACCGCTCACTCTTCACCGCTCACTCTTCACTACTTTTTCGAAACTGCTAAAATCATCTCCCTCAGCAGCAACCAGATACAATCCCGCCGGGCATTCGAGGCCGGAATCGTCAAAAAAGGGACGCCATCCCTCGGGACGCCATCCCTTTACTTTCCTGCCTAGAATATCATAAACCACAACGCTCAAGTCTGCTCCCTTTTCAGCATTGACAGTAATCTTAACCTGGTCAGAAAACGGATTGGGGAAAACGGAAATGCTGATGGTTGAAGGGTTTGGAGTTTCCTGGGTAAAACCCGGGCTGGTAATCAAAATGATGTGGATTATGGTTAAAAATATAAGGCATTTTCTTTTCATTTGTTTGGCTTTGAATGGCTAAAGTTAATCATATTTTGTTCAGACTTATATGAAAAACAAAAAGAAAATCAATTGTTTAAAAAGGGTTCCAAAGATGTTCGCATTTTGCGTTTTGCATTTTGCATTTTTCATTTCATTATTCATTTTGCATTTCATTTTGCATTTCATTTTGCATTTTTTTAGGGATTTTTTACCTGATTCGGAAAAGTTTTGATACCGATGGCTTTATGGATTATGCCGGATTCTTTGTTTTGCTTGACTTTTGCAGGTTTGTACTTTACATTTAATCCGCCAAAATACTTAAACCGATGAAGAGCCTGCTTTCCGCATCCCTGGCATGCTTGTTCATGCTCAGCGCCTATTCTCAGACCAACCATGCGCCGGTCGCTGTCAGTGATACCGTTGAAGTCGTGTCGCAGATATCAACCATTATTGATGTGCTGGCCAATGATTATGATCCGGATGGGGATTCGCTTATAATCTCTTATGTCAATTTCCCTTTTTATGCCCAGGAAGTAGAAATAATCAATAATAAAATCCGGTTTAAATCGGATAACCTGATTGAGAAAGTCCTTTTGACGTATCGGATTTCAGATGATAATCAGCCGCCACTTAGTTCAAATTCGACTTATGTGCATATATATTTATTAAAAAATCCAAACTGCCCGGTCGCAAACTTTGAGTATTACAACCTGGAAGAAATGAAACCAATTGAGCTGGATGTTATGGGGAATGATGAAGATCCTGATGGAGATCCGATAAAGCTTTACGAGATCCCGGAAACACACAACTGCAATGTATCGATCAATGCCGATTCAACCAGGGTCATCGTGAAGCCCGGATATATGGCAAATCGGTTAGGGTCATTCGAATATGTGATCCGTGAAGTCAATACACCGGATAATTATTTGTCTTTACCCATGACTTCCCATTTTAAAATAGTTCAAAATCCGCAAATTCCCGTACTTTTTCCGGATACGGCTAACGTAACCGGAGGAATCCCCTTCACAATTCCTGTTCTGGAAAACGATTATGATCTGCAAAACGACCCATTCGAGGTTTTTCATTATTACAATCCTTATACAGGCACAGTTACGCAGGTTGGCGATGACCTTGTCTACACTGCTCCGGTATCATTTGCCGGCAAAGATTCATTTTGGTACGATGCCAGGGAAATAGATGATACTAACATCGTAACCAACAAACAAAAGGTAATCATTAGTGTTGAAAAAAATCCATTATGCCCGGTTGGAGTTCCCGATCATGTGAGCGGGAAATGTTACGAGGCCTTCACCATTGATGCCATCGCCAATGATTATGATCCGGAAGGGTATCCGGTCGTGATTTTTGAGGTTCAAGGTGGAGGTGAAGTGGTTATCGACAACAATAAAATCATCTACACTTCAAATCCCAGGGTGATCAACCATGATACAATCTATTACCGGATCCGGCGTTCAACTAATCATGAGTATTATTCGGAGCTGACTCCCATTTTTATCGATCTGGAGCAAAATCCTGTGCTTCCAGTTGCAGTCGATGATTATGCCCGGGCAACGATCTTTGCTCCTGTTATCATATCACCTATGGATAACGATATACCTAATGCTGCCGATTCTCTTATCCTGGTATGGCCGACTTCCGATATCGGATATGTTCAGCGGATATCCGACAGCCTGCTCTCTTTTCAACCTTCAACTGCAAGTTCAGGCCAGGAGATCGTTAGCTACTATATCCTGGATAAGAACAATTATAATATGGTTGCCAGAGGCCGGATTTTTGTCGACATCGAACCTCATCATTTTTTTGATACGTTAAACATCAATAATATAAAAGCCTGGGTCAATGCCGATGGCCTATTGTTTAATAAAGCACGAGAGATTCCGGGAATGAAAAGTTATCCATTATTGATGTCGTATTTCAGGTATCCTGCTAATCAGGAGACCAGCACTATCTTTAACAGCCTTATCTGGATCGGTGGAGTATCCGATTCCGGAAACCTTCACTTTGCAGGAGAAAGATATCGATTTGAGGGGACCGATTTCCAGCCCGGACCGGTTTCCGATGTATATGACTCAACTTATGCAAGAAAGTACTGGAGATTATGGAAATTAAACAGGGAAGATATTGAATATCATAGGTATAACTGGTGGAAATCAGGTTATCAGCCTGTTGATGCTATCGTCACCTGGCCGGGCAATGGCATCACGGAAGCAGGCCAGGCTGATCGGCTGGCGCCATTCAAAGATATCGGCCAGGATGGGCGGTATGATCCGATGGAAGGAGATTACCCGTTGATCCGTGGCGACCAGGCAATTTATTTTATTAAGAATGACGATAAGATCCATACCGAATCGGATGGTACAAGGTTAAGGTTGGAGGTCCATGGAATGGTATACGGATTCAATGCCCCTGGCGACAGCGCCCTGATGCATACCGTGTTCGTTCATTACGATCTGATCAACAGGTCGGAAAACATTTATTATGAAACTTATGCCGGTATCTGGACCGAAATAGATATCGGCGGAATGTGGGATGATTATATCGGGAGCGATGTCGGTAGAAATACGTATTTTGGTTACAATGGCGATGATTTTGATGAGGATGATACTGAGCAACCGGAAGAGATCACGAAAGGTTACGGGAAAAATCCTCCGGCACAGTCGGTCACCATTCTTGCCGGCCCTGTAATCGATGCAGATGGAACGGACAATCCACCCGGTGGTTGTGATTATGGGGTTAACGGCATTAATTTCGGCAATGACATGGTTGATGATGAACGGTATGGATTATGTAGCTTTATGAATAACATACAACTCCCTGCTCATGTTGGCAACCCGTATTATCCAGCTCCCATATTATATAATATTCTTAAAAGCCAGTGGTATGACGGGCAGGATCTCCTTTTCGGCGGAGATGGGACTATTTACGATTCGCGGGCAGTCGGGCCCGGATGCAGGTATGTTTTCCCTGGATCATCTGATATCTTGAATCTCGGTACCGGATGTTTACCCCCGGAGGAGCCATATAATACCGGTGGTTTTTACTGGACCGACAGCAATATGAACTCTCCCGGCGACCGGCGGGGAATAGGCTCCATGGGCCCTTTCACCTTCAAACCCGGCGATGTGCAGGAGATCGAACTGGCCTACGTCGTCGCCAACGGCTGGAACGGGCCGGTATCGTCGGTGGATAAGCTGATGGAATATATCGATACGCTGCGTGCCCGGGTGCAAAACGGCGGACTTATTGTCCCAAACAGCGAGCTGGGATACAATGAACCTTCCAAAATCCCGGGAAGCCTGAAAATTTATCCGAATCCGGCATCGGATTTTGTTGTTGTCGAAATAAAGGGAATAGAATCCGGTTGTGAATATGAAATCTATGATCTCTTTGGCAGGATGGTGCTATCGGGAATATTATCATTTCAAGCACAAAACGTCATCAATACCAATGGATTATCATCCGGGTTATATGTTTTAATGGTGAAAACGGATGATATGGTTTATTCGGGGAAAATCATTAGACGCTGATGCGACTGTGATGGAATTGAACTAATTTCCCCCTTCCCCCGGATGCGGGAAGGGCTGGGGTTGGGGGCTAAGCTAAACCGTCACCACCGCGATCCGCTTCTTCCCGTCCATGCTGACAGTCAGCGGTTTATCGAAGCGGATATGGCGGAAATACTTCGTCTGGCTGATCACCGGCTGCTGTTTCAGGATCTCCCAGCGGATGTAGCTCTTCGACAGCTCGGGCTGGATGCTGAAATAACCGACGTTCATCGACACAACGTTATGGAAGAAATGAGAACCTGACGAAGCATCCAGCGGGTATCCTTCGAGGCTGGTCTCGATGATGACCCGGGCATGCGAGATCTGCGCCCAGTTCACCGGGATGCCGATCCAGCGGTCGCGCGTGCCCCACCGGCCGGGACCGATCAAAAGGTATTTCTTGTTCTCTGCGGCAAACTTCCGGTTCATCTCCTCGATCTCATAGGTCATTTGCATAGTCTCACCCTTGTCGAAGGTGTCGATATCCACAAAGATCACATCCTCAATGTTATCGATCACCCCGTTGCCCATACTCTTTTCGGCATATAAAATGATCTTCTCTTTCGGAATCTTGTCGATATTGACATTATAGTCCATCGCATTGCCGATCAGCGGCTTGATCTGCAGCAAATAAAAGGTGGCCCGCCCATGATTGTCTTTCGTCAGGTCAACGGCAAACTCGATCTCCACCGGCGATCCCATGGCTTCCTTGACGACATCCAGCACCACTTCAATCGTCTGAGCCAAAGGAACAAAGTTGTATTTCAGGATATTGGCAAAATTGATCAACCGGGGTCCGGGATGGGTCAAGCCCGGGATAATGACCTGGTTATCCGCATCATAAACGGAGGCACAGTGCTTCAGGTTGCCATGCATCTCGGCTTCGTAAATGTCGAGTTTGGCCAGCCCGGCAGTATCCCCTTCCAGGAGATTTATCTCTTTCTTATTGAGATCGACGGCATAAAACTCCACCTGAGTGTTCTGCGACTGGTCTTTGGGCGATAATATCTCGGTTGTAGGGTATTTGGGCGAAAAACGGTAGGCTTTCTCGCCGTCGACCACCGATTTGCCCAGCCCGACGGCCGTCACGGCAAAGCCCTCTTCGGGCTGCATGTGGGCATAAGGGTAGAAATTATACGACTGCGCCACACCGCTGATGTGCGGGTAGAAATAGTTGCCGTATTGCCTCCCGACCACCTCCTGGATCACTACCGCCATCTTCTCCTCTTCGATCTTATAGTGCACCGCTTCGATATAACCCCGCGCTTCGGGCGAATAGATCGAGGCAAAAACGAGCTTGACGGCGTCAAGGGCCTGCTTCAGCCGCTCATTCGGATCGGGATGGCAGTTGGGAAGCAGATAGGTCTCGAAAATCCCGGCAAAAGGCTGCATCAGCGAATCTTCGAAGAGGCCTGACGAACGTACGGCAATCGGTTTGGTGATCCGCGTCAGCAGTACCTTCATCCGCTTCACCAGCGTATCGGTCAGCTTTGCATCCATGAACCGCTTTTTGATCTCCTCGTAATCGGTCGTCGAGGCCACAAAATCCCTCAGATGGTTCCGGTCCATGAAATACTCGAACTCCTCTGTCCCGATAACCGAAGTCTTTGGCGCCTGGATCTTGATGGTCGGGATTTGTTTGGAAAAATCAAAATTGTAGATCAGCGTATTGACAAAAGCCAGCCCTCTTCCCTTCCCGCCAAGGTAACCATCCATCAGGCTTACAATGTTGGTCTCGTCGGTAATGGCCGACTCCTCGAACGGGATGATCTTACCCTGGTTCTGTTCGTTCCTGAACCGGCCGATCACATCGATGAGATAATCCCTTATCTGACGGGCATTCTCAAAATCGGTGACCTTCTGCGGGTTCAGGATCTTCGCCGCCTGTATCTCTCCGCGCGCCGTGAGCCATAGGGAAAAATGGTCCCTTTTGGCATGATAGAGCAATGATTCATCGGGAATTACCCGCAACAGCCTCTCAAACTCCCGCAGCGTCCGGGCTTCGGCGATCTTAGCCCCCTGCTCGTTACGGTAAATAAAATTGCCAAATCCGAGAAAGTGGGTGATAAAACTCCGGAAATCCTGGCTCAGCGTTTCGGAATTTTTATTGATGAAGGTGCATTTCAAGCGATAGGCCATCTCCGAATTCTCCTCTTCCGAACTTTGGATGATAATGGGCATATCCTTGTGTACCGACCGGGAATACTCCACCAGGTCGAAGCCGGCCCGTTCATCCAAAACGCCATTCCGGTTGAATTTCACATCGGTAATGAGGCACAGAAGATAATCCCTGAAGCGCTCCATCACGGCTGTGGCCTCCTCGTAGGTCGAAACCATCAGGATCTTGGGCCTGGCGCGAAGCCTGAGGATTTTGTAGAGTTCGTCGGTGCTTACGTCTTCAATGATCCGCTTGGTCTGCTCCAGCACAATATGATAAAGCATCGGCAGATACCGCGAATAATACTTGGCCGAGTCTTCGACCAGGAGGATGACACGCACCATCCCGATGTCGGTATCGTTATCGGCATTGATCTTATCCTCCACATGCTTGATCATGGCAAAAAAGACCGACGATTCCCCGTTCCAGATAAAAACCTTGTCGATATGCTCCAGGGCGTTTTTATCTTCGGAGATCAAAGCCATTTCGGCATTGTTGTTCAGAAGAAGAAAAACGGGGATATAGGGATAGAGCCGTTTCACCTTGCAGCTCAGGCCGATCGGGGTACGTTTGTCGGCCCCCATCATCATGATGATCAGATCGAAATGGCGCTGGCCCAGGATATCCATCGCCTCATCGATGCCGGAAACCCCGGTGATACGGGGAATCGATGTCAGGTTGAGGGTATGGTATTCTCCCAGGACATGTTCCGAAAACCGGCCTTCTTTCTCGATGCTGTAAGCGTCGTAAAGATTGGCGACCAGCAGGATCTCTTTCACTTTGAAGGGCATCAGGTCATGGTAAATATCCCGGTCTTCGTTGGATTTGTTGATAAACCGCTGCAATAGCTGCCGGCTGGTCACTACAGGCTGGCCATCGTCGGATTTGGCGGCAGTACGTCCGGCCCCGGGCTTTATGATGGTCTTTGCCAGCTGCCCGTTGATAAAGCCGGTGATCATGTTGGCCAGGTTCTCGATCAGGTGCCGTTCCTCGATCATGAACGGCCCTTCGTCGATTTCGGGGAACTCCTTCAGGTAGTACACCTCGATATATCCCACTTTATTGTCGATGGTCTCGAAACGCTGCCGCTGCACCCAGGGAGTCGCTTTGAACTCGATGCTGGCAAACTCCTTGCCTTCGTAGAGAATACGGGCCGCTGTAAATTGCGGGTACTGCCAGGCGGGAGGGAGAATGGTGGAGATTTGTTTCAGCGTCTCCTCGATCGATTTCCCCTCTTTGATGATCTGGGTGGTGCGGTTGATGGCGGCCAGCTCTTTTAACCGTTCGATATTCTGTGCCTTCAGCTGAAGGTAGTTGGCCGGGTTGCCCGAAGCGTTTTCGTTCATGTGTCAGCAGTCTGAATAATGCTCTAAAATTAAGAAAAATCGGGCTTTTGGAGATAAAACCGCTTCCTGTTTTAAACTTTTCATTTTGACAATTGTTTATCAGATAAATTTGCGGACATGAGGCTGATTATTATATTATTACTGATACTTACTCTGCCTTTCAGCCCTGCCGGCCAGACGGCAGATGAAGTCCTTTCCCGCTATTTTGTCACCGAACTTGAAGGCAATGTCTTTATGAGGTGGACCATTACAGCAGGCAACACCTGTGAGGATACTTATATTGAACGGTCGGCAGACGGGATCGCCTTTGAGCGGATCGGCCTGATTGCAGGTATTTGCGGCAGCCCGGACGCGAGCATTACCTTCGAGTTCACCGATACGGTCCCGGTCTACAATCAAATCAGCTATTACCGCCTGATGCTGGGATATTTTGGCTATACAAAACCGCTGGCCATTGAGGTAAAAAAGTTCAATGATGAAGGTTTTTTTGCGGGTCCTAATCCCTTCCGCGATTTTACACGTATTGCCTTTAGAAATGACGATAATGAGGAATACCGGCTCCTGGTCTGTGATATGCAGGGACGCTCTGTCCTGCAAATGTTGACCAATGGAAATGAATTTATCATCCGGAGGGAAGAGCTGGGATCAGGGATATATATAGTTAAGATGATTAAAGAAAACGTGACCCTCAATCATTTCAAGCTCATAACGGAATAACAGTAATAATCCGCGCAAATCCGTCGCAACTTGTCTGCCAACCGGCGGATCCGTTTCATCTGTGTGCCATTAACATTAATTGGACACGAATGACACGGATTTAAATGGACGATCACGAATAATACTTTTGGTAACTTTGCTGGTACCTATTTTGAATGGAATCCAGGCCGAAAATAAAGATCGGGCAAACTACCACCGACCGATTTGTAGAAATCGCCGGCTGGGCTGCGCTGGCTTTTATGTGGATCATTACACTTTACTATTTCCGGAAACTTCCCGAAACCATCCCGACTCATTTCAATATGAAAGGTACTGCGGACGGATTCGGACAAAAATCGACGATCTTTCTGCTTCCAGCCATCGGAACCGTCCTGTTCATCGGCATGACCATTCTGAACCGCTTTCCGCATATCTTCAATTACCCGGTCAGGATCAATTCTGAGAATGCGATCAGACAATATACCCTGGCAACCCGGCTGTTGCGGATATTTAAGGTTTCGATCGTGCTGATCTTTTTAATGATAACCTGGATGACTTCCGCTGCGGCCAACAATCAGGGTAAAAACTCTTTTGCCTGGTTTCTGCCGGTGATGCTGGCAATTACCTTTGTTCCGCTGGGGATTTATATTTTTAAATCCTTCAGGGCTAAATAACCGCTGAAAAGTTTTAGCCACTTCCGGATTTAAAATTTGAGTCCACTCCGAAAAGTAATCTATATTCCAAAGTACCCACCCCTGCCCCTCCCTACGAGTAGGGAGGGGTTAGGGGAGGGTAAATTCACTTTTCGGAGCTGACTCAACTTTGAACTAAATCAGTTTTCTCTTAAAACGAACTCGTCGTATTCCAGTTCAAACCGCAGTTTGTGTTTCGATTCTTCCATGGCCAGCGACAGGAAAATATCTTTCAGTTCCTTGTTCGGGGCCCTCTCCGCCAGGTTCGAATAGAGTCTGAAAGCGGCTTTCTCCCGTTTCATGGCCAACACCAGTGCCTGCTCATAGCTGAGGGCACCGCTGACATTAACCTCCACCGTGTAATCGGCGATCTTCAGGTCGGCCACTTTCTCTATGGGCATGGTGAACAGTCCCTGCTCGCTGATCTGCGTCAGCCGTTTCTTGTGCCTGATCTCTTCCCCGGCAAATTCCAGGAACACTTTCTTCATCTCTTCGGAATGGGCTTCCTTAGCCAGCCCGGTGTAGAAATCAACGGCTTTTTGCTCCTGTTCTATGGCAAAAGCCAGGATTGCTTCAATATTTTCAAACTCTTTCATAAACTTCTGTTTTAACATTTTCAAATGCCTCTGTAAACTCAGAATCAAATCGTTTCACCAGGTAATCGCAACCGTGTTCGAATAATCTGGCTTGATTATCCTGGTTCGTTACCGTGAACAAATGGAAAGATTCTTTTCCCGGTTCCGGCAGCAGTGAGACAATTTCATTCAAAACATCATGATAGTCAGCACTTTGATCAATTCCTTCCGCCTTCAGAAGATCACTCAACTGCTCCAGGGTAGTCCTGGAGACCGGGGTGAAATGCGCCTCAAATTCCTGGATCACCTTCTGCGTGTTGGTGAAGCTTCCGCCCGATTCAACGGGGAAAGAGGCCGGGAGGATCAAATCGGCCAGCGCGGTTGTTTCGGTCATGAAGTAATCCTGAACGACAATGAACCCGGCCTGTTTCAGCCAGCCGTGAATTTTAGCTTTATCGAAGGTACAACCGGCCGGATCTTCGCCGAAAATAAAGAGGTTCTTCAACGTTCCGCTCTCCAGTCTTTCAACGATCGGAACAGGATTTATCGCCGGGAAGTCTGCCATCTTCCATGCTTTCTGAATCCTGGACCTCGACTCTGCATCATGCAGCGACACTCCGCCGGCGCCATAGTTGCGGCAAATCCCCATATCATGCAATCCCTGGCTGTTGTTCTTCTCCTTCAAGGCAATCAGCCCGCTGCCGGTTTTGCCCAGCTTCCCGGTGATCAGCGACAGGTTTTGCAGCTCCGTGCAGGCATTCGACGACAATTCCTTTTCGGAAAAGACGATGACCGCCCGTTGTTCTTCGTTGTAACGGGTGGCAAATTCCACGATTTCTTCGGCAGAAACACCGGATCTTTGAACCAGATCCGTAAAACTTTCTTTCAGAAGTTCGTCCTTATAATCATCAAAACCTTTACAATTATCCCTGATAAAGAGGTTATTATGAAGATTGTTGTGAACAAGATAAAAATTGATGGCTTTGATAAAATCATAATACGATTTAATAACAAGCACCGAATCGGCTTTATGAGCCTCAGCGCTATTGTCTTTTGTTGTAACCAGTTCAACCTTAACGCCTTTGATGTATTGAGCATTGTAGATATTAAAACCGGCCACCGCGTTATCACGGCTGATCTCTGATCCGATGAGGAAAACCCTGCCGGCATCGCGGATCTGGCTGAACGGCGTTGCCGCCGTGGTGTTGTTCCGATAGCCCGCCCCGCGGCCCAGGTAGTGAAAACTGGTCACGTTATTGGTCTTAACGCCGGCCCGGGCCAGTTTCTGGACCAGGTAGAGCTCTTCGTTCGACAACCGGGCGCCGGCAAAGAAAGCATTGTCGTCGGCTCCTGTGGAATGGATCTTCTGACGGATGACTTCGTAAGCTTTTTCGAAGGTCACCTCTTCGAATTTCCCGTTCACCTTAAGCAACGGTGAGGTAATTCTCGACCGGTCGTTCAGATATTGGTAACCGAACCTGGGATACCGGCAAAGGTTGCCGTCGCTGTTCACCTGGCCTTCAACGCCTGAAACGTGCATAACGAAACGGCTTTTGTGGTCGAGCGATATCGAACAGCCCACCGAGCAATAGTTGCAGATGGTTTCTGCCGGCTGGAGCCGGACCGGTCCCGGTTTGAACGGCACATTCTCTGTAATGGCGCCGGTTGGGCAGGTAGAAATGCACATCCCGCACGATTCGCAGGTGGTTTCATACAAAGCATTGCCCATCGACGGGGCCACATAAGTGTCGAAACCGCGGTTTACCAGGCCTAGCGCCCCGGCGCCTACTACCTCGCGGCAGATCCGGATGCAGCGGCTGCAGAGGATGCATTTGTTGTTATCGATCTCAATATAGGGATGCCGGAAATCGACCCGGTACTCCTTAAACTCACCCGCCTGTGCTTTCTGGTCGGCATTATATTCGGTAGAGAATTTCTTCAGGTCGCAGGTAAAAAGGGCGGTACAGCCGCATTCCAGGCATCGTTGGGTCTCCCGGAAAGCCACCTCCTCCGACTCATAGCCCAGTTCAACCTCTTTGAAGTTGAGCCGGTCTTTCGGATCGAGTGTCGGCATCTCATGCCTTTTCCTCTCTGTGAATAATCCGTGATAATCTGTGTTACTCTGTGGTTTAAAAACATCCTTAGAAGAATAGAACTCCTTCGTTATAGGCACCACCGGCAGCCCTTTCAGGTAAAGATCGCAGCTATGCGATGCTTTCCTGGCCTGCGCGATCGCCTGGATCAGGGTAGCCGGCCCCGTAACGCCATCGCCGGCGGCAAAAACCGACGGGATCCCTGTCTGCAAGGTATCCGGATTGGCTTCCAGGTCGCCCCAGCGGTTGGCTTTCACCTCCCCGTCGGTCGCATATGACTTAATGTCGTCAAGGAAATCGGCCTCGGTTTTCTGGCCGATAGCAGCAAGGATATAATCGATCTCCACATCGAACTCCGATCCCGGCACCGGCACCGGCCTTCTCCTTCCCGACGCATCCGGTTCCCCCAGCTCCATTTTCACGCAAGTAATACTCTTCACGCCTCCCGCTTCACTCTTCACGACTTTCACGGGAAGTGTCAGAAACATATACTCCACCCCTTCGAGCTTTGATTCATGGATTTCGATCGGGTTGGCCGGCATCTCTTTTTCGGTGCGCCGGTAGATCACGTATACCTTGTCGGCGCCACAACGGATGGAAGTACGGCAGCAGTCCATCGCCGTATTGCCGCCGCCGATCACCGCAACCTTCTTACCTCTAAAGTTAAAGCGCTGGCCTGTCATTTCCATCTCTTTAAGGAAATCGATACCGGAAAAGACGCCCTCCGCATCTTCCCCTTCACATCCGATCAGGGTCCCTTTCTGCGAACCGATCGTCAGGATCATCGCATCATACTGGTTTTTAATGTCTTTATATGAAATATCGTGCCCGAATTTTTTATTATAGAAGATATTGACCCCCATTTCGGTGATATTATCGACCTCTTTCTGGAGAAGGTCGTTAGGGAGGCGGTATTCGGGGATGCCGTAGCGGAGCCAACCTCCGGCCCTGGGACTGGCTTCGAATATATCCACCTGGTGCCCTTCTTTTTGCAGGAAGAAACCGCAGGAGAGCCCTGCCGGGCCGGCGCCGATGACGGCGACTTTCTTTCCCGTTGCGGGCTTTAATTCCGGTTTCCATTTATCCGGTGAATCGATATCGATATCTGAGGCGAACCGTTTCAGGTAGTCGATTCCCACGGCGGCCCCCTCGTCGAGCAGGTTGCGGCGGCAGGCCACTTCGCACGGACGGACGCAGACGCGGCCGCAGATGGCCGGCAGGGGGTTGGTCTCTTTGATCAGTGCGACGGCATCGTGGCACTTCCCTTTCTCGATCAGGGAGATATAGCCCTGGACATCCACGCCGGCAGGACAAGTCTGCTTGCACGGGCCGATACAGTCGGCGTAGTGGTTGCTCACCAGCAGGTCGAGCGCTGTTTTACGGGCTTTATGTATCTTTTCATTATCCGTAGTGATCTTCATACCCTCATACAGCCGTGTCGAACATGATGGTTGCAGGCCTTTCATGCCCTCGATCTCAACCACGCAGACGAAACAGGAGGTAAAAGGCTCGAGGCGCGGGTCGTTGCAAAGGGTGGGTATTTCGATCCCGTTGCGCTTGGCCAGCTCCAGGATGGTCTCTCCGCGGGAACCCTCGACAATATTGCCGTTCAGGATGATATTGACTTTTTCGCTCATAGTTTTGCTTTTCCTTTCTGATATTTCTATTTAACCACGAAGGCGCTCAAAGGACTTTCACTAAGGCGCACGAAGTACTGAGGTGCTTTGACATCTACCTTTGTGTTCCTTTGTGAAATCCCTTTGTGTGCCTTTGTGGTTATAATATTCATGCAATATGGGTGTTATGATAATTTTATCGCTTCGAATTTACATTTTGTATAACACATGCCGCATTTGATACAGTCTTCCTGGCGGATATAGTGGACCGTCTTGCGCTCGCCGTCGATGGCATTTACCGGGCAGTTCTTCGCGCAGACCGTACAGCCTGTGCATTTCTCTCCGATCACCTCGTAGGTCAGGAGTGATTTGCATGCCTTTGCCGGGCATTTTTTATCGCGGATATGCGCCTCATACTCGTGGCGGAAGTAACGGATCGTGGTCAGCACTGGGTTAGGCGCCGTCTGGCCGAGTCCGCAAAGTGAGTTGTCCTTGATCTGGTAAGCAAGTTCCTCGAGCCTCTCGATGTCACCCTCCTCCCCTTTTCCTTCGGAGATACGCTGCAGGATTTCCAGCATACGTTTCGTTCCGACGCGGCAGAAGGTGCATTTACCGCAGCTCTCTTTCTGGGTGAAGTCGAGAAAGAATTTAGCCACATCGATCATGCAGGTATCTTCGTCCATGACCACCATGCCGCCAGAGCCCATAATGGCGCCCGTAGCGTTGACCGAGTCGTAGTCGACGATCGTATCGGCCAGGTAGTCCGGGATACATCCCCCGGAAGGGCCTCCCATCTGGACGGCCTTGAATTTACGGTCTTTCTGGATACCTCCGCCGAGTTTGAAGATGATGTCGCGGATCGTGATGCCCATCGGTACTTCCACCAGCCCGGAGCGCTTGATCTTGCCGGCCAGGGCGAAGACTTTCGTCCCCTTGCTTTTCTCCGTGCCGTATTTTGCGTAGGCATAGGGCCCGTTTAAGATGATCCACGGGATGTTGGCATAGGTCTCCACGTTGTTGATATTGGTCGGCTTGCGCCAGAGGCCCGATACGGCAGGAAAGGGCGGGCGTTTGCGCGGCATTCCGCGCTCTCCTTCGACCGAAGCGATGAGGGCCGTTTCTTCGCCGCATACGAAGGCGCCGGCGCCCTCTTTGATGTAAATATCGAAGTTAAAGCCTTCGATTCCGAGGATGTTCTGTCCGAGGTACCCTTTGGCACGGGCCTGGTCCAGTGCGATGTTGAGCCGTTTGATGGCCAGCGGGTACTCGGCGCGGCAATAGATCACACCGCCGGTAGCTTCGATGGCGTAAGCCCCGATGATCATCCCTTCGATGACCGAATGCGGGTCGCCTTCCAGTACCGAGCGGTCCATGAATGCCCCCGGGTCGCCCTCGTCGGCATTACAGATGATATATTTTTCAGCATTTTTGCTCTCGTGGGCAAATTTCCATTTCAGTCCTGTCGGGAATCCCCCGCCGCCACGGCCCCGGATACCCGAGTCGAGGACGGCCTGGATCACCTCTTTCCGCGAGATCCTTTCCTTGGCGATCTTCCGGATAGCTTCGTAACCCTGGCGCGCCTCATATTCTTCGATATGTTCCGGATCGATGTAACCGCAATTGCGCAGAACGATCTTCACCTGCGATTCGATGAACGACTTGTCGGACGTCTCCACCAGGTCGGATTGCACCAGGTAGTCGATCACCGGGCTGTGCTGGTTGACATGCTTTTCGATCAGTTCCACTGCTTTTTCCTCGGTGATGCCCCCATAGAGGTAAGAGCCCGAGTCATCGACGATCTCCACCAGCGGTTCGCGGTAGCACATCCCGATGCAGGATGTTTTCTTCAGCTCGAAGCCAAGGTTTTCCGCCTGCTGCAAGGCACGGATCTTGTCATAGACCTTTCCCGCGCCCGCCGCCACACCGCAGCTTCCCAGTCCGACGATTACTTTCGTTTTCTCCATTATATGATTGTCATTAATAGTCATTTGCTCACTTCGTTCGTGTCATTAGCTCGCTGCGCTCGCGTCATAAAGTGGTCATTAGGTTGTGATTTTGAATTTATGTTTTGGCTTTTGTTTGGTTCCGGGTACTCGCGATGGTGCTTGGGATTTTGAACTTCGGAACTCCTAGTTCGCATCCTTCACCTCCATCAACCTGATATTCCTGACTATGCGAACTGCTTCGGTGCCGGTCAGTTTCCCGAAGGTATTTTCCCCGATCATCATGACGGGGGCGAGGGAGCAGCAGCCCAGGCAGGCGACCGATTCGAGGGTGAACATCCCGTCTTCGGTCGTTTCGCCGTCTTTGATCTTGAGTGCTTCCTCGAGCGAATCGGAGATCGTGTTGGCGTTTTGCACGTGGCATGCCGTACCGTGGCATACCTTTATGATATGTTTCCCGACCGGTTTGAGGCGGAACTGGGCGTAGAAGGTAGCCACGCCGTACATATCCGATAGTTCAAGGCCTGTTTCGCGGCTGATCTTCACGAATGCATCCCGGGGCACGTATCCGAAGATAGCCTGCGTACCCTGGAGCAGCGGGATGAGATTGCCTTTACGGTTCTTGTATTTTTCAATGAGGTGATCCAGGCGGGACAGGTCGATGTCTTCGGTTTTTTCCTGCGCGACCGCCGGAGAGATTCTTTCGATGCGCATAATTTTAGCCTTTAAAAAGCGGAGGCTAAAGTATGGATTCTTCTTCTGACCATAAGTGGTCCGGGCTAATTTGGAGGCAGTCTAAAGAGGAGACAAATTCCAAATTCCAAGCACCAAAATCCAAACAAATTCCAAACTCCAAATTCCAAATTCCAAACAAATTCAAAAAATAAAATTCAAAATCACAACCTAATATCTACTTAATGACGCTCGCGAAGCGAGCTAATGACATCTTTAAAAATATCCATCTGAACACTTGACATTTTGCTTAATATTTCGTAAGTTTGGGGTGGCAAAGTTGAAACTCCCGAAAGAGTAAAATCCCCCCTGTTTTACTTTCTTATTTCTTTACAAAGCCTTCTGGCATCGTTGACCTGAAACTTCCCCCCGACTGCCAATCACTAAACCGGCATCCGAAATTTTCTTTGATTCTATTGATTCTGAAAATAATTACAAACATATTATACATGTTGTTGACATTGATATTTATTCACTGTAAACCTTAAGGATTGGTTACTCAACAGGCTGACCCCCTGGCATGATAAACTTTGCCGGCTCAGTTTCATGAAAAAACGAGGGCGTAACCGAAAAGCCCTAACAGAGTAGGAAAATCTTAACATCAATTAATTATGAAAATCGGAAAATTAAATTTCAAGGACTATGCAGCAAAAAAACCGGTCCTGCTTTCTCCTTCCGGCAAGTTTTTAACCATCAAAGAAGTGACGGCAACACCAAAATTTGAATTCGGATCGCTTCACACCCTATCCGGGGAATCGCAGGCAAAACTGGCACTGGAAAGGTACAAGCTGGAACCTGATTTTAAACTGGGTATTTTCGAACAGGGGGTGATGACGAAAGCGGATGTAATGAAGCATATCCAGGACGGCACCGAGTTTGGCCAGCTGGCCGTGCAGGTCGAAATGCAGTACTGCAACGAACTGATGCAATCATTGAAAATGACCACAGTTCCCGCTTTTCCCAAACTCCCCGACAAACCGCTTCCGGCCGTACCCGAATGGAAGCAGATAAAAAGGTGTTTCTGGTTCCGGATCAAAAACATTGTTTTGTTTTGCGAAAACACAACCGATGCGGTGACCACTCCTTTTGCGCTATACCGGATTGCGAATGTCCACAGCGTATTTGCTGCCAGGGGATTCAATATTGTCGCCCTGACCGGCACCAACGTCACCCGGACCAATTTCGAAGCTACGGCTAAAAAGCCATTGACGGTCTATCTGAGCGGTATCGGGCATGGCAATTACGATGTCTATACCGGTCATGCCGGTGGAATCATCCTGAAGGTGGGAGCTTATGATCCCGCAGAAGTAAAAGGGAAGGCCATCCATTTCCTGAGCTGCCGCACTGCTGCCAGACTGGGGCCCGACACGGTTGCCAAAGGCGCAAAGTGCTATGCCGGGTACGACGAAAACTTCACCTTTGTCTGGGATAACCCCGCCACGCCGATCAATGAGGTCGATCTCTTCAAGAAATCCGACAGCATTTTCGACATTTACATGGCTAACGGTTTCACAGCGCAACAAGCCTACAACGCAGCCATTGCCACTTTCAATGCCTGTATCGCCCTGGTTCCCGGGACGGCAGCGGCCAGCTGGCTGTCGTACGATCGCGATCATTTCCGGTTGCTGGGCGACCCGAACACCCGGATATCGCCGTACCGCTTTGTGAGAATCTGTCTGCCGCTGAAAACCCCGTTGCATGAAGAAATGCTGGCGGAAGTCGGAGAGCTGATGGATTGAAAATTTGATTACTTTTATGACAAGATCACGGGATCACCGCCGCCAGGCGGTGATCCCTTTCACCAGAAAAAAATATTGGATACTATCGAGTTATGAACAATTTTTTGGCAAAGCAACCCTTATGCTATGATCCTCACCGGATGAAATTCATTTATTATGATGAATTGGTTTCAGGACAGGAGGAGATAATCTTTCCTGATTCCCTTTCGCGGGAAGATCAGAAAAAACTGATCACCGAAAGGCTGAAAAAAGGCCCGGATGATACAGTCCAGTCGATCAGCGGGATGCCTTACACCCGTGATGACCTGATCCATGCGATTGAAAACGATGAAGATATGGGGAATATGACTATGGAAGCCGAATTGATCATGCTCCGCGACCTCCTGCGTCTAATTGCGGGACAGAGAGCGAAATGATTCCTAAATCACCACCAAATGACGCGGGCGCAGCGAGCTAACGACCTTCAATAAACCTCGATTTCAGACAGTACGGGGCAGGCTTTGGAACCGGTAATGCTGATCCGGATCTTCTGTGCAAAAACAGGATCAAGGCTGATGATCCGCTTATAGCCTATTGTTGTTCCGGTGGCCACAGTGACCCAATCCTTATCCTTCAACACTTCAATCTCAAATGATCTCACCCGCTGCCCGAGCCGGATATATTCACTAAGGACAAGATAACGGATGCATTTCTCAATACCAAGATCAATGACAATGTCAGAAGTTGTGATAGTATTGTCGGTGGCCCAAAAGGTTTCCTTATTGTTATCGACCAGGTTGGCAGGGTTGAATTGGGGGGAACTACCCCGGAATGAGCTGGCAGTGACCCGGGCATTAAAGGCAAGGTTGTAAGCAAAGGCTTCATCCCGTAGCTTTTTAAAACCCAGCATGGATTTCACGTCGTTCTCGTGAAGCAATCCACGACGATCGGGAGGGATATTCAGCAGCAGGTTTGAGCCCCGGCCCACCGAGCTGAGATAGATCTCAAACAGCTTTTCCGGGGATTTCACCTGCGAATCCTGGGATGGATGATAAAACCAGCCGGGCCGGATGGAGACATCGACCTCTGCGGGTATCCACCGGGTGCCGTCTGCGCTGCCGCTGTTCAACAACCCTTCAATGCCACTTTTCCCTGCATACAGTGTGTCGGGATTGATCAGGCACCAGTTGGTTTCGCCGGCGAAACCCGACTCATTTCCGCACCAGCGGATATCGGGGCCGGCATCGCTGAAAAACAGCACATCCGGCTGGACCTGCCTTGCCATATCGATCGTCAGAGGCCATTGGTAGTAAGTCCTGCGGTCGATTTGCCGGTTCTCTCTTGCGCCGCCGTAAAAGCCTTCTCCCCCGTTGGCTCCGTCGAACCATATCTCGAATACAGGGCCATAAGCCGTTAACAGTTCGCCAAGCTGGTTCCGGTAGTAATCGATGTATGCCGCCGAACCGTATGTCGGCTGGTTCCGGTCCCAGGGCGAGAGATAGATCCCGAATTTCAGCCCGTATTTCCGGCATGCATCTGAGACTGCTTTTACCACGTCGCCTTTGCCGTCCATAAATGAACTGTTTTTAACCGAATGTTCGGTGTATCTGGAAGGCCAGAGGCAGAAGCCGTCGTGGTGCTTGCAGGTAAGGATCAGGGCTTGCATCCCGGCTTCCTTCAGTACCTTTACCCATTGCTCCGCATCAAAATCCGTGGGATTGAACATTTCCGGGCTTTCATCGCCGTAACCCCATTCTTTATCTGTAAAAGTATTGGTTGTAAAATGGATGAAAGCATACGTCTCAAGCTCATGCCAGGCCAGTTGCTGGGCAGTGGGAACCGGGCCGCAGGGTGATGGAGGGGTTTGCTGGGCCTGAATGCTGAGACAAATCAGAAACAAAAGGTTCGCGAAACAATCGCGCGCCAACCGTATAATTTGTTTAACCCCTACAGGGTAAAAGTCCTTATTCGCAACCATCTCTGCCATAATACTTTATGCCCTACGGGCAATGCTATTCTCAACTATTTATACCGTTTTACAGTCCTATCGGGCCATCCTCCTATAGTAAAACATTACCAAGGTCTCACAAAAAATTTACCCTGCACTACTACGGATCCGTCTTTCCATAATGCTGCCAGGTACAAACCGGGAGGATAATTGCGGACATTTATCTTGAAATTGTCTGCCATATTCTCATAAAAAAGCTGTTCTATCATCACCCCACTGGAATTAAAAATGAATAGAATACATCTTTCATTCAGACATATTCCCGGAATAATGATCTGAATCCACTCACTGGCGGGATTAGGCGCAATGATCAGTCCTTCATTTTCATCCTGGCGTATGTGCGCAATTCCAACAGGTAAAGTTTCATAGGCACCCATATCTACGGTTAAGCTATTGGCACAGAACAGTATTCTAGGATTTCCGTCATAATCCGTTGAATTAACCACTGAATCATTAAGTCCGGCATCAATGCAGGGGCTATTCAAACCCAAGTGAAAATCGTTTTCCTGGAGATTCTTAAACAGCGGGTCCACGAGAATATTATGATAGGCATCACATGAATCCCCATTCTCATTCACAGTGATGTTCTCGCCAATCCATTCCGGCGGATTATAAAAATTCCCGGCTGTATTATGTGAAACATCATTGTACCCGAAATACCTGATACATCCCAGAGGTGATTCCACGCCATATCCTTCATTATAAGCGATAATATTATTGATCATATTCGGAAGGCACGATTCAGTTGTTGATACTGCACTTCCTGTGTAATTTCTTGCAACGGTTGAATTTATCAACAACGGGTACTTTGTTACACCTGAATAATTCCATATCTCGAAATAAATTCCGCTGCCATTATCAGCTGTATTCTCGAAGATTTGGCAGTTTGAGACTATTGTTTTATATGATTCGCCAGGATATTCCGTAACAACTTTGAGGTATATTCCTCCGCCTGATACTGCATTGTTTTTGTAAATGCTCAAATCATAGAGCATTGCGTCTGAATTATATATATAAACTCCACCCCCTTGCATTTGCCATTGGTGATTCTGGTTGTAACGGATGGCAGAATGGTGAATTTGCGGGCTGCAATCGTTAATAGATAATCCATGAGCATTGCAATATTCAATGGCTGCATAAGAAATGACTGAATTATCGTTCGACGTTGACCCAAATACAATGCCCAACCAGGTGTTCTGCTCATTGAACCTGGTAAACAGTATTGAATCATTTACAGTTCCTTCTGCGATTAACATTCCATGAATGAAGAAATTTGTTGAATCTTTAAAAAGCAAAGTTGTTCCTGGCTCAATAAGCAGCGTATCGCCCGGGTCAATTCTAATAGACCACGTTATGGTATAGGTCCCGCTTTCCAGGACACCGGAAAGGCTTCCTGAGAGCACCACCTGTTCCAGAATGGTATCTGGAAGTGTTAAATCTGAGTATACCGGGACGCCTTCCAGTTCAAGATCAAGAAAGCCCTGTTTACTATAAGAAATATTATACATACCCTGTTCGAGTTGAATAGAATAATATCCGGCAGAGTCCGAATAGGCAGTATCATAAAGATATTGGGGCGCAAACCGCTCAAAGGCGATCATTATGCCATTATGGTAAGTTTGATCCTCGAGGAAAGCATTACCCTCAACTTGGACAGCTTGAGAAAAAGTGCCGAAAGGAATCTGTGACAAACAGAATAAAAATATGGCTCCTGTCAAAATATTCGATTTATGCATAATGGTTTGATTAAAAATTATCAGAAAATTACACGATTATCGCACCTAAACCATTCAATCCCAAGCACTGGGATCTACTGCCTTCTTATTCTCTTACCGTCCTATAGTCCTATGCCCTACTCCACCTCCCCTATCACTACCACATAATTCTTCCCGTACTTCTTCGCACATTTCGGGCAGGTAGTGTACCACATGTACCATTTCTTCACTGCCATGCCTCTGGATTTCACATCGGCTGCCGCGTCTTTCATCCATTTACCGGTATCTTTAAAAGGACCTTCGTAGACCTTGCTGTAATACTTTCCGCTCAGGGTCATATTTTCAGCACCGGGCACCTCCTTGTCCACCGCCAGGTAGAGATCCATATTCCAGGAGGATGTGTGGTCCGACAAACAGAGGTAATCGGGCATCGTCGCTCCGGCTCCCCTCACAGCTTTATCCAGTCTTTTCATGACACTGCCGAAATTCAGGGGCATGTAGAAAACAGTCACGACCTTGTCCCTGATAAATCTTTTCCCTTCCCAGGTTATCCGCGTGTCGGTCCATGGTGCCGGATCAAAGGGAGGACAGCATTCAAAGGTTTGGTTGGTTGCTTCCATGATACTTGATTTTTAGATTAATATGATTAATCAGATAAAAATATTTTAGTCTTTATTCCTTTTTCACCACAGAGTACACAGATTAACGCAGCTTGTCCCGCAAGGCGTGAGAGTTACACAGAGTAGGAAGAATGATAAATCCAAATCATTCTTCAAATCTACGCCAATTAAATGTATTATCAAACGATTTTTTGAATAATCAGGATGCCATCCCTGACCGAAAGCAGCACATTCGTCACTCGCTCGTCTTCATTCACAAACCGGTTGAACCGGATGATACCGGCCGTTTCGGGATCCGTGACATCCTCGTTCTCCAGCACCCTCCCATCCCATAAAGTATTGTCGGCCAGGATAAATCCTCCCGTCTTCACTTTATCAAAAACCATTTGGTAATAATCCAGGTATTGCTCTTTGGCAGCATCGATAAAAACAAGGTCGAAAAGGCCATCCAGATTTGGAAGAACAGATAAAGCCTCCCCCCGGTGAAGGACGATCCGGTTACTCAGTCCGGCCTTTTCAAAATAGCTTTCAGCCAGGTCAGCAAAGACAGGGTTGGCTTCGATCGTATGCAGTAGCCCGCCGCCGGCCAGCCCCTGGGCAAGGCAAATTGCTGAATAGCCTGTAAAGGTCCCGATTTCGAGTATGGTCACCGGTTTGATCATCCGGCTGATCATCTCCAGGAACCGCCCCTGCACCGGGCCTGAAAGCATCCGGGGATATGGGGTGCGGAGATAGGTTTGTCGCCTGAGTTCATACAGCAATTCGGGCTCCGGGGAGGTGTGCTGTTCGATGTAATCTTCTATCCGGGGATCAATCATTGCGGGCGCTTTTAAAGATCAGCAGGCTCATCCGCTCCGGATCCAGAATCTCCTGTGCTACCTCCATGATCTGGCTGGCAGTGATGGCCTCGATCTGCTTCCTGATCTCTTCAGAATCGTCGAGACGGGTATCGTGCAGGAAAGCCTTGCCGGCGGCCATCAGGAAGGCTAAATTGGATTCGTTGGCGATTTCGATCTGCCCGATAAGCTGTTTCCGCGCCTGGCTCAGTTGCAACCCGCCCAGCTTTTCGGTGCGCAGCTTGTCCATTTCACGACGGATCAGCCGGAGCGATTTGTCCAGGTTGTCGTTATCCGTTCCGAAATAGAGGCTGAAGATCCCTGTATCGGTGTAAGGCAGGTATGCCGATTCGATCGTGTATGCGTATCCGTGACGCTCCCTGACGGCCAGGTTGAGCCTGGAATTCATCGCTGGCCCGCCCAGGATGTTGTTCAGCAGAAACAGCGGGTACCGCCGTGGATCTTTCCGGTCATAGGCAATATTCCCCATCATGCAATGGGCCTGGTAAGTCGTACGTGTCATGCTCAGGCTGAACGGATTATAACCTGAAAATGCCTTTCTTTGGCCATTCTGGCCTTCTGCCGGCACCGCTTCAAAATATTTCCTGACCTGTTGGCCGATCTTCCGGTAGTCAAGGTCGCCGATCGTACTGACGACCATTCTCCCGCCGGTATACTGACTCCGGATAAAACCCAGGGCATCTTCCCGTGTAAAACGGCCTATATCATCGGGTTTTCCAAGAATATTCCTGCCAAGGGCATGGTTCTTAAAAACGTTTTCTTCCAACACATCGTAAATCTCCTCGGCGGGATTGTCTTTATAGGAATTGATTTCATCCAGGATGACATCTTTCTCTTTCTGCAGCTCTTTTCCGGGAAAAGTCGGATGAATGATAATATCCGAGATAAGATCCAATGCCCGGGTGAAATGCTCCTTCAGGAAGGTAGCAAAAATACAGGTCTCTTCTTTGGCCGTATAGGCATTCAGCTCTCCTCCGACGCTTTCGAGTCGGACCAGTACGTGGTAGGCTTTCCGCCTTTCGGTTCCTTTGAATATCGTGTGCTCGATAAAGTGGGCCATTCCACTCTGCCTGTCATCCTCATCCCTTGTCCCGGCATTGATATAAACAGCGATATGGGCCACGGGCCCGGCTGCAGGAATATGGAGGAAACGGATATTGTTCGGAAAAGTAACTGTCTGAAATTCCATCTTCTGTTGATGAACCGCAAATATAGGAATAATGGGTTACTCGGGTTTGTAAGAATCGTCTGTATAAATCCAGAACAGAAGCTGGTTGTACGTCTGCCCTCCCGACTCTTTAATCATGACCGGACCGATGGCCACGACTTTTTTATCGATCTGCAGGGTGGCCGGATCGTAGCGCCACTCCTCCAGGAACCTGATCCGGGAAATATCCTTGTAGGTTACGGTTGAGATGATAGCCGTGTCGTACTCTTCATACGGAGGATCGTTCCTCAGCAATGTTGCGTAAACCGTGTCTCTGCCCGCCGAAATAACCTCTCCGGGGGTGAGTGGATTGTTGAAATAGTCAAAAACCCGCACCTCCCCTTTTTCGGCAGCCTCCATCATTCGCTTCAGAAATGGCTCCCGTTTCGATCCCTCCAGGTTGTTGATCCACCAGTCGAGCTGCGGATCGTTATTGACGACCGGCACATCATACTGGATCTTCGTCGCCAGGATTTCCTGGTCTGAAGAACGGCTTCCACAGGATGTCATCATTGAAAAAATTACGCCCGTTGACAATAACAAGGCTAAAATGCGATTCCGGGTATTCATAACATATTGATTTGATTGGCGGTAACTCTATCACAAATTAATTGCAAATATCCTTCTTAATCATTATTCCGGCATAAACTTTTTATATTTTTAGTTGTTATTACATCAAACAAATTTTTTAAACCACCATCTTAAAAATCAACATTATGAAAAAGAACATGGGCTCTGCCGACAAAGTCATCCGGTTATTATTAGCCGCTGTAATCATCCTCCTCTTTATTTTAAATGTCGTTTCCGGTATCCTGGGGTATGTCCTTCTTGCCTTTGCCTTTATCTTTATTGTGACCAGCATGGTCAGCTTCTGCCCGCTCTATACCATATTCGGTATTAAGACATGTAAAAAGTAGTTCTGCTCAGGGCTTATAAATCACGCCGAGGTTCTTCTTTCCGTCGATCTCCACCAGCAACGGGCTTTCAAACCGGATGTGGCGGATATATTCATCTTCCTGGATGGCCGGTTGGGCATTCAGGTAGGCCAGGTCATAATAGCCGTCGTTAAGGTACGGATTGATCGTAAAATATCCGACCCGGAAGGAGGTCAGGTTCTGGAAAAAGTGGGTTCCCTGGCTGGGATCGATCCGGTAATTCTCGAGCCCTGACTCGATTATTACCCTTGCAGCCGAGATCTGGGGCCATTTGACCGGGATTCCGAGCCATGGATCCTGCGAGCCCCAGCGGCCCGGTCCGATCAGAATGTAGTTCTTCTGCTCCGTCCTGAACTGATCGTTGATCTTGCTGATCCTGTTCACCAGATCCGTATTGCGGGCCGGGTTGAACGACTCGGGTTTGATGTAGACGATGTCGGTCAGATCGTTGATGGAGCCGTTTCCAAGAGCCGATTTTGAATAGAGAATGGTCTTATCCATCGGTACCTTCTCCAGGTCGGTCGAGATGCTCTCTTTGTTGTCGACAATAGGCCTGATCTGCAGACAATAGAAAACCTTCGGATCGGAAGCGGGCCGGTTGAGGTCGACGGCAAATTCGATCTCCACCGGTTTCCCCATCTCTTTTTGGCCGATTTCCAGGATGGTCTGCAGGATCTCAGGCAACGGGAAAACATTATGCTTCAGAATATTCGAAAAGGTGACCAGCTTTTTCCCTTCGTAATTGACTCCGTCGCGAAGTGTGCCGTTCTGTAGGTCGTACGTGGAAGCAACCCATTTCAGCGATCCGTCGGCTTCGGCTTCTTTGATCGGCAGTTTCAGGATATTGATCCCATCGTCGATATTGGGTTTGAACATCTCCGGGTGCATATCCAGGGCGTAGAAATACTTCTGGGTCTCCCTGAGGGCGGCTTCCGGAGAATAGGTCTGAAGTACACGCTTCGGATATTTTGGCGAGAAATGAAGGGCAAGGCCGCCGTCGACAATATACTTCCCGAGCCCGAGCGCAATGCTGGCCACTCCATCCTCCGGTTTTTCGGGTTCCAGCGGGTAAAAGTTGATGGACCGGGCCACGCCTGAAAAAGAGGGATAGAAGCGGTTACCGTATTTGGTGCCTGCCACCGTCTGCATCACAATCCCCATCTTCTCCTCGTCGATCACGTTGGATGTCGCCGTCATGTAAGCTTTGCTGGCTTTGAAGTAAGTCGATGCATATACGCTTTTGATCGCATTGCTGAGCATTTCCATCATCACCCTTTCATTATCCATAACATAAGGCACCATATAGGTCGAATATATCCCGGCAAACGGTTGATAATGTGAATCTTCCAGTAAGCTTGACGACCTTACGGCGATGGGGCTCCTGACATAGGAGATGAGCGTGTACAGGTCTTCGTGGATACGGAACGGCAGACGGGCATGGATGAATTCCTTCAGGATTTCCTCGTCGCTCCGATCCGACAAAGCCACTTCATAGAGATTGTTTTCCTCCATGAACTCATCAAAGATATCGGTACAAAGAACAACGGTCCTGGGAATGGTGATATACACTCCCGGCCATTTTTCCAGGATACGGTTGCGTTTGATCAGCATATCGAGAAATGCCAGTCCGCGGGCCTTTCCGCCGATCGATCCTTCCCCGATGCGGGTAAAAGTAAGATATTCATCGAACCGGTCGCGCCGGAACTGGGCGATGACCCCCCGCGATTTGCTTATCCGGAAGCTGGCGATGGCATCGAAAAGGTAGCGCCTCACCTCGTCCAGGTCGGTAAAATCGTCGAGGGTAATATCGACCAGCATCTCAGCGAGTGGGAATAACGCCCTGGCTCTGAGCCATTTGGAGAGCTGGTTGCGGCTGAGATGATAGCGCAGCGCTTCGTCCGGCACCTGGAAAAGCAATTCCTGCAGACCTTTCAAATCCACCGCCCTGGCTATTTCTTCACCGGTATCCGGGTCAATAAAAACAAAATCGCCGAAGGCAAAATACTCCCGGATATAATTCTTTAGCTCTACCGATATCGTTTTAGAACTCTTGTTGATGAACCCGACATTCAGCCTCCTGGCCACTTCATCCCCTTCTTTATCCGACGACTGCAGCAGGATGGGCATAAACGGATCGTCGCGCTGCACTTTTTCGCAGAATTTCACACCGGCGTACTTCTCCTGTTTGCCGTTGCGCGGATAGCTCATATCGGTAATGATCCCCAGCAGGTTGCGCTTGTATTTCTCATAGAGACCCAGCGCCTCCTCATACGTGGTCGCCAGCATGATCTTGGGGCGTCCCCGCATCCGCAGCATCATCTGGTGTTCGTTCAGCCCTTCCGTCATGAAGTCTTTCGATTGTTTGAAGATGATCTTGTAGATGTTGGGAAGATAACTGGAATAAAACCGGATGGAGTCTTCCACGAGCAAAATAGCCTGGACCCCTACCTCGCGGATATCGTGATCGACGTTCATTTTATCTTCGATCAGCTTAATGATGGCCAGCAGAAGATCTGCATTTCCGAGCCAGCTGAAGATATAATCGACAGCGCTTTTCGTCGTATCGTTCAGTTTGAGGGTCACTTCGCGTGAGAAGGGTGTAAGGACAACGATCGGGATCGCCGGGTTTTTCATCTTGATCTTCTCGGCAAGGCTGAATGTATCCATCTCTTCGGAGCTGAGCATGACCACCACCAGGTCGATCTTCTCGTCGTGCAGGATGTCGAACGCTTTCTTTTCCGAATCGGCCAGGATGAACTGCGGCGGATAGCGAAGGTTCAGTGAGACATATTCGATGAAAATCTGCTCGTCGATCCGGCCGTCGTCTTCCAGCACAAAGGCATCGTAAGTGCTTGATATCAGCAGGACATGATAGATCCTCCGCCGCATCAGCTTGTTGAATGAGGTATCGCTGAAATAATATTTTGGCGTCCGGTAGGCTATGTTGGAAAAAGGCATCGGAATAATGTTGAATTCTTAATTCTTAATGCTAAACTTTGGAATTTGAACTATTTTGCCTGTTTGTGGCATTCCTGGCTCACCCTGATCAGGTTCTGTGTTGCAAATCCGTTATCTGCAGCGATCCGGACCAGTTCGCCATAAAGGTTCTCCTCAATGACCGGATTACGGGCCAGCAGCCAGAAGAATTTCCGGGACGGACTCCCGACAAGGACATACCGGTATTCCGGATCGAGGTGAAAGATGTAGTACCCGCCGCTGAATGGCCAGAAGAACTGCACCTTCAGCCTGCCCGGCTCATTTTTATCAGGGTTCCACGCTTTGCCCTTCACCGAGCTTATTTTCGACGGGTCTTTTTCACTATAACCGGTATTGATCACCGTGATCCGGCCGTCGTCGCGCAGGCTGTATTCCGCCGTGCAGCATATCAGCCCTTTCTCGAAGGAATTCGGCAAGCGGGCTATTTCGTACCATTTTCCCGAATATCTCTCCAGGTCAACCTTTGGGACAGTTTGCAGTGATTTCATAGAAGATGAGCAAGCAGTAAAGATAATGAAAGTGATGAACAACGCCAAAAGGGATTTCACATTCATGGATTTCATGGCATTTTGGTTTTAAGATTTCGTTTTCAACAATTCCAGCCTGAGCATATTCAGGGCCGACAACGCGGCGCGGCGGATATTGCGGCCCCTGTGGTCGCCGAGCCGGAAGAGCTTTGTAGTGGCTCCAATACGGGAGGCCACTGCAACCCAAACAGTACCGACCGGTTTTTCCGGCGTGCCCCCGTCAGGACCCGCCACTCCGGATGTGGAAACCGCGTAATCGGTATTGAACTTTTCAAGCGCCCCCAGCGCCATCTCCCTGACCACCTCTTCGCTGACGGCCCCGTGCCTTGCCAGCGATCCTTCCGAAACGCCGAGCAAGGCCATCTTGATATCATTGGCATAGGCAACGACCGAGCCCTTGAAGTAATCCGATGAGCCCGGCACGCTCGTGATCAGATGCGCGAGATAGCCCCCGGTACAGCTTTCAGCCGTGCTCAGCGATTTTCCTTTCTCCCTGAGCAATTTCCCTGCTACAGCTTCCATCGTATCATCGCCATATCCGAAAATCAGATCGGGGATGATCTCCTCAAGCTTTGCGGATTGAAAGTCAATTTGCTCCTGCAATGTTTCCCTGTTATCCCCGTAGGCATTCAGCCTGAGCCTGACAATACCGGGCTGCGGCAGGTAGGCCAGCTTCATGTTCTCCGGCAGGCTCTCTTCCCAGACAGCGATCAGCTCCGACAGGTAGGATTCGCCAACGCCCTGCGTCAGCAGGGTCTTGCACACCATTACATCGCTATTGGCGCTTTTTTTCAACATCGGGATGACATCGTTGTTCATCATGGCCTCCATTTCGAAAGGGACTCCGGGCATCGACACCAGGATCCGCCCTTCTTTCCTGAAGATCATTCCCGGAGCCGTACCGAATTGGTTCATCACCGGGGTGCAGTTCTCAGGGATATCGGCCTGCTGCCGGTTGGCGGGGCTCAGGTTGCTCGCCCGGGTGGGGAAGAGCCTCAGGATGTTATCGAAGGAGGGCTGATGAAACACCAGCCGGGTTCCAAAATAATCGCACAAAACTTTCTTGGTGATATCATCCTTTGTCGGGCCGAGGCCTCCCGTCACCAGGATCACTTCGCTCCGGCCGAAGGCCACATCCACCGCTTTCCGGATATCTTCCGCCTCATCCGGAACCACAACCATATTCCTGGCCCGGATTCCGTTCTCCGCCAGTCGCCGTGCCATCCACGACGCGTTGGTATTGATTACCTGCCCGATGAGGAGTTCATCTCCTATACTGATAATTTCCGCTTCCATGGTGTAAAATTAATATCTCCCGGGAATGGTAATGTAACGGGGGGAATTTTAATTTTGATGTCCTTTACATAAGGTGATTTTTTTCACCACGGAGTACACAGAGTTACACAGAGGAGAGACAGAGTTATGAAAGAATCGGATTTGATCGTTAATTCAGACGGAAGCATATATCACCTGAAACTGAGGCCGGAAGAGATCGCGGACCTGGTGCTGGTATCGGGCGATCCGGCCCGCATCGGCATGATTTCAGACCATTTCGACACGGTGATCTTCAGGCGGCAGAACCGGGAATTTGTGAGCCACCTTGGAACGTACAACGGCGCCCGGATCCTGGCCCTATCGACCGGCATTGGCCCGGATAATATCGACATTGTCATGAACGAACTCGATGCGCTGGCCAATATCGACCTGGTTTCCAGGGAAATATTGCCTGAAAAACGTTCCCTGACGATCATCCGGATCGGCACCTCGGGCACGATCCACGCCGATATTCCGGTCGGTTCCTTTGTGGTCTCTTCCCACGGGCTGGGCATGGACGGTTCGCTGAACTATTACGCAGGTTTAAAAGAAGTCACCGACAGCGAATTGACCCAAGCGTTTGCCAGGCAGACCGCATGGCCGGCGCATTTACCGGTGCCCTACATTATCCCGGGCAGCAGCGACCTGGTGGAAAAGCTTTCGGGCGCCGGGATCACAGGCATTACGGCAACCGCGGGCGGTTTTTACGGCCCCCAGGGGCGTCAGATCAGGCTGAACAGCTCGTTTCCGGAGATGCTGCCGGCATTGGCCCGGTTTCAGCATAACGGTCACCGGATCATCAACTTCGAGATGGAAACCTCGTCGCTGTACGGCCTGGGCCGGATGCTCGGCCACCGGGCAGCCAGCATCTGCGTATTGCTGGCCAACAGGGCTACAGGGCACTACACGCGGAATATACGCCAGGATGAGGAGCGCCTGATCGGATATGTCCTCGACAAAATGACAAGCTGAACCAACAAGGCATTATCTTTGTTACAGGGATATTGACAATTGCGGTATTACATGGCAAAAAACGGAAATAAGGAACTGGAGGCGCTGATCAGTCTTCTCGATGAACCGGATGAGGATATCTTCCTGACGATCCGCGACCGCATTTTCGCATACGGGCTCGATGCGGTGCCTTTCCTGGAGAGCGTCTGGGAGAATGCGTTTGACCCGTTGGTCCAGCACCGGATTGAGGAAATCATTCATAACCTGCAATTTGAAGACCTGAAGAGAGAGATGATGCAATGGGCCCGGTTCGGCTATCACGATCTCTTGCAGGGCGCACTGCTGGTCAGCAAATTCCAGTATCCTGATCTGAAGGAAGATGAGATCATCAAGAAGGTCGGCCAGTTCTCGCAGGATATCTGGCTCGAACTGAACCAAAACCTCACCGGACTCGAAAAAGTCAAGGTGATCAACCACATTCTTTTCGACACGCACAAACTGGCGGGCAACCTGGCCAATGTCAACTCGGCCGATAATTACTTCCTCAACTCGCTGCTGGACACGAAAAAAGGCAGCCCATTGCTGCTGGGGATCGTTTACATCTCCATTGCCCAGAGCCTGAAGATCCCGGTTTACGGTGTCGACTTACCGCGGCATTTCGTGCTGGCTTATACCGATGAGATCATACTGGCCCCGCGCGACATTCCCGAAGGCGACGTGATGTTCTACATCAATCCTTTCAACAAGGGAGCGGTTTTTACGAAAAATGAGATCGACCTGTTCATCAAACAGCTTAAACTGGAGAGAAAAGAATCCTATTTCACCCCCTGCGACAACAAAACCATCATCCGGCGGATGATGAACGAATTGATCTATATCTACGACCAGTCGGGCAATCCGGTGAAAAAAGATGAGATGACCGAATTGATGGGGATGATGGATTGAGAGAATAAGCAGTTACTTCAGGAAGTCCCTGATATTCTCCTCCACCCTCTTCACCACCTCGCGGGCATCGGCCCTGACAAACTTTTCACCGGTAATCCCTTCGTAGAGTTCAATGTACCTTTCGGAAACCGATTCGACAAATTCCGGGGTCATCTCAGGGACCGCCTGTCCCTCCTTACCCTGGAAACCGTTCGCCATCAGCCATTCCCTGACAAATTCCTTGGATAGCTGCTTTTGCTGCTCTCCCCGGGCAAAGCGCTCCTCGTACCCATCGGCATAGAAATACCTTGACGAATCGGGCGTATGGATCTCGTCGATCAGGTAGATCTGCCCGTTATGCTTCCCGAATTCGTACTTGGTATCGACCAGGATCAGGCCCATGGACGCGGCAATCTCCGATCCCCGCCTGAAAAGCTCTTTTGTGTACTTCTCGAGCAGGTTGTAATCTTCTTCCGATACCAGGCCCTGCCGGATGATCTCCTCCCGCGAAATATCCTCGTCGTGCCCTTCTTTGGCTTTAGTCGTCGGGGTGACGATCGGCTCGGGGAAGCGCTCATGCTCTTTCATGCCATCGGGGATCGGCACACCGCAGATCTCCCTGGCGCCGGATTTATATGTTCTCCATGAACTGCCGGTGAGGTACCCGCGGATGATCATCTCCACCGGGAAAGGCTCGCAGAATTTGCCCACCATCACCATCGGATCGGGAACGGCCATCATCCAGTTCGGAACGATATCCCGCGTCGCATCCAGGAATTTCGCGGCTATCTGGTTCAATACCTGGCCTTTGTAAGGAATGCCTTTGGGGAGTACGACATCGAAGGCCGAGATCCGGTCGGTGACCACCATCACCATCAACTCATCATTAATATTATAAACATCCCTGACCTTACCGTGATAAACGCTTTTCTGGCCGGGCAGATTGAAATCGGTTCTGACAACTACATTGTTTAGCATAAGTATACTGATTTAAGGGTTTTTTCTTTCTTTGGCATAAGCTTCAATGATCTTCACCACCAGCCTGTGCCGGATAATATCGCGCTGGTCGAGATAAATGATATCCATCCCGGGAATATCTCTCAGGATTTTTACGGCGTGCACCAGCCCCGACTCCTGGTTGCGGGGCAGGTCGATCTGCGTAATGTCGCCGGTGACGATAAATTTGGATGATTTTCCCATGCGGGTGAGAAACATCTTGAGCTGGCTCGAAGTAGTATTCTGCGCTTCGTCGAGGATAGCGAACGCATGATCGAGCGTTCGGCCGCGCATGAAGGCCAGCGGAGCCACCTCGATCGTCCCGTCTTCGATATAGGTCAGCAGCTTCTGGGTCGGCAGCATATCGCGCAAAGCGTCGTACAGTGGCTGGAGGTAAGGATCGAGCTTGTCTTTCAGGTCGCCCGGCAGAAAGCCGAGGTTTTCGCCGGCCTCCACCGCGGGACGGGTCAGGATGATCCGTTTCACCTCCTTGTTCTTCAGTGCCCTGACTGCCAGCGCAACGGCAGTATAGGTTTTGCCCGTTCCCGCCGGGCCAATGGCGATCACCAGGTCGTTGGCGTCGCTGCTTGATACCATCCGCTGCTGGTTGATGGTCAGGGCACGGACAATCCGCCCGTCGCGCCCGTGCACCAGCACATCATCGGGCTGCTGGCCCCGGATCAGGCCGCCGGTGTCGTCCTCATTGCCCTGCATCACCTGCAGGATATCGTTCTCCGTGATCCGTCCAAACTTATCGTAACTGAGTAAAAGCAGGCCGAATTTCCGTTCGAACTGGCTCAGTTCCTCTTCTTCGCCAAAAACCTTCATCACTTCGCCGCGGGCAACGATCCGAAGCGCGGGAAACTGTTTCTTGATAAGATCCAGATTCCGGTCGTTGACGCCGTAAACCTCTAGCGGACTGTATGCTTCAATGGAGATAACCCGTTCACTCATAATGGAATAACAACTAAGTGGAGCAGAAGTTCAAAAGTATTAAAAATTGCGCTTCATCTGTGAAGTTTTCTGTAATTTTGGCCGAAATATCAATCAATCAACTCACTGGCAAGGCCGGATTATTAACTGCTGTTTCATGATGCCGATCATAACGCTGACAAGTGACTGGGGACAAAGGGATTACTTCCTTGCTGCCATGAAAGGAAAACTGATGACCTTGTTGCCGGAAGCCAGCATTGTCGATATATCACACGAAATCAGCCCGTTCAATCTTAAGCAGGCCTCTTTTGTTATCAGAAACAGCTACCCCCATTTTCCGAAAGGAACCGTGCATGTGCTGTCGGTCCTGACCGAAATGAACAATAAAACCCCTCACCTGGCCGTGCAATACGACGGACAGTATTTCATCGCCGCCGACAACGGTATCTTTTCCCTGATCTTCGACAAGCAACCGGAAAAGATCATCCGGCTTTCGGTTCAGGCCTCTAATGGCATCAAGGAAAAACCGGCCCGCGACCGATTTATCGAAGCCGCCGTCCACCTGGCCTCCGGAAAACCGGTCGAACAACTGGGTGAGCCGCTCGGCGAATGGCGCGAACAACTGCATTTCCATCCCGTAGTCTCGGGTGATGTCATAAGAGGTGTGGTGATCTACGTCAACCGTTATGAAAATGTCATTACCAACATTACAAAAGATCTGGTTGAGAAAACGGGCCGGGGAAGGAATTTCATCATTGAATTCCGCGGAGAGATCATCAAAGGGATAAAGCATTCGTACCAGGAAGCGCCGATCGGTGAGATCGTCGCCCTGTTCGGCTCAACCGGCCACCTGGAAATAGCTATCAACCAGGGAAATGCCTCCAGCCTCCTGGGCCTCGACATCAACGACCCGGTCAGGGTGGAGTTTAAAGATTGAAATTTGAAAATTTGTTCCCGCTTTCGCGGGAATGACGCAGAAGACTGGAACTAACACAAAATGCTGACATTACTCAAAAAGGAGATTAGCTCATTTCTCGGTTCGCTGACGGGATACATCGTGATCACGGTATTCCTGCTGATCAACGGCCTGTTCCTGTGGGTATTCGAGGGTGATTTCAACATCCTGGATTTCGGCTTCGCCAACCTTGACGGCCTTTTCATGATTGGTCCGTTCGTTTTCCTCTTCCTGATCCCCGCCATTACCATGCGATTGTTCGCCGAAGAGAAACGGACCGGAACCATCGAGATGATCCTGACCAAACCGTTGACAGAACTGGAGATCGTTATGGCGAAGTTCTTATCCGGGCTTGTGCTGGTCATTTTCTCCCTTTTACCGACCCTCATTTATTTTTTCTCGGTTTACCAGCTCGGGCTTCCCAAAGGAAACCTCGACGTCGGGGGCATGTGGGGCTCCTACATCGGCCTCCTTTTCCTGGGTGCCTCTTTCGTAGCAATCGGAATGTTCGCCTCCACTCTCACCGATAACCAGATCGTTTCATTCATCCTCGCTGTATTTCTTTGCGGATTTCTATATGTCGGCTTCGACCTGATACACTCTTTCGACCTCTTCGGAAAAGCCGATCTTTTCATTAAATCATTGGGTATCAATGAACATTATAAATCGATGAGCCGCGGCGTGCTCGATACCCGTGATATGATCTATTTCCTGGGGGTGATCGCCCTGTTTATCCTATTATCCCGTTTTTCTGTCGAAAGGAGGAAGTGGTAAACATGGCGAAGAACAAACAGAATAACCTGATGCGGAACAGCCTGATACAGCTCGGGCTGGGATTGCTGATCATCATCCTGGCCAATATCATCGGCTCTTACTGGTTTACCCGTTTCGACCTGACCTCCGAAAAACGCTATTCCCTGTCCCCCGTCACTAAAAACCTGCTCAAAGAGATCGATGATATCGTCTATTTCCAGGTTTACCTGGATGGGGAATTTCCGGCCGGATTTAAAAGGCTGAGAAATGCCACCAAAGAGATGCTGGATGAATTCAGGGCTTACAATAAAAATATTCAGTACGAATTTGTCAACCCCTCTGCCAGTGATAACGAACAGGAGCGAAACGACACCTACCAGCTCCTGGTTGAGAAAGGGCTTCAACCTACCGATCTGAAGGTCAACACAAAAGAAGGGCTGGAACAACAAATCATTTTCCCCGGGGCCATTGTAACCTACAAATCCAATGAACTCCCGGTGGAACTGCTGAATTCGCAGATCGGCGTCGATCCGGAAGATGTGCTCAACAATTCGGTTCAGGCACTTGAATTCAGGCTTGCCAGCGCTATCCGCGAACTCACCGTTATCATGAAACCCTCCGTTGCCTTTGTCCGCGGCCATGGAGAACTGGATAACCGCGAAATATACGACATCGGACAGGCCTTGTCGAAGCAATATTCAGTCAGCGTCGTTTCCATCGGCGGACAGTTGAACAGCCTGACCAAACGCGACAGCGTCAGCAGCGATAAAACCCGGATCATCAATAAATTCGATGCCATCATTATCGCCAAACCCGATTCGGCATTTTCTGAAAAAGACAAATTCATCATCGACCAGTTCATTATGCGCGGCGGGAAAGTGCTGTGGCTGATCGATCCCGTTTTTGCTTCGATGGACAGCCTGCAGCGGGCCACGGAAACGCTGGGCATCGGGCTCGACCTGAATCTCGAAGATATGCTCTTCCGCTACGGCGTCAGGCTGAATGCCAACCTGATCATGGACCTCAACGCGCTCTCGATCCCGCTCCGCACGGGGCAGGTTGGTAACCAGCCGCAGATCGACTTCTTCCCTTGGTACTACTTCCCGGTTATCACTCCATCGGAGAACCATCCCATCGTCAGGAACCTCAATGCCATCAAAACGGAATTCATCAGCAGCATCGATACCATCAAGGTGGCCGGTGTGAAAAAAACGATCCTGCTCCGCTCCTCGCCATATTCAAGGACTGTCAATGCCCCTGCACTGATCACCCTGGCTATTTTGGAACAGGAGCCCGATGAAAGGGCCTATACGGGGCCGCAACAGCCGGTGGCCGTGCTGCTGGAAGGGGAACTCCGGTCTATCTTCGAGAACAGGATACCCCCCGAAATCTCAACCAGCCGCGACATCGGGTTCATTCCCAAAAGTGAGCCGACGAAAATGATCGTTGTTGCCGACGGAGATATCATCCGCAACCAGTTGCACTTCTCCCAGGGCTACCCTTTGCCGCTGGGCTATGATCAGTACACACGTCAGTCGTTTGGAAACAAAGACTTTATCCTGAACGCCCTCGATTACCTGATCGACGAATCGGGCCTCATCTCCATCCGGAGCCGGGAAGTGAAACTGCGGCAGCTTGATATGCCGCGTGTTACAAAAAATAAAATTTTCTGGCAGGCTTTCAATGTCATTCTCCCTGTTATTTTCGTTATTCTTTTCGGAATCATCCGTTATTATCTCCGGAAAAGAAAATATACGGGCATCTAATCATCAAAATATAACCTGAAAATACATGAAAAAGAACCGGATCATCCTGATCATCACCCTGATCCTGATAATTATAGCAGCCATTCTCGTCTTCTCCACATCCACATCGACATTAAACCGGCGCGTAAGCGACTTTTCGGTACAGGACACGGCATCGGTTACAAAAATATTCATGGCCGATAAAAGCAATAATGAGCTTCTGCTGGAACGTCAGCCTGACGGAAGCTGGATAGTCGATGGAAAGTTTCAGGTCCAGCAGGCCAAGATCAGCGCTTTCCTGAAGACGTTGAAGGATCTTACGGTCAGATCACCCGTACCGCTGGCTGCCCGCGACAATGTTATCAAGCGTATGGCCGTTCTAGCTAAAAAAGTGGAGATATACCAGGTAAAACCGGCTATCAGCCTTTTCAACCGGGTCAACCTGTTCCCCCGTGAGAAACTGACAAAAGTTTATTATGTCGGGGATGTAACACAGGACAACCAGGGGACCTATATGCTGATGGAAGGCGCTGATGATCCGTTTATCGTACATATTACCGGATTCAGGGGTTTCGTTTCTTCAAGGTATAGCACGATCAGGGCCGATTGGAGGGATTTTACCGTATTCAAAACGCCTATCAACCGGATTAGGTCGGTCAGGGTCGAATATCCGCAAAAACCGGAACAATCCTTTGAGGTTGATGTACTTGACAATCAGAATGTAAGCCTGGTATCTCTGGCAGATAACCGGAATGTGGCTTACGATACCCTCCGGACACTGCATTTCCTGACCTCATTTGAAGATGTCAGGTTTGAATCGTTGCTGGCTCACCTGATCGAAAAGGAATTTATCGATTCCGTATCGGCCAGCACGCCAAAAACCATTATTTCGCTGACCGATACCGATGGCCGGGTGAACCGTATCAAGATTTTCAATAAGAAAAGTTTTGCTCCGTATTATTCGGAAGATGGGGCGATGTTGGAACCGGTGGATCTTGACCGGGCCTATGCCCTGGTCAATGAGGAGGAGGATTTCGTCCTCATTCAGTACTTTGTGTTCGATAAAGTGACGCGCACCCTCGACTTTCTGACCGGGAAATAATAAAAAAGGGGACCTGCCACACGGCAAGCCCCCCGAAAAGTTGGTTCGGATAATTACCAATATTATACGATTCCCTGGGCGATCATTGCATCGGCCACTTTGACGAATCCGCCGATATTCGCACCCTTTACATAATCGATATAGCCGTCGTCGCCTTTGCCCCATTTCACGCAGTTAGCATGAATATTGATCATGATGTTGTGAAGTTTGTTGTCAACTTCTTCACGCGACCATGACAAACGCATGGAGTTCTGGCTCATTTCGAGGCCCGAAGTAGCTACACCGCCTGCATTGGCAGCTTTGCCGGGGCCGTAGAGGATTTTTGCATTCAGGAACACTTCGATAGCTTCCGGGGTGGAGGGCATGTTCGCACCTTCCGAAACCACGAAGCATCCGTTGGCCATCAATGTTTTGGCATCATCGCCGTCGACTTCATTCTGGGTAGCTGATGGTAAGGCAACGTCGCACTTGATCATCCACGGGCGTTTGCCTTCGTAATAAGCACAGCCGTATTTCTGGGCATATTCCTGGATGCGTCCGCGTTTCACATTCTTGAGATACATGGCGAACTGCAGTTTCTCCGGGGTAATGCCGTCCGGGTCGTGAATAAATCCATTGGAATCAGAAAGGGTAACGACTTTGGCGCCAAGCATGGTCGCTTTTTCGGTAGCATATTGTGCCACATTTCCCGATCCGGAGACACAGCAAATCTTGCCTTTCAATGAATCGCCGCGGGTTTTGAGCATTTCCTCGGCAAAGTAAACCTGGCCGTATCCGGTAGCTTCCGGACGGATAAGGCTGCCGCCCCACTCCAGTCCTTTGCCGGTAAGAACGCCGGTAAACTCATTTCTCAGCCTCTTGTACTGGCCGAACATGAAACCGATCTCACGGCCTCCCACACCGATATCGCCTGCCGGGACATCGGTATCAGCACCGATATGACGGGCCAGCTCGGTCATGAAGCTCTGGCAGAAACGCATCACTTCATTGTCTGATTTGCCTTTGGGATCGAAGTCGGAACCGCCCTTGCCGCCGCCCATGGGGAGCGTCGTAAGGCTGTTCTTCAATACCTGTTCGAAAGCAAGGAACTTGAGAATACCGAGGTTAACGGTGGGATGGAAGCGGAGGCCGCCTTTGTAGGGGCCGATAGCGCTGTTCATCTCGATGCGGTAACCTTTGTTGATCTGAATTTCACCTTTGTCGTCAACCCAGGGTACGCGGAATAAAATGACCCGCTCGGGCTCGGCCATCCGTTCCAGGATCTTGGCCGTCTTGTACTTGGGGTTTTCTTCAATGAACGGGATAAGCGACTCGGTCACTTCCCTTACTGCTTGATGGAATTCCTTTTCACCCGGGTTTTTGGCAATGATCTTTGCCATGAATTCATTCACCAGGTTTTCATAGTTGTTTGACATAATCTTTAGAATATTTGGTTGTTAAAATTCTCAAAAGCGGAGCAATATTAGTCAAAATAATTTTGGTGTTGTGAAAAGATTCACAAAATTATTTTGCAAAAATGCAATTTAGAAATGGTTTAAGTTTGATCTTAGAGAATGAGACTCCATCTCGAAAATTGAGATGGAGTCTCATCATGAATTAAAAAACATTTGTTTATTTAAAAAAATATTCCGTCCTTTGCACTCCGTTTTTTAAAAATAACCGAAAAACATTCAGTAACATGGCACGTGTATGCGAAATAACCGGAAAAAAACCTATTAAAGGTCATAATATCTCTCATTCCAATATTAAAACATTACGCCGGTTCCTGCCCAACCTGCAGACCAAACGCTTTTATATCCCGGAAGAAGATAAATGGATTACCCTGAAAGTGTCCACCGAAGCTATCCGGACTATTAATAAAAAAGGTATCACCGCCTGTCTGAAAGAAGCAAGAGAAAAAGGCTTTACAGATAAGTAAAAATATTTCTTTGTATGAAGAGGCTGTCAGAGCATTCCGGCAGCCTCTTTTTTATTGTCATACCGTGCGACAATGCGCGTCACAAAATAAAACCGCCTCCTGACCGTTTCATTTTAACATTAAATTTGCTGCTTTGCATTATCGATAATTACTTTGCCGGATGAAACTGAGCCGTTACCTTGCCCTCCACCTGCTGTTGATCATGCCTTTTGTGGCTTTTACACAGCCTGTCGACACCGAAAGGGAAGAGTATTACAAAGGGCTGGTCCAGTTTTCAGGCGCCGTGGTCACCGGCGACAGCCTCAAACCGGTTCCGTTTACGCATATCATCGATAAAAACACAGGCTTCGGAACCATAAGCGATTATTACGGCTATTTCTCCTTTGTGGCCAATAAGGGCGATACGATTACCTTTTCCTCCGTCGGGTTCAAGAAAAGCTCGTTCATTATCCCCGACACTATCCATAATAACCGCTATACAATGTTCAAGATCATGACGGCCGATACGATTTATTTATCTGAAACCGTCATTTATCCCTGGCCGACAAAAGAGCAGTTCAAAGAAGCCTTTCTCAAGCTCGATATTCCGGATGATGACCTGGAAATAGCCCGGAAAAACCTCGACCGCTATGAGCTCTATGTGAGAGCGGAGGCTATCCCGATGGACGGGAGTATGAACTACCGTAACTATATCGATCAGACAGTCAGCAAACTGTACTATGCCGGGCAGACCCAGCCAATCAGCCTGTTGAATCCTTTTGCCTGGGCCCAGTTCTTCCAGGCCTGGCAGGATGGAAAATTCAAACGGAAAGACAGGTAAATGGGAATGACCGGGATGCAACTCGCCAGGAATATCGTCGTTCTGCTCATCGCAATAATGGGTTTCCAACCCCTGGTTGCCCAGCAAAATGCCATCCTTTCCGGAAATGTCCGCGACCAGGACAATAAACCGATCGAGCTGGCCAACGTGGCAGTAGTCGGAAGCACCACCGGGGCCGCCACCGACAGGAATGGCAACTATACGCTCATCATCCCCGCCGGGAGTGAACTGACGGTCGACTTCTCTTATATCGGGTATAAGTCCAGGAGATTCCAGGTGACCCTCCAGCCCAATGAAAAACGTGAGCTGAATGTTGTTCTGACCATCGAGTTCAGGGAGCTGAAGGATGTGGAGATTAAGGATGACCAGGTGAGAAGCTATAACTATGTCCGCCTCAATCCAAAGGAAGCCAGGCTGATCCCGACCATGAGCGGGGGAATCGAGACCATGCTGAAAACCCTGCCGGGCGTCAGCTCTACCAATGAACTCAGTTCACAATATTCGGTCAGGGGCGGGAATTTCGATGAGAACCTGGTGTACGTCAATGGTATCGAAATCTACCGTCCTTTCCTGATCCGTTCGGGGCAACAGGAAGGCCTCAGCTTTGTCAACTCCACGCTGGTCTCGGGAATTGTGTTCTCGGCCGGTGGCTGGGAGGCCAAGTATGGCGACAAGATGTCGTCGGTTCTGGATATCACTTACCGCAAACCGGAGAAATTCGCCGGATCGGCCCAGGTCAGCCTGCTGGGCGCCGAAGGGCATATCGAAGGGGTCAATAAAAGCCGCCGTCTCACCTTTCTGACTGGCGCCCGGTATAAGACAAACCAGTATGTTTTCCGCGGCCTGGAGACGAAAGGGAGCTACAAGCCCAACTTTATCGATGTGCAGGGCGTAGTGACATACGACATGACAGAAACCCTGCAGCTTTCCGTGCTTGGTTACTATTCACGCAATTCCTACCTTCTGGTCCCCGAAAGCCGCCAGACCAATTTCGGTACGATCCAGGAGGCCTATCGCCTTACGATCTACTTCGACGGACAGGAAGTGGACCTTTACAGGATGTACCTCGGAGCGGCATCGGTCGATTACCGGCCCAGTTCGCGGTTAATGATGAAGTTCATCGTTTCGGGATTCGACACGAGGGAAAGCGAGACTTTCGACATCCGCGGTCAGTACTGGATTGGCAAACTGGAGAATGCCTTCGGCGATGAGGAATTCGGCAATGTAACGGAGGTACAGGGAGTCGGCACTTTTATGGACCATGCCCGGAACTACCTGGATGCCGGGGTGATAAGTGCGGAATACAAAGGCAACTACCTATGGGGGAAGAACATCGCCGGATGGGGCATCAAATACCAGCACGAAGAGGTGAGCGACAAACTGGCGGAGTGGGAACTGATCGATTCGGCCGGGTATTCATTGCCGAACCCTCCCGTCATTATCGGCGGGATCACCGATCCGAAAGCACTTCTGGTCATCGACCGGTCGGTAAAGACCGACATAACCCTTTCAACGAACAGGCTGATGGGCTACGCGCAGAATACCTGGGACCTGCTGGGCGACGGGCGTGACCTTAACGTAACGGCTGGGGTCAGGTTCCATTACTGGGATTACAACGGCCAGTTCCTTTTCAGCCCGCGGGCCAGCGTTGCCTACAAACCGCAATGGAAGCGCGACGTGGTCTTCCGTTTTTCAACCGGATATTATTACCAGCCGCCATTCTACAAAGAACTTCGGAACCTGGAAGGAGAGCTGAATCCCGATATCCGGGCGCAGAAATCGATCCACTTCGTAGCCGGCGTCGATATTAATTTCCTGGCCTGGAAACGTCCGTTCAAATTCACCGGAGAAGCGTATTACAAATATCTCGACGACCTTATCCCCTACGTGGTGGATAACGTCAGGATAAGGTACCTGTCTGAAAACAGCGCCAGGGGTTATGCCACCGGGGTCGATTTCAAGATCAACGGGGAATTCATCGAAGGTACCGAGTCGTGGATGAGCCTGTCGTTCCTGAAGACCGAACAGGATATTATCGGCGACTTTTACTATGAATACTACAATGCCGCCGGAGAAAAGATCATTCGTGGCTATACGGCCGACCAGGTGGTAGCCGACAGCGCCCGGTTTGAACCGGGCTATATACCACGCCCGTCGGATCAGCGGGTCAGCTTTGCCATCTTTTTCCAGGATTACCTGCCGATCATCCCATCCATGAAGGCTCATCTGACATTGATATTCGGTACCGGCCTCCCCTTCGGCCCTCCCGACAGCCCGCTGTACAAGCATACCCGTCGCTATCCCCCTTACCGGAGGGTGGATATCGGGTTTTCCAAACTGCTGGTCGGAGAAAAAACAAAATTCAAGGAGAACAATCCTCTGCGTTACATCGACAAGGCCTGGCTGAGCTTTGAAGTTTTCAACCTTTTCCAGATCAGCAATACGGTTTCCTATATCTGGGTCAAGGATATCAACAACCGCCAGTATGCCGTTCCCAATTATCTGACGCCCAGGCTCTTAAATCTGAAATTAATCGTTGAACTCTGATTTAAGAAATTTTTAACAAAAATTATCTTGACACCGGATATTTTTGTTAATATCTTTGTAGGGTTGATTAAGTCTAAATAAAAATTGTACAGTATCTTTGTCGTCTGAAAAAGAACTTTCATAGGTACAGTTGTTTGGCTCTCTTCAAACAACTCTTTTGGTTTGGTTAATAATCGGCAAACAGGTCACGCGCCCGCGTGGCCTTTTGCTTTTTATATCTGTAACTAAAAAGAAAGGATCGATTTCCGGATAATATCGACGGCTTCGTGAACCTGTTCTTCGGTAATAACCAGTGGCGGTGCAAACCGGATGATGTGTTCGTGTGTCGGTTTGGCCAGCAGTCCGTTTTCAGCCATTTTCACGCAGACATCCCAGGCGGTTTTGCCGTTTTTCGGCCTGACCACGATGGCGTTGAGCAGTCCTTTTCCCCTGACCAGCTCGATCATATCGGAATTGATATTTTTCAGCTCTTCGCGGAAGATCGCCCCCAGCCTTGCAGAATTATCAGCCAGTTTTTCATCCCGGATCACATCCAGGGCTGTAATGGCAACGCGTGCGGCCACCGGATTACCGCCAAAGGTGGATCCGTGCTGGCCCGGTTTGATGCACATCATGATCTCATCATCGGCCAGTACGGCGGAAACCGGGTAAACGCCCCCGGAGAGGGCTTTGCCCAGGATCACCATATCGGGGCGGACGTTCTCGTGGTCGCATGCCAGCAGTTTGCCGGTCCGGGCGATCCCCGTCTGTACCTCATCGGCGATGAACAGGACATTCTTTGCTTTGCAAAGAGCGGCGGCTTTGGAGATATACCCTTCATCCGGCACATAAACCCCTGCCTCGCCCTGTATCGGCTCTACCAGGAAACCGGCTACATTCGGCTGTTCCAGCGCTTTGGCCAGGGCTTCGAGATCATTGTAAGGAATGGTGATAAATCCCGGTGTGTAGGGGCCGAAGCCTCCGCGGGCATCGGGATCGGTCGACATGGAGATCACCGTGATGGTCCTTCCGTGGAAGTTGCCCTCGCAGATGATGATCTTTGCCTCGTGCTCCGGGATGCCCTTCTTCATGTAAGCCCATTTGCGGCAAAGTTTGAGGGCCGTCTCCACCCCTTCCGCACCTGTGTTCATTGGTAAAACCTTATCGTAGCCGAAATATTCGGTCACATATTTCTCATATACACCCAGTGCATCGTTATAAAAAGCACGGGAAGTCAGCGTCAGCGTTTTAGCCTGATCGATCATCGTCTGGACGATCCGCGGGTGGCAGTGGCCCTGGTTGACGGCCGAATAGGCTGACAGGAAATCGAAATATTTTTTCCCTTCCACATCCCAGACAAAGACACCTTCACCTTTTGAAAGCACTACCGGCAGCGGATGATAGTTATGCGCGCCGTACTTGTCTTCAAGCTCCATCGCTAATTTAGAAGTCATCATAGAAATTCTTAATTTTTAATTCTTAATTTTTAATTATTGCAGCAAAGTTAGGGTTTTCGGGGGAGGAAAAAAAGCGAATCAGAAAAAATGGCGGAAGGGCAGCAGGAGCCATTCGATAAACTGTTGCAATTTCGGCCGGTCGAGCCATTTTTCGAAGTCGAACGGCTCGGTATGGTTCATGGTTTCATCGATATGGCTGCCGAGCTGATCGATAATTGAGTGTTCGCGTCCGATGAGGATGATCTCGTGCATATAGCGGAACGAGCGGTAGTCGAAATTAGGCGAGCCGATGGCGAAGAGCTGGCGGTCGACCAGGATAGCCTTGGCATGGAGGTTACCGGGCATGTAGTACCTGAATTTCAGCCCCCCCTGGTGCAGCGGCCCGATATAGCGGTTGCGGAGGATATCGATGAGCATTACGTCGGAATGGCGCGGCACCACGACAGTGACCTCAACGCCACGTTTGCACGCATCCAGGAGAGCTTTACGCAGGAAATATCCCGGGAGGAAATAGGGAGTTTCGATTTCAACGCTGGTATCGGCATGGCGGATCATCTGGATAAATTTCTTATTGATCCTTTTCTTGGTGATGGAAGGGACATCGCGGACGATCAGGTAATCGCCGTGGCGGATCAGGCGGATGTAGGAGTTTTTCTCGAAGAAATAGCGGTTATAGATTTTGAAGTCGAGGTTAAACACTTTTTTGAAAGATGTGGCGATATCTCCTTCCATCCTGAGCATCAGCTCTCTCCATTCGAGGCTGTATTCCGTCACGTTGCCCGATCCGATCCAGCTGATGTGGTCGTCGATGATCAGCAGTTTACGATGGTTGCGGCGGTGGTTTTTGGTAAAGAAGTCGATGACGATCCTTATTTTCCGGAAGAACCGCACCTCTCCCCGGAGGTCGGTGAGTTCGCGGAAGTAATCATCCGAAACGTTTGCGCCCCAGGAATCGATCAGCAGTTTGACCTCCACGCCTCTTGCGGCCGCCTGTGCAAGCGCTTCGCGGAACCGGTCGCCGATGGCGTCGTTATAGTATTTATAGATCTCGAAGTAGACATATTTCCGGGCCGAGCCGATGTCGCGGATCATGGCATCGAAATACCCTGCCGGCACATCAAAGAGGCGGTATGGCGCTGTATCGGTCACCGTGATGTTTTAAGCAAAGATAAGAAACAATAGCGAGACAGTAGGCAGTTGGACAGTTGGGCAGTTGGACAGTTGGACAATACCATTACGCGATTCGGCATTGCGCATTTTCGATTTAGTTTGTTAGTCGACGATTAAATCGTCCAATCGCCAAATCGCCAAATCCGATTTCTTTCCCTATCTTTGACTCTTCAAAACAAAGTTCCCCATGATCCGTTCCATGACAGGTTTCGGTAAATGCCAGGCCGATCTTCCCGGCAAGGTGATCACCGTTGAGATTCGCGCACTGAACAGCAAACAACTCGACCTCAACTTCCGGGCGCCGGCCGTCTACCGCGAAAAAGAGATGATTGCCCGCACACTCATCACCCAGAAACTGGAACGAGGAAAGATCGATGCGACCATCACGGCAGAATCAAAAAACGAACAACTGGCGGTGACGGTCAACAAAGCTATCGCTCTCCATTACCTGGAACAACTGAAAGACCTCTCATCGGCCCTGCCACAGACCCAGAATATCGACTATTTATCGGTGCTGGTACGCATGCCCGATGTTCTGAAAACAGAGAAAGAGGAGCTGTCGGAACACGAATGGGATGCCATCCGGCATGCGATTGAGACGGCGCTGGAAGAGGCCGATACGTTTCGTAAAAACGAAGGCAAAATTCTGGAGAACGATTTCATCATGCGCATCAACCGGATCACGGCGCTGCTCGAAAGCATCGAACCGCTTGAAAAAGCACGTGTGGCCACCATCCGTGCCCGGCTCACCTCCAGGCTTGACGAGCTGAATATCGAAAAATCGTTCGACGAAAACCGGCTGGAACAGGAACTGATCTATTACTTTGAAAAGCTCGATATCACCGAAGAGAAACTGAGGTTGAGAAAACACTGCGATTTCTTCATCCTGACGCTGGATGAAATGGAATCGCCGGGGAAAAAACTCAGTTTTATCACCCAGGAGATCGGGCGTGAGATCAACACGCTCGGCTCCAAAGCCAATGACGCCTCAATCCAGGTCATCGTCGTCCGGATGAAAGACGAACTGGAAAAGATCAAGGAGCAACTGGCCAATATTCTCTGACATGAGCGGTAAACTCATCATCGTCAGCGCCCCGTCGGGAGCAGGGAAAACATCGGTCGTCAAACGGTTGATGCAGGCGGAGCTGAACCTGGAGTTCTCCGTATCGGCCACCAGTCGCGCGCCCCGTCCTGGCGAGATTCATGGAAAAGACTATTTTTTTATCCCTGTAGAAGAATTCCGGGCTAAAATCGACCGGGATGAACTGCTGGAATGGCAGGAGGTCTACCCGAACCAGTATTACGGAACGCTGAAATCGGAGGTGGAGCGCATCTGGAATGGGGGCCATCATGTCCTTTTCGATGTGGATGTGATGGGCGGGATGAACCTGAAGAAGATGTACCCGGAGATATCGTTGTCGCTGTTCATCATGCCGCCCTCCATCAAGGTCCTGGAACAACGGCTCAGGCACCGTTCGACCGAAACGGAGGAGAGCCTGCGAAAACGGCTCGACAAAGCCGGTAAAGAGATCGGTTTTGCCGGCCATTTCGATATGACGATCGTCAACGATATCCTGGAACAGGCTGTGGCAAAGGCAATTGAAACTGTCAGTAAATTTGTTCGCATATGAGCGAGCCGGTTAAGACCAAGAAAGTCGGCCTTTTCTTCGGATCATTCAACCCGATCCACACCGGCCATATGATCATTGCCGGCTATATGCTGCATTTCACCGACCTCGATGATGTGTGGTTCATCATTTCGCCCCATAACCCGCTGAAAGAGAAGAGCACCCTGCTGGCCGACCACCACCGCTATATGATGGTACAGACAGCTATCGAAGACAATCCGCGACTGCGGGCCAGCAACATTGAATTCAAACTTCCGCAGCCGTCGTACACCATCGATACCCTTATCCGGCTCGAGGAGAAGCATTCCGACCACCAGTTCGTGCTGATCGCCGGCACCGATATCTTTCCCACGTTTCATAAATGGAAGAATTATGAAGTGCTGCTTGAAAATTACCGGTTCTACATCTATAACCGGCCGGGATATGACGCCGGCGCCTACTCCAGCCATCCCAATGTAGTCACTTTCAATGCTCCTCTGATGGAAATCTCTTCAAGCTTTATCCGGCAGGCGATCCTGGAAGGAAGGGATATCCGGTACTTTGTCCCGGAAAAAGTTTATACCTACATCCGGGAGATGCACTTTTATGAGAAGAATAACCGTTGATTAGGCATGATCCATTCATCATTCAAAATAAAATCCAAAAAAAAACGGGGCAATACGATCATTTTTTTGCTGTTGCTCTTACTTCCGGTCATTTTCACCCATTGCGCCAAGCAGGGAACACCCACGGGAGGGCCCAAAGATGTCAGGCCGCCGGAGGTGCTGGAGGAAATTCCGCCTGCCCGGACTGTGAACTTCACAGCAAAAAAATTCACCGTTGTTTTTGACGAATTCATCCAGCTCAAAGATCCGGGGAAGGAAATCTTCATCTCCCCCCCGATGAAAACAAAACCCGAATATAAAATACACGGCAAGAAGCTCTCGGTGGAATTCCAGGAGGAGCTGAAGCCCGATGCCACTTACACCATTAATTTCGGCAATGCGATCGTCGACTATACGGAGAGCAATCCGCTGATCAATTACGAATACGTATTTTCTACCGGCGATCACCTGGATTCCCTGTCCATTCCCGGACTAATTGTCGGCGCGTTCGATCTCAAACCGGTGGAAGGGATCGTTGCGATGGTTTACCAGGATGATAACGACAGCATCCCTTTTGATTCGCTCCCGATGCGCGTTCCGCCCAAAAGCGCCTCAAAGACCACCAAGGAGGGGCTATTCAGTATCAATAACCTGCCGGCAGGGGCATACAGGCTCTTTGCACTGGAAGATCTGAACAACAACTATTACTACGACCTGCCCAACGAGCGGATCGCTTTTATCGACAGCCTGGTCACCCTTTTCCCTCCGGCTCATACGGTCGTAATGCCGGATACGGCGATAGTGGACACTTCCGGCGTTGTCGCCCCGGTGATAACAGCCGTGATGCCCGACTACACGCTTTACCTGTTCCAGGAATCCGATTCCTCCCAAAAGTTCCTCGGCAAGAAACTGATCGGTCAAAGCCTCCTCCAGTATTATTACCGGATGCCGGTCGATTCGTTCCACATTTCCCCGGTTGGATTTGAGCCGGTGAACCCTGACTGGTACATGGGCGATATCTCCAGAAACCGCGACACGCTGGGCTTCTGGCTCCGTCCCGGGCTACCTGATACGATCCGGATCAGGATGGCCGCCGGCGACTCTCTTGTCGATACCTCCCGGTATATCCTGACCGCTGCCGGGAAGGAGCGGCCGGGACGCCGAAAAGAGACGGCTTCCAGGGCAATGAGCATCAATACCAGCAGCTATGCCGGGTTCCTGGATCTGAACAAGAAATTTTACCTGAAATTCGGCGTGCCGGTCATGGATTACGATTCTTCCATGTTATTGCTCCAAACCCCGGCCGATACCCTCATACCTTCGATATATTTTTCCGACAGCCTCAGCCGGCAATTGCAGGTCGACTACAACTGGCAGCCGGGAGAAGCCTATGCGCTGGTTCTGGATGATTCGGCTTTCACCGACCTGAGCGGAGCGCATAATGATAGTTTAATCTTCAGGTTTCGTGTCAGGACCCTTGAAGATTACGGAATTCTTATCCTGAATCTGACTGTTCCGGATGATACCGGGCAATATATCATTCAGTTGCTCAACGAAAAAGAGATACCGGTCAGGGAGACGGTAATAAATTCATCCGGACAGGTAAAGTTCGATTACCTGGCGCCCGGAAAGTATAAATTAAAAGCGACCTATGACAGAAATATCAACGGCCGCTGGGATCCGGGCAAATACATAATCAATTCACTTCCTGAAAAGGTCGAATATTATCCAACAACCCTTGAAATCAGGGCTAATTGGGAAATGCAGGAAGAATGGAAACTGGATTGAATTATACCTCGTTGTTGCAACGATTAATACAATCGATAATTTCAGTAAGTACCTGGTTTTTGATCGTATAGTAGATCTTCTTTCCGTCCCGGCGGGAACCTAACACACCCTTATTTTTCAATATGTTAAGATGATGTGAGGCAGCGGCCTGCTCGATCTTCAGCTTTTTATAAATTTCGGTCACACTCATTTGGTTTCCATCATGAAGAAGGTCGATAATCGCAATACGCATCGGATGGGCAATCGCTCTGAGCTTGCTGGCGGCTGCCTCTAATTTCTCAATTTGAATCTGAATTTTTGCCATGACTAAATTTTTTGCTAAAATAGAAAATACATCAGAACTCAATTCATATGTATATATCTTTTTTGCTAATTTATATTTAATCTAAGAAAAGAGAAGCAAAAGAAAAGCTTTTACCATCGAACAAACCCTTATCGCTCAGTTTTAGCTCCGGTATGACAAGTAAAGCCATAAAGGAGAGAGTCATGAACGGAGCGCGAAGCCGACTGCCCAGTTCATGGGCCATCCGGTCGAGCGATTCGTACTTTTCCGCTACGGTAAATCCGTCTTCGACCGACATCAGTCCGGCAACCGGCAACGGAAGAAGCGAAATATGACCCTGATCGGCAACACAAACACCGCCTCGTGTATCAACCAGTGCATTGACGGCCAGCATGATATCGTCATCATTCACACCTACGGCGATAATGTTATGACTGTCGTGGGCAACCGTTGAAGCAATGGCTCCTCTCTTCAGCCCGAAATTCCGGATAAATCCAATCGCCGGCGATGAAGGGTTGTAACGGTTCATTACCATGATCTTCAGTATATCCTGACCGGGATCGCTGATGATCTCATCGCCGGATACCATTGGCGAACCGTCAAGCTCATGCGTAATAAGCTGACCCTCCAGCGCCTCGATGATACGGATGCGGTTGCCTTTTTTCGCAACCTTAAGATCGCTATGACTCACAGGCCTGGCATCGAACCGGTTCACGGGAATTTCTTCGATACGGGGAATGCAGGAATTGCCTTCTGAAGCAACCATCTGGCCGTTGATATAGGTTTTCAGCACATGGAAAGATGAAAGGTCATCGATCACAATTAAATCAGCCGGATCGCCGGGTTGAAGCAGTCCGGTATCCAGGTTGTAATGCTTTTTAGGATTCAGGGTGCAGGCACGGATAACTGCAACCGGATCGTACCCTTTGTTTATCGCGCGGCGTGCAATATCATTGATGTGGCGCTTCAGCAAATCATCGGGATGGCGGTCATCGGAACAGAACATCACCTGGTCCGGGTAACTCTCCAGCAACGGCGACAAATCGTCGAAATTCCGCGCGGCGCTTCCTTCGCGGATAAGGATATGCATCCCCATCGACGCTTTTTCGAGCGCTTCATCAAGCTCAAAACACTCATGGTCGGTAGAAATACCGGCAGAGATGTAATTCCGGGCGTCTTCCCCCCTGAGCCCCGGCGCATGGCCATCGACCGGCTTGCCGTATTTCCGGGCTATCTCCAGCTTTTGCATTACCTCGGGATCGCTTTTAAGGACACCCGGGAAGTTCATCATTTCCGAGAGATAACCGATTTCATCCATCCGGAGCAGTTCCTCCACCTCCTTTGGCCCCAGCGAGGCACCGGCTGTCTCGAACGGAGTGGCAGGAACACAGGAAGAGGCCCCGAGGCAGAATTTAAAGGGAACTTTTTTCCCATTCTCAATCATGAATTTAATCCCCTCAATGCCAAGCACATTAGCAATCTCATGCGGGTCGGAGACTGTTGCCACCGTTCCATGGATCACAGCCAGCCGGGCGAATTCCGACGGGATCAGCATGGAACTTTCGATGTGGATATGGGCATCGACCAGTCCCGGAAGAATATATACCGTTTCGTCGACAGGATGTTCGCGTATTTCCTGAATCCGACCGTCCTGAACCAGAACGCTGCCGGGGAAGATCCGTCCCCCAATCACATCGACAATAAGGCCGCGGATTGAAAATGAATTATCCATGGTTATTTATTTTCCTGGTTTTGTTTCAGAATTTTATTGGCCAGTTGCCCGCAGGCAGCATCGATATCTTTTCCGCGGCTCCGCCGGATATTGACGACCAGGTTTTTCTTCTCCAGGAAGGCCTTGAACGCTTCTGTTCGCTCCAATCCGGAATCTTCGTAAGGGACATTCTCCACCGGGTTGTACTGGATCAGGTTGATCTTGACCGGGAAATTTTTACAGAACTCAGCCAGCGCTTTCGCATCCTCCATGGTATCGTTAAATCCTTTCAGCATCACATATTCGAGTGTGATCCGGGTACGGGTCTGCTGGTGGAAATATTTCACCGCCTCGATCAGGTCGCCCAGGCTGTTGCGCAAATTATAAGGGACAATCTGGTTGCGTTTCTCATTGATGGCAGAGTGGAGCGACAGGGCCAGGTGGAACTTCACTTTGTCGTTGCCGAGCTGACGGATCATCGGCGCCACGCCGACCGTTGATACGGTGATCCGTTGAGGCGACATCGCCAGGCCGTCAGGTGCCGAAATCCGCTCTGCCGATTTCAGGACGTTCTGGTAATTCAGCATGGGTTCGCCCATTCCCATATAAACGATATGCGAAAGCGGGAGATTGTATTCGTGGCGGGCGGTTTCGGCAATAATGGCCACCTGGTCGAAAATTTCATCGAAATTCAGGTTGCGGATATAGCGGATCATACCGGTCGCGCAAAACTTGCAAGCCAGGTTGCAGCCTACCTGCGAGGAGATGCATGCTGTCATCCTCGTTCCGGAGGGGATCAGCACCCCTTCGATGATATGCCCGTCGAACAGCCGGAACGACATTTTGATCGTTCCGTCTTCGCTCTTCTGGGTTGTGTTGAGGGTGATAGAATCCAGGGTGAAGCTCTCACTCAGCTTTGCCCGGGTTTCGACGGAAATATTGGTCATCTGGTCGAACGACCGGGCCGCTTTTTTCCAGAGCCATTCGTACACCTGCCGGGCCCGGAATTTTTCAGCGCCGATCGAATGAAAGAAGGTTTCCAGTTCTGTCAGCGACAGCGTCCTGATATTGTTCCGCCTGGGATTCATTTTCTTTTTCTAAAATACGGTAATCGGTTCAAAACCTTTTTGCTTCAGGTACTTTCTCGTGGTTCTGAAATCCCTGGATATCCCCAGCAGGAATCCCCCGCCACCCGAACCGCACAGTTTCAGCTTGAAATCGTCGCGGTGCAATCCGGCTTCCCAGAGGGATTTCATTTTATCGGGGATCATCTCCGGCAGGTAAAGGAACTGGAATGCGGAAAGTTCGGTCAGGTGCCCGAAGAACGGGTTCATGTCGCCTTTGAGAAGAGTTTCAATACAGCCATTGTTAGCCGGGATAAAAACATTCTGCACCTGGTTCAAAAATCCGTCATTTTTACAACGCTCCAGGAAGAGATTGACCAGTGGCCCCGTTTTGCCAAGCTCACCCGTATCGATCAGGAAAATGGCGTGGTCGGAACCGAATTTCTCTCGCGGTATGCCCACCGTTTCGATCTGCATTTTATTCCGGATGAGCAGCGGGTGCCTGATGTAGCAAAGTAACGGATCAAGGCCTGAGCTGATGCCGTGAAAGAAAGATTCCATCCTGGAAAAAGTCTCCTTCAGGTTCGGTATTTCATGGCTGGTATATATTTTCCGGTGTTTTTGAGTACCTTCCGAATACTGGTCATAGATTGCTGCTACGAGTGCCCCGGAGCTGCCAATACCATACCCTTGCGGAATATTGGATTCAAAATAAAGGCCATCTTTGATGTCCGACTCCAGTTTCGGCAGGTTCATCCGGGCTTTGAACTCCTTCTCCCTGCTTAATTTTTTAAGATGATCCAGGTAGTTAAGCAGTTGCCGGTTCGATTCGGTCGCCATCTCATAATTGGTGTATTCTTCCTGGTTGATAAACCTGAGCGAACCGGTGAAATGGGCATATGGAATGGTCAACCCCATCGAGTCGCAAATGACGCTGTACTCACCGAACAGCATGATCTTCGCATAAAAAACTTCCGGCTTCAATTATCTTTAATTTTAATTTAATTTCCTTATAACCTGATGGGCCCTGTACCGGTACCATCATCGATCCATCTGCCGTTTTCGCAATATTTAACCAGTACCTGACCGATCCATACTTTTACATTCTCTTCATATTCTGCAGGATACAGCAGATGCACATTCGGTCCGGCATCAAGAGTAAAGCAAACAGGGATAGTCGTCTCTTCACGGAATCTCCTTATTTCATTAACAATATTAACCGTATTCGGTTCAATCAATAAATAGGAAGATGATGACGACATCATCAACGCATGAAGGTTGAGGGCTTCCGATTCGGTGATCCGGATAAATGTTTCGATATCGCCCGACGATAATGCCGATACAAGAATTCCGATATTCTGACAGGCCAGCCTGAACCGTGCCTCTGCATAGGGATGTCCCTCCATCAGCGAGTGGCCGGCGCGGCTCGAAACCTTCTTCTCCACACTACTGACGATCAGTATATTATCCTTGATGTCCCTGAAAACCGGATGAACTTCAAACGGCAGCGGAACGGCATATTCATCGTGTGAGCCGTCGACATAGGGGCTTTCGCCCCAGACGGTGTAACCGCCGTAAACTGAGCGGCATGCACTGCCGCTGGCCAGGCGGGAGAAATAGGATGCTTCCCGGAGCGAAAATTCCCGGTCTTCGACGATGGCCAGGAATTCAGCCAGGCAGAGGCCGAGGGCGCTCATGCTCGAGGCTGAAGAGGCAATTCCGGTCGAATGGGGGAAGGTGTTGAAAGAGGAAACTTGAATGTGGAAATTTGATATTTCCGGATGGTTGCCGCTTAATGAGTCAAGGAAAGTTGCAATCTTTAAAGCAAATTTTTCATTCTTCAACCCTTCAAAAAGAAAATCCAGCTTTTTTTCACCTTTGTCCGCTCTCCGGTAGGAAAAATTCATTTCCGTATAAGCTTTACCCAGGGTCATGCTTAAGGAGGGATTAGCCGGTATCTGAACCGGCCTTTTACCCCAGTATTTCACGAGGGCGATATTCGACGGGCTCCTCCAGGCGATGTTTCCAACGGTTTTATCTGACGATCTCATGCCATGCGAAGATAACAGGAAGATTTTTACTGAAGAAATAGTCTTTGACGTACTTGTCGTCTCTGGGCGATACAGCCATGATGAAATCGCCGCCCCATGCCCCGAGTGACTTGATTGCGCCATCGAAACCGGGGAATAGTTCCCTTTGAACCGGCGGCAGACCGATCAGATCGGAGATGATAGTCTCATGTTCATTCATCAATTCCATGAATTCAGCTACATCCGACGCCATGGTCATCCTATCTGTTATATGACTGATTTTATGGAGAATACCGGGATCAATCCGGCCTTCTTTCAGAAAATTACTGACACTGGACTGAGAATCCTGTTTACGTCCTGAATAGACGAAATGAATATGATGCTGAAAAGGGGGATTGAATACATCGGTCTGAACCACAGGTTCCCCGTTTTTCAGCTGGAAAACGATGGAATGATCTGTCCGGGCGCAGAACAGATCGTATCCCGAGCCCCTGAAAAGCTCTTTATACAGGGCATATGGGTCAATATCAAGCCAGTAGGAAATATTGGAGATTAACGACGAACTGCTTCCTAATCCCCAGTTAATATCGAAACCAATCTCGTTTTCTATGAAAAAGGAGGAGGTTCCACGGGCCAGTTCCGGCTGAAACGAAGATGCTTCCAGGAGCAATTGCCGGATAAAGCCGGCAGTGGTGGGGTCGGAGGTTTCGGTTACCTCAAATCTTTTTCTATTGAAAATTGCAGAAAACCAATCAATTCCCTGAACTTTTGTTTGCCAATGGATCAACCCGCCGGAATCCATTTCTGTAACAGACATTTCCTGGCCGAAGCGGAGCGGGACGGCGAGTGCTTTAGCGCCGTGAATAACAGCATATTCCCCGGAAATCAGGAATTTACCATTGGAATAAAATTGTCCCGTCTGCAAGGCTCAGCTTTTTACACCCAGGATCTGTGACCTGTGATTATTAATGAAATCGGTAACCGACTTGAAAGAAACCTTTTTGTTTTTAAAGTATTCAACAGCTTTCAGTTTTTCCTCCTGTGTAGCGGCATAGAAATTCAGGATATTGAACAGGTGCATTTTCATATGCCCGACCTGTATTCCCTTGGTGACAAGCGACTTAACGGCGCCAAAATTATTGGCAAGCCCGGCACAGGCTGCAATGATCATCAGTTCGCGGGCGCTGGGTTTGCCTAGCATCTCAAGAGAGAAGCGTGCCATAGGGTGTAAGGAGGTCAGCCCTCCGACGGTACCCATGGCAAGGGGCACTTTGAGTTCGTAATGAAACATTCCATTGTCGAGGGTCAGCTCAGTCAGGCTCTGGTATTTGCCGGTCCGGCAGGCATAGGTATGGGCGCCAGCTTCGATCGCACGGAAGTCGTTACCGGTCGCCAGGGCCAGTGCGTCGATCCCGTTGAATATCCCTTTATTGTGGGTAGTGGCCCTGTATTTATCGACTTTGGCAATCTCAATGGCTTTCTGAAACTTCCAAACGAACTTCTCCTCGTTCATATCGTTTTCACCCAGGTGCATCCGGCTGATATCGCATTCTACCCAGGCTCTGACCAGGCAATCGGGTGTATAATTGGAGAGGATTGACATAATGATCTCGCAATCCTTCTCATCTTCATTAAAAACCGGGCTTTTAACAAGAAATTCCTTGAGAATACGGGCAAATTCTTCCAGGACGGAGTTGATGAAATTAGCCCCCATCGAATCGACGGTCTCGAAAGAAACTTTCAACTGGTAATAATCTTCGATCCGGTCATTCATATTGATAAGCTCAACATCGAGGATTCCTCCTCCCCTGCTCTCCATATTGGCCGTGATGGCTTTGGTCCCGGCCAGAAGTTCCTGTTTCAGGGCGGGCATCGCCTGTTTGAGCTTCTCCGGATCACCTTTCCAGACAAAGTGAACCTGTCCCAGTTTTTCCGAAGAGACCACTTCCGCATGGAATCCACCCCTTTCGGCCCAGAATTTAGCGCTGCTCGATGCTGCGGCAATCACCGAACTTTCCTCGATGACCATCGGGACCATATAGTTCTTGTTGTTGATCAGGAAATTTGGTGCTATTCCGAAAGGAAAATAAAAGTTTGACAGGGTATTTTCACTGAACTCATCAAACAGGGTTTGTTTTTTCGGATCCCGGTGCCAGTATGATTTTAGCTCTTTCAACACCTTTTCGGGATGATCGAAAAGGCCTGCAACGAGTTTGAGCTTCTCCTCTTTGCTCATCTTGGAGAAACCGTTGATAATGCCGTTAATGTTCATTTTTTCAGATCCTTGGTGACAAAATAGGCATTGGCCAGTTTGATCCCATCAACCTGGTATTTTACAAAAGTGTAAAGATCGTCGTACGATTTTGAAGCGTACTTCAGAAAACCGGATGCCTGGCCGTAGATGGCCGGCAGTTTGCAGCGGCTGATCAGGCAATACCCATCCAGGAACGTCTGTATACCGCCGGAAATAATGATTTGCCGGCAGTTGATGCTGATCTTTTCCTCCACAATAGTATTGATCATTTCGGTCATTTCAAAAGCATCATGGCCGATATGGCTGAGTGGTTCGTAATATTGCCGGCGGGTCTCATCCGACCTGAGCAGTTCAACTTTGGCGAAGTTGGTTCCCCCGAAAGCGGCCAGTTCGATGGCTTCGAGCGGCAGTTGCAGCAGTGCACGCAGGCTTTCGGGCCCCATGCCTTGCCCGACTTCTTTGACAATGACCGGATACGCTGCCATATCAAGAAATGACCGGATAGTATCGATCGGGGGCTGGCTGAAGAGGTCTCCTTCCGGCTGCAGCCACTCCTGCATCGGGTTCACATGGATGATAAGCCCGTCGGCTTTCAGTTTATCCACCAGCCGGTCGACCGGTGTAATGTCGCCGTTCAGCACGAAGGATTCGAGCTGGGCTATACCCAGGTTGGCATAAAATGGCAGGTCTTTGCCAATTATTTCCCGCATGTCGAAATCGGCAAAATGCTCGTCGCTTTTAAGCAGCGGCCTGCAGGATCCAAGGCCCATGCCCAGGCCGAACTCCCTGCACACCCTGGCCAGGTTCCTGTTGATCGGGCCGGCCAGTTCCGTACCTCCGGTCATGCTCGAAACCCAGAGGGGGGCACGCAGGGTATGTCCCAGGAACCGGAAAGGACGCAGGTCATTGACAGGGTGATGCGACAACAGCGGTTCATAGTAAAACCGGCGGTCTATTTCATCGGTTCCTGTCTTTGATTTGAATGCAAGGTCAATATGGTCTTTCTTTCGGTCGGTCATGATATCGGGTTACCAAATGTCTTCTTTCACCTCTTTGGGAGGTTTCATCTTCTCCTTTAACGATTTGATCAGTTCGTTGCGGATGTAAGCGTCGACCTGTCCGAGGCCGGTTTCCCATTTCGGATTGTAACCGGGCGCCTTTTTATCGAGCCATTTCTCAAGCGGAACCCGGGAGGCCTCTTTCACAACAAAGTTATCGATCACATAACGGTAACGGCCGTCTTTGAATTCGATCCGGGCATTGTACATGATCATGTTGCCTTCGATGATATTTCCGTCTTTATCGGTTTCGGAAAGTCTGAACTGATGCTGAATTTTTATCAGGCCGGTCGACTGGTCCCTGACTTTAGCCGCTTCCACGGGATTAGCATAAAAAGTTGGGAGCCACGAAGAGCACCGGTTATAAAGGTCATCCTTTGTCCCCTGCTCTTCCACGACTTCTTTGTAAGTTATCAGGCCGGTTGTTTCATCAATGGTATATCCGGCATTGGTTTCAGTTTGTGATACGGCATTGTTGATGGCCAGCAACACAGACAAAACGCTGAGAATTAGTTTCATTTACTGGTTTTTATATGAATTAAACAAAAATACAAAATAATAAACGAACAATGGATTGTTTTGGTTGAAGGGGCAGGCAAAAAAAAAGGCTGCCAATGCCGGCAGCCTTATAAAGATTTCATTCGAAATTCTAATACATCCCGTCGGGCATTCCACCGCCCATAGGCATTTTCGGCTCCTTCTCCTCTTTTGCATCGGCCAGCAGGCATTCGGTGGTGAGCAGCATTCCGGCTACAGATGCCGCATTCTCGAGGGCAACGCGAGCCACTTTCGTAGGATCGATAACACCGGAGCTGAAGAGGTTCTCATACTTTTCAGTGCGTGCGTTGAATCCGAAATCGCCTTTTCCTTCCTTCACTTTCTGAACGATTACCGAGCCTTCCAGTCCGGCATTAGCCACGATCTGGCGGAGCGGCTCCTCGAGGGCGCGGCGGATGATAGCCACACCGGTCGTCTGGTCTTCGTTCTCGCCTTTCAGGTCGTTGATGGTTTCGGTAGCGCGCAGGTAAGCGACGCCGCCACCCGGGATGATCCCCTCTTCGATGGCAGCGCGGGTTGCGTGCAGTGCATCGTCAAACCGGTCTTTTCTTTCCTTCATCTCCACTTCGCTGGCAGCGCCGACATGGATCACAGCCACACCACCGGCCAGTTTGGCCAGGCGTTCCTGCAGCTTCTCGCGGTCATAATCGGAAGTGGTGTTTTCAATCTGCATCTTGATCTGTTTGACGCGGGCGTCGATGTTCTCCTTCTGTCCTTTGCCTCCTACGATCGTCGTATTTTCCTTATCGACCGACACTTTTTCAGCGTTACCCAGGTAACCGAGGTTGGCGTCTTCCAGTTTGTATCCTTTTTCTTCGGAGATTACGGTACCGCCGGTCAGGATGGCGATATCCTCGAGCATTTCCTTCCTTCTGTCGCCGAATCCCGGGGCCTTTACCGCCACAACTTTCAGGGCGCCCCTGATCTTATTGACTACGAGGGTTGCCAGGGCTTCGCTTTCTACGTCCTCGGCGATGATCACCAGCGGACGACCAGTCTGGGCTGCTTTCTCCAGGATCGGAAGCAGATCTTTCATGATGGAGATCTTCTTGTCGTGGATGAGGATGAACGGATTGTCGTACACCGCTTCCATTTTCTCGGTATCGGTCACAAAATAAGGAGAGATGTAACCGCGGTCGAACTGCATTCCTTCCACCACATCGACATAGGTTTCCATACTTTTGGCTTCCTCGATCGTGATCACGCCCTCCTTCTTCACTTTGGCCATAGCTTCGGCAATCAGTTTACCGATGGCAAAGTCGTTATTGGCAGAAATAGTGGCTACCTGCTCGATTTTCTCGAAGCTGTCGCCGATCTCTTTTGTCTGTTCTTTCAGGGATTTGATGACCTTTTCAACAGCCAGGTCGATACCCCTTTTTATTTCCATCGGGTTAGCGCCGGCCGTGACATTTTTCAGTCCGGTCGTAAAGATTGCCTGAGCGAGGACAGTAGCCGTGGTAGTACCATCACCGGCAAGGTCGCTGGTTTTGGAAGCCACCTCTTTCACCATCTGGGCGCCCATGTTCTCGGCATTGTCTTTCAGTTCCACTTCTTTGGCAACGGTAACGCCGTCCTTGGTAATGGTCGGGGAACCGAATGATTTCTGTATGATGACATTACGTCCTTTCGGGCCGAGGGTCACTTTTACTGCATTGGATAGTTCATCGACACCTTTCTTCAGTTTTTCTCTTGCGGCCAGGTCGAAAATGATTTCTTTTGCCATGATGTTCAGATATTTAAGTTTAAATTAATAAATTTCAATTAGATAACAGCAACGATGTCGGATTCGCGCATGATCAGGAAATTTTTTCCCTCATAGCTAAATTCAGTGCCTGCATATTTTGCATAGAGAACCTCATCGCCAACTTTCACAGTAAGAGGTTCGTCTTTCTTACCGGGGCCCACGGCCACGATGGTTCCGCGTTGTGGTTTTTCCTTTGCTGTGTCGGGAATGATAATCCCTCCGGCTGTCTTTTCCTCTGCAATTGCGGGTTCAACGATTACCCGGTCTGCTAACGGTTTAATGCTGATTGTTGTCATATAAATAGAGTTTTTAGATTATTAAAATTCCGCTCAGGTTTGTCATAATTTATGCCAAACCGGATAAAAAAAAGAAATGTCAGAATCTTATGACATTCTGACATTTCATAAAAAAAATATGTTCAAACAATCATTCCTGTTCAGGCGGAACCTGGTCTGACGGAATGGGTTGCATGTTCTCGATCTTTTCACGAAGTTCCGTATCCTGCGTACTTCCGGTTGTTGCATTGCGGGGAATGACCAGGATGGAGATCAGGCTGAGGGCCAGAAGGGCAATAGCCAGGCTCCAGGTTGTTTTTTCAAGAAAATCGGCCGTTTTACGGACACCCATGATCTGACCGGTCGAACCGAAATTGGAAGCCAGGCCGCCACCTTTGGAATTCTGAACTAAAACGACGAGTATCAGGAGAATACAAGCAACTAAGACCAGCACCGAAACTAAAATATATAAACCCATTTCGCTAAATTTTTATGATTCTTTTTTGAGTTTTTCAATTTGGGCTGCAAAGTAACTACTTTTTTGGGGATATTTCAACATTAGTTGCTGATAAATTTTAACCGCCTTTTCTTTTTTGCCCTGGGCGGCAACCAGACGGGCCAGGGTTTCGCTAAAAATACCGTCGTTTTCCTCAATACTCTTCCTGGCGTAATCCTCAGGATTGTAAAAAGATTTTTTATTTGAAGGATGCGATTGTTGTTGCAACAGGAAATCCTCAAGCAGATCGTCTTTTGGTAAAGGGCGGGGCAGGTTACCCTGCTCCTTATCTTTCTCCGGAACGCCGGATTCCATGTTCAGAAGCGTCTTTTTTTCTTCCATCAGCTCCTTCAGGCGCATTTGTTTCTGCTCAATTTCACGGATATTATCCCGGATCTGATTTTCAATTTCCCGCAACGAATCATCCTGCTCAGGTTCCAGCGGCAGAATCTCTGTCTGGCCGCCATTCTTATTCTCATTATCATCCAAAAAATTGATCCAGCCCCTTAGCCGGGACCGGTCCGAAATGAAGACAGCTGCATTTTTCAGCTCCTGTTCAAACCGGTAATCATCCAGTTTCTTAAGGTTAAGCAGGTACAGGATACGGCCTGTTGAGAAATAGGGGAAAACGGCAGCCACCTGTTGCAATTCGGCCAGGCTCTCTGAGTCGAGAGCGGTGGGGTCATCCATCCAACGGTAAAACTGCTGACTATTCATAAGCACAATTTTAAGCTTACCAGTTTACCACGGCTTTATTAAAAATATCATCCACCAGCGCTTCGTTGATGAGAGGAATCAACTGGTCTTTGACCGCGGAGAGGTCCTGGTTGCTGGAATAATCTTCAAACCGTGTAAAACTGGCCTCATAATCCTTTGCCGGATCGATCGAATTGGTGAACCTAACTTTGATCGTGACAGAAAGCCTGTTCAGTGCAGCCGTTTCATTTCCCTGGATAGCCATAGGTTTAGTGGAATAATCGGTAATGGAACCTTCAAGCTGCAAATCACCGTCTTCGGCAATAAAAGTGAGGCTGGTCTGCGACTGGAACCGGTCACGAAGGGCATCGGTCAGGCTCTGGCTCAACGTTGGCTCGACATACTGGGCATTATTCACAAAATAGCTGATTGAGATGGTTTTCGCTTCCGGGGGAATGCTGGCGCCGGTAAACGAATAGACACCGCAGCCGGCCGTCAGCATGACTGCGGTCAGCAGGAAAATGCCGGTAATGTTACGAAATATCATATTCCTTGATCTTTCGGTAGAGGGTCCTCTCCGATATACCCAGCTCACGTGCGGCATTTTTCCGCCGTCCGTTGTATTTTTCCAGTGCTTTCCGGATCATGTCGATCTCCTTTTTTTGCAGGGAGAGCGATTCTTCCACTACTTCCGAATCCTGGATGGAATCCTCAAATTCATCCGTAAAATGGTCATTGATAGGTATCGTTTTATCGGGTGGATGAATACTGACCTTTACCTCCTCCGGATGGGCAAAAAAGTGCGGCTGTGAATCTTCAATCTTTGCCGGTGATTTCTCATCCTGAAGGATATCGGCCACAATCTTTTTCAGGTCATGGATGTCTTTCTTCATATCGAACAGAACCTTATAAAGGAGATCGCGTTCGGAAAAAGAGGCATCCTTCATTTCGCCCTGGTAAAGCACGGGGAGTTCGTTGAACGATCCTTCGGGCAGATAACGGCGAAGGCTTTCAGGGGTAATCCTGCGGTTTTGCTCAATGATAGAAATCTGTTCGGTGATGTTCTTCAGTTGCCTGACATTGCCCGGCCAGCGGTAATTTTCAAGCATCAGACGTGCTTCGTCGGTCAGTTCGATAGCCGGCATCCTGTACTTTTCAGCAAAATCGGCCACAAATTTCCTGAACAGCAGGTAAATATCCTCTTTCCGGTCTCTCAGCGGCGGCACATTGATGGGTACGCTGTTCAGCCGGTAGAAAAGGTCTTCCCTGAATTTTCCCTGCCGGATGGCATTCTCAAGGTTGACATTGGTGGCGGCAACCAGCCTGACATTTGTTTTCAGTACTTTAGACGAGCCGACTTTGATAAATTCGCCCGATTCCAGTACCCGCAAAAGGCGTACCTGTGTGGACAGGGGCAATTCACCGACTTCATCCAGGAAGATCGTACCTCCGTTGGCTTCTTCGAAATAGCCTTTCCGGGCTTCCACGGCGCCGGTAAACGACCCCTTTTCATGGCCGAACAATTCGCTGTCGATAGTCCCCTCGGGGATAGCGCCGCAGTTTACGGCAATATAGGCGCCATGCTTCCTGGCGCTGAGTTGATGAATGATCTGCGGAAAAACTTCTTTACCCGTACCACTCTCCCCGGTGATCAGTACTGTCAAATCGGTCGGGGCAACCTGCCTGGCAATATCGATCGACCGGATCAGCAGCGACGAGTTTCCGATAATGCCAAAGCGTTGCTTAATAGCCTGAACTTCCATTCTGTAAATCCCAATAATACTCTGGTACAAAGGTACTATGAAAATCTGACATGAAATCACCCGCAGGCAAGAAGAAAAGACAATCTGTCAGAAGTGCTATTTTCCCTTCTGTACTTCTTTCTTAATTCGTTGAATATGACCTCGTCCGAGGGCCTTCACCTCGCAACCGAGTTCAAAATAGCGCCTGATCTGGTCGTCTGTCAGAATGCCAAAGCAATCGATGACGGCGACGGGATTACCGGCCCATTTCACGATGTTATCCGGCGACAGGTTCATATACGGTTCATGCGGTACGGCAAGGATAACGCCATCGGTTCCCTTCAGCGACTTTTTGAGGTCTTTCTGAACGCGGATTTCTGTCAGGTGTTCCTGGTTCCTGAAAAATCTTTTCCAGGAGATGCCGGGAGCCGGGTAAGTATCCTGGGTTTCGAGCTCGTACCAGTGATCGACGAACGGATCGTGGACACTGATCTCGGCGCCCATTTCGGTTAATTTCCTCACGACAATTTCCGAACCGCTGTAACGGGTATCGCCCACATCCTGCCGGTAGCTGGCGCCGCACACCAGCACCCTGGAGCCGGCAATGTAGCGCGACATATTCCGGAGGGCATCGCGGGTCAGTTCCGCCACATGAAGCGAGCGGGTATCGTTAATATCGATGGCCGTAGGGGTAATCTGGAATATGTCATCGCCGTCTTCGAATCCCAGGATATGGCGGTACGACCAGTAGCCAAGCCCGCCGTCTTTCGGAAGGCAGTAGCCGCCGATACCGGGTCCCGGAAAGATCATATTGCTGTGGGTCGGCCGCATTTTGATGGCATTGATGACTTTTATAAGATCGACGCCATTGCGTTCGGCAAAGAGGCTCCACTCGTTCAGGTAAGCGAGAATGGTTGCCCGGTAAGAATTCTCAACGATTTTGGTGGTTTCCGACTCGATCGGCCGGTCCATCACGGTAAGAGGAAATTCTTTTGTATTCAAAACTTCATGGAGGAATTTCTCGACACGCTTGCGGGCCTCCCCATCGCAACCCGAACAAACCCGCCAGAAATCGCGGATGCTGGAAACGTATTCCTTGCCCGGCATGACCCGTTCGAAGCTGTGGGCCAGCAAAGGCACCTTCTTCAGACCGCGTCGCGAAAACTCCTTTTTCAGGATCGGCCAGGCCACAAACTCGGTAGTCCCGGGCGCAACCGTCGTTTCGATCAGCACAAGGCAATCCTCGGGTATTTTCTGCCCGATTGTCTTCAGGGTAGCTTCCAGGGCGGCCATATCGGCTTCGCCATCACGCATATCGCCAAGTGAATTCTTAATATAATCGCATTGAACATCGACGATCACACAGTCGGCAAGTTTCAGGGCATCGCTGTTGAAGGTGGCGGTCAGCGTTTTGCTCTCTTTCACGCACCGGCTGATCAGGATATCCACCTCGGGGTCTTCCGCTTTCACCGGTGACAATCCTTTGTTCAGCATCGGGATTTTCCAGTAGCTCCGGGCACTGGGACGCTGGCAACCGATGACGAACTTCGAATTTTTTCCTTTTTTATCTTTTGTATCGGCTACAATGGCTGCCATTACGGCCCCCACAAATCCGACCCCCATCACCACCACAACCTCTTTTCCTTCTTTTCTGGCTTTAGCAGCCAGTTTCTCCAGTCGCTCATACTCTTTGCCAAACTCTCCAGGTAAAGGAAGGGGAAATTTCTCACCTGCCGGACTGACGGAATAAACCACTTCTTTTGATGTTGCCATAAATAGTAAAATTTTGTTTTTGAATGAATTATCGTAGGGTTGCCTTGAATTTTTCTTCAAAAGCTTTAAGAATTCTGTTCATCGTCCGTTCAATGATTTCATCCGTCAGGGTCTTTTCATCATCCCTGAGAATGAAGCTTAATGCATAGGATTTCTTACCGGCTGCAATTTTCTCACCCTGGTAAACATCAAACAAACTGACATTTTTAAGAAGTTTCTTTTCGGTTTCAAATGCCGCTTTTTCAAGATCGGCATAAGACACGGCCGGGTCTACGACAAGTGCCAGGTCGCGCCTGACCTCGGGAAACTTTGGGATACCGGAATACGAAACGCGTTCAACGGATAACATTCCCAGTACTTTATCCCAGTTAAAATCGGCAAAATAGACATCCTGTTTCAGTTCAAACCGTTTCGTTTCCTTCTTTTTCAATAATCCGAAACGGATAACGGGCACTTTATTCCAGGAATATTCCACCCCTTCCTCAAACGGCTCTCCGGGATCGTCTGAAACCTGCAGGTGGGCCGGATTGATGCCGATCCTTTCCAAAATCAGGTGCACGATTGATTTCAGGTCGAAATAATCTGCCTTTATATCGCTGGTCCGCCAGCTTTCCGGATGCATCCGCCCGGTGATAAAAACCGACAGGGACTCATGTTCATCGTATCCGGCCAGTGTATCCCGGCCTCCGGGCCTGTTCCGGTCGATCCGGTAAACCCTGCCAAACTCGAATAACCGCAGGTCGAACGATTTCCGGTTCTGGTTGTAACCGATGGTCTCCAGTCCGCCAAAAAGGAGCGACTGGCGCATGACATTCAGGTCGGTGCTGAGCGGATTCATAAGCCTGACGCTGTCTTCATCTTTCAGCCACCCGCACTCCTCGGCATATTTCGCCCGGGTCAGAGAATTATTCATGATTTCATTGAATCCCCGGCTGGAAAGCATATCCGATACCAGGTTGCGAATTTCTTCGGCATCCGGTTTACTGGAAAATGATAAAGATGATCGGAGGTGCCCGGGCATTTCTATATTGTCATAACCGTAAATACGGAGGATTTCTTCGGTCACATCCGCTTCACGGGTAACATCGGTTTTAAAAGTCGGGATGAGAAGTTCTATTCCATCCATTGTTTCACTGGCTATGTCGATGCCCAGGTCGGCCAGGATGGATTTAATCACGGAATGGTCGATCTCCTTTCCGATAAGACGGGAAATATTTTTCCACGACACTATTACATGGCCAGGTTGAACCGGTTCCGGATAAACATCGACGATATCTGAAGATATTTCTCCGCCTGCCAGTTCCCGGATAAGGAGGGCGGCCCTTTTCAGCGCGTAGACAGTAATGTTGGGATCGGCACCTCTTTCAAAGCGGAATGACGAATCGGTCTGAAGGCCATGGCGGCGTGAAGTTTTCCGCACGCTCTGCGGGCTGAAGCAGGCGCTTTCCAGGAAAATGGAGGTGGTATTTTCATTGACCCCCGATCCGGCGCCTCCAAAAACCCCGGCGATGCACATCCCTTCAGACTCATTGCAGATCATCAGGTCATCTCCGGAGAGTTTTCTTTCGGTTTCATCGAGAGTAACAAACAATTCATCGTTCGACGCTTTGCGAACGACTATTTTTCCGCCCCTGATCCGGGATGCGTCGAAAGCATGGAGCGGCTGCCCCAGCTCCAGCATCACGAAATTGGTCACATCGACCACATTGCTGATCGGGCGGATACCGGCTGCATTCAGCAGGTTTTTCAACCATTCGGGCGATTCAGCGACCTTAATGCCGGAAATCGTAACGCCGCTGTACCGCGGGCAGGCTGTTGCATCGGCAACGGTAACCGGGATGATCCGATTGTGGTTATCGACCGCAAATTCTTCGACGGATGGCCATTTCAGTGCATATTTCCTTTCACCGGCTTCCCGGTTGAGCACAGCCACGAGATCGCGGGCCACGCCCAGGTGGGAAGTGGCATCGGTCCGGTTCGGCGTCAGTCCGATTTCGAAAATATAATCTTCGGAAACATGAAAATATTCGGCGGCCGGCATACCAATTTCGGCCTCCGGATCGAGGACCATAATCCCTTCATGGGATGTACCCAGGCCCAGTTCATCTTCGGCACAGATCATTCCTTCAGAGAACTCGCCCCTGATCTTTGCTTCCTTTATCTCGAAAGATTTATCACCCTGGAAAAGGATCGTACCGACTGTTGCGACTGGGACTTTCTGACCAGCCCTGACATTGGGCGCCCCGCAAACGATCGACAGCAGCCTTCCAATACCTGTATCTACTTTGGTCAGGCTCAGTTTATCCGCGTTAGGGTGTTTCTCACATTCGACCACCAGCCCGACACATACGCCTTTCAGACCGCCTTTTACCGTTTCGGTCTTTTCATAATCTTCCACTTCAAGGCCTGAAGAAGTCAGTTTTCTGGCCAGTTCTTCCGGTTCCAGGTCGAGATCGACATATCGCCGGAGCCAGTTATAGGATATTTTCATACCGGATTAAGTAACGATTCGGGGCAAAGTTAAGAAAATTGCTTTTCGGGCGCTTACTATTAACTGATGAGGCTCCAGTCGACGAAATCCTTTTTCAGAAGTTCCAGTTGCATGGCCAGGGGTCTGTTTTTTTCCTGTGCCAGCTCAGGGTCATCCCGGAGGATCTCAAAGGCGAGGTTCCGGGCGTATTTCAGAATTTTTTCATCACGGATGAGGTCTGCAATTTTCAGATCGAGGATACCGCTTTGCCGGGTACCTTGCAAATCGCCGGGGCCGCGCAGCTGAAGATCGACCTCTGCAATTTTGAAACCATCGCTGGTCTCGACCATTGTTTCCAGCCTTTTCCTGGCTTCCTGCGACACTTTCCAGCCGGTCATCAGCAGGCAGTATGACTGGTCGGCTCCCCTTCCGACCCTGCCGCGCAACTGGTGGAGTTGTGACAAGCCAAACCGTTCGGCATTTTCAATAACCATAACCGAAGCATTTGGGACATCAACTCCCACCTCGATTACCGTTGTTGATACCATGATCTGGGTCTGCTTCTTAACAAAGCGCTGCATCTCGTAATCCTTATCGGCGGGTCGCATTTTGCCGTGAACGATACTCACCGCATATTCCGGCGGCGGAAAGTCACGGACGATGCTTTCGTACCCATCCATCAGATGTTTCAGGTCGAGGGTTTCCGATTCTTTGATCAACGGATAGACGACATAGATCTGCCGTCCCTCCTTGATTTTCTGCTTCATAAAACCAAAGACTTTCAGCCTGGAGGCATCACTGAATAAGATCGTTTTTACTGGTTTCCGGCCGGGTGGCAGCTCATCGATGACCGATATATCGAGATCACCATAAAGGGTCATAGCCAGTGTCCGGGGAATAGGCGTGGCTGTCATGACCAGGATATGGGGCGGGTTATTGCTTTTGCTCCACATCCTGGCCCGCTGGGCGACTCCAAAGCGGTGCTGCTCATCGATGATCACCAGGCCCAGGTTTTTAAATACAACCGGGTCTTCCAGCAGGGCGTGCGTACCTATCAGTATATCCATGGCTCCTGACTGCAATTTTTCATGCATCTCGCGCCTTTTCGCAGCGGGAGTCGATCCGGTCAGCAGGCCGATGCCGATCCCCAGGCCATCGGTCATACGGGTAAGTGTGGCGAGGTGTTGACTGGCCAGGATCTCCGTCGGGGCCATCAGGCACGACTGAAACCCGTTATCGATGGCTATCAGCATCGCCATCAACGCCACCAGCGTTTTACCGCTGCCCACATCACCCTGTAACAGGCGGTTCATCTGTTTACCGGCTCCCAGGTCTTTCCGGATTTCACGAATAACCTTTTTCTGTGCTTCGGTAAGATTAAAAGGGATTTTTTCACTGTAAAACCGGTTTACTTTGTCAGCAACGCGGGAAAATACAAATCCGCTGATCCTTTGTTGTCTGATCATCTTATCCTTCAATAATCCCAGCTGAATGAAGAAGAGCTCTTCAAACTTAAGCCGGGCCTGTGCTTTTTGCAGAAGTTGCTGGTTCAACGGAAAATGTATATTGCGGAGGGCTTCCTCACGACCCAGCAGCGATAGTTTGCGGATAATTTCATCCGGGAGGGTTTCATGGAGTTTCCCTTCGGCCTGAATGATCAGTTCCCGGATTAGCTTCACCAGGTTTTTATTGTTAAGCCCCCGGTTTTTAAGCTTTTCCGTTGTGCTGTAGATGCCGTGAAGTGTTTGGGGCACAGTTCGCAAGAAATCTTCGGCGCGTTCAATTTCCGGATGGGCGATGTTATATCGCCGGTTGAAGATAGTCGGTTTCCCAAACACAATGTATTCGACATTGGGCAGGATCGTCCCTTCGATCCATTTAATTCCCTGGAACCAGACCAGTTCAATTTCCCCGGTATCATCGCGCAGCAGAGCCGACATCCGTCTGGCTCTCTTTTCACCGATGATTCGTATATTGGTTACTGTTCCCCTGATCTGCACATAGGCTGTATCGGGTTCGATCTCCGAAATTTTGAATATACGGCTTCGGTCAATATAACGGAACGGGTAATAATTCAGCAGATCGCCGAAGTGATGAATATTGAGTTCTGATCTGAGCAATTCCGCCCTTTTGGGGCCCACTCCTTTCAGGAATTCCACCGGGGTTTGAATAAAATCTCTTGTCATCGCGCCTGAATATGAGTATATACAAAAATCGAGTAGGAAGTGAGGGATAAGTACCCTCACTGTCCTCTCACACCACCGTACGTGCCGTTCGGCATACGGCGGTTCGTAAAGATAAAGATATTAAATAAACATCGGAAAGACCTGTAAGGCCAAGTTTACGGAAGAACTCATTGGTAAGAGTACTGGCAAGAATAGGGCTATTGGCAGTATGCCAGTGGCCATTTCTCGTATTAGCGAACTCCCATGCCTTGGAATCAGGGATACCTAATCGGACAAGATTGTAATGTCTTGCCCCGATATTCTTCCATTGTTTCCAATAGCACATGCGTAGTCTGCGTCGCAGCCATTCATCGGTCTTTTGACAATGTTTGCCCATGTCAGCCAACTGATAATAATTAACCCATCCTCGTATTGTCTGGTTGAGTTTGTCTGTTCTGGCTTCCATGCTTATCCCGATGCTTCTTCCGGTCAGTTTCTTAAGCTTGGCTTTTAGCTTGCTGAGTGGTTTGGCATGTACTCTTATACTTGCCACTCCCCTGTTGTAGTAAAAGCTATATCCTAAGAACTTCCGCTTTGTTGGGTAGTCAACTGCACTTTTCTCCCGGTTGACTTTCAGTTTCAGTCGCTTTTCAATAAACTGGCTTACGCTTTCCATCACCCGATTCCCCGCTTTCTTGCTTTTGACATAGATATTACTGTCATCCGCATAACGGCAGAACCGGTGGCCTCGCCTTTCCAGTTCCTTATCTAGTTCGTGAAGCATTACATTGGATAGCAGCGGGCTTATCGGCCCTCCTTGAGGTGTTCCCTCTTCCGAAGGACTTATCAGCCCGCCCAGCATTACCCCCGATTCAAGGTATGCCCGGATAAGTTTCAATATTCGCTTGTCTGTTATTCTTTTGGCAAGAAGATACATCAGCTTATCGTGGTTAACCCTATCGAAGAACTTCTCTAAATCCAAATCTACTACTACTTTATACCCTTCATTAATGTACTGCCGGGCCTGTTCTATGGCCTGATGTGCACCGCGTCCGGGTCGGAAGCCGTAACTGTACTTAGAAAATTCTTCCTCAAAAATCGGGGACAATACCTGCGCTATTGCTTGTTGTATCATCCGGTCTACTACCGTTGGAATGCCCAACAACCTTATTCCGCCTTCCGGCTTGGGTATTTCAACCCTGCGTACCGGTTGCGGTCGGTACTTCCCTTCCAGTAGGGATCGCTTGAGGCTCTCCCCCTGTCGTTTCAGGTAAGGCAAAAGTTCATCCACCTTCATCCCGTCCACTCCATGGCTGCCGCCGTTCTTCTTTACCCGCTTGTAAGCAAGATTCAGGTTTTCCCTGTCCAGAACTTTTTCAAGCATCTGACTGGCGTTTACTTTATTCCCGTCTTCTCCTTCTGCCGACGCTGGGGCAAAGCTCCGCTCTCCCTCCTTACCTCGGAGTTCCACTCCCGCTTCCGGTGGGTAGTGCCGATTATTGTCGGCATTGGCTGCTTTCTTTACCTTGCTCACAAGTCATTCAAAATTTAAAGACATCTTTACGTTCAGCCCTTCCCTGTGCATACATGTCTGCCCAGGTAATATGGCCTCTGCTGACTCCTGACCATTCAACTATACATCGCTGTACAGGTTGCCGGTTCCGTATTTCATCCCCAGCCTATGGGTCAGGTCTCCCCGGGTAAGAACGATAGCTTTCATCCCATATACCTGCTGCATTTACTCCAAGGGGTTCGGGCAGTATTGGAATTTGCTTTGTTATGCAAGCTCGTCCGTCCCTCATAAGCCTTATATGCAGTTCTTGTCCATCAGGCCGGGATTTTGCCGCCGGCTTCCTTCAGATTCCACCTCACGATGGACACCCTTGCCTTTGGCTAACACTTCCTACTGCCAAGTGTGTTCGGGTCTTTCACCCTATAGTTATCGCCCATGCCGGGCGCACATATAAGACTCCATCCCGATGGGTGAGATGGAGTCTCGAAATAAATGAGATGGAGTCTCATGAGAAAATTTTCTATCATCGACGAACATGACCCTGCCCTGATCCATTACCTGGATGAACTGCCGCTTTGGTCTGCACCGTTTGCCCTGCAAATCCTCGATAAAGTGATCCCGGCTAAAAACCTCCGCGTTCTCGATATCGGGTTCGGCACAGGGGTACCGCTGATCGAACTGGCTTCCCGCCTGGGCAATTCATGTAAAATCTACGGCATCGATCCGTGGAAAGAGGCGTGCGACAGAGCCGGCGAGAAAATCAGACTGTTCGGGATCAATAACATCACCCTGTTCAATGCGCCGGCAGAAACCCTTCCCCTGGGCGATAACTCTGTCGATCTTATCATCAGCAATAACGGGCTGAATAATGTCGATGATATGGAACAGGTGCTGAAAGAGTCTTTCCGTGTCCTTGTACCGAGCGGTAAACTCATCTTTACCATGAATACCGAAGAAACTATGACGGAGTTTTACTCAATCATGCAGGAAGTCTTATCGGAATATAATCTGGCAGCTTCGGTCACAGCCATGAAAAATCATATCCGCCAAAAAAGAAAACCTTTGCCCGAAGTTGCCGGCCTGCTTGAGAAATCGGGATTCATAATAACATCAGTTGACCACGACTGGTTCCATTATACCTTCACCGACGGCACTGCCCTTTTTAGCCATTTCTTCATCCGACTCGCTTTTCTCGGACCCTGGCTCAAAACCGTTCCAAAAAATTATCAGCAGACCATATTCAGCGACATAGAAAACAGGATAAACACAATCTCGTCCGAAAAAGGACATTTTCGTCTGACTATACCTTTCGTAACCATGACTTCGGAAAAATCAGATAACTCCATTATTTCACATTCGTGCCAAACTTTTGGTTTTCCCGATTAAAAAATCATTTTCCGTGTGAACAATCCGTCAAGATTTTCATTATAGTTTAAAGCACAAAATCTTATAAAAACCGGTCATCTTTATAATGGTTTTTCATGAATTTTCGTGTTTCCTGATTTTGTGGCTCTGAAAGCCCTTAAAAGAAATTTACATTAAGAATTAAAAATTAAGAATTAAAAATTAAGAATTAAAAATTAAGAATTAAAAATTATATCTGATGTCACAACAAACAAACTGGATCTCTGATCCCAAGCACAGCGAAATTTTGTTCAAAGTCAAACATATGATGATCACCAACGTTAAGGGTGAATTCAGGAAATTTCATATCGAAGCCGATTCCGACGGAGAACAGTTCATCGCTTCTTCAATTCGTGTAGTGGTGGATACCTTCTCAGTCTTCACGAACGTCGACGATCGTGACAACCATCTGAGAAGCGCCGACTTTTTCGACGTCGAAAACTATAAGGAAATGGTTTTCAATGGTTCTTCTTTGAAGAAAACCGGGGATGGCAATTTTGAGCTGACCGGAATCCTGAATATCAGGGGAGTAAGCAAAGAGGTGAAACTTGATGTTGAATTCGGTGGTATCAACAAAGACCCCTGGGGTAATGAAAAAGCAGGTTTTTCTATCAGCGGCAAGATAAACCGCAAAGAGTGGGGCCTCAACTGGAATGCAGCCCTCGAAGCCGGAGGAGTGCTGGTCAGCGATGAGGTGAGGATCAGCGCCGAGGTCCAGCTGGTTAAAACTTCGTGAAAAATTCAGGATATGGACCGCAGATCATTTCTTCAGTCTGTTTCAGTGTTAGGGCTGACGGGGATCACTATGAAGCTTAATGCATTGAACTATGCCAGCGGCACTTTTGGCAACACATCAAAGATGCCGGCGCTCTTCCTGGGTCACGGAAGCCCTATGAATGCCATTGAAGAGAATGAATTTGTGAGAGGTTTCAGGGAAATGGGGAAAGCCCTGCCCAGGCCGAATGCCATACTCTGCGTTTCCGCCCACTGGGAAACCCGCGGCACATGGGTTACGGCCATGGACAAGCCGAGGACCATCCATGATTACGGGGGATTCCCCCGTGAGCTTTACCAGGTGCGGTACCCCGCACCGGGAAATCCTGATCTGGCGTTTGAATCTAAAAGATTGATCACCTCTGCCGATGTAGGCCTGGATCATCAATGGGGCCTTGACCACGGTTGCTGGAGTGTTGTAAAACACCTTTACCCGGATGCGGATATCCCGGTTATCCAGTTAAGCCTTGATCAAACTAAAGATGCAGGATATCATTACAATCTGGCAAAAGAACTATCATCGCTCAGAAACAAAGGAGTCCTGATCGTCGGCAGCGGCAATATGGTACATAACCTTCGGATGGTGGCATGGGACAGGCTGAATGATGTGGAATTCGGCTACGACTGGGCGATTGAAGCCGGTACCCGGATGAAAGAATATATTCTGTCCGGAGATCATCAGAGATTAATTGATTATAAATCCCAGGGTAAAGAATTTGAAATGGCCATCCCGACACCTGAGCATTACCTTCCGTTGTTGTATGTCCTGGCTTTAAAAGAAGGAAATGAAGAGGTGGGTTTGTTCAACGATAAAGCCATTGCCGGCTCACTGACAATGACTTCGGCTATTGTAAGATAATCATCCAGAACAAGATGTCTAAAGTCTTTTATTTGCCTGCCGTTTGAGACTTTTTCTTCGGCGTTTTGGGTTTTATTTCGCCAACAACCTCTTTTATCCTGAATATAACCTCTCCCTTTTTAACCTGAACTCCCTGCTGGACCACTATTTCCGAAATAATGCCGTTGTAAGGGCAGGTGATCTCGCCAATATAGGCCGAGGTCTGGATATAGCACAGTCGGTCGCCCGGTGATATATGTTCGCCTATGGTAGAAAACTCGGTATCCTCCCCGAAAAGATTGTAAATGATCTGGCCTTTGGCAGGAGCAGTAATCTCGCGGATATCGGGATCGACCTCTTTTGGTTTTTCTTCCACCGGCTTTTCCTTCACAGGAGCAGGAGCAGGTGCAGGTTCCGGAGCAGCCGGCATGTTCTTCGGGCCCTCCGCCAGCTCCTTCGCTTTTGCCAGTTCAGCCTCAAACCGGGTTTTGGCTATGCCTGACTTAAAATCCCTGTACTGTTTGTCATGCATGGCAAACTCGAACAACTCTTCTTCATCCGGACCCGTATCCCAGTTATTAGCCGTCATCTCTTTCCTGTATTTTTCCAGTTCATCCGGAAATGCGTCCTGGGGTACGCCCTGGTAGAACTCCTTTCCTTGTTCTCCGGCCAGCGTAACGATTTCCGGCGCCAGCGGTCCGGGCAGTTTTCCGGCCTTACCCAGGATCATATCCCAGGTATTGTTGTCGATCATCGTGTACCTCTCTTTTCCACCTGCCATCTGCAAAATATTCATGATAGCCATGTTCTTGACATACTGGCTGAAAGGGGTAACCAATGGCGGATAACCCAGCTTCGGCCAGATGTATTCCACCTCGTTGAACATCCTGACCATCAGTTCATCTTCACTCAGCTCCGGTATTCCTCTCCCCTTCAACGAGGTATTGATGCTCCTTTGGGCTCCTTTCAGGTCGGCCATCAGGCTTCCCATCATCCCGCCCGGCAAACCGCTGCCGATGAGCAGTGAGGAGAGCTGCTTATTCCGTGGATCGATAAACAGCCCGAGGGAATCATCGATAAATTCCTGCGTCATCGACCTGACTTTCATATAAGCATTCATGTTGATATCAGGCACTTTGAAGCCTGCGTCGCGCAAGAGGGCATGAACGGAGAGGATATCGGGATGGACCATCCCCCAGCTCAGCGGTTCCATCGCCACATCGATATAATCGGCACCGGCCCTGGCCACCTCCAGGATCGAAGCCATCGAAAGCCCCGGGCCTGAATGTCCGTGGTATTGAACCTTGATATGGGAGTGCTTCTTTTTGATCTTTTTGACCAGCTCGCCCAGCATCACTGGCCGTCCGATCCCGGCCATATCCTTCAGGCAGATCTCTTCAGCGCCGTATTTAACCATCTTTTTCACCACATCCATGTAGTAATTAACCGTATGAACCGGGGAAAAAGTGATGGAGAGGGCGGCCTGCGAGATCATCCCCGCCTCCTTCGCGTATTTGATGGATAGTTCAAGGTTCCGGTGATCGTTCAATCCGCAAAACGACCGGGCAATATCGACTCCCTGTGCTTTCTTCACTGTGAACATCAATCGCCTTACATCCTTCGGAACGGGATACATCCTGATACCATTCAAAGCCCTTTCCAGCATCTGCGTCTGAATACCCGCTTCATTGAAAGGTTTGGTCCATTCCCTGACGGCGACGTTTGGATTTTCTCCATACATCAACTGTACCTGCTCGAAGGCGCCTCCGTTGGTTTCCACCCGCGAGAAACATTCCATTTCAATGATTAAAGGGGCTACCGCCTTAAGCTGCCCGACATGGGGCTGGTACTTTCCCGAGCTTTGCCACATGTCGCGGTAAACCAGGCAAAACTTTATCTTTTTCTTCATTCGGTTATAAATCTATTGGTCCGTAATTTAATAGTCATTTGCGGAAAATCGCATTTTCACAGGTTCCGCAAAATTATCAGGATTAAATCATATCAACGCCGGCAGGCGTATTTATTTTCGTCTTTTAAAAAAATTCGTATATCCATTATTCTAAATCACCGCTTTTATAATTTATTTACTTTTAGCCCGTTATTATATTCGTTACATTACCTTAAAGTTACAGAGGATATCGACATTACAGTCATACTGCATTTGATCCGGTAATATTTCCTATGCTCTGCGATAAATGAGGCGACAGCTTTTAAGCAAAGCATAATTATCACGATGAAAATATTACTAATTGCACCCTGTCAGGTTGATCAGCAACGTCCGAATTCGATGGACATTCCCCAGTTGACACTTTCTTTGATAGCAGCCCTTACACCCCCTGACCATGAATTGGAAATTGTGGAAGAAGTGTATGGAGAAACGGTCAATTTCGACGGGGATTACGACCTTATCGGGATTTCGATCATGACGCAGACGGCCATCCGCGGGTACCAGGTGGCCAACGAATTCCGGAAACGAGGTAAAACAGTGGTTTTCGGGGGGATCCATGCTACATCGATGCCTGATGAGGCTATTAGGTATGGTAACGCAGTCGTTATCGGCGAGGCAGAAGGGCTGTGGGATATCGTCCTGGAAGATGCTAAACACAACCGGCTGAAATCGTTCTACAAACTCGACAAACTTCCTGATCTACAAAAACATATAAGGCCCCGCAGGGATCTTATCAAATGTTCATCGGGAAGATTCGCCATCGCCCCTATTGAGACCACCCGCGGTTGCCCTTATAACTGCGACTTTTGTTCGGTTTCGCGGTTTTTCGGCACCCGCCAGCGGCATAAACCCATACCCGATATTATCGCTGACATTGAATCATGCCGTGAGAAGAACCTGTTCTTCCTCGACGACAACATTACCGGGGATAAAAAATATGCCCGGGAACTGTTCAGGGAGATGATCCCGTTGAATAAGATCTGGGTTGGCCAGGCATCGGTACAGGTCGCCAATGACCCGGAGCTTATGAATCTCGCTTACAGATCGGGATGCAGGGCCTTGCTCATCGGGTTCGAATCGATGTCGGATTCGGGGATCAGCCAGTACCGGAAAACGCTGAAAACTATTGATGAAAACGTCAGCGCGGTGAAAAAGCTTCAGGACAACGGGATCATGACCATGGCATCGCTGATCTTCGGCCTCGATACTGACACACCGGATGTGTTTGATGTTGCCCATGATTTCCTCACCCGCTCAAAAGCCGCATTTTTCCAGGCCTGCGTAATGACCCCTTATCCCGGGACACCGGTATTCAACAAATTACGAAACGAAGGACGGATTCTCACCGACGACTGGACCCGGTTCGATGCTTCGAAAGTCATCATCCGTCCGGAAAACCTTTCACCGGAAGAATTGCTGAAGGGCTACAACAAAATGAAATATCATTTCTATTCGAACAAATCCATCCTTCAACGGTCTTATCCTAACATTAAGATCGGCTTCTATGAAGCTCTCCTCTATTTCACTTTAAATAAAGGATACCAGAAAAAAAACAATCCGTCGGTGTTTTCACAGGTATATGAAAACCCATCCGGTCATCCGGTGGATTTCAATGTGGCGAAGTATGTCAGGCCTTTGATAAACGGGCATGCTCCGGTTTTCAGTGAAAAATTGTCGGAGGTTAATAGAATCCGTTAAGGATAATATCCCGAATCCTTTTGTAATTTTACCGGCACTAATTTCCGTCGCAATCCTGATTTGCTGGTGCCATGGACAAGAATGTACTGGAGAGGAAAACCCTGTTTGTCGTGCTTTTAACGGCCGTCACGATGATTGTCGAGATTTTTTTCGGATTAACGACAAAATCGATGGCTTTACTGGCCGATGGCATCCACATGGGATCGCATGTGCTGGCCATCGGGCTGAGCTGGATAGCCTATGTTTTTATCAGGCGATCGAAAGCCAGCGGCAGATTCAAAGGCAATCCGGATAAGGTCCTGTCGCTCTCAGGTTATAGCAGTGGCCTGATGTTGCTCATCTTCGCCTTTTTTATCCTTTCCGAAGCCATAAAAAGAAGCGTCAATCCCCTTCCGATAGATTACAAGGAAGCTATCATTGTAGCATGTATCGGTCTGATCGTCAATATTATAAGCGCATTTATCCTGCATCACGACAAAAGCCAGTCGGATCACAACATCCGGGCTGCTTACCTGCATGTGCTGGCCGATGCCCTCACCAGTGTTTCGGCTATCCTGGGTCTGACAGCGGCGCTTATCTGGAACATCCCGATTATAGATGCTATGGCGGCCATCCTCAGCTCACTTGTGATCATCCGCTGGTCGGTGGGGCTGATCCTTGATTCGGGAAAATCTTTACTCGATATCCATAACCAAAAAAAATAACAACATAATGCCCTCACCCGAAGAAATCTTAAACGGACTGGCCCTGGCGGCCAACAAATTCACATGGCTCAGCATAGCCTGGCATATCATTTCGTTGATCATTGTTGTTCTGCTGGTATCCGGAAGGAAATTCAACAAAAAGGTTGTTTCGGCGGGCCTGGCCATATTCCTGCTTTCCGTCGGAATCGTCGCCGTCCTGTCGCACAACCCTTTCAATGGTATCATGTTTGCCCTGGCTGCATTGCTTTCCGGCATCTATACGCTGAAATTTAAAAAGGAACAAACCGGGGTTAGATGGGATTCTTTTACAGTAATAGGTTTGATTATGTTTATATTTGGGTTTGTTTATCCACATTTTCTTGATAAAGATGGATTTATCCATTACCTCTACTCCTCCCCGATGGGGCTGATCCCCTGTCCCACTCTCTCCGCTTTTATCGGGATAACGCTTATGCTGGGCGGTTTCAACTCAAGAAGATGGATGATCACCGGTGCAATTTTCGGACTGTTCTACGGGATCTTCGGTGTGTTGAGGCTGGGCGTTTACCTCGATATCGTTCTGATTGCCGGGGCCCTGGTTCTTCTGGGTTACTACTTTAAAAGATAAATTTGCAAATGGGATATTTATTAATCGTGTATTGTAACAAGTGATGATTACAACAATTTGTATAGTAATTTCCGGGTTGCTGATTTATATTTTCATCCTCAGGCCTGCACATCTGAGATGGGGCGCAACAAAGGAAGAAGTCCGAATGCTCATGCCAGGGGATGATATTGTCCAAAAAACGGATTTTATTGCTACACGGGCTATCAGCATTCATGCTTCGCAAGCAGAAATATGGAAATGGATCATACAGATCGGTTCCGGAAGAGCAGGATGGTATAGTATTGACTGGATAGATAACGGCGGAAAACCGAGTTCTGCTTCTTTAATCCAAGAGTATCAGGAAATTTATGCCGGACAGTTTATCCCATTCACTCCAGATCAAAAGAACGGAATGTGGGTTAAAGAGTTTATAGAAAATGACTATATCCTCTGGACAGATAAAAAAGATAAGGCTACATGGACCTGGAAACTCGTTCCGGACGGAATTGAATCCACAAGACTTCTTACAAGATTAAGGACCCGATACGATTGGAAAAGTTTATGGATCCTATATTATCTGATCTATGATTTTGGTGATATTATTATGATGAAAAAGTGCCTTAAAGGCATAAAAATTAGAGCCGAGAAAATCAGACAGCCTGGTCGCTGATGCCAGAATGGGGATTATCGATCAAGTTAACGGCATATTCTGCCCTATTATCTGACTATTTTACCTACATTTGTACAAAAATCAAATCACAACACCATGACAACTGTAAACATCTACCTGAACTTCAATGGAAATTGCGAAGAGGCGTTCAATTTCTACAAATCCGTTTTTGGCGGCGAATTCCCTTATGTAGGAAGGTACAAGGATATGCCTGCCGACGGCGGAAAACCGATCGATCCCGGATTCGGTGAAAAGATTATGCATATGTCGCTTCCGGTCAGCCAGGAAACCATGCTGATGGGCAGCGATGTGGGAGGTGAATGGGCCTCGTCTTTCCAGCCCGGAAACAACTTTACCATCAGCATTAATACAGGCTCCAAAGAAGAAGCTGACCGGCTGTTCAATGGGCTTTCGGCAGGTGGAACAGTCACCATGCCGTTACAGACGACTTTCTGGGGTGATTATTTCGGCATGTGGATCGACAAATTCGGCGTTCCGTGGATGATCAGCTACGCTATGCCCCAGCATAAGTAAGAGATTATGAATGACCAAACCGAACGTAATACAGGCCTCTTTTACAAGATAGGGGCCTTTTCTCTTTTTATCGTCATCGCTGGCATCATTGCCGATATCATTATTGGCAATGCAGTGACATCAGGCGACTTGTCGACCCTGCCCAAAACAGCGGCGGGCCGGTTCGCTGAATTTAACCGGAACTGCTGGCTGGGCGTCTACAACCTCGACCTGCTTAACATGGTCACCCAGCTGATCCTGATCCCCGCCTTCGTTGCCCTCTATATGGCACACCGGAAATCGATGCAGGCTTTTGCATTCCTTGCATTGGTGATATTCCTGGTGGGAACAACCCTTTTCGTCGCTAACAATACCGCTTTGCCTATGTATGACCTGAGCCGCAAATGGGCGGTGGCTGACGCCGGCGGGAAAAATATGCTGGAAGCAGCCGGCGAAGCGATGCTGGCGCGCGGAGCCCACGGCAGTCCCGGCGTCTTCCTGGCATTTTTTATCCCCACGCTTGGAAACCTTATCATGACCTGGGTCATGCTTTACGGTAAAGTATTCAGCAAAACAACAGCCTGGCCAGGCATCATCGGAAATATCCTCATGCTCGCCTATATCGCTATGGTTAATTTCATTCCGGGCTTTGATAAAATGGCGATCGCATTCGCGATGCCGGGAGGTTTGCTGATCCTCGTCTGGATGATCCTTGTAGCGGTCAGGCTTTATAAATTGAGCCAAACGGTCTGATTTTACGCGGGCAAAACCTACGTCACTGCTTCAGTTCGATGCGGCCACAATCCTGTCGACAATGTCAATGATCCGCTCAACGGGAATATTGACGTCATCATCAACCTGTGACAGAGACGTTATGACGACCACTAATTTTTTCTCCTGGATGATGAATGCATACTGCCCGCCGTGTCCCCACATATGCAGGTAACCCTTCCCGGGAATGCCCCACCAGTAATAACCAAACGAATGGAGCTCATCCACGGTCACTTTCGGAGAGGTCATTTCTATAACCCAGTCGAGTGGGATCACCTGCTGTCCGCCGGCCTTCCCGCTGTCGAGCACACACTGGGCTATTTTTGCCAGCTCCCTCGGCGAGGTCAGGATCCCGAATCCACCCAGGGTGACGCCATCCGAATACCTGACCCATTGGTAATTGGTCATACCTATTCTGTTAAAAAACACCTCTTTTGCGTATTCATCCATCGGTTTGCCCGTGGCGGCCTGAACCATGCCCGAGACAACCTGCGGCTCGCCATCATTGTACCAGAATCCATCGCCAGGCTCAAAATTCAAATCCAGGGAGAGAACAAAATCAAGACTGTTTTCGGTTGAATGTGTCCTGAACACATCCGACTGATCTCCATTGTCAAAAGCAATGCCGCCGGCCATCATCAGCAGGTTCTCCAGCGTGATGCCGGCTTTGTCCGGATATTTCGAGGTGTATTCCGGCAGGTAATCTTCAATAGTTGCACCGACGCCCGCGATATGGCCATCATCAATAGCAATTCCGGTAATGATGGCATTTACCTGCTTAGTGCATGACCATACCGCGTCGATCCGGGTCCTGTCGGCATCATCTTTCAGGTAGCTCTCCGAAACCAGTTTGCCGTTACGAAAAACCAGCAGACTCTTCGTCATCCACAAATCGTCATCGGCATAGACCGCTTTGTAAATATTCTCCAGTTCCGCTGAATCGATATTCTCCGCTGCCGGCGATGAAATATCCCATCCATCGCCGATTTCCAGGGGGATAAATCCCGTATACGACTGCTTCAGTTCATCTTCCAGCAAACATCCCGGGACCGCCAGGATTATGAAAATAAAACATATTACCGTACTGATCTTTTTCATCTTATTTATCTTTTTTCGGAAGAAAATGAATTATGACAGAATGGTTGATCATGTTCAACTCCGGTTCCTGAAAATATCCGTGATACCGGAATGAATACCCGTAGGCCAGCCTTGACGAAGGTTTCGGAGTCCATCTTAGTTCGATCTCATTGACGGTGTACTGCCCGGGATTGAACGTCAGATTCGAGTGCAGGTCACCGATCAGCTCACCGAAAGAACCGCTGAAAAAATAGGGATTATCATAGGGTTTAGTCCTTGAAGTGAGTCCCAAAACAGTAAAATGAAGACAGAGATCGAACCGGCTTTCCTTCGACGAAAACCATCCCGACAGGACACCTCCCAGGCTATAGTTGGTCAGCCAGAAAAGGTAACCGCTCTGCAGATCGGGATAGATCATCATGTTATAATCAAGGCTAACATAGGGCCCGAGCGTGACCTTGCCTTCCGGATCGAATTTAAAGCGGTAATCTAACCGGGCAGGTACCAAATTTACCGATCCTGAAATAATGCCGCGGGTAAGCGGTACATTCAGCGACAATACGCCCGTATATTCCATCACCCTGCGGTCATTTTCCCAAAGGGATGAATACATGTAACCCAATCCGGGTCCTTTGAAGACGAGGCCGTAATTCAAAGATTCCTTGACCTGCAAATGGTTTATGGTTAGCATGTGCCGGTGAGTATGGTTCGTTTGCGCCGTGGTCATGCCACAAAGCACCATCAAACAGGAAACCAGAATAGCTATTCTTTTCATGGTAAGGTGTTGATTCTGTTTTGGATAATAATGGCACAAGTTATAAATAATATTCACTTCAATAAATTAAAATGTAATAAATTAATTTTTATTTAAATTGATTCTAAATTGATTATTTTTGCGTAAAACAGCCTAATTAATCAGATCAAATTATGAAAAAGACATCTATGCTTTTCTTTGCCGTTCTTTTATCGGCTGTCGCATATGCACAGCCTGTCATTAACAAACTTTACGATTTTCAGCCCGGCGACAGTTATACCTTCAAGAAACTGGCTCCGGGCGGAAGCATTGATTACAACAGTATTGAAACGGCCGGGGCAAACCTGACGTGGGACCTGTCATTCCTTCAGCTGGAAGAAAATCCGTATACCGATACGATTATCGCTTATGAAAACTCCGACTGGCCGAATTCTTTTCCCGGATGCAGTTTTGTGTGGAAAGAATACAGCGGGACGGAGCAATATTACAGGAAAAACGGCGACTCGCTCCTGTACATGGGCAATGCCGTTTGGGCGCCATCGAAATTCGAGCCAAACCCTCCCACTATCGTATATCCGGGCAATTACACTGCTTCAGGTTATATGTATTCAGGCTTCCAATCCTTTCTGAATTCTTCGGCGCAGTGGACTTTCGAAGCCCGGTACAATGCTTATGGCACCCTGATCCTGCCAGGCAATATAAATGTTCCGAATGTTGCCCTTTATTCAAGCTACGGTGGCCCGTTAAATTCGGGTTATTCCGACTTTATGTGGGTCCGGGAGAATGAATCCTTACCGATCATGAGGATCCAGTTCTACCATTCAGGATCTTCCATTACCGTGCAATACTGTTATGTTCTTCATGCCGCTTTAACCGGAATTGAGACAAAAGAAGAAACCCTCGTCCATACCCGTGTGTATCCAAACCCTGCTAAAGATTTCATTTACATCGAATCTGAACAAGAACTCAGTGAAACAAAGCTTACGGATTTGTCAGGCAGGATTTTATATCAAACAAAAGGATCAGGAAACAAGGTTGTTATCCCGGCAGGGGATCTGACAGAAGGTATTTATATGGTGAAGTTTTCGGATCGAAACGGAAGGTCGGCAGTCACCAGGATCGTCCATTAACGAATTCCTGTTTTGTTTCTCATTGATTTCGAGCACAAAATCAAAGGTCAGTAGAATAAGGCTGAAAAGTTTATTCATTCGTGATCATTCGATAAAATTCGTGTCATTCGCGTTCTATAATGCAACACGAATAAATACGGATGCAACGAATACACGCGAATAGCGCCCGTAGTTTTTCAATAACAAGAATATCACATCAAATCTGTGAATAAAAACTCTGCCACTCGTTAAGAAAAAACCTAATTTCGGTTTTCAAATTTTCTCCCATGTCACCTAAAAAGAAATCCCTCCGAATCGGCATCCTCAGCTCCGGCGGCGACTGCCCAGGGATCAATGCCGCCATCCGCGGCGTCGGGAAGACCGCTATTGTCGAATACGGGATGGAAGTTATCGGCATCTCATCCGGGTTTCTCGGCCTGATCAATGAAGAGTATGAGATACTCACCGAAGAAAAGCTCTCCGGCATCCTGACCCTGGGCGGGACTATTCTGGGGACTTCCCGGGAAAAGCCGTTTAAAAAGGATAAGGAAGGCGGACAAGACCCGGTGAATAAACCGAAACTGATCAAAAGACATTATAAAGAGCTCGGACTGGATGCCCTCGTTTGTATCGGTGGAAACGGAACGCAAAAAACGGCAAGCAGGCTGGTCGAGGAAGGGTTGAACGTGATCGGACTGCCCAAAACCATCGACAATGATGTCTGGGGTACCGACATC
>Ga0209717_1000157_pt1 | contig 85372 bp, 68 predicted proteins | sample AD_UKC048_MetaG_FD_184418 | JGI IMG/M metagenome (GOLD analysis project Ga0209717, IMG submission 184418) | Active sludge microbial communities of municipal wastewater-treating anaerobic digesters from USA - AD_UKC048_MetaG (SPAdes) (version 2) | ecosystem: Engineered > Bioreactor > Anaerobic >...
GAATCCAGTAACTTTCTCTGATGAAAAAGAACTCCGTATTGCTTGTCTTGCTATTGCCTTTATTTGTGGCGGCACAACGACAGGTCAGAACGATCAAAACGGAAGTACTCGTAATTGGCGGAGGAGTGGGTGGCACAGCGGCTGCCATCCAATGTGCCAGATTGGGTGTGAAGACGGTATTGGTTGAACCGACCACCATGTTGGGTGGCATGCTTACCGCTGCGGGTGTCAGTTGTACGGATGGCAATGACCAATTGCCTTCCGGAATCTGGGAAGAGTTTCGTCAGGCTTTATATCAACACTATGGGCGTAAACGACTGAATACCGGTTGGGTCAGTAATACCAATTTCGAACCGCATGTGGCAGACAGTATTTTCAAAGCCTGGGTTGCCCGGGAAAAGAACCTGACGGTGATCTACCAGGAAGCGTTTAAGTCAGTCATCAAGCAAGGGAATAAAGTAACCGGGGCGGTATTTCATACATCACTTGTTTCAACCTCGCTGCGTGTAAATGCCCAGGTGGTCATTGATGGTACTGAGCTGGGCGATGTCTTAGCACAAGCCGGGGCCGCCTATGATCTGGGTATGGATGATCCCCTGATCAGTGGAGAAAAAGAAGCCCGGGTTAAGAATGATATCATACAGGATCTTACCTGGGCGGCCATTTTGAAAGATTATGGGCCGGGTGCAGATAAAACTATTCCACGTCCGGAAGGCTATGATTCTACCTTGTATTTCTGTACCTGCACGGATGCGCCCTGTAATGATAAGCCATGGAACGGTGACAAAATGAAAATGCTGAATTATGGGAAGCTACCCCGTAGTCCGGGTGCGAAGTATGACAAGTATATGCTCAACTGGCCCCCGCATGGGAATGATATTTATCTCAATGTGGTGGAGGGAAGTTATGAGCAGCGAGCTATGAGTTACGAGCTGGCGAAGCTGCACACCCTGGGATTTATATACTTTATGCAGACCACGTTAGGGATGAAGAATATCGGATTGGCAGATGACGAGTTGAATGGTGGGCTCGCACTTATACCTTATAACCGGGAAGGCCGGCGACTGAAGGGGGTGGTGCGAATGAATATCAATCATATTAAAAATCCGTACGAGTATACTTTATACAGAACGGGTATTTCGGTAGGTGATTATCCGGTGGATCATCATCATGCACGATATCCGGGTAAAGTACCGGAGATCGAGTTTCCTCCAATCCCTTCTTTTAATGTACCGTTGGGTGCGTTGATTCCTGAGAAAATGGATGGGCTGATTGTTTGTGAGAAAGGAATTTCAGTCACCAACATTGTCAATGGTACCACGCGCTTACAACCGGTGGTGATGCTGACCGGACAGGGAGCCGGGGTACTGGCCGCGCTGAGTGTAAAAATGAAAAAGAAAGTGCGGGAAGTGCCGGTACGGATGGTGCAGGAGGAATTGTTGAAAGCAAAAGCATACCTGATACCCTTTGTCGATGTGAAACCAGATGATCCGCATTGGGAAGTGATACAGCGGGTAGGCGTAACAGGGATTTTGAAAGGGACCGGGAAGGCAGAAGGGTGGGGGAATAAGATGTTCTTTTATCCTGACAGCCTGGCGCGAGGGATAGAATTTGCACCTGGAATTTCAAGATATGCAAGAAGGTACTTTAATAATATGGGTATTATCCGGACAGCAGATACGGTAACTGTATTAGCTGTATTCAGGCTTATTAGCAGGATCCGTCCATTCTTCAAAACACCGGAATTCAGAAGTATTCAAAAGGTTGAAGACTTAGCTCCTCTCTGGAAAAAATGGGGAATGGGTGATTTCAGTCCACAACTTGTGCTGACACGAAAAGAACTTTGTATCTATTTAAACAATTGCCTGCTACTTTGGGGGAGTAAAAATGTACAGATGGACCTGCAGGGAATACTTCATTTTCAAACTAGTCAATTCTGATCTATGTTCAAGTATATTTTGATTGCTTTTCTTTTTCTTAGTCTGCAAGGTGCGGGACAAAAAGACTGGAAACTTGCTGTTCAGACCTGGACTTTTCATAAGTATTCTTTTCTTGAATCGGTCGATAAGGCAGATAGTTTAGGTATCCGTTACCTGGAAGTATATCCCGGTCAGAAAATAGGAGGAACGATTCCTGGTGTTTTCAGTTATCAGCTGAAAAAAGAGGAGCGGGATAAAATCAAGCAGTACCTGCAGTATAAGAAAGTAAAAGTGATTGCCATCGGCGTGGTGGACAAATATTATTATACAAAGGATAACCTGAATGATTTTTTTGAATTTGCCAGTTATATGCAGATTCCGTTCATCACTGCAGAGCCGGAATGGCAGGATCTTGATGAGTTCAACCGATTAGCTATTAAATACAAGGTGAAAGTAGCGCTTCATTGTCATCCCAAACCGGCCAGTCATTACTGGCACCCGGACTCCACTGTAAAAGCGATGCAGGGTCGGTCCCATATCGGTGCCTGGCCGGACCTCGGACATTGGGCCCGCAATGGCGTGAATGTGGTGGAGGGGTTAAAGAAAATGAAAGGCAAACTCTGGGGCATGCATTACAAGGATATCCGGGAGTTTGATAACGTGAATGCCATCGACACCATTTTTGGTAAAGGTGTTTGTGATTTGCCGGCGGTGATGAAGGAAATGAAAAAACAGGGATTCAGTGGAGTGGTAACGATGGAGTTTGAAGTGCATGAAGAGGATAATATGGCGGATATGAAGGAGTGCATCTTGTTTTATGAAAAACAGCGGAAAAAGTTGAGTAAGGGTAGGCAGTAGGCAGTAGGCAGTAGGCAGTAGGCAGTCGGCAGTCGGCAGTCGGCAGTCTGCAGATGTCATACTGAGCGTGTCGAAGGATGAGAAGCAGAAAGCATTTGTCAACCTCATTATCTTTGCAAAATGGCATCCACTAATTACACCTACGACCAACTCTATACTTTCTCAGAAAATATCTTCAAAAGCATTGGCTGCAGTGCGGAACATGCGGCAACAGCAACAAAAACCTTACTCTCCGCCGATCTCCGTGGAATTGACTCACACGGGATTGCCCGTTTGAGTGGCTATGTACGGCTTTGGGAAGCGAAACGGGTGAATGCGACACCGGATATAAAAGTGATACATGAAACTCCGTCTACCGCTGTGGTGGATGGGGATAGTGGTCTGGGACTCGTGGTGGCGCCTTTTGCCATGAAAATTGCCATTGAGAAAGCAAAACAGGTAGGCACTGGCTGGGTGAGCGTACAGCACAGTAATCATTTCGGTATTGCCGGTTACCATGCCATGATGGCCCTGGAACATGATATGATTGGGGTGGCCATGACCAATGCGAGTCCGCTGGTGGCACCCACTTTCTCCATAGACAAAATGCTGGGCACTAACCCGATTTGTGTAGCAGCTCCTGCGGGCAAGGAACCGGCATTTGTAGCGGACCTGGCCACTACCACCGCGGCCAATGGAAAACTTGAAATACTGCAACGAAAGAATGCCGATACACCCGATGGATGGGTACAGGATGAAGCGGGTAATCCGACCAACGATGCCAATATTCTAAAGAAGGGAGGAGCCCTTCTGCCATTGGGCGGTGATCGTGAACATGGTTCTCATAAAGGTTATGCCCTCGGTGCCGTAGTGGATATTTTTTCCGCCCTGCTGAGTGGAGCCAACTATGCTCCCTGGGTACCCCCATTTCCGGCTTATGTACCGATGCCGGTTCAACAACCTGGAAAGGGGATCGGCCATTTCCTGGGTGCCATGCGGGTGGATGCCTTCCGCCCTGCGGATGAATTCAAAGCCGCGATGGATCATTGGATCCAGGGATTCCGTTCGGCCCGTACTGTGCCCGGGGAAGAAAAGGTATTGGTGCCGGGTGATCCGGAACGGGAATATGAAGCAGAACGGATGGCCAATGGCATTCCTTTACTGGAACCGGTGGTGAAAGACTTACAACAGTTAGCACAACGGTTTTCAATTCCATTCTGATTCCGGTAACGTTACCGTAAAATGGCCGCGGAGCCTGTACTACTAATAATTTTTACAGGTATCTTTGCCGCCGCTTACTCCCGAAGTATCGGGATTATCATCCTGAAATTTATCGGAGGGGGGACGGCCTTAATAAAGCCTGATCCGGTATGCAGCAAAGTGAATGAAGGGGATGTTCCCCATAACTATTAAAACGTGTAAGATGAAAGTAATGAAGTTTGGCGGCACCAGCGTGGGCAAACCCGAAAGGATGCATCACATCGCGGGACTGGTGTCCAATGAATCGGAACCAGTGATTGTGGTATTATCTGCTTTATCCGGTACCACCAATGCCCTGGTGGAAATTGGTGATGCAATAGCAAGAGGTGACCGCAACGGAGCCAAGCAGTCCATTGATAAACTGGAAGCCCATTACCAGGCGTTTATTAAGGACCTGGTGAAAAATGATACATCCCTGGCTAAAGCAAAGGCCATCATCGCCGAACATTTTGAGTTTCTCAATATTATCCTGAAGATTTCTTTCAGTGAAGCACTGAGTAAGGATATTCTTGCGCAGGGGGAGTTATTGTCCACCAAGTTATTTTGTACTTACCTCGAAGAACAGGGGAAAGATCACCTGCTGTTGCCTGCCCTGGAGTTCATGACCATCGATCACTATGACGAACCCCAGATAGGTAGTATCAAAGTAAAACTCACCCAGTTGCTGCAACAGCATAAAGGCACTAAAATTTTTGTGACACAAGGTTATATCTGCCGCAATGCCCGCGGAGAAGTCGACAACCTCAAACGGGGCGGCAGTGATTATTCCGCATCATTGATCGCAGCAGCCATTAATGCCTCGGTTTGTGAGATATGGACGGATATTGACGGCATGCACAATAACGATCCCCGTGTAGTAAAGAAAACAGTGCCGATTGAACAAATGAGTTTTGATGAAGCGGCGGAGCTGGCTTATTTCGGTGCCAAGATCCTGCATCCGGCTTCCATCTGGCCCGCACAGACTTACAAGATACCGGTTAGACTCCTCAATACGATGGAGCCAAAGGCAAAGGGCACCCTGATTACGGAGGAAGCTGGCAGTGTAGGCGTGAAAGCGGTGGCCGCCAAAGACAATATCATTGCCATTCGCATCAAAAGCAGCCGGATGTTACTGGCCTATGGTTTCCTGCGTAAGATCTTCGAAGTGTTTGAAAAGTACCGTACGCCAATCGACATGATCACCACCTCAGAAGTGGCCGTAACTCTGACCATTGATAGTGATTTACACCTGAATGATATCCTGAAAGAACTGGAGCCCTTTGGTACTACAGAAGTGGATAAAAACCAGGTGATCATTTCAGTAGTAGGAAATGAAATTTCCCAGACAGAAGATATCATCAAAAAACTCTTCGGTTCGATTGTGAATATTCCTGTACGGATGGTGAGCTATGGCGGAAGTCCGCATAATATTTCATTGCTCACTGATGCCGGACATAAAGTGCAGATACTGCAACAACTGAATAAGGGTATGTTCGGGTTGGAGTAACCTCACCCCCATAGAAAAATATTTCAATTTGAAGACTCTGCCCTCCCCCTCTCCTTAAGGAGAGGGGGAAGCGGAGTCTCTGATTTTCGGATAGTTTCTAAGGGGGTGAGGTAAAAAAAAGCCGCCCTCTCAGGCGGCTTGTGAAAAACAGTTGGTATTTGCTTAAATGATCAGCAGCGCATCTCCATAACTGAAGAAACGATACTTGTCTTTAATCGCTTTTTTATAGGCCTCCATAGCAAGTTCATAACCGGCAAAAGCACAGGTCATGATCAGCAGGCTGGTCTTGGGGAGGTGGAAATTGGTTACCAGTGAATCCGCGATGCTGAAATCGTATGGCGGGTGGATAAACATATTGGTCCACCCTTCAGAAGGCTTCAGTAATTTCTGGGCGGTGAAAGAGGATTCCAGGGCACGCATGGTGGTGGTGCCTACGGAACAAACCCGATGTCCGTATTCTTTCGCGCGGTTGACCACTTTGCAGGCCGTCTCATCAATATTATAATATTCCGCATCCATTTTATGTTTGCTGAGGTCTTCCACTTCAATCGGACGGAAAGTTCCCAATCCGGTATGCAGGGTTACTTCAGCAAAACGGATGCCTTTAATCTCCAGGCGCTTGATCAGTTCACGACTGAAATGCAGTCCGGCTGTAGGAGCCGCAACCGCTCCCTCATGCTTGGCATAAACCGTCTGGTAACGCTCTTTATCATCTTCGTCCGGTTTGCGTTTGATGTATTTGGGGAGGGGTGTTTCACCCAGTTTCTCCAGTTGAGCGCGGAAATCTTCTTCGGATCCTTCCCAGAGGAAACGGATCGTACGTCCACGGCTGGTGGTATTATCAATGACTTCCGCTACCAGGTCTTCCTGGTCTCCGAAATAAAGTTTATTACCTACACGAATCTTTCTTGCGGGATCAACGATTACGTCCCAAAGGCGGTTGGGCTTGTTTAATTCCCGGAGCAGGAAAACCTCGATCTTGGCCCCGGTTTTTTCTTTACGGCCATACATACGGGCGGGGAACACCTTGGTATTGTTTACTACAAAACAATCCTTGTCATCAAAATAATCCATGATGTCGCGGAAATGCTTGTTCTCAATCTCCCCGGTGTGGCGATGTACCACCATCATGCGGGAATCTTCACGTCTCTTGGTGGGTGTTTGTGCAATGAGGTTTAAGGGAAGGTCGAATCGGAATTGTGAAAGCTTCATGAGTGTTTGGGTTTAGTACGATAGTCTCATGACGCAAACCTGGCGATACGCCGGGGCTCTTCCTTGCCGGCCTTACGGCGCCGGGTCTGGTCAAAGCGACTGTTCAATACCGCCGGATATGCTCCTTTGGCGGCGGGCAAAATTACGGTTTTTCGGCGAAAACCGGGCATTTATCTGAATCCGGCACTCCAAAACCGGCGTTTGGGGCATTTTCCCTTTAGCCCCCTCATACTGATCATTTTATGCTTTTATTGGATTTCGGCATCTTACATTTGTTCATCACAAAAAGCCCCGGTATTACCGGGAAATCCCTGATATGAAGCGACTAACCTTACTCCTTCTTTCTGTCTTCTCTGTATTTATTATTCAGGCGCAGACCATTAAAAAAGAAAAGAAATACCCCAGTTTATTATGGGAAATTACCGGCAACGGGGTCAAAAATCCTTCTTACCTGATCGGCACAATGCATGTCAGCAGCAAGATGGCTTTCAACCTGCCGGATTCGTTTTACCTCGCCGTTAAAAGTGCACAGGTGGTTGCCCTGGAGACCAATCCGGAAACCTGGCAGGAGGATATGAGTAAGTATGACCTGGAAGGGGGGATGCGTGGCAGTTCCAATAACTGGGGGGGCTCCATCTCCGGCCCCACTGATTACCTGAATATTAAGACGCTCAAGTTTTTCAAGTATGATGGCAAACTCGAACGATCGATGTTCAGCAATCCCAGTACCATTAACAATCTGCTTTACCGGTCTTACGGCAATGAATCGGCTGATTTTGAAGAGGACACCTATCTCGATATGTATATCTACCAATGTGGAAAGAAATGGGGTAAGAAAGTGGCCGGGGTGGAAGACTACGGAGAAAGCATGCGGCTGATGATGGAAGCCTATAAAGATGCGGCTAAAGATAAAACCCGGAAAGAGCGGAGTTACGGGGATATGGACGAAGAATACGGTGCGGATAAACTACAGGAAGCTTACCGGAAAGGAGATCTTGACTTGCTGGATTCCATTAATATGTATAACAGTTTTTCGGCAGCCTTTGATGAGAAATTCCTTTATCGCCGGAATGAAATACAGGCCGGTTCAATAGATTCAATTATTAAGTCCGGCAGTGTCCTCTTTGTAGGAGTGGGAGCTGCCCACCTGCCCGGTGACCGGGGGGTAATTGAAATGCTCCGTGCAAAAGGGTATAAACTTCGTCCGGTGAAAATGGGCGAGCGGGCCAGTAAAACCAAGGACCTGGTAGACAAGTTGCGGGTGCCGGTTCAATTTAAAACCGTACAATCCGATGATGGTTTTTTTAAAGTCGATATTCCCGGGAAATTTTATACATCCGGTGAAGAGGGTTCGCTGGATCAGCAACAGTATGCGGATATGGCCAATGGCAGTTATTATATGGTCACCCGTGTTATGACCAATGCCTGGCTATGGAACAACAGTCCGGAAGACGTGTTAAAAAAAGTGGACAGTCTGCTTTATGAGAATATTCCCGGTAAAATTATTTCCAAAACCCCGGTGCTGAAAAACGGGTACAAAGGTTATGATATTGTAAACCGGACCCGCCGGGGAGATATGCAGCGGTATCATATTTTCGTCACGCCATTTGAAGTGCTGTTTTTTAAAATGAGCGGGAACAGTGATTATGTAAAAGGCGGAGACGAAGCGAAGCGTTTTTTTGGAAGCATACAACTGAAGGAGTACAAGCCGGCAACTGAACCCGCCGGCAACTGGAAGAAATTTTCGCCGGCTTATGGAGGATTTGCAGTTGACCTTCCCCATTTGCCCTATACCGGAAATGACGGCAGCTGGATCTACGATGCGGAAGATAAAAGCACGGCTACACATTACCGTGTAATACGTACCGATATCCATAATTATGGTTTTGCAGAGGAAGACACTTTTGACCTGGCCCTGATGGAAGAAAGTTTCATGGCTTCTGAATTTATAGACAGTTCATTGCACCGGAAACATACGGTTTACAAAGGCTATCCGGTATTAGAAGCAAAGTACCGCGACAAACAAGGGGGTCTTTTTGATGTCCGTTATTTGATCCAGGGACCTCATTATTATACACTGGTGGCACACGGCAAACAGGATCAACCGGAGATGCAGCGCTTCCTGCAGTCTTTTGAAATTAAGCCATTGCAATACAGGGCCGCAAAAACGGAGAAAGATACCGCTTTGTACTTCAGTGTACAGACACCGGTATTCCCGGAGGAGAAAAAAATTAAACTGGATATGTCGCCGGATGATTATTCAGACGGGGAAGAAGCAGAGACGGAAGCGGAGATGCTGGAGAACGGAACTTTCCGGGGTAAGCTGATTGAGAATGATACCACGGGAGAGAAAATACATGTGGTTTTTTATAAGTCATCCCGGTATCACTATTCGAAAGACAGCAGCCGGCTGACGCAGGACCGTGGGTTTTATTATAAGGGGGATTCCACCTGGATCATCCGGACGTATAAAAAAACAGATCTGCCAGGTAACCGGAAAGTATGGGATATCCTGGTGTCCGATACCGGCAGCAGCCGTGCGATCAGGTATAAGGCCTATTATAAAGACGGGGTAACATTTACCTTGACCACCCTGACAGATACCCTGACTCCACCCAGTGATTTTGTGAAACAGTTTTATGAAAGCTTTACACCCGTGGATACGCTCAAAGGCCTCAATCCTTTTACAAAAAAAGCTGCCCTGTTTTTTGATGACCTGCGCAGCAAGGATACCGTGGTTCGGAAAAAGGCAATAAGCAATATCGGGGAAATTTACCTGGACTCCACGGATCTGCCGGAGTTAATGAACGCCATTATGGCCTGCAACTGGGAGCAGAAAAAATACCTGAATACCAAAAAGGAACTGATCAGTAAACTCGGGGAGATTAAAACCACGGCGGCCGCTGACAATCTGCGTACATTGTATTTTTCGCTGGGAGATACCGTACAGTTGGTATACCCGGTGTTGCAGGGTTTGCTCGGGCATCAGAATGATTATGCATATGGAATATTCCGGAACATAATTGCCAACGAACCACCGGTTCTGGATTTCAGTGGCGATTATAATTATAACTATGCACGGACTCTTTACCAGATCAATAAAAGCTATGGGATGGACCGGTATTACGGGGATGGTAATTTCCTGGACCGTTTATCAGACTCACTGGCCCTGACAAAAACCATACTCCCTGATCTGTTGCCCTTGCTGAACCTGGAGGATTATAAATCTCCCGTGATGGACCTGTTGGGCGAAATGGCGGACAGCAATCTGCTCAAGCCTTCCGATTATGTAATGTATTATAATAAGTTCCTGCTGGAAGCCAAACAGGAATTGAAAAAACAGTCGATTGCGGAAAAGAAGGCAGCGATTGAAAAAGCGGAAGCCAGTAAAGAAGATAAGAAAGGAAGGGAGAATGAGGAGGACGAGCCGGATGACGGGAATGATCTGCTGACCCAGTATGCCAAATTACTGATTCCTTTCTGGGACAGCCATCCGGCGGTGTCTCCGCTGATCAACCAGATGTTGGCATCGAATGATAAAAAGCTGAAGTATAATATCCTGCTGCAGCTAATGAAGATGGGCCGGTCTTATCCGGACAGCCTGCTCCGTTATTTCGGAGGATTGGATGAATACCGCTACGAGTTGTATTCCGATCTGAAAGAAATGAAAAAAACGGAGAAGTTCCCGGCGATGTATAACAATCACCTGGACCTGGGTAAAAGTTCCTTACTCCGGTTGAAGTCCGGCGACAAGCCCGATTCACTGGTCTACGCGGACCGGATCAGTACTACGTATAAAGGGAAGAAAGGGTATATCTATTTCTTCAATTATAAAATGAAGAAAGATGATCTTAACTGGAAAATGGCCGTAGTCGGACTGGTGCCGGAGAATCCCCGTGAGTTTGAATTTGAAGATACAATTCACCGGCCTGTCGTTTTTTATAATTACGGGGAGCAGCGCCGCTGGCCCGGTAGCGATACATATGATTTTACCCGGTATACGGATGAAAAAACCAATACAGGGGAAGCTATGAAGGTCCAGATGCGGAAGGAGCTGAAGAAAATGATCTATGAAAGAAGGGAAAGTGCTTTACGGTTTTATAACAATAATTATAACCGTGGTTACGGTTTCAATATGCATGAGCCGGAATTTCAGCTCAGCCGGTAGTGATTCCTTTGGGAATGGATGAAATCAGTTTTTGTGTATAAGCGGAGCGGGGATGCAGGTAAATATCATCTGCGGCCCCGCTTTCTTCTATCTGGCCTTTATTCATCACCATAATACGGTCACTGATATAACGAACTACCGAAAGGTCGTGGGAAATAAAGACCACGGTAAACCCGAATTCTTTCTTCAGGTCATTGAGCAGGTTCAGCACCTGAGCCTGCACGCTTACATCCAGGGCAGATACGGATTCATCACAAACGATAAAGGAAGGATTCAAGGCCAGTGCCCGGGCAATCACTATCCGTTGCCGTTGCCCGCCGCTGAATTCATGCGGATAGCGGTTAAAATGTTCCGGCCGGAGATTTACTTTTTCCAACAGCTCCAGCACTTTATCCTTTCTTTGTTTATCGGTGGAATGCAACTGATGCACTTTCATCGGTTCTGCAATGGCAGCCCCGATCGTCAGCCTTGGATTCAATGAAGAGTAGGGGTCCTGGAAAATGATTTGTATTTCTTTCCGCAACTCTTTCAGGCTTTCTTTTTTCCGTGCCGTCAGGTCCGTCTGATTATAAATGATTTTACCCGCCGTGGGTTCGATCAACCGGAGCAATGCCCGTCCCAATGTTGTTTTCCCGCAACCGCTTTCGCCAACCAGACCAAGTGTTTCTCCTTTGTAAACGTCAAAACTAACCTGGTTGACCGCTTTGTTATAGAGCAGGGCTTTGCCCAGCATATTTTTCTTCACGGGAAACCATACCGATAGCTTTTGGGCACTTAATAAAATTTCTGATTTATTTTCTTTTACCGGAGCCAGGGCTGATTTTACTGCCTTTTCCCGGCCAGGCTCCATAAAATCTGCCACCACGGGCAGTCGTTCACCGCGCTGATGGTTCACCGGACGACAGGCCAATAAGGCTTTGGTATACGGGTGAACCGGTGAAAGGAATAGCTGTTCCGTGGCACCCTGTTCGACAATTTCTCCTTTATACATCACGGCAGCCCGGTTGGCTATCTCTGCCACCACCCCCAGGTCATGCGTGATGAAGATGACCCCCATTCCGGATTGCTGCTGTAATTCTTTAATGAGTTCGAGGATCGTTTTCTGAACAGTAACATCCAGGGCCGTGGTTGGTTCATCACAAATTAACAGGGATGGTTCACAGCACATGGCCATCGCAATCATCACCCGCTGTTTTTGCCCGCCACTTAACTGGTGCGGATAACGGTTGAATATTCCTTCCGGGTCAGGTAGTTTCACTTTTTCGAACCAGGCAATGGTCCGTTGCCTGGCTTCGGCCCGGCTTCCTTTCTTATGTAACAGCAGGGCTTCCATCACCTGATTGCCACAGGTGAGTACCGGGTTCAGCGAAGTCATCGGTTCCTGGAAGATCATCGCGATTTTATTGCCGCGGATATCCTGCATGCCATAGCGGTCACGCTTCAGCAAATTGGCGGATGACTGGCCGTCGTCAGAAAAAATAATTTCTCCCGAACTGTAAATAGCAGGAGGCGAAGGAAGCAATTGCAGTATGGAAAGGGACGTGACGGATTTTCCTGAACCGGATTCTCCTACTAAAGCCAGTATCTCCCCCCGGTTGACCGTGATATTAATATCCCTGAGTGCATGTGTTAGTCCGGCTTCGGTACTGAAATCAATACTCAGGTGATTAATTTGGAGCAGGGGCAGCATCAGGGATATCAGAATTTCAGGTGACGTACGGTATGTCCATCATTGATCAGTTGTTTCAGAGAATCTATGCCAATCTTTAAATGGTTTTCCACAAAACTGGCCGTTACTTTTTTATCGCTTTCTTCTGTCTTTACGCCTTCCGGAATCATGGGCTGATCACTGACCAGTAAGAGGGCACCGGTAGGGATTTTATTATAAAAACCTACAGTAAAGATGGTGGCGGTTTCCATATCAATGGCATAAGCCCTTACTTTTTGCAGGTACTCTTTGAAGGGTTCATCATGTTCCCAGACCCGGCGGTTAGTAGTGTACACCGTACCGGTCCAGTAATCCACTTCATAATCGCGGATAGTGGTGGAAACCGCTTTTTGGAGGGCGAAGGCGGGCAGTGCCGGTACTTCTGCCGGGAAGTAGTCATTGGATGTACCCTCACCTCTTATCGCCGCAATCGGCAGGATGAGGTCCCCGAGTTTATTTCTTTTTTTCAGCCCCCCGCATTTGCCAAGAAATAAAACGGCCTTGGGGTCGACCGCTGTCAGCAGATCCATGATCGTGGCGGCAGTCGGACTACCCATGCCAAAATTTATGATGGTGATATTTCCAGCGGTGGCACATTGCATAGGTTTTTCCTCACCAATCACCGGTACATTGTTCCATTCTGCAAACATGGTTACATAGTTGCTGAAGTTGGTCAGGAGAATGTACTCGCCAAAATTTTCTAATTGCTCCCCGGTATAACGGGGCAGCCAGTTGTGTACGATTTCCTCTTTTGTCTTCATATAGCGAATTTAAACAAATAAACGGACTCTGTCGTTTTCCCGGAAGTGTACCTGTGGCCGGCTAACTGTGAAAAACCCATTACATTTGAACAATGATACGTTTTCGGTTTCCTGAACCCTCGTTTCGAATAAAAACCGAGGCCGGGAAGGATTACATTTTTGATTCATTCCGTAAAAAATGGCTGGTACTCACACCGGAAGAATGGGTGCGTCAAAACTTCCTTCAATATCTCGTGCAGGAGTTGAAGTATCCCTTATCCCTGATTGCTGTGGAAAAGGAATTCCGTTTTGGTGAGATGAACCGGCGCTTTGATATCCTTATATACAACTCAGAACACCAGCCCTGGATGATGGTGGAATGTAAAGCGCCTGAAATCACGCTTGATCAATCGGTTCTGGAACAAGTGCTCCGGTATAATATCAGTATACCAGTACCTTACCTGGTGATTACGAATGGTTCTAATGGATTTGGCTGGCACAAACAGGGGCCGGTGCTCCATCCGTTGGATAGTTTGCCTGAATTTGGAGAATAACACGCTTCACCCGGGGGCATAGAAAAGGGCTGTTTCATTTATGAAACAGCCCTTTTCTATCAGATAATATTATTGCTTTTTAAAAATGGCTTCATCAACCGGCACATTCAGTTCGAATTTGTCCATATGCATTTCAGAAAATACTTCTCCGTTCATTTTCTGAATGCGGCTCATAAAGTACTTAACGCCGTTGAATTCTTTCAGGTCTGAATAATAAGTTTCCACGTCCACTTCCTCCCCCTGCATTTCCCTTTTAGAGGCTGCTTTGATCAGTACAAAATCGGCAGCATTAATAAAGTAGAATGTGATTTTCCCGTCGTCCTTATGGGTGAGTTTCAGTTTAAAACACTTTACCCCATCCACATCCTCTTGTCCCGCGGATTCCAGTTGGTGCCCCCGGTTTTTATAGTCCGCCAGGTTGCTCGCCAGAAATGCCTGGCTTTTATAGTCCGACAGCTGGGTACCGGAAATTTCTGTAGCTTCTGTGGCTCCGGTAAACGGGTTAATGGTCCAGCCTTTTCCATTGTCATAGACCGTAATGATGGATTGTCCCATCACCTCCACTTCAAAGCGGGCGGATTTTCCATTGATGACCTGGGTGGTCACCGGGAGTTCATTGCCCTGGGCCGTCAAGGTGCCGCTGGTTTTATAGGAACTGACTTTGTTCATGGCATCGAGACCGCCCATCGTAGCGGCATGCTTCTGTACGATTTCATCAACAGTTTGTGCCTGTACAGAAAACAGGATAAGTCCAAGTAAAGAAGTAAGGAATAGTTTCATGGTTTGTTTTTTGATGCGGTGAAGGTAGTTTTTTTAAAAATGAGGACGGAGCATTTGGAGTGACTGGTATTTTTTTTGGAGTAAACTGCATTGGAACGACCCATTCGTTTCTAGCTGGTGGCCCGGTTGATAAGGAGTTAGTTTAATTTCTTCCAAAAAAAATCCCGTCTGCCAGGCAAACGGGATGGTATAAGCAATTGGTTTTTGGGTTTAAGGGAAGATACCCAGTTCGGCATAGGCGGTGGCCACTTTATTGATGGCAACCACATAAGCGGCTGTACGCATGTCAGGGATATCCGGATTTTCCTGCCAGGTATCCATGATTTCGCGGGTTGCATTAATCATCGTTTCTTCCAGTCCGCTATACACCAGGTCCACTTCATCCGGACCATGTAAAATCATATCGCGGGACGGACCTTTTACTTTCTTGCCACTCAGTTCTTCAATCTGTCCAAGAATATGTGTGTTCATATTTTCCGTGAAGCGTTTTTCCAGGCGGCCATAGCGTACATGGCTCAGGTTTTTCAGCCACTCGAAATAGGAAACAGTAACCCCACCAGCATTCAGGTACATATCAGGAACTACGATAATTCCTTTCTTGGAAAATATTTCATCAGCCTCAGGTGTCAGGGGGCCATTGGCGGCTTCTCCGATCAGTTTAGCTTTTACATTGGGAGCGTTTTTGCCATCAATTACATTTTCAAGTGCGGCTGGAATCAGGATATCGCATTCCATCTCGAGCGCATCACCCGATTTTTCAAAGTTGTTGGCTCCCGGGAAATTCAGGATCGATCCTGTTTTTTTCCGGTGCTGGAATACTGCATCCACATCCAGTCCATCATTACTCCAGATCGCGCCTTCATATTCAGCGAGGCCTATGATTTTTGCACCGGCATCCTGGAAGAATTTCGCAGAGTGGTAACCCACATTACCCAGTCCCTGTACAATCACTCTTTTCCCTTCCACTCCGGTAGACAAATCCAGCTTTTTCATGATCTCCGGCATATTACAAACTTCCCGGATACCAAAGAAAACGCCCAACCCTGTAGCTTCACGACGTCCCCGAACCCCACCTTGTGAAATCGGTTTACCCGTCACACAACCAGCCGCATCGATCTCTCCGGGATGCATGGCAGTATAGGTATCCAGGATCCAGGACATTTCGCGCTCACCGGTTCCGTAATCAGGAGCAGGTACATCCGTACCGGGCCCGATGAATTTTTTGCGGATCAGTTCAGACGTGTAACGGCGGGTGATTTTTTCCAGTTCAAAAACTGAATATTTTTTCGGATCGATCCGGATACCGCCCTTTGCTCCGCCAAAGGGCACATCCACAATCGTGCATTTATAGGTCATGAGGGCGGCCAGGGCCATTACTTCATCCTGGTTTACTTCTGCGGCAAAACGGATACCTCCTTTACAAGGGGTTTTGTGATGGGAGTGTTGAACGCGGTAGGCTTCAATGACTTCAATGGTTCCGTCATCTCTTTTGATCGGGAAGCGCATTTGGTAAACAGCATTGCACTGGCGGATCTGATCCAGCAGGCCTTTGTCCCATTTGGTGAATTTGGCTGCTTTGTCGAAACTTCTTTCCACCGCGCCAAAAAAACTGTACTTGTGTGACATGGTTTCTTTTTTAGGTTATAGCAATCGTTCGTTATTATATAAAAACATAAACGGCCAGCGAATCATTCTGTTTTGCTGACCGGTAAATAGTTAGTTGGATTCTTTTTCGAGGCGGGACAGTTTGCGGTCCAGTCTGAATACATAAAGGATGAGTCCGGCCATTATGGTAAGGGCCACGGCCACTACCACATAAATCCGGCCATTGCTGCGCATTGTGTCAGCCATTTCAACCGGTTTGCTCTGAGCCAGCGTGAGCAGGGAAAGGAGCAGGGCCGGGAGGAGCAGGAATAACTGTCTGATTATTTTCATGCGGACATCTTTTTTTCTTTCAATAAACTGAAGCGGATCTTCAAAGTGGCAATCCATACCCCAAGGAGGGTCCAGCCGATGACAGCCGGATAAAAAACCGTACGCATACCGCTGTCAATATCATTCTTTACATCCAGTGCCGGATTTTCCCCATCATTGCCCGGGTGCAGACTGGGCAGGATCCTGGGAAGAATCCAGATTGAAGGGAATAAAATCGCATAGGCAAATATGTTATATACCGCACTGATCCTTGCTTTCTTATCCATATCCTGTACTGAATCGCGTAGAATAAGGTAGGCAAAATATACCAGTAACGCAATAGCCGCACCGATCAGCTTGGGATCCCGGGCGATTGTGCTGAATGAATTGGCCGCCGGTTTATTCGGATCCGCCCAGGTATAGGAGGCCCAGATCGCCCCGGTGATATACCCTAAAATGCCGAATACAATCGCCACCACCGCGAACTGCCGGGCATAAATATCATATTTCAGGTTGAAAGACCGCAGGTATCGGATGGAATTGACCACAGATACCGTAAACAGGATCATCATGGCAAACCACATGCATACGTGAAAATAGAGGTTACGGATGGTTTCCTGCAACAAGGGCAGGTGGGGGACAGGTCCCAGGAAGCCGGCAATAACCGTGTAAATCAGCAGTAATACTGCAGTGATCTTCCACCAGGACTTGTGCATATAGTTTTTTTCGTTGGTCATTATGGGGGTCTGTTAAGACCGGTAAAGTGAGGCAAAATTAAGGTGCTCCTGCTAAACGAAGCGAAAATTTCTTTTGATAATAATCAGGCCGGAATCCGTTAAAAATCAATCCTTCCAAAGAAAAGGAAAAAGGATTACCGCGAGCAAAATGATCAGGGCATCCAGGGCAACGAGCATGAGTACCGTACTCGTAGGAATACTTAGTAAAGGGGAGAAGGCGGCGCCTGACAAACGCATTAACAGGATCAGTTGGGGGATAATGATTGGAAAACCCAGCACAGCCATAATGGCGGCATTTTGTTGTGCTTTTGCGGCAATAGCCGCCAGGAAACTGAATACCAGGCTCAGACTCCAGCCGCCTAACAAGACCAGTCCGATAAACGGACCGGCTTTTAAAATCGGGTTACCGAGAAACATGGTAAACAGCAGCAAACTCAGCATACTCATGATGATCATAAGCAGCGAGTTGAAGATCAGCTTGGATAAGACAAAGGCGGTAGGACTGGCAATCGAATAAAAATAAAGCATACGCCCCCTGCTTTCCTGCATAAAACTTTTGGCTACCGCATTAATACAAATAAATAGCTGAATCACCCAGAATAATCCGTTCCACACCGCGCTTTCCGGCCCATCAATAGCCATAAACAACACAAAGATGGTGGCTCCGATATACAACAGGATGCCATAAAAGCTGTATTGCTGCCGGAGTTCAAGCAACAGGTCTTTTTTGAAAAGGGTCAGTATATGTCGGAATTGGCTGATAGAATTTTATTTGCGTGCAAATGTAAACATTCAGGTGGCGAAGCACGGACTATTATTTTTCATGATAACATTTCCGGCAGCGGGGCTCATAAGCATCCGTGGCCCCCAACATCACCTGGTCTTCATTCGGGATTTTACGGTATGAATAATTGGCAATACTGCCGCATTTCATACATATGGCGTGCAGTTTGGTCACATAATCCGCTTTGGCCATGATAAAGGGCATCTGGCCAAAGGGTTTGCCCAGGTAATCCATATCCAGCCCGGCTACTATCACCCGGATACCCCGGAAAGCCAGTTCATCACAGACATTGGCGATTTCCGGATCAAAAAACTGCGCTTCATCAATGCCGATCACATCCGCATCACCGGCCATCAGCAGGATTTTCTGTGAATTATCGATCGGGGTGGAGTGAATGGCCTGTGCATCATGGGAAACAATCTTCACTTCATCATACCTTATATCAATGGCCGGCTTGAAAATCTCCACTTTCTGGTTGGCGATCTTTACCCGCTTAAGGCGGCGGATCAGTTCTTCTGTTTTACCACTGAACATCGATCCGCAGATTACTTCAATACTGCCTCGCCTTTCTCCACTGGTATTGGGTTCAATAAACATTGTTAAGATTTAGGGGTGGGTTTGGGTATATGGGTTTATTGGCAAACTGTTTGTAACTTCATTGAGCCGGTTTTACCGGCGCCAAATATAAATGAATGGAACGAATAGAGTCGCTCATCAATAAATTAAAACAACAGTTCGACCAGCAGGCGGATCCGGCTGTTTTACTGGGGACGGTTCAGCTCATCCAGCTGGAACTGACCCGATCCGGCACCCATAGCAGCCAGGGGCTTGGTACCGCTAAAGTGGCCGTGATGTTGCCCTCCCGTCCGGTACAATCGGAGGAAAGACCAACAGTGGTAACAGCTGGTTATGAAAAGTATATGCCGGCAACGGCACCTGCGGCAGAAAAAGTGGTGGAGAAAAAGGAGACCCTGCTCGTGGAAGAAGACAATGTGTCTGTGGTGCAGAAAAACGGACAACTGGATATGTTGTTTGATCCCATGACCGAGATTCCGACCCTGTCCCATCAGTCCCAGCCGCGTGGAAATGAAGTCAATGATAAAACATCCCACGGCGAGTCGCTGAATGACCGGCTGAAACAAGGTAAGACGGAACTGATGGAAGTCCTGAAGGAGACCCCGGTGAGAGATCTGCGAAAAGCCATCGGAATCAACGACCGGTTTATCTTCCTGAACGAATTATTCCGGGGGGATGAAAACAGCTACGAACGGAGTATCCGCACGATCAATAATTTTAATATTTATGCCGAAGCCGAGTTCTGGATCAGCCGGGAACTTAAATTGAAACTTGGCTGGGATACCAATAGTCCTACGGTATTACATTTTGATCAGCTCGTTAAAAGACGGTTTTCCTGAATATAATGCAGGATTTTATCTGTCGCACCCCGGTGTGACATTACAAAATCACCCGCTGCTTCGCTCCGCATCCGGTATTCCGATTCATCATCCGCCAGGGTTTCGATCAGGAGTTTCAGGGTATGACCATTCTTTGCTTCATCAGTGAAGGTAATACCACCCCCACTTTTTACCAGACCGATGGCTTCCGTGTATTTCTGGTAAAATGGTCCGAATAAAACAATTTTATTGTATACGGCGGCTTCCAGCACATTATGCACCCCGTTTTTCATCATGCCCCCCCCGATATAGGTCAGCCAGCCATATTTATACAAGCGGGATAACATCCCGATATTATCAATGATCAGTACTTTTTCCTTATGAAGGGCCCCTGTTTTTGCCTCCGAAAAACGCACCGCTTCCGGGAATAATTTTTTCAGTTCCCGGATATTTTTTTCATCTGTTTCGTGCGGGGCAATGATCATTTTCAAAGGGAGATCCCGGAGTGAGTGGAAGGCTCCGGCCAAAACCATTTCATCCTCCGGCCAGGTGCTTCCGGCCACCAGTACCGGACTATTTCCGCAGAATTCCTCCACCAGTGGAATGGGTTCAAAACGACCTGCAATGGCGGCCACCCGGTCAAAACGGGTATCTCCTGAAACAGAACAGATATTCTCCAGCCCGATTCCTTTGATCAGTTCGGCAGAACGCTCATTTTGTACAAAGAGGTGATCAAACCGCGATAGCATTTTGCGCTGTAATCCGCCATACCAACTGAAAAAGCTCATATCCTCCCGGAAAAGGGCTGAAACCAGGACCAGGGGGATGTTCCGGTACTTGATTTTCTTGAGATAATAGTACCAAAATTCATATTTTACGAAGATCACCAGGCTGGGGTGGACAATTTCAAGGAAGCGTTTGGCGTTATGTGGGCCGTCTGCCGGGAGGTAAAAGACCCAGTCGGCCCCTTTGTAGTTTTTTTGCACTTCGTACCCGGAAGGAGAGAAAAAAGTCAGCAGAAACCGGTAATCCGGAAACTGTTCTTTCATTTTTTCCAATAAAGGACGACCCTGCTCAAATTCTCCCAGGGAGGCACAATGCATCCAGATAATTTTTTCATCTGCAGGAATCGCCAGGGTTAGTTTGTCAAACAGTCCCTTCCGTCCCTGCACCCATTTGGAAGCCTTTGCGCTGAACAGGGAAGCGATATGAATACCCGCTTTAAAAACCCAGAGGAAAATATTGTAAAAGAAAACAGCCAAGTTGTTGTATTTGAACTGGTAACAAAAGTACAGGCAATAGTGCAAACTACCTGTATTTTACTATTTTTGCGACACTTAAGCAAGAACACTCCATTCTATGAGGCAAATTCAAATGGTTGATACCCAAACCCAGTACCGAAAGATCAAGACAGAAGTGGATCAGGCGGTCATCGGAGTATTGGAAAGCTCCGCATTCATCAACGGGAAACCGGTTCATTCCTTTGCCGCTAATCTTTCTGCTTACCTCGGCGTAAAACATACCATTCCCTGCGCCAATGGTACGGATGCACTGCAGATTGCCATGATGGCCCTTGGGTTTCAGCCAGGAGATGAAATTATCACCCCTTCTTTTACGTATATCGCCACTACTGAAGTCATTGCCCTGTTGCGCCTGACCCCGGTATTTGTAGAAGTAGATCCCAAAACATTTTGCATTGACCCGCTGGCCCTCGAACAGGCGATCACGCCCCGGACCAAAGCGATCGTGCCGGTACACCTTTACGGTCAGGCTGCGCCGATGGAGGAAATCATGGCTATTGCGGCAAAGCATAACCTGTATGTAATTGAAGATAATGCCCAGGCCCTGGGAGCTGATTATACTTTTTCGGATGGTACAAAAAAGAAAACAGGCAGTATCGGTCATATCGGCTGCACGTCTTTTTATCCCTCCAAAAACCTGGGGGCTTTTGGGGATGGCGGGGCCATCTTTACCAATGATGATGCCCTGGCGGATCAGTTAAAAATGATTGCCAATCACGGCCAGAGCCGTCGTTACTACCATGATGTGGTGGGATGTAACAGCCGGCTGGATACCATACAAGCCGCTATCCTCGATATTAAACTGACCCACCTGGATGAATATGTGGCTGCCCGCCGGACCGCTGCTGATTTCTATGACCAGGCATTCAGTGGAAATAAAAAAATTATCGTGCCTTACCGTGCCTCCTGGTCCCATCATGTTTTTCATCAGTATACATTGGTACTGGAAGGGGCAGACCGTGATGCCTTATCACAATACCTGGCTGAAAAGCAGATTCCCTCCATGATCTATTACCCGGTACCCGGACATAAACAAAAAATGTTTGAACAGTTTGGTACGGCCTCCCAGATGATGCCCGTAACCGACTGGCTGACCAGCCGGGTGATTTCGTTACCCATCCATACCGAGATGGATCAGGAACAACTTGACTATATTACCAAACACATTCTTGAATTCGTAAACCACCAACCACAATAATCATTAAACCTTAAGAAAATGTATCAGGAATTAGTTGACAAGAAAGTAAAACTGGCCGTCATCGGATTAGGCTATGTAGGGCTTCCGATTGCCCTGGAGTTTGCCCGAAAGATTTCCGTGATTGGTTTTGATATCAGTGCCAAAAGGATCGACATGATGAAGCAGGGGATTGATCCAAGCAATGAACTGGAGAAAGAAGCCTTTGACGGATGTGATATCACGTTTACCGATTCGCTGGATGTATTACGTGAAGCTAAATTTTTCATAGTCGCCGTTCCCACCCCGGTGGATGAGCACAATGTTCCGGATCTGACTCCTGTCCAGAAAGCCTCTGAAACAGTAGGTAAAGTCGTGAAGAAGGGAGATTATGTGGTGTTTGAATCCACTGTTTATCCCGGTTGTACTGAAGAGGATTGCCTGCCGATCATGGAGAAGTTATCCGGCCTGAAGAATATAATTGATTTCAAACTGGGTTATTCCCCCGAGCGGATTAATCCGGGAGATAAACAGCATACGCTTTCCTCCATCATTAAAGTGGTATCCGGTTGCGATGCAGAATCCCTGGACCAGATCGCTAAAACCTATGAATTAGTGGTGAAAGCAGGGGTGCACCGTGCTTCCAATATTAAAGTGGCTGAAGCCGCCAAGATCATTGAAAACACGCAGCGTGACTTAAATATCGCCCTGATGAATGAACTGTCCCTGATCTTTGATAAAATGGGCATCAATACCTATGAAGTACTGGAAGCCGCCGGTACCAAATGGAACTTCCTGAAGTTTCAACCCGGACTGGTGGGCGGTCACTGTATCGGGGTGGATCCCTACTACCTGACCCACAAGGCCAAGGAACTCGGGTATCATTCCGAAGTGATTCTCGCCGGCCGTAATATCAATGATAACATGGGAAAATATGTGGCGAAGAAAGTGATCCAGCATATCATTAAGAACAGCGGGGATGTAAAATCCTCTAAAGTCCTGATCAAAGGCGCCACTTTTAAAGAAGATGTGAGTGATATCCGCAATTCAAAAGTGAGTGATGTGGTCAATGCACTGAAAGAATATTATGTGAATGTGGATGTGGAAGACCCGCATGCGGATTCAGATGAACTGAAACATGAGTATGGTTTTGGCCTGGTGGACAAAGTGGCCAATGATTATGATGCCGTGATCATCCCCGTTCCGCATAAACAATATAAAGACCTGGATGAAAATTATTATGCCAGCATCACCAAGCCGCATGCCATGGTGGCTGACCTGAAAGGGATCTATCGAAATAAAATTACTAACCGAACTTACTGGAGCCTTTAATATGCCATTTATTGATACTTCCTTTCCCGGACTTTTTATATTTGAACCCAGGGTGTTTGAAGACAGCCGTGGCTATTTCTTTGAATCCTTCAATGACCGGATTTTCCGGGAGCAGGGAATCGCCACCCAATGGGTGCAGGATAATCAATCCAGCTCTTGTTATGGCGTGATCCGTGGATTGCATTACCAGTTACCGCCCAATGCCCAGACCAAACTGGTCAGGGTTCTGCGTGGCGAGATACTGGATGCGGTAGTGGATATCCGTAAAGGTTCCCCCACCTTTGGAAAGGCGTTTACAGTTGTACTTTCTGCTGAGAATAAAAAGCAACTCCTGGTGCCGAAAGGGTTCGCCCATGGTTTCTCTGTGCTGAGTCCGCAGGCAGAAGTGCTGTACAAGTGTGATGGCTTTTATGCCAAAGAAAGCGAAGGCGGTATTATTTATAATGATCCCGAACTGAATATCAACTGGCAGGTGCCGGCGGATAAAGCCATCATTTCAGAAAAAGACATGGTATTACCCACGCTGGCCAATTGCAGCAATACTTTTGAATTTGACGCATAATGGCTGAATTACCTACTATACTGGTGACCGGTGCCAACGGTCAGCTCGGCAAAGAAATGAAAGAACTGGAATCCGCTTATCCCGGATTCCGGTTTATCTTTTTATCCCGCGAAGACCTGCCCATTCATCATTTTGAGCTGGTCAGGAATTTTTTCAAAGGATATAAACCTCAATACCTGGTCAACTGCGCCGCCTATACAGCGGTGGATAAAGCAGAAACGGAAAAAGACCTGGCTTTCCAGGTAAACGGGGAAGCAGTTGGGGTACTGGCTGCGGTATGTAAAGAGTACGGAACAAAGTTTTTGCATATATCCACGGACTATGTGTTCGATGGAAACGGGACGGTCCCGTATAAAACGGATGCGGCAACAAATCCACAAAGCGTATATGGCGCCTCCAAACTGAAAGGGGAACAGGAAGCTATGCAATTTAATCCGGACTCCATTATCATCCGGACGTCCTGGGTTTATTCAACATTCGGGAAAAATTTTGTGAAGACCATGCGGAAGCTGATGAGTGAACGCGAAGACCTGAATGTGGTGAATGACCAGGTTGGGTCTCCTACTTATGCAGCTGACCTGGCCGAAGTGATCATGCAGATCATTGCCGGGGATAAATGGGTACCGGGCATGTATCATTTCAGCAATACCGGCGTAATCAGCTGGTATGATTTTGCCGTGGCCATTAAGGAGCTCAGTGGTTTGACTTGCCGGGTACACCCGATCCCCAGTTCACAATATCCCACCCCGGCAAAAAGACCGGCTTATTCGGTGATGGATACTGCTACAATTTTTTCCACCTTCGGATGCACTCCCAAAAACTGGAAAGACAGCCTGCAGGTATGTTTACAAAAGGTATAGATTTTTACTCTGGTTAATGCTGTTATCCATTCTTCCGATCTGCGATTCACCCCCTGTAGAAGTGGAGATTTCTCGTATTTTTCCCATTTGATTCAGCTGAAATTCAGCATGGAAGGGAACCTTTTGGACGAACTTTCCGATTCAATCCAGCCGGTTAACGAGAGTCATCTTTCTGACCGCCCGGAAATAATACATTTGTTAGAAATGTCTCTAAACCTGAAGGTTTGGGGAAAACAATAATCTAATAAAAGCGTTTCACTTTTTTACGAATTTCAAAAAGGCCGGATTCCAGATGAAAGCAGTTTGCCAAATAGCAACCCTTCTTAAAACAGTGAAAAGACTCCTGTCTTTTACCGGGTTGCTTATTGTCGTACTTCCGGCTGCAGGCCAGTTACAGAATTGTCCTTCGAATATCAATTTCGCTTCCGGAGATATCAGTTTTTGGGCAGCCCGGACCGGACTGGTCAATGGCGGATTCCAGTTGTATCCCATACCCAATTCCGGTATCCGAACCATACCCGAATATACCATAACCGGCACAGGGGTCGAAGTGATCAGCACCCAGGGCACTGATCCTTTTGGTAGTTTTCAACTGATTCCAACGATTAACGGCTATGCTTATGGTCATTCCGTAAAAATGGGATCAACGGCCACTTCATGGGATTATCGTTCTGCTAATGGAAATGCAACCTCCAATCCTGGGGGCTTTACGCGCGCCATAACGTATACGATAAATGTACCGGCCGGTTCACCCGCTATTCCGTTTACCATGACGTATGCATATGCCATGGTACTGGAAAATGGCACCCATAATTCCAACCAGCAACCTCTATTCAAAGCCACATTATCAACCGAAGACAGTATCGTAACCTGTGCTTCTCCACAGTATTACCTGCCTACTTTCAATGATGCAGGTGGTGGAGGCGGCTCTACCGGGGCTACATTAGATACAGCATCGGCATTGGCCAATGGCTTTTCATTGAGTCCGACCCCTTTTTTAACGCATACCGGCAATAACAATAATGCCGGCACCCTTTTGTTTGATGTGTGGACCAAGGGATGGACGGAAGTAACCTTTGACCTTTCTGCTTACCGAGGACGGCAGGTAATGCTGACTTTTGAATCTGTTAACTGTACGCCAGGAGGTCACTTTGCTTATGCCTATGTGGCGGTGCGGAATACCTGTGCCGGACTGGAAATCAGCGGCAGCCCGGTGGCCTGTGCCAATTCCAATATGACCTATTCCATTCCTGCATTGGCAGGGGCGATTTATAACTGGACGGTTCCAGCTGGCTGGACCATTGTCTCTGGTGCCAATTCCAATATCCTGAACGTGATTGCCGGTACCGGCGGGGGACAAATCATTGCCCACGAGATTAATGGTTGCGCGGATCTGCGGGACACCCTTGATGTCACTACCACACTGGCAACTATTCCCGGACTGGTCAACAGCAATAACAGTGTCTGTTCAGGTACGAATAATACCTTGCTTAATCTAACCGGCGAACGGGGAACGGTGATCAACTGGATATCATCCACTGATGGATTGAGCTGGAACATTATTGGAAACCAAACCACCAGTTATACAGCACAAAATCTGACCAGCACCACACAGTACAGGGCCCTTGTGCAGAATGGTGCTGCCTGCAGGATCGATACCAGTGCCGCGGCCATTATCACAGTGGATCCGCGAACAGTAGCAGGTACGGTGAGTCCGGTCACTACCACCATCTGTCTTGGACAAAATGCCGATAACCTGCTTACCTTAAACGGACATACCGGCGCCGTTCAAAACTGGCAACGGTCATTTGATAATACTAACTGGGCAGGAGTGGTGCCGGTCAATCCCAGTGCGGTTCATCCGGTGCTGGGTGTCAATACCACACAATATTACAGGGCGGTGGTGAAGAGCGGAGTTTGTCCGGCAGACACCAGTACCATTGCCACGATTAACTTTATAAACGTTCCTTATCCGGCTGCCATTATCAATCCGGATTCTGCAACGATCTGCTATGGCCGGTCTGCCAATCTGAATGCCACCATTACGACAGGTACAAGTTATACCTGGTCCAATGCCAGTACATTGTCTAACCAGGGATCGGGATCGGTCACTACTATTCCCCAACAGATCAATGCCCAGGCCAGTCCACGCTCGAATACGGATTATGTTTTCAGTGTGACCAATGCCGGATGTCCCAATATTTTCCGGGATACTTTCAAGGTAGTGGTCAGGCCTCCTATTGTTGTATTTGCCGGGAATGACACGTCGATTGTGGCCAATCAGCCCCTGCAACTGGAAGCTACGGTCAGTGATCCCACGGCTACGAATTATAACTGGACACCGCCAACTGGACTCAGTGCTACCAATATTTACAACCCGGTGGCGACCCTGGGACCCGAAATGGGGGATTATATCACTTATATCGTTCGAGCCACCAATCCCGAAGGTTGTTATGGAGAGGATAATATCCGGGTGACTATTTTCAAAACCGGTCCGGATATTTTTGTTCCCACTGGTTTTACCCCCAATAATGACGGCAGGAATGATAAGGTATTCCCGATCTGTGTGGGTATAGCCCGGCTGGAATATTTCCGGGTCTTTAACCGCTGGGGCCAACTGGTGTTTCAGACCAGCCGGATCGGGGAGGGTTGGGATGGCCGTATTCAAGGCCTGATCCAGGATACAAATAACTACGTGTATATGGTGCAGGGCACTGATTATACGGGAAAAGTGATTTTTAAGAAGGGAAGTATTATGCTGATCCGGTAGTAATCAACAACCTATAAATGCAAAAAACCCCGCGGATGCGGGGTTTTTTGTTGACCCATAAGGATTCGAACCTTAAATGACTGAACCAAAATCAGTAGTGTTACCATTACACCATGGGTCAATCCGTAACCAAAATTGCTTTTGGGAGTGCAAAAATAGGGCTATCTGCCTTTTTTCCCAAATGGAATTTGAAGAAATTATACAAATATTCAGGCGGGCCTGCTTTCTTTTTCCTCCCTCACTTTCAGTTCTTTAATCTTATCCAGCGCCCTGGCCACCACATCGCACATAATTGTGTATAAAGCACCCGGTTTGGCGTTCTCATAGATATAGTCCAGTGCCTGGTCCTCATTGGGGATCGTAAGTACCGGGATATCCGGATTTACACTATGAATCCCCTCTTTCAGCAGGTCAATAATCTCATCGGCCGTACGCCCACGAAGGTTTTTATCACAACGGATGATAATTTCATCAAAATAGGCAGCTGAGATTTCTCCCAGTTCCCGGATATCCTCGTCGCGGCGGTCGCCGGTACCACTAATGACCCCGATTTTGGCCGGGTAATCCAGTTTACTGATAAAATCACAGAGCAGGCGTAATCCATGTGGATTATGGGCAAAATCGGCCAGCATCGTGAAATGCTTAAAGTGGAAAAAATTCAGCCGGCCCGGAGTCAGGCTCTCGCTCGGTATAAAGGTTTGCAAACCGGTCCGGATATCGTCGATATTGATATCGCGGTATAAATAAGCGGCCAATACCGCCGGAAGGCAATTGTTGATATTATGAACTGCCTTTCCTTCAAAAGTCAGGGGAATATCACGGGCCGGTAAAACCCGGATCTTCCAGGTGCCTTTCATAATGGTGACATAGCCGTTTTCATATACACAGGCCAGACCATGGTTGGCACAATGTGCCTTGATCCGCGGATTGTTTTCATCCATACTGAACAGAGCAATATTGCATTTCAGGTCGTTCTTCATTTTATAGACCAGGTCATCATCGGCATTCAGTACCGAATACCCATGCGGGAATACGGTCTCTGCCACTACGGCTTTTACCTTGGCCATTTGTTCAACGGAATTAATACCGCCCAACCCGATATGATCTGCGGCTACATTGGTTACCACGGCAACTTCACAATTTTGAAAAGCCAGTCCGGCTTTCAGGATACCACCCCTTGCACATTCCAGTACGGCAAAATCTACTGTAGGATCTTTTAATACAAACTGCGAAGAGATCGGTCCGGTGCAATCGCCTTTCATCATCAGCTGGTTCTGGATATACACGCCATCACTGGTGGTGTATCCCGTTTTCTTTCCGGCAGTTTTAGCGATATGGGCAATCAACCGGGTGGTCGTGGTTTTGCCATTGGTGCCGGTCACCGCAATAATGGGAATCCGTCCGGCACTTCCTTTGGGGAATAGCATATCCACCACCGGTTCGGCCACATTGCGGGGCAGTCCTTCGGCGGGTTCGATATGCATCCGGAAACCAGGGGCGGCATTCACTTCCAGTATCGCCCCACCGTTTTCTGAAACGGGGGTACGAAGGTCCATCGCCATTACGTCAATCCCGCAGATATCAAGACCAATGATTTTAGCGATCCGTTCAAACATAAAGACATTGGCCGGGTGCACTTCATCGGTTACATCCGAGGAGGTTCCCCCGGTAGAGAGATTGGCCGTAGGTTTTAACAAAAAGAGTTCGCCTTTTGCCGGAACGTGTTGCAGGGTCACCCCGGCATCGTCCAGCATTTTCTGGGTAAACTGGTCAATGGTGATCTGCGTCAGCACTTTTTCATGTCCATATCCCCGGCGCGGATCTTTATTGGTTTCTTCGATCAGCCATTGCAGGTCATGTACGCCATCACCAATTACGGAAGCGGGGGTACGCAAGGCGGCACAGATAAATTTATAATTGATCACCAGGCACCGGAAATCGAAGCCGGTGATAAAGCGCTCCACGATCACGCTGCGGCTGTAATGTTTGGCCGCTTCAAAGGCTTTGATGGCCTGTTCGCGGTTGGTGATATTGGTGGTATTGCCTTTGCCATGATTGCCATCAATGGGTTTTATCACCAATGGGTAGCCGAATTTTTCAATGGCCGCATCCAGTCCTTCTTCGGTTCTTACCACTGTACCTCTGGGGACAGGAATTTCCGCAGCTTCGAGCAGCATCTTGGTCTCTTCTTTATCGCAGGCAATATCCACTGCAATATTCGACGTGGTGGAAGCAATCGTGGCGCGGATACGTTTCTGATTGACTCCATAGCCCAGTTGAACCAGACTTTGTTTATTGAGTCGTATAAAGGGAATCCCTCTTTTAGCGGCTTCTTCCACAATACAACCGGTGGAAGGACCTAAGCGTGTGTCTTCCCGGATCACTCTCATTTGCTGAATATCCTCTGCCAGGTCATAATCGGAACCTTCGATCAATGCCTGGGCAATACGTACCGCTGCTTTGGCTGCATATACGCCGGCATCTTCTTCCATATAACTGAAGACGACATAATAAATGCCTTCTTTTTCGCCTTCTGGTGTACGGGTACGGCCGAAGCCGGTATCCATGCCCGCCAGGGTTTGTATTTCGAGTGCGATATGTTCCACCACATGGCCCATCCAGGTACCTTCATCCACCCGTTGGAAAAATCCACCGGGGGTCCCCACACTGCAACGGTGCTCAATAAGGCTGGGTAATAATTGTTCCAATCGTTCCCGGAAGCCGGGGATTTTATTGGTGGGCATATTCTCTTTCTCTTCGAGGTCCAGTTTCATCTGGATCAGTTTGGTACGCCGCACACTCCAGTAATTCGGTCCTTTCAGTACTTTAATTTCAAGTATTGTCATATACAGTCAGGTTGAATCGTCAATTTAAGTGATTTTAGTTAGGTAACCAACCCTTGTTCCGGTCATTGCTTTTTCAGTACATTTAGGAACCTAAAACAACCGTATGTCGCTCAACAGCCGTCGTCGTTTCCTGCAACGGGCCGGAGTATTTTCCGCCACCGCCTTCCTTACTTCATTGGCCAAACCAGCCTGGAGCCGTAACCTGGATCAGGCCTTGAGTCAGTCGGCCGGCATATCACCGGAAGAACTTGCCACCGATGAAGACTTCTGGTATTATATCCAGCAATCCTTTACGGTCTCTCCTTCCTTGATCAACCTCAATAATGGCGGGGTTTCTCCGGCGCCAAAAACAGTGCAAGATGCCATGAAACGGTATTATGACCTGAGCAATGAAGCCCCGAGTTATTATATGTGGCGGGTGCTGGACCAGGGAAGGGAACCCTTGCGTAAGAACCTGGCGAAGCTGGCGGGTTGTTCTCCCGAGGAAATAGCCATTAACCGCAATTCTTCCGAAGGACTGGAGACGGTGATCTTTGGTTTGCAACTGAAAGCCGGTGATGAAGTGGTAGCTGCAAAACAGGATTATCCCAACATGATCAATGCCTATAAGCAACGGGAGTTACGGGACGGGATCAAAATGGTATGGATCAACCTGGAATTGCCCAGTGAGGATGAAAATTACCTGGTGAGCCAGTTCGTTAACGCGTTTACCTCAAAAACAAAAGTGGTCCACATCACCCATATCATCAACTGGAATGGGCAGATATTGCCGGTGAAGAAAATTGCGCAGGAAGCCCATAAGCGGGGGATTGAGGTAGTGGTGGACGGGGCGCATAGTTTTGCTCATTTTGACTTTAAAGTACCGGAGCTGGATGCGGATTATTATGCCGGCAGTCTGCATAAGTGGCTTTATGCACCGATTGGCAGTGGAGTACTTTATGTACGGAAGGAGAAAATAAAAAACATCTACCCGATGTTTGCCGTGGATAATCCGCTGAAGGATGATATCCGAAAATTTGAAGCCCTGGGCACCCGTCCTTTTTTTATTGAACAGGCTATTGGTAAAGCCATTGAATTTCATGAAATGATAGGGGCGGAGCGGAAAGAGAAGCGGCTGCATTACCTGAAGAATTACTGGATGGAAAAAGTAAAAGGCTTGCCGGGAGTCAAGCTCAATACTTCTCTTCATCCGAAATGGGGCTGTGCTATCGGTAATGTGGGAGTAGAAGGGCGCAAACCCGGGGAGCTCGACTCCTTTCTGATGGACAAATACAAAGTGCATACCGTGGCTATTGAATGGGAGAATATTAAAGGGGTGAGGGTAACGCCGAATGTGTATACTACGACGAAGCAGCTGGATGTCTTAGTGGAGGGGATTACTGCGTTCTTAACTGCTAAATCTTCTTAATAAGGTCTGTTGACTTCTAACAACGAACTGTTAACTACTAACTTTTCTAGGCCCTGCGGGCGGCACTAAAGAGGTCAAAAGAGAAAAAGAGAGAAACCCTCCTCTCAATTGCTTCGGAGGATAAAAGAGGGCGTGTTAATGCTAATGCCTTTATAAACCTTCTAAACCCTAATCTAAACCACTATCTACTTTAAGACACAATAAACCCTTCTTACAGCCTCTTTCTGCTATAGTACTTTCTAAACATTTTTCTTTCTACATTTGTCCGAATCAAATCCCGATGAATGAGTCATCCTAAAGGAAAACTGATCGCCATTGGAGGTGCCGAGGATAAGGGCACGGACCTGGAAAATGGTGAATTCCGCCGCAATAACCTCAATTTCTTCGAGTTGGGTATTCTCCGTCGTGTAGTGGAAGAGGCCGGGGGTGTCAATTCCCGGATCGAAGTGATCACTACTGCTTCCACCATTCCTTACGAAGTGGGGGAAAACTACCTGAATGCATTTGGAAAAATCGGCTGTACCAATATCGGGTTGTTGCATATCCGCAACCGGCAGGATACGCAGATTGAGGAATACCTGGAGCGGATCCGGGTTTGTGATGCGGTGATGTTTTCCGGAGGCAACCAGTTAAGACTGAGTGTAACGGACGGAGGTACAGAGTTTCTCAATATCCTTAAGAAAAGATACCAGGAAGAAGAGCGTTTTGTGATTGCCGGTACCTCAGCCGGTGCGATGGCCATGAGCAGTACGATGATCTATGAAGGGAATGCGACCCGTGCTCACCTGAAAGGCGAAGTGAAGATCACTACCGGACTGGGATTTATGAGTAATGTTATTATTGATTCGCATTTTGAAAAACGAGGCCGGTTTGGCCGGCTGGCACAGGCTGTGGCTGGAAATCCCGGTTGTATCGGTATCGGGCTTGGGGAGGATACCGGCATGCTGGTAACAGGGGGCAACCGGATGGAAGCTATTGGCAGCGGACTGGTGGTGATTGTGGATGGTCACGAAATCAGGCACAGTAATATTGCGGATATCCCGGATGGAAATCCGATCAGTATTGAAAATATGAAAGTCCATTTCTGCGAGAAAGGCAATGGTTACCTGATCAAAGAGCGGGAGTACCTGCCGGAAGCCAGCGATGGATCCGTGATCCGGAAACAGGTGGATGTGGAGTAATTAGGGAATAGTAAATAGTAAATAGAAAATGGGAAATAGGAAAGGCATTCCGGTATACGGGATGCTTTTTTTATCCGGATTATCGTAACTTGACATTATACCCACCCTTTCAGAACTGATAAACCCGCCCCCGCCTTTCTTAACCATTAAAAAAATACAATGAAATTATTTCAAAAGACGATGCTGGTCTTATCAGCATTTGTTTTCCTGTTAACAGCCGCCTGTAACACAAAGGCCAAAGAAGAAAAGCCCCCGGTCATTCCGGTGGAGAATTTCTTTAAGAATCCGGAAAATTTTGGCTGGCAGCTTTCACCGGATGGAGCATACATTTCTTACCTGTCACCCCATATGGGTCATACCAATGTTTTTGTCCGGAAGATTACCGATACTACCGGTGTGCCGGTAACCCATGATTCCACCCGTAATATTTATGACTACCGCTGGAAAGGCAGCCGGATATTATTCCTGCAGGATGTGGGTGGGGATGAAAACTTCCAATTGTTTTCTGTGGGTATGGATGGCAAGGATACCAAAGCACTAACCCCTTTCCCTAAAGTAAGGACAGGAATACTTGATGACCTCCGGTATGTACCTGGTAAAGAAAAAGAAGTCATTGTCCAGCTAAATAAACGGGATCCCCGCTTTATGGATCCCTACAGTATCAATATTGAAACCGGGGAAATGAAAGTGCTTTATCAGAATGATAAAAACTTTGATGGTTGGTACACCGATCATACCGGGCTGATCCGGATCGCCAGTAAAACAGATGGGGTGAATACGACTTATTATCACCGGGCCACGGAAACAACTCCTTTCGATTCTCTACTGACCACTACGTATAAAGACAATTTCGGTATCCAGCTTTTTACTTTTGATAACAAAAACCTGTACGCGACATCCAATATCGGCCGGGATAAAACAGCCGTGATCGAGTATGACCTTGCGGCCAGAAAGGAAGTAAAAGAATTATATACCAATACAGATTATGATGTAGACGGGCTTTCCTGGTCTGCCAAAAGAAAAGTACTCGAGTCCGTCAACTTCACTTCGTGGAAAGGCGAACATCATTTCCTGGATAAGGAAGCTGAAGCGGAGTATACGAAGATGAAGGAAAAATTCAGCGGATATGAAGTGGGACTTTACGGGAATAATGATGCCGAAGACAAATTTGTAGTATGGACCGGGAATGATAAACTGGCGGCTAAATATTATTTCTATGATAAAAAATCAGGGGAAACCAAATTCCTGGCAGATGCTTTTCCCTGGTTAAAAGAAGGCGATATGGCCGCGAGGAAAGCCATTACTTATCAATCAAGGGACGGGCTGACTATCCATGGTTACCTGACCTTGCCCAAAGGAATGGATCCTGAAAACCTGCCCGTGGTCATCAATCCACATGGGGGACCCTGGGCCAGGGACAACTGGGGGTATAACGGGGAAATACAATTCCTGGCCAACCGCGGGTATGCTGTTTTACAAATGAATTTCCGGGGTTCCACCGGGTATGGCAAAGAATTCTGGTTGAAAGGAGCCAAACAGTGGGGGAAAACCATGCAGGATGATATAACGGATGGCGTGCAGTGGCTGATTAAAGAAGGGATAGCAGATCCCAAAAGAGTGGCAATCTATGGTGCCAGTTATGGAGGATATGCCACTCTCGCCGGGGTGACCTTCACACCCGACCTGTATGCCTGTGCCGTGGATTATGTTGGCGTATCGAACATGTTTACATTTATGAAAACCATTCCGCCTTATTGGGAACCCTATAAAGCTATGTTCCAGGAACTGGTGGGTGATCCCGTGAAGGACAGTTTATTGCTGGCAGAAGTATCGCCTGCTTTACATGCAGAACGGATCAAAGTTCCGTTGTTTATCGCCCAGGGAGCCAATGATCCACGGGTCAATAAAGCCGAAAGTGACCAGATGGTAGAAGCATTGAAGAAGCGGGGTGTTGAAGTGGAATATATGGTAAAAGATGATGAAGGTCATGGTTTTGCCAATGAGAAAAACCAGATTGATTTTTACAAGGCCATGGAGGGTTTTTTTGCCAAACACCTGGCTGCCCCTGCTGCAGCTGAAAAAAAGTAGACAATACAACTAAAATTCTACCAAAAGCATCCTGCACTAACAGGGTGCTTTTGTTTTATATTGCAGTATTAATCGTTAGTTATGAAAAAAACAATCCTTTTACTTTTAGTACTGATAGCCAGCCTTGCCTTTGTTCCGCAAAAGAAGAGCAAAGTAATTTTCTTTGGCGATTCCATCACAGAACTCGGTGTTAAGCCGGGTGGGTATGTTACCCGGGTGGACAGTATGAGTAAAGCAGAAGGGAAGGGCGGAAGTTTTGAATTTGCCGGAGCAGGTGTCAGCGGGAACAAAGTGTATGATTTGTACCTGCGTATGGAAGAGGATGTATTGGCCAAGAATCCGGATATTGTAGTGATTTATGTGGGGGTGAATGATGTGTGGCACAAGACCCTGCTGGGTACGGGTACGGATCCGGATAAGTTTGAAAAATTCTATTCGGCTATACTTAGAAAACTGAATGAGAAAAATATCAAAGCCGTTCTTTGCACACCTGCTGTGGTAGGGGAGAAGACGGATATGAGCAATCCCCTAGATGGTGACCTGAACCGGTACAGCAATATTATCCGGGACATCGCGAAGAAAAACAATCTCCCCTTAATTGATCTCCGGAAGAAATTTATCGATTATGAACTGGCCAATAACCCGGAGAATAAAGAAAAGGAAATCCTGACCTACGACCGGGTCCACATGAATGCAAAAGGGAACCAGTTTCTCGCCGACGCGATGTGGACTACCATAAAATCACTGAATTAATTGTTGTAACAGCTGGCTGATTTCGGGGTGTTTATCCAGTGTCATCACATGGGTGCCACCCGCAATTAAATAATCTGCTTTTACATACCGGGAGGGAAGGAGTTTGTCTGCCGTTCCATGTATGTGAATAATATTTTCCGGAACAGTCATATTCTTCCAATGCAGAATGGCGCTGATGGCCCAGCGTACAAAATGGATATCACTTTCCCGGATGATCTGGTGCAGCAGTTTTTTCTCTGCTTCATTCGTTCCGCCCAATAGGGAGCTTGTACGTAATGTGAATTTTTTAGACAAACGGGCCGGGCTCCATTTATAGAGTGGCAGGTAAAGTCCCGCCCTGAAATAGACCGGGAATTCCTTCTTTGTTTTATTGCTTGAAAGAATAATGGCGTGTACTGCAGGGTCGGCCTTGGCTATTTCCACCGTCAGCATTCCGCCAAAGGATATGCCTACAATCCAGGGTGATTCTTCCGGAATCTGCTGACGCAGCCGCAGCGCATAACTTTCCAGCTTTTCATTTTTCAGCGGGGTGATCCAGTCTATAAAAACCGGTTCACAGAAGGACAGGTCAAGAAAGGAGAAAATCCTTTTGTCGGCCCCTAATCCGCTGATAAAATAAACCTTTTTCAATTTATTATTTAAACAGCCTGTACCAGGTAGTAATTCTTTCTTCCTTTTTGTACCAGGATGTATTTGTCATGAAGTAACAGGCTGCTGTCAATCGTCATTTTCACCCCATCGGCTTTTTTCCGGTTGATACTGATCCCGCCACCCTCAACCAATTTACGGGCTTCCCCTTTACTGGAGAGAATACCTGTTTCGGCCAGGAATGAAACGATATCGGTGCCTGCCACGATTTTGTCTTTTGCAAAATCCACTTTGATCACACCTTCCATGCCTTCCAGGTCTTCGGTGCTCAGGCTTTCGGCCGGTGCGTTTTGATTGGCAAAAAGTTTTTGGGTGGTTTCCACGGCTTTTTCATACTCTTCTTTTCCATGTACAAACGTGGTAATTTCCTGCGCCAGTGTTTTTTGAAGTACCCGGGCGGAAGGATTCATTTGGTGTTCATGGATGAGCATATCAATGGTATCCCGGGTAAGGAAAGTGAAGATGCGGATCCATTTTTCCGCATCGGTATCACTGGCATTGAGCCAGAACTGATAGAACTGGTAGGGAGTAGTGCGTACCGGATCCAGCCATACATTCCCGCTTTCTGTTTTACCAAATTTGCCGCCATCGGCTTTCGTGATCAGGGGATTGGTAAAAACAAAAGCCTCCCCACCGCTTTTACGGCGGATCAGTTCGGTGCCGGTGGTCATATTACCCCACTGGTCGCTGCCACCCATCTGCAGTTTGCAATTTTTATGCTGGTGCAGCCAGTAGAAATCATAGCCCTGCATCAGTTGGTAAGCAAATTCCGTATAGCTGATGCCCGTTTCGCCCTCAATTCTCTTCTTCACACTATCCTTGGCCATCATATAATTCACCGTGATATGTTTGCCCGCATCCCGCAGGAAATCTATAAAGGAGATGCCTTTGAACCAGTCATAGTTATTGGCCATTTCTGCTGCGTTGGGCAGGGCCGGGTTGAAGTCAAGGAATTTTTCCAGCTGGCCTTTTACGCCCGCCACATTTTTTTGTAAGGCTTCTTCGCTGAGCAGGTTTCTTTCTTCACTTTTTCCGCTGGGGTCCCCCACCATTCCGGTGGCTCCGCCAACGAGGGCAATGGGCTTGTGGCCGGCTTTCTGAAAATGAACGAGCAGTAAAATCGGGACCAGGCTACCGATATGCAGACTGTCGGCTGTTGGGTCAAAGCCGATATATCCGGTGGTCATTTCTTTGTTTAATTGTTCCTCCGTACCGGGCATTATATCCGCAATCATGCCTCTCCAGCGTAATTCTTCGATCAGGTTCATTTTTTAATTAATTGATTGTCAATGTGGGGGGATATGTAATTACCCCTAATAATCCAGCAAAAATAAGGCAGAATGCAGATTTAGGCCCTGCCGGGGCAATATTCATGTAAAATATTCGTTTTCAATGATTAGTCTAAACCCTCCACAATGTTATGATTTTAGAAGGGTAAAGATTAATTTTACAAGCTATCCAATACCTAATCGAAAACAAGTAATTTAATCCATTGCTTATTTTGAAAAATCAGTGAATGAAAACGAACCGCTTATTCCTGCTACTGCTTACCACCACGCTGTTTCAGGTTACTCATGCTCAATTCAGGAAATATTCGAATGAATTCCTGAATATCGGGGCTGGTGCACGAGGGTTGGCCATGGGCAGCTCTCAGGTCGCCACCGTGAATGATGGTACTGCCGGCTACTGGAACCCCGCCGGTCTGGTCAACATCAAAGATCATCCACAAGTAAACCTCATGCATGCTGAATATTTTGCCGGCATCGGTAAGTATGATTATGCAAGCATTGCCCTTCCTACTTCAGGAAATAAGCGAACCATCGGTATCACCGGTTTACGTTTTGCGGTGGACGATATCATGAACACCTTATTCCTGGTGGAACCCGATGGATCCATTAATTACAACAATATCCAGTCTTTCTCTTCCGCAGATTATGCCTTTATTTTTTCCTTTGCCCAGAAATTAAAAGAGAAAGCAAATAAGAATATTGACTTTGGACTGAATGCCAAAGTGATTCACCGCAGTGTGGGCAAGTTTGCCAAAGCCTGGGGTTTTGGCCTGGATGCCGGTCTGCAAATCAAAAGCAAGAACTGGCGCTTTGGTATAGCGGCCCGTGATATTACCAGCACATTTAATGCCTGGTCTTTCACCTTTACAGAAAAAGAAAAAGAAGTACTCTATCTGACCAATAATGAGATACCGGTTAAGTCCACCGAATTAACGGCACCCAGGGTTGTGCTGGGTATCGCCCGTGAATTTAAAGTGGGACAGAAATCCAGTTTACTGGCAGAAGCTAATATTGACCTCACATTTGACGGACAGCGGAATACGGTGATCAGTGCCGATCCGGTAAGTGCTGATCCTAAACTGGGACTGGAGCTGAATATCAATAATGTTTTCTTCCTCCGCGGTGGTATCAACAATTTCCAGAAAGCCCTGTATGACGGGGATACGGTGAATCAAAAGCGGGTCTGGATTTACCAGCCGAGTGCCGGAGCTGGTTTTAAAATCCAGAACTTTTCGGTTGATTATGCCTTTACCAACCTGGCCAACCAGACCAATCCGTTATTTACCCATGTTTTTTCACTCCGGTTCAACCTGGTGGGAAACAAAAACGATGCTAATTAAATCTGTCAGTACCCGATAAATTATTGATCCATGAAAAGACTTTTACTTCTGCTACTTCTTATTTCCGGTCTGGCTGCCCAGTCGCAGACCTACAATAATGAATGGATTGACTATTCCAAAACCTATTATAAATTTAAAGTAGGTGTTAACGGACTTTACCGGATCAGTCAGCCTGTGCTGGCTTCTCTGGGTATTGGTAACACCCCTGCCCAGGACTTTCAATTATGGAGAAAGGGAGAACAGGTGCCCATGTACACAACGGTGCAGACCGGTACCTTAGGCGCGGGTGATTATCTTGAGTTCTGGGGAGAAATGAATGATGGTAAATCGGATAATGAATTGTACCGGAATGCGGATTACCAGCTGAATGACAAATGGAGTCTTGAAACAGATACAGTTTCCTACTTTCTGACTATTAATGCGGCCAGTGCCAATCTCCGGCTGGTTCCGACTGCTAATGCGCTGCCTACCACTTTAACTGTGGAGCCATATTTTCTTCATACAGAGGGAATTTATTATAAGAGCAGGATTAATAATGGATATGCCGCGGTTGTAGGGGAGTATGTGTATTCTTCTTCCTATGATCAGGGTGAAGGATGGGCTTCTCCGGATATTGGTACGAATGTAACACGTACTGAAAGCATGGCTAACCTGTACCCCTATAATGGTGCGGGTGCCCCGGCCCCTTTAATAAAGATCAATGCTTCTGGAAATGCACTCAATCCACGCCAGGTGGAAGTCAGGATAAATAATACCCTGGTGGCCACCCAGACCATGGATTTCTTTGACTACAAAAAATTTCAAACCACTTTTGATGCTTCGCTGATCAGTGCAGGCACAGCTTCAGTAGCGGTAAAGAATGCAACCAGTATTTCCAATGACCGGATGGCGATTGCACAGACCGAACTGGTTTATCCCCGCTTGTTCAATTTTGGCGGCGGGAGTAATTTCCGTTTTGAACTGGAAGCCAACCCAGCCGGTAACTATTTAGAGATCGTAAATTTCACCCATGGAGGAGTCAGTCCTGTTATCTATGACATTACCAATGGGAAAAGGTATGTAACCGATATCACCAATCCAAACCTGATTAAAGTAGTATTGGAGCCTTCCTCCGTAAAGCGGAAACTGATCATGTTTGGTCAGTATCCTAATTATCCGATTTTCCAGGTGACCAGCCTGCAAACCCGGAATTTTGTTAATTATCTTACTGCTGCCAACCAGGGAAATTACCTGATCATTACTCACCCTGTTATGCAGTCCTCTACCTCAGGGGCCAATCCGGTGGAAGAATATAAAACCTACCGTAGTTCTGCCGCCGGTGGAAGTCATAATGCCAAAGTGTACCTGATTGATGAACTGTATGACCAGTTTGGACTGGGCGTTAAAAAAAGCCCGGCCGCTATCCGGAATTTCATTCTTTGGACACGTGCCCGTTACAGTGCCCCGGTGAAGAATATTATATTGATCGGTAAAGGCCTGAATTATACACAGTACCGGAGTTATGAATCAAACCCGGATGTGGAGCGACTTTCGTTTATACCTTCTTTTGGATTTCCTGCTTCCGATAACTTACTTGCATGTGATTCAAGAGGGGACGGTATTCCAAAAGTATCGATCGGCCGCCTGTCGACCATTTCAGGTGATGAAGTACTGGTTTACCTTGCTAAAGTAAGGCAGTATGAACAGGCTCAGGCTTTCTCCAGTCCGCTGATTGCAGACAGGGCCTGGCAGAAAAATGTAGTGCATGTAATCGGAGCCGCTGATGGTTCGCTGGGAGCGATCCTTACAGCAGATATGGAGCGTTACCGGTCAATTGTTGCCGATACCTTCTATGGTGCAAATGTGAATACCTTCAGTAAAGTGTCTTCTGCTCCGGTGGAACAAGCCAGCAGTGAACGTCTGTACAAGCTGTTTGAAACGGGTATCGGGGTGATGACTTATTTCGGTCACTCTTCCGCCACCACGCTTGAGTTCAACCTTGATAATCCTGATCAGTATAATAATGCAGGCAAATACCCGATTACCATTGTAATGGGTTGTAATGCCGGTAATTTCTATAATTTCAACACACTTCGTTTCTTAACCAAAGAAACCCTTTCGGAAAAATTTGTACTGGCGGACCAGCGGGGATCCATCGCTTTCATTGCCAGTACGCACTTCGGTATTGTGCATTATCTCGATATCATGAATACCAAAACGATGGGGGCGGCATCGGTTTCACATTATGGAAAGACACTGGGAGAAGTGATGCGTGAATCCGTAGCCCAGGTATACAACCTCACTACCCAAAATGATTATTATGCCCGGTTCCATACCGAACAGGCCACTTTGCATGGTGACCCGGCGATTCGTTTTGACGGGTCTACCGATAAACCGGATTATGCGATAGAAGAACCGCTGGTAAAAGTGAATCCCAGTTTTATATCTGTAGCAGAAACACATTTTAAAGTAGATGCGAAATTTGTCAATCTGGGTAAGGCGTTGAATAAAAATATTGTAGTGGAAGTGAAGCGGACCTATCCCAACCTGACCACTGAAGTGATCCGCCGGGATACAATTCCGGGTGTACGATACATGGATTCATTGTCTTATGCTATCGATATTGTGGCAACCCGGGATAAAGGGCTCAATCGTATTTCTATATGCCTGGATGCAGATAATACAGTAGATGAATTGTATGAAACCAATAACTGTATCACCAAGGATATCTACATCTATGAAGACGAAGCCCGTCCGGTATATCCATATAATTATGCCATTGTAAACAACCCCGCATTAAAGCTGGTGGCATCCACGGCCAATCCTTTTGGCGTATTGAAACAGTATGTCATGGAAATGGACACCACTGAGTTTTTCAATTCACCGCTCAAGGTATCCCATACGCAGAGTTCTTCAGGTGGGGTTATGGAATTTGTACATGGAATGAACCTGCGTGACAGTGCCGTATACCATTGGAGAGTGGCGCCTGTGCCTGCCAGTGGGCAGCCTTCCTGGAATAAATCATCTTTTGTTTATCTCAGCAACTCGGGTCCAAACAGCAGCGATCTTGGATATAATCAATCTGATTTTTACCAATTGAGCAAATCAACTTACAACAGGATAAAACTGGATTCTGCCACCCATGACTATAAATTCGGGAATGTATACCAGAATCTCTTCCTGAAAATGGGTACCTACGTGACCAGTGGATCATCCAGTGCTGCCGCCTTTTCTGTTGCGATAAATGGTATTGCCAATATCAGGCTAACCTCCTGGTTCCAGTCGTTGGTGTTTAATGTTTTTGACCCCGTGAGCTTCAGACCATGGAGGAATGTTGTTCTCAGGGCAGCTACTAATTTCCCGAATGACCTGGGTGACGGGCGTTTCAGAAGTCATGCTCCTATGAATCTTTCTGGTGTACTTACTCCATACAATTTCGAATACCGTTATACCACCCCGGAATTCAGGAAGCGCATGATGGATTTCATGAAAGACTCTATTCCTGATGGGCACTATGTCGTCGTCAGAAACTTCACCCTGGATCCGAATACTTTTGGCGGGGCGCCCAATTTCCCAATTGCTTATGCGAATGATTGGGCGGCGGATGAATCGCTGTACGGTGCGGGAAATTCCCTTTATCATTATCTTAAAAATGCCGGATTGTCGGGTATTGATTCATTCTATCGTCCCAGACCTTTCGGTTTAGTTTATAAAAAGAATGACCCGTCGTTTGCTCCCAAATGGGTATTTGGAGCAGGTGTGGTGGACAATCCAACTCTTTCTGTTGATTGTCCGACCGTCGATACCGTAGGATTTATCACTTCCCCTTTATTTGGTCCGGCCAAGGCCTGGAAACAACTGAAATGGAGAGGAAGCGCTGAACCGGCCGGCGATACCACCACTTTAAATGTAATTGGGATTACAGCAGATGGCGACGAAATGCCATTGTATACCGGACTGACACCCCTGCAGCAGGATTTTGACCTGTCTGATGTAGATGCGGAAGAATATCCCTTCCTGAAACTCCAGATGCGTAGTTCAGACAATATCCATTTCACCCCATACAACCTGCGTTATTGGAGAGTGACTTATCAACCCGTTCCGGAAGGAGCCATTGCGCCAAATCTTTACCTGAATGTGAAAGACACGGTGGATGTGGGTGAACCTTACCAGTTTAAAGTCGGGTTTAAGAATGTGAGTGAAGCGCCATTTGACAGTATCAAGGTGAAGATGGTAATAACCGATAAAAATAACATTCCGCATATTATACCCCAGCCAAGAACCCGGCCTCTGCCGATTAATGATACGTTGCAGATCGGTGCGGTGGTGGCCACCGGAACCATACCTGGCGCCAATACGGTATATGTGGAAGCTAACCCGGATAATGACCAGTGGGAACAGTATCATTTTAATAATTTTGCTTTCCGTAATCTTTACGTAAAACCAGATAGCCTGAATCCTTTACTGGATGTAACATTTGACGGGATGCATATCCTGAACCGCGATATTGTATCCTCCAAACCGGACATTATTATTAAGTTGAAGGATGAAGCTAAATGGATGGCATTGGATGATACCAGCCTGCTGACATTACAGGTACGTTATCCCAATGGCAGCCTGCGCCGCTTCTATTTCAATAACGACACCCTGCAATTTAATCCAGCAGGACAGGTGCCGGTCAATGACAATACCGCCACGCTCAACTTCCGGCCTTATTTTGAGCAGGATGGGGAATATGAATTGATTGTTTCAGGGGAAGATAAGAGTGCCAATGAAGCCGGTGCCATAGAATACCGTGTATTATTTGAGGTGATCAATAAGCCGATGATCTCCAATATGCTCAACTACCCGAATCCGTTCACCAGTTCCACGGCCTTTGTATTTACCATTACCGGTAATGAAGTGCCGCAGAATATCAAAATCGAGATCATGACAGTGACGGGTAAGATTGTACGTGAAATCACCAAGGACGAACTTGGGCCACTCCGCATTGGACGTAATATCACAGAGTTCAAATGGGATGGTACTGACCAGTATGGCCAGAAACTGGCAAATGGTATCTATCTCTACCGGGTGATTACCAACCTGAATGGCAAAGCCCTTGATAAATACAAGGCGCAAGGCGATGATACCAATAAGTATTTCAACAAAGGGTACGGCAAAATGTACCTGATGCGTTAGAAAATATTCCAAAAAACGAAAAGTCCCGCCCCGGCGGGACTTTTTTTTACGCCCGGGATAAGCGAATTTTGCAGATTGGATACATGGTTATCCCAGCCAGGGGCCTGCCCTGCGATAAGATCACAAAAGAATTACTATCAATTATGGCCAAAATAGGAATTAACATAGCCACGGGAAGTCTGCAACAGCATGAAATGATTGTCGGAATCGACCTGGGTACCACCAACAGCCTGGTCGCGATCATACACCCGGATACCCGGCAACCGGTTGTATTAAAAGAACATGACGGCGTTTCCCTGGTTCCTTCCATTGTTCATTTCGGCGAAACGGGACAGGTGACTGTAGGAGAAGAAGCCAAAAAATTCCTGATCACCGAGCCTCAGCACACCATTTTTTCTGTGAAGCGGCTCATGGGAAAATCTTACAATGATATCCGGGAACACAGCGGTTACTTTAGTTATAAAGTGATTGATGACCATACAGAAAGCCTCGTGAAAATTCAGGTGGGAGAGGTCTTCTACTCGCCTGTGGAATTATCTTCCCTGATTCTGAAGGAACTTAAAGCAAGAGCGGAACATATACTGAAAACACCGGTTACGAAAGCCGTAATCACCGTGCCGGCTTATTTTAATGATGCCCAGCGGCAGGCAACCCGTGATGCGGGCAAACTGGCGGGTCTGGATGTGCTCCGTATTGTGAACGAACCTACCGCCGCCAGCCTGGCTTACGGGCTTGGGTTAAGTCGGGATGAAATAAAGACGATTGCCGTGTATGACCTGGGTGGTGGAACATTTGATATATCCATACTTCGGATCAGTAATGGCATTTTCGAAGTACTCTCCACGAATGGGGATACTTACCTGGGTGGCGATGATATTGACCGGGCGATTGTACAGTATTGGGCATCTTTGGCTGGTATTACTGATGAGGAACTGAAGATGCATAAAAATCTTTCACAGGAACTCCGGCTCCTGGCGGAAACAGCCAAAATTGCCTTGAGCAGCAGCGACAATTATATCGGGGAGGTGGCGGAACAGGAGTTCAGTCTGAGCAGGGAACAGTTGGAACAACTGATTACGCCATTGATTGACCGCACTATTACCAGTTGTGCCGGTGCCATGAAAGATGCCGGTCTTGCAACCAGTGATATTGATGAAGTGGTGATGGTGGGCGGTTCCACCCGGGTGCCTTTAGTGAAACAAAGAGTCAGTGCTTTTTTTGGAAAAAAAGTACATGATACCTTGAATCCCGACGAAGTGGTGGCGCTTGGTGCGGCGGTACAGGCCGATGTATTGGCCGGAAATAATAAAGACCTGTTATTACTTGATATCACACCCCTTTCCCTGGGTATCGAGACCATGGGCGGATTGATGGATGTATTGATTCCCCGCAATTCAAAAATACCATCCAAAGCCGGAAGGCAATACACCACACAGAAAGATGGCCAGGGAAGTATGCGCATCAGTGTATTTCAGGGCGAGAGAGACCTGGTCAAAGACAACCGTAAACTGGCTGAGTTTAACCTGACGGGCATTCCGGGAATGCCGGCCGGATTACCTAAAGTAGAGGTTTCATTCCTGGTGAACGCGGATGGCATTCTGACTGTAAAAGCAAAAGAACTACGGAGTGGGGTGGAACAAAGTATTGACGTGAAACCGCAGTATGGACTTTCAGATGCGGAAGTGGAGAAAATGCTGATGGACTCTATCACGAATGCAAAGGAAGATATCCGCACCCGGGCATTGGTGGAAGCACAGACAGAAGCCTTGCAGATTCTGGAAACCACCCGCCAGTTTATTCAGCGAAATACCGGTTTCCTCACGGACATGGAACTTGCCGAAACTGAAAAAGCCATGGAAGAGCTGACCCGTCTGCGGGAGCAGGGAACCAAGGATGCCATACAGGCGGGGGTCGAAAAATTAAATGACATTTCAAGACCCTATGCAGAAAGGCTCATGGATACGGCCGTGGCGGCTGCTTTAAAAGATAAACACATTAAATAGAACCGGTATTGGCGATCAGGCACCAGTCTCCGTCGCAATCCATATAATCACCGTTGGGTATGCCGGTGACCTGTTGCAGGTATTCCTTTTCAGGGAAGAAATGCAGGTGAAGGTCCAGGGTATAGTAGAAGTAACGTTGCCGGGGTGTAACAATAATCAGTTGTTTACGGGTTACTCTTTTCAATTCTGATATGGCTTTATGGATATCGGGCAAATGCTCGATCGTATGATGGCAGGTGACAATATCAAAAGACCGGTCCTCAAATGGCAGCTGGTAGATTGAACCCTGTTTGAAAGTAAAGGATTTATTAACGGTGGATTCTTCGAATACATCACAGCCGGTAAGCAGCAGATCTTTCCGGGCCCCGCCGGCTAATGAAAGCCAATGTCCTCTTCCGCAACCTACATCCAGCATAGTTTTAGCTTCGGGATGAAGTTTTTCCAGCATAAGCCGGATACATTTCTCATTCAGGTCGGTAGGGCGGTCGGTGGCCCTGCAATCCAGTTCCTGGTATACGCGGTTGAAAGCGGCTTCTGATAAACCCCAGGCAATCTTCTTAAAGTCCATATAAGTAGCCAGGTTCTTTCCCTTGAACCAATACCAGAAGAAAGGGTACATGAACCAGCGGCTGTCGCGGATAAAAGCAGGGAGGCCTTCATCCATTACAAAACGAATCGTATTAGTCAGCTTTCTGTTCACGGGTATTTTTTTTCTTCCGGCTAAAGTACACTAAACCGGCAAGAGTAAAGAGTAGTGAACCCATGGCCATGTATAGAATACCGGGGGCTTCATACCGGAACTCCACTACTTGTTCCCCACCCGGAACCACCACCCCCATAAATGCATGATTGGTTGGAATGATATCCGTTTTTTGACCATTTATTCTGACGGCCCAATTCGGGTAATGATTCTGAAATAAAACAAGGAAAGTTGGTCCGGCTGAATTTACTTTAAAGCGAATATGTTCGGGGCCGAATGATTCAATGACGGATAGGGCATCCTGGTTATCAGGAATCAGCGGTTTTGCATATAAAGACAGATTGGCTAATGCAGCTTTCCGGGACAGGGTATCCCTTATAAAATCTTTTTTATCAGGAACCTGGTAAATAGTATCCGCTAAATAATAGAAAGGGTATTCAATTATTTTTTCACGGAAAGCCGTGTCCTCCCAGAAATCCAGTTGCCAGGAAAGATTGGCCGGGGTGATAATATAATCGGAGCGTCCCGGCTTTTTATTAAACGGGTTGAGGCAACCGATTTCATTAAAATAATTCATTCCATCTGCGGACATCTCACGTATAGAAGTAAACCCGTCAGGAGCCGGATAACCTTTCGGTTGTGCGTTCAGTATATTTTGTACCGTTTGTGGTGAAGAAGTCCTGAAATAGGTCAATGGGAGCATGAATTGTGCAGCCAGTATCATTTCGGCACAGAGCACCGGCAACAACCATCGCTGCAGACGGTTCTTCTTTAAAGTCCAACGCAGCATAAGGAGTATGATGAATGCCAGGGTTGCGTTTAGAAACAGGAAGTCATAAAAGCTAATAGCATCAAATATGGTTTTAAGGTCTAAACGTCCATGTGTTACATTCAGCTTCCCTGCCAGTTGGAATATCCGGGTCTTAAAAAGTCCGGTGATCAGTAAGAGACCGGTTATCACCAGTAAAATATTCACGATCCGCTTGATGGCCGGCTGTAAAGAACCCGGCTCTTTCAGGTACTTATCAAGTGTAAGAAAGGACAATAACTGGGCGGCAAAGAGAACGAAGAGTTTTGCATTGGCCGGGTGACGGAAACTATCCAACAGCGGCAATGTGTAATAACTGAGTACCCTCAGTCCTCCGGCTTTACCCAGGCTAAACAGGAGGAAGAAAATCAGGGTGCCGGTAAAGAAATACTGAACAAATGTTTTTTTGCTTTTTTGCCGGAAATACGTAATAAGAAACACCAGGGGAATCAGGCCCATGTAACTGTTACGGATCAGCGGATCCGTATATTGTTCCCAGTTAAGCCGTTGGGTGGGCCAGGGGGTTAAAACTGAAATAAAATTGACGGGCGAAAATGAATTGGACAACGCGACATCCAATTCCACGCCGTTTCCCCGCCGGATGGAAGCCAGAAAGGGCAGGTAGGAGAGAATAGCTGGCAGGCAAATCAACGCAAAACTCACGACAGCAATCAGTGCTGGTTTCAAACAACGTGTAAAACTTTTAATCAGGCCCGAATCTTTTTTATAACGGAAAACGGAGAACAGGAAATAGGCCGTCAGTAAGTATCCCAATAAAATAAAATCGGCAGGGTAAGCAGATAATAACATCAGTGAAAAACTGACTCCCAGTAAAAAGGCATCCCGGGTGCTGAACTGTTCAAAACTCCGGATAGCATAGAGTACTACCAGGGGCAGGTAAGCGGCCGCATAGAGCCAGTTCAGGAACTGACCCGCATCCGTTATATAACCATTGAGCATATAGGCCGCGCTGCCAGCCAATAAGATGACCCGGCTGAGTTGGAAATGCGATAACAACTTATAGAAACTGCATCCTGAAATAATTATGGTGATGATAGTTTCCAGTTGGAGCCAGTATATATCATACTTACGGACAAGGCTCATCACCAGTACCACCGGATTCCAGGTGCCGGATTGCATATCGCCATGGAGCGGATAGCCGAGGTTAATATAGGGAGACCATAAAGGGAAATGCCCGGATTGAATGGCTTCGCTGGTATTGTAGCGCATCGCCAGGAAATAATTGATCGCGTCGTTCTTTACGCTGAACAGCATAAAGGAAACCGGCCAGTATGCCAACAGGGCCAGAACGATAATAAACAGGTAGTCCTGGTATTTTTTATTATTTCCGGATTCAGTCATTTGCCGGTATAGTATTTCTTTAAAATGAAGACTTCACGGATTACCCGGAAGATACTGTACCAGCGGAGTTTGGAACCCTTTCGTTCCGTCCATTCAAGCAGGGGTTCTTCCAGCCCGTTATCATTTAACGGTCCATAGGCCTTGTGCAAACGGCAGATAATCTCCACATCAAACAACCATTTTGTTCTGAATGGTTTGTTGAAAACAGTTTCAATACTATCCTGGCGAAACAGCTTGGCACTGCATTGGGTATCGTATACATCCAGCCGGATGATGGAACCCACAATAGTGGCAATAATACGGCTGTAAAAGTGCCGCCATTCATTCCGGCTGATCTGTGCACCGATTTTTTTAACCCGGCTTCCCAGAATGAAACGTTTCTCTGCATGGCTGAAGCATCCGAAGAGACGGGTCATTTCATCCAGGCTGACGGATAAGTCCGCATCCATATAACCGGAAACCGTAACAGCAGGAAACAGGGACAGGCTTTCCATCATGCCGCGTCGCACGGCTTCCCCTTTACCACTTTGGCTGGTCAATGACAGAATTGTTACCTGGTCCGGATTATTATTCCGGATCTGTTCCAGTACCTGCTGCGTATTATCTGTGCTGCCATCATTGACAAACAGTAAATGAGTGCCGGCTGATTGTTGGAGGAAAGCGGAAAAGGCTCCGGGTTCCAGCCGCAGGGCTTCATTATGACAGGGTATAATTATGGAGCGTACCGGCATATACAATAACAGGTGAGCCCGGGTATTTTAATTCCGAGGCGGGCAAGATACCAAGTAATTTTAAATTCAATCCAAAAGCCGGTACGGAGTATCCATGTGATAAGAGGACCGCCTTTCCAGTTGTGTATACTGTCTTTGTCCTTCACCGGTTTATTTTTTTCAACCAGTTTCTGCAGGTACCTGACCGGCAGCAGGCTGTTAAAGAAATAACCACTGTTTTCCATCCGCAGCGATAACGGGGACAGTAATTTTTCCAGTTGTTTCAGGTTATATCGCCGGTAGTGGCCGAGATTTTTATCGTGCATGGAAAAGAGTTTTTGAAAGGCCGGCACTGTAATGATAAACCGGGTTTCACTGTTCACCGCTTTCAGCTGCAGCAGTTCTTTCAGGAGTTCTTCCGGTTTTTCAATATGTTCCAGGACATCCATCAGGATTATGGCATCGGCGGGTGGGTCATCGGGGATAACATGTAAATCCCTGGTAAACCTGAGATTGGCCGGTTTTCCAGTATGGAGTGCTTCCAGCAATTCATCTGTATAATTAATATCGATCGCGGTTACCCTGGCTTCGGGGTACCGGGTGGCGATACCCGATGCGAGATACCCGTCACCACTTCCGGTATCGGCTAAATTATTTTTATTGGGTAAACGATTCAACAGGTAAAACAGAAACTGCATACGGGTCTGTTCCCAGGGATGTCTCCTGAACGACTTTTCTTTTATCAGATTATATTCTACAAGATCCATGGAGGTGGAAAGGTTCAGTTGAACCGTTGTTTTAGTTTCAGGAAAGGTTGTTCAAAATAATGAAAGCTCAGCAGGCTGATTCCAATGGCGATACCCGTGGACAGCAGGGAGCCTAGAAAACTGGTCAGGGTGCTGTTACCAGGTATACTGATCACCTGGGTCAGCACGGGGTTCAGAATCAGGTACAATGGCCAGTGAAAAACATAGAGGCCGTAAGAAATTTTACCGAAGAACCGTAATACCGGCCAGCTGAAAACAGTGGTGATCAGCCGGGTGCCATTGGTGACAGCTTCATTGACCAGCAGACCGAAGGTCATGGCAAATGTGGTATAACCAGCGATGGCCAGGTAAGGAAAACTGAATGCGTATTGTTGGTTGATAAAATAAAATGCAAAATTAGCCAGGGCAAAACACAGGACCACGACAGACGTGTTTTTGGATAGAAATCCCGGGTTGATCCGGTGCAGCAGGGCGACCATGGAGCCAATACACAGGCCGTCAATCCGGCTAAAAGTATAGAGGTTGAAATAGGCCAGGTTTTCCACCTGCGAATTCCAGATCCAAATCCGCAGCCCGATAACCGCCAATAATACCAGGGAAATAAAGAGAAGCAAACGACCCGGCTTTTTTAGCAGCAGTATTATCAGGGGCCAAAGCAGGTAAAATTGTTCTTCCACGGCCAGTGACCAGAGATGATGCAGTCCGGTGGTTTCGCCGGCCGGTTTAAAAATATACAACCAGTTCTGGAGATAGGTCCACATCCAGAACTGGTTTTCCCGGTAATATCCGGTTGGAAAGGTTTGGAACACCCCGGGGATGATATAAATAAAAAGAATTAAGGCCAGGTAATAGAGTGGGAAAATGCGCAAGAGTCTGCGGGTATAAAAATTTTTCAGGAAGTTCGGTTGTCCGGCAGTATTCAGGAGAATATCCGTGATCAGGAAACCGGAAAGCACGAAGAACAAATCAACGCCCAGCCAACCGAAAAAGAAATAATTGATAAAGCCGAAATTGTGATACACGATCACCAGCAGAATGGCGAGTCCCCGGAGGCCGTCCAGTGCAGGGTAATATTGCCTGTGCGCAGGTGCAGGGTTCATCAGGAAGACCGGGGTTAGTGTTAGTCTTTCAAAGATAACCTTCTGAGCAGATACTTGCCAATCATATCAAATTCCAGGTTAACGGTTTGACCGGGTTCGAGTGTTTTCAGGTTGGTATGTTCAAATGTGTAGGGGATAATGGCCACTTTGAAATGTTTCTTTTTTACCTCAAAAGCGGTCAGGCTGATGCCATTCAGGCAGATGGATCCTTTTTCGATCACCAGTTCAGCAAAGGGGCGGGGGAAGGCAATTTCAAATTCCCAGCTGCCTTCCTTGACCGTTTTACCGGTGCAGGTGCCGGTGGCATCCACATGTCCCTGTACGAGGTGACCATCCAGTCTTCCGTTCATCTGCAGACAGCGTTCAAGGTTTACAAGGGAGCCGGGCCCCCAGCTGCCCAGGTTGGTTTTATTCAGGGTTTCATCGATGGCGGTGACACGGTGCCGGTTGCCCGATACCTCTTCCACGGTCAGGCAAACCCCGCTATGGCTGACACTCTGATCAGTTTTCAGTTGGTCTGAAATGGGGGATTCGATCCAGAAACTACGGTTGGAACCATTGGAAATGACCTCTTTAACTTCGCCGATGTGTTCAATAATACCTGTAAACATGGAGGCAAGTTAAATCATTTCTTTTTTCATTTCTTCATTTCAATAATCCCACTTATCTTTGCCATCCTTAAAAAAATACCGAAGGGGGTATCATTTAATTATGCTGATCATCGACTCAAAAGACTGCGAAAACATCGACAAAGCTTTAAAGAAGTACAAAAAGAAATTCGAAAAGTCCAAAGTGCTCCTGCAACTGCGTGAGCGCCAGAGTTTCATTAAGCCTTCTGTAAGGCGCAGGGGTCAAGTACTGAAAGCCATCTACAAACAGCAGCTGGCCACTGGTAAGTTTGACTAATTAATCCCTGACGGATAATATACTCTTGAGATAGCTGCAAAGTTTAATAGCTTTGTAGCTGTCTTTTTTTATGCCTGTACAAGAACGTGCCAACATACAGACCTTCCTGGATTACCTGAAATTTGAAAAAAGGTATTCGGCGCATACCCTGCTGGCCTATACGAATGATCTTACCGACTTTTTTGATTTTCTTGAAATACAATACGGGATCCGGGAACTCCGGGAGATACAATCCGGCATTGTCCGGAGCTGGCTGGCGTCGTTAAAAGACAAGGGGCTGGGGGCGGTCACGCTGAACCGGAAAATTTCGAGTCTGAAATCCTTTTTCAAATACCAGTTAAAAACGGGAGGGGTAGAACAATCGCCCATGGGGCAGGTCATCAGTCCGAAGAAAAGCAAAAGATTACCGGTTTTTGTGAAAGAAGAGGAAGTGCGCGAGCTGGTACAGACCCTCAGCGGGGCTGCGGAGGACTGGAAGAGCCTGAATATGAAAATGCTGGTGGCGATATTCTACGCCACCGGGATGCGGCTGAGCGAGCTTACAGGCCTAAAGGAGACACAGGTGGATGAATCGAGGGGACAGATCAAGGTCCTGGGGAAAGGTAATAAAGAGCGGGTGATTCCGGTAAGTCCGGAGCTGATGGCGGCTATCCGCGAGTATCAGCAATTGAAACGAAAGGAATTTGAACAAACCGGGGAGACCTTGCTGGTTACGGAAAAGGGAAAGAAACTGTACCCAAGGTATGCCTGGGCGCTGGTTAATCAGGCACTGGGGGAGGCCAGTACGCTTGATAAAAAAAGTCCACACGTGTTGCGTCATAGTTTTGCCACTCATTTAATGAATCACGGGGCTGACCTGAATGCGGTGAAGGAATTGCTGGGTCACAGCAGCCTGGCGGCCACGCAGGTGTATACTCACAACACAATCGGGAAGTTGAAAGACATCCATAAAAAGGCGCATCCCCGGGGTTGATTTACCGGAAACAGCACAATAAATTTTAAGGGTTTATTTTATTGGAATACGTTTCCTTTTTTTGTAACTTGAATACGATATAAGAACCGAACCCCTAAGAAAAACCTTTCCGTTTAAGTTCTTTATTTATTGTTTCACAGTTAAAAATTGATGACCATGAATGTAAAAATTCAAACTGTTCATTTCAATGCTGACAGCAAGCTGATGGAGTATGTAAACAAAAAGCTGGAAAAGCTGACAGTATTTAGCGATCGCATCATCCAGGTACATGTGTTTTTGAAATTGGACAATGTGGTACATTCCGTTAAAGACAAAATTGCTGAAATCCGGGTCCATGTGCCACGACACGACTTTTTTGTAAAATCAACCAGTAAATCATTTGAAGAATCTTTCGACAGTGCTTTCGACTCGCTCGTGAGCCAGATAAAAAGAAAAAAAGAAAAACAAGCCGCTTAAAAAGCTACAAGGGTGGATCGAAAGATCCGCCCTTTTTTTATGAAGAAGTCCGGGCGTCTGAAATGCCGGGAAGTTGTAATGGACCAGACTTCCGACATGGCTTCTTTCTGACTTTCCGTCTTTCCGGACTTCCCGGCTTTATAACTATTTCTTGATTTTCAGCAGAAAAATTCACTTTAAAATTTTTGCAATATCATAATTCCCTTACCTTTGCCTTCCCAAAAAATGGGGTAGTTCTTTATTGCCCGATCCGGCGGATCATCCAGCGTCGCCGGTAATAAAAACCGCCACCTTAGCTCAGCTGGTAGAGCAACTGATTTGTAATCAGTAGGTCGCCAGTTCGATTCTGGCAGGTGGCTCAGGGCGGGCAAGTAGCCAAGTGGCCAACGGCAACAGACTGTAAATCTGTCCTCTTCGGAGTTCGGTGGTTCGAATCCATCCTTGCCCACAGTGCCCTCTATAGCTTTAGCGAAAGAGGGAAGCGTCCTACCTAGCTTCGGTGAAGTAGGACATCATAAAAAGTTCTTAGAAACAAACCCACCTTCGCTAAAGCTTCGGTGGGTAAAAGCGGGAGTAGCTCATTTGGTAGAGCGGTAGCCTTCCAAGCTTCAGGTGGCCGGTTCGAGCCCGGTCTCCCGCTCTTGTCAGTAATCAGCCTTCAGTTGGCAGTTGGCAGTTGGCAGTCAGCCTCAGCTGGCTGAATACTGTGTACTGCTGGCTGCCGGCTGTAAGAAGCCGTTGTAGCTCAGTGGTGGAGCATCCCGTAGGTACGGGAGAAGAGGTCTGCCAGCTAAACGTGTAAAGAAGCCGTTGTAGCTCAGTGGTAGAGCACTTCCTTGGTAAGGAAGAGGTCTGGGGTTCAATTCCCCATAACGGCTCAGTTTTTTTGAGGCAGTTAAAAAATTGAAAAACAATGTGTTGAAAGATGGCCGGTGGTAACAATACTGAAGGCTTCCTGATAAAAAAACAATAATTGTAAAACACAACTTTAAAACCGATAACAATGTCAAAAGAGACCTTTAAGAGGGACAAACCCCACGTTAACGTTGGTACCATCGGACACATTGACCATGGTAAAACAACTTTGACCGCAGCCATTACCACCATCTTAGCTTCTAAGGGTATGGCGACTGCAAAAAAATATGATGAAATTGATGCGGCTCCTGAAGAGAAAGAAAGGGGTATCACCATCAACACAGCTCACGTTGAGTATCAGACGGCTAACCGTCACTACGCACACGTTGACTGTCCCGGTCACGCTGACTATGTTAAAAACATGATCACCGGTGCTGCCCAGATGGATGGTGCGATCCTGGTGGTTGCCGCTACTGACGGACCTATGCCCCAAACTAAAGAGCACATCCTGCTGGCCCGCCAGGTGGGTGTACCTAAGATTGTGGTATTCATGAATAAAGTTGACCTGGTTGATGACCCCGAACTGCTGGAACTGGTGGAAATGGAAATCCGTGACCTCCTGACTTTCTACGGTTTTGATGGTGCTAACACACCGATCATCAAAGGTTCAGCTATCAAAGCCCTGGAAGGTGATGCTGAAGCAGTTAAGCAGGTTGAAGAACTGATGACTGCAGTTGACGAATATATTCCCCTGCCTCCCCGCCCGGTTGACCAACCGTTCCTGATGTCTGTGGAAGATGTATTCTCTATCACAGGTCGTGGTACTGTTGCCACAGGTCGTATCGAAAGAGGTCGTATTAAAGTGGGTGAGCCTGTTGAGATCGTTGGTCTTATCGCTGAGCCCCTGACTTCTACCTGTACAGGTGTGGAAATGTTCCGCAAACTGCTGGATGAAGGTGAAGCCGGTGATAACGCAGGTCTGCTGCTCCGTGGTATTGAGAAAACCCAGATCCGTCGTGGTATGGTAATCGTAAAACCCGGTTCTATCACTCCCCACACTGATTTCAAAGCTGAGGTTTACGTACTGAGCAAAGAAGAAGGTGGACGTCATACTCCGTTCTTCCAGAAATATCGTCCCCAGTTCTATTTCCGTACTACTGACGTAACCGGAGAAGTTGAACTGAACGCTGGAACTGAAATGGTTATGCCTGGTGATAACACTTCACTGAATGTAAAACTGATTCAGCCCATCGCGATGGAAAAGGGTCTGAAATTCGCGATCCGCGAAGGTGGTCGTACAGTAGGTGCAGGACAGGTTACTGAGATTATTAAATAATCTTTTATATTTGATACTTCAAAAGTCATTGGTCTGCCGGATTTTCCGAACGACCGGTGACTTTTGATTCTTACGGGCATAGTCCCGACGAGGCAAAGCCTGTCGGGATGCGGACAAGCGCAGCTTCGTCAGCATTCAATGGCAGAATAGTCCCGGACCTCCGGGATTGATGGGAGTTCTTAAAATAAAGTATTAAAAACGGGCATAGTTCAATGGCAGAATAGCGGTCTCCAAAACCGTTGATGGGAGTTCGAATCTCTCTGCCCGTGCAAACAGCGTATTATGAATAAAATCACAACCTACTTCAAAGAGAGCTTTAAGGAGCTGACGGAGAAAGTATCCTGGCCGACCTGGCAGCAATTACAGCAATCTACCATGATTGTACTGGCTGCCACCATTGTTATAACTTTCATTGTACTGGCAATGGATTCTGCCATCGGTAACGGGCTTAAGTTTGTCTATAACCAACTTTACAAAGCCTGATCTAATTTATATTCAAACTTTTTTCAATGGAAACAACACCGAATACCGAGAATGTCAAGCAGGCCGAAACCAAATGGTACGTACTGCGTGTGGTGAGCGGCAAGGAAAAGAAGGTGAAGGAATACCTGGATAAGGAAATCTCCCGTGGTGGCTGGAGTGAGATCGTGAAGCAGGTTTTCCTGCCGGTTGAAAAGGTGTACAAAGTAGCCAGTGGTAAAAAAGTAATGCGGGAACGTAACTATTATCCCGGTTATGTGATGATTGAGATAGCGGATGGAAAATTAAACGACGACCTGAGAGACATTATCAAGAATACGACCAATGTCATCCATTTCCTGGGGAAAGAAGATCCCATTGCCCTCCGTAAAGCCGAAGTAAACAAGATGCTGGGTAAAATGGATGAAATGGCAGAAGTAGGCGGTATGAGCATGAGTGAGCCGTTTATCGTAGGCGAAACCATCAAGATCATTGAAGGGCCATTCAACGATTTCAACGGGGTGATCGAGGAAGTGAATGATGAGAAAAAGAAACTGAAGGTGACGGTGAAGATTTTCGGTCGTTCTACTCCTGTGGAACTCAACTACATGCAGGTAGAGAAGATCAGTTAACCGGTACTATAAAATAGTAAAAGCCATCCGCCTCACACGGATGGCTTTTTTTTGGCATTGTTGATCGAAAAAAAGGGTGAAAACCTTTGCCAGTAAAGCTTTTCCGCTTACTTTTGCAGCCCCAATTAGTTCTTTAGAGAAATCCCGGAAATGGGACAACAAGGAATTTGGGAGACCAAGTAGACAAATCGAAAGGTCGCTAGAACCAATAAATTAAAGAAAATGGCAAAAGAAATCTCCGGCTTTGTAAAGCTGCAGTGTAAGGGTGGCCAGGCCAACCCTGCACCTCCGATCGGTCCTGCGCTGGGTTCCAAGGGTATCAACATCATGGAATTCTGTAAGCAGTTCAATGCTAGAACACAGGACAAAATGGGAAAAGTACTTCCCGTATTAATCACCGTCTACACAGACAAGAGTTTTGACTTTGTAATCAAAACGCCTCCCGCAGCTATTCAGCTGATGGAAGCCGCAAAAATTCAAAAGGGTTCCAAAGAAAGCAACCGTGTTAAAGTGGGTAAAGTAAACTGGGAACAGGTAAAGGCAATTGCAGAAGACAAGATGCCTGACCTCAACTGTTTTACTATCGAAAGCGCCATGAAAATGGTAGCCGGTACCGCCCGCAGCATGGGCCTCAACGTGGAAGGTAAAGCTCCCTGGGAGAATTAATCCCTTAACCCCCTGAAGGGGACTTTCTGAAATCCTTAAAAGAAATTAAAATGGCATTCATTAGTAAAAAAAGAAAAGTTGCCGATACAAAAGTTGACGCAAACAAAGCATATTCCTTAAAAGAAGCTTCCACGCTGGTGAAAACAATTTCCACCTGCAAATTCGATGCTTCCGTGGACCTGCACATCCGTCTGGGTGTGGATCCTAAAAAAGCTGACCAGGCAATCCGTGGTACGGTAAGTTTACCCCATGGTACTGGTAAAACTAAAAAAGTACTCGTTCTTTGTCCCCCGGATAAAGAAGCCGAAGCAAAAGCAGCCGGTGCGGATTATGTCGGACTGGACGAGTATGTTACCAAAATTGAAGGCGGATGGGTAGATGTGGATGTAATCATCGCTACTCCTTCTGTTATGCCTAAGATTGGTAAACTCGGTAAAGTACTGGGCCCCCGTAACCTGATGCCGAACCCCAAGACCGGTACAGTTACCAATGATGTGGCAAACGCTATCAATGATGTAAAAGGCGGTAAGATCGCTTTCAAAGTGGATAAAGTAGGTATCATCCATGCCTCTATCGGACGGGTAAGTTTCACTCCTGAGAAAATTGCTGAAAACAGCCTGGAGCTGCTGAATGCAATCATCAAGGCGAAACCCTCTTCTGCAAAAGGTACATACCTGAGAGGTATCAGCATGGCCAGCACGATGAGTCCTGGTATTGCTATTGACACCAAAGCATTTGTTCACTAAACCGGTCTGGCCGTTTAATCCGGCCAGGTAATTTTTAACGGGGCCAAACGGCCTGACCGATAAAAAACTTAAGTAAAATGACTAAAGATCAAAAAAACGAAGTGATTGAACTGCTGAAAGGCAAGTTTGCTCAATACAACAACTTCTATATTGCCGATACTGAATCTCTTTCAGTAGCGCAGGTGGGTAAACTCCGCCGTGCCTGTTTCAGCAAACAGGTGGAAATGAAAGTGGCCAAAAACACCCTGATTAAAAAGGCGCTGGAATCACTGGACAGTGAGAAATACGCAAGTATGTATGATTCACTGCACAAAGTGACGGCCCTGATGTTCTCTGAGAACCCCAAGGAACCGGCGCTGATCATCAGTTCTTTCCGTAAAGAAAGCAACGGTGATAAACCCGTTCTGAAAGCGGCTTTCATCAACGGTGATGTATACATGGGCGATAACAACCTGAAAGCACTGACCCAGATCAAAACCAAGAATGAACTCATTGGTGAGGTTATCGGGTTGCTGCAATCACCTGCCAAACGTGTACTGGCTGCGTTACTGCACCACCACGAGCAGAAAGCAGGCGGCGCGGAAGTGGCTGCTGCTGCAGAGTAAGGAGTATACAGGGGCGAGCAATGAGTCGCGAGCGGCGAGGGCCTGAGCCCGGACCACCCGGTTCTACCGCCACTTTACTATATAAACAATTTTTTTAAAAACCGCCGTCGGATCCCATTATGGAAATGAAGACGGTAAAAATTCAAACAAAATGGCAGACGTAAAAGCATTAGCAGAAAGCCTGGTAGGCTTAACAGTAAAAGAAGTACAGGAATTAGCTGATTTCCTGAAAACAGAGTACGGTATCGAACCCGCAGCTGCTGCAGTAGTTGTAGCCAGCGGCGATGGTGGTGGTGCTGCTGCTGCTGAAGAAAAAACAGCATTCAACGTAGTACTGAAGAGTGGTGGTGCTTCCAAACTGAACGTGGTTAAGATCGTTAAAGATCTGACTGGTCTCGGTCTGAAAGAAGCCAAAGACCTCGTTGATGGCGCTCCGAAGAATGTAAAAGAAGGTGTATCTAAAGCAGAAGCTGAAGAAATCGCCGCTAAACTGAAAGAAGCAGGTGCTGATGTTGAAATTGCTTAATTTCAACTGACTGATAAAAAAGGGGTGTCGATACGGCACCCTTTTTTATTTATCCGGGATTTCGGCTTATCGGATGGCCAGCAGTTTCACTGCCAGCCAGCTTAATTCAACCCCGTTGGGGTTGGGAGAATCATACCTTCAACTAACCCCGGGTTGCACCCGGGGCTATGAATTGTTCAACCCCTCCGGGGTTATCAGTAACCTGACTTTTAACTGTGCATCAGTCTGATTGATGCAAACAAAACCATATGGGATTTTTTCACTTTTCTGAATACTATTTTCCAGCTTCAAAGAGGTTCTGTAATTCCTTCAAGAGGAACATTACTTCTATGGTTATCCATACTTTTTTTTCAGCGGTATGGGTTTTGGAAATGAATGTATAGCCCGCAGGGCTTAAACTTTTAATAGCCCCGGGTGCAACCCGGGGTAAAGTTGTGTAGAGATCCTAACAACCCCAAAGGGGTTGAACTAAATTTTAGCTTGTAGCAGTTCAGTATAATTTTTTATTCTGTAACCAGGTAAGGTACGATCCGCCCGTATATTTCATCCGTCACCGCCATGACCTGTTTCAGCTCATCTGTATTCCGGAATGAACCATGTTCCTTCCGGTAGGCCAGTAAGGCATTGATCACATTCCATTTCAGGTATGGATGAACCTTCAACTCTTCGGCTGTAGCGGTATTGATATTGATCTTCCGCCATGTTTTCACTTCCAGCTTTAATAAGGGTTCGATCTTCCGGTATACCGAATCAGCCAATCCAAAAGTCTCCGCCACCTGTTTCACCGAATAAAATCCTCCCAGCTTTTCCCGGAAACTGATGATTCGTTGGGCGAGTTTTGACCCAATTCCCGGAAGGGCAATCAACGCACTGGTATCCGCCGTATTAATTTCAACGATCACCCGTCTTGTATCAGCAGTGACCTTAGCGGGCTTTTCAAAATCCCGTTTTTCATTGGTCCATGCCGGTAATGGGGAAGAGGTTACTTCCCCAATACGGATATAGGGTCTCAAACGCTCGTATTCGTCCGGAAACAGGCCATAAACCCGTTGCAGGTCCTCCGGCTTACGGAATTTCCCTCCTTTGGACAAGTAGTTTAAAATCGTCTTAATCGTCTTCTCCCGCAACCCCAGTTGCTGCCACCCCTCTTCTCTCAACGTATTGGGGTCGAAGTTGAAGAGTGAGGGTGTTCCGGATCTTGCCGGATACCCGTACCCGGCTCGGGCTGGGGGGCGGACCGGGTCTTCACGGGACGATGGGACGCCCTGTGGATAAGATTCTTCTTTTTGTTCCAGTTTTTTCATCGCCACGATCCACGCGGTATCGGCCGGACTGACCGGGGGAGGGCCCGGTACCGGAAGGAGCGGGGGGAGTAAAAAAAGGGAAATAATAAGCAGCCCGAGTAGTATAACCCCGGTTCTTTCCTTCCGGCTCAGGGTCAGGTAACCCGCCAGTTTTTCCTTCATTTTCATGGCCCAATTTTAACCAGAAACGGGGTTTTTGGAAGGGGTAAAACCCCCTGATTTACCGGTTTTTTGGCCGGGTTATTGTGAGCAAACTTTTCTTGGTTGAGAACATATAATCCCTACCTTTGCAATCCTTTATTTTGGCCAAATATATTTTGACATCCCAATCCATGTGTAAGTAGCTGAATTTCATGCACTTTCATTTTTTCTAAAGTGAGAGCATGAACATGATTGGTGTGTCCTCAACGTTGTAAAAACCGGTTTTACGCATATGTCTTCAACAAAAGTGAACTCAAGAGTGGATTTCGGTAAAATCAAGCACCTGGCTGAAACACCCGATCTGCTTGAAGTACAGATTCAATCGTTTAAAGAATTTTTCCAGTTAGAAACAACCCCGGATAAGCGAAATATCGAAGGTTTGTTCCGTGTATTCAAGGATAACTTCCCGATCACGGACACCCGGAATATTTTCGTCCTGGAATTCCTGGATTACTTCATCGATCCGCCCCGGTACACTATCGAAGAGTGTATGGAAAGAGGTCTGACCTATGCGGTGCCGCTGAAAGCGAAACTGCGTCTGAGCTGTAACGATGAAGAGCACGTGGATTTCCAGACCATCGTGCAGGACGTGTTCCTGGGCAATATTCCCTACATGACTCCCCGCGGTACCTTCGTGATCAACGGGGCCGAGCGTGTAGTGGTTTCACAGCTTCACCGTTCACCGGGTGTTTTCTTTGGTCAGTCCGTTCACCCGAATGGCACCAAGATCTACTCCGCCCGTGTGATTCCTTTCAAAGGAGCCTGGATGGAGTTTGCCACCGACATCAACAACGTGATGTATGCCTACATTGACCGGAAGAAGAAATTTCCGGTTACCACCCTGCTTCGTTCAATTGGATTTGAAACAGACAAGGACATTCTGACACTATTCGGAATGGCCGATGAAATAAAAGCGGAAAAGAAAACCTTAAGCAAATATGTCGGCAAACGCCTTGCTGCCCGTGTACTCCGTACCTGGGTAGAGGATTTTGTGGATGAAGACACCGGTGAAGTGGTTTCCATTGAGCGGAATGAGATCGTAATGGAAAGGGATACCGTGCTGGATGAAGAAGCCATTGAGACGATTTCCGAAATGGAAGTGGCCAGTGTGTTTGTTCAGCGCGAAGATGTGGGTGGCGACTATGCTATCATCTACAATACCCTGAACAAGGATACTTCCAACAGTGAGCTGGAAGCGGTACAATTTATCTACCGTCAGCTCCGTGGCGCGGATGCACCCGATAATGAGACCGCCCGGGGTATCATCGACAAATTATTCTTCAGCGACAAACGTTATGACCTCGGCGAAGTAGGTCGTTACAAGATCAACCGCAAACTGAATGTAGACCTGCCGCTGGAAAAGAAAACACTGACTAAAGATGATATTATCCTCATCATTAAATACCTCGTACGTCTGACCAACGGTAAAGCAGAGATCGATGATATCGATCACCTGAGTAACCGTCGTGTAAGGACTGTAGGTGAACAATTATATGCTCAGTTCGGTGTAGGTCTGGCCCGTATGGCCCGTACCATCCGTGAGCGTATGAACGTCCGCGATAATGAAGTATTTACCCCGGTTGACCTGATCAATGCCCGGACCCTTTCTTCTGTGATCAACTCCTTCTTTGGAACATCACAGCTGTCCCAGTTCCTCGATCAGACCAACCCGCTTTCCGAGATCACCCACAAACGTCGTATTTCCGCACTCGGGCCCGGTGGTCTGAGCCGGGAGCGCGCCGGTTTCGAGGTACGTGACGTACACTATTCCCACTACGGGCGTCTCTGTACCATTGAAACACCGGAGGGACCAAACATCGGTCTGATCTCCACCCTTTGCGTACATGCGAAGATCAATGATATGGGCTTTATTGAAACCCCATACCGCAAAGTGCATGAAGGTAAAGTGAACATGAAAGAACTGAATTTCCTGAGTGCTGAGGAAGAGGATCTGGCAAAAATCGCCCAGGCCAATACCCAGCTGGATGAAAAAGGAAATTTTAAAGATGAAAGAATTCAAAGTCGTGAAACCGGGGACTTCCCGATCCTCGACAAGAATGAAGTGGAATATATGGACGTGGCCCCCAACCAGATTGTGGGTTTGAGTGCCTCCCTGATTCCATTCCTGGAACATGATGATGCCAACCGTGCGCTGATGGGATCAAACATGCAACGTCAGGCAGTGCCCCTGCTTCGTCCGGATGTACCTATTGTAGGTACCGGTCTTGAAGGAAAAGCAGCCCGTGATGCAAGGATCCAGATCCACTCTGACGGAGAAGGGGTGGTTGAATTTGTGGATGCCAATGAAATCCACGTCCGTTATGAAAGGGATGCTTCTGAAAAACTCGTGAGTTTTGAAGATGACCTGCGGATCTATCGTCTTACGAAGTTTATCAAGACCAACCAGGAAACCTGTATCAATCTTTCCCCTGCGGTGAAGAAAGGTCAGCGGGTGAAAAAAGGCGACTTCCTGACGGAAGGATATGCCACCCAGAACGGGGAACTGGCACTTGGTAAAAACCTGAAAGTGGCCTTCATGCCCTGGAAAGGATACAACTTCGAGGATGCGATTGTAATCAGCGAAAGAGTCGTAAAAGAAGATATGTTTACTTCCGTTCACATTTCTGAATATGAACTGGAAGTACGTGATACCAAACTCGGCGAAGAAGAACTGACGCCGGATATCCCCAACGTTTCTGAAGAAGCCACCAAAGACCTCGATGAGAACGGTATTATCCGCATCGGTGCCCAGGTGAAAGAAGGTGATATTCTGATCGGTAAGATCACCCCGAAAGGAGAAAGTGATCCAACTCCGGAAGAGAAACTGCTTCGCGCCATCTTCGGTGATAAAGCCGGTGATGCAAAAGATGCTTCCCTGAAAGCACCGAATGGAGTAGAAGGGGTGGTGATTGGTAAAAAACTTTTCCAGCGCGCCAAGAAAGACAAGAACGCGAAAGTGCGTGAGAAGGCTGCAATCGAGAAACTGGAAAAGATCCACGAGAAGAACGAGACCGACCTGATGGAAGTACTGCTGGAAAAACTGACCACCCTGCTGAAGGATCATGTATCCGCCAGTGTGAGCAACAACTTCGGTGAAGTACAGATCGGTAAAGGTGCCAAGTTTACAGAGAAAAACCTGCGCGGACTGGATTACGCAAACATCAATCCGCTGGGCTGGACCGGTGATAAAAAAGTGGATGATCAGATTAATACCCTGCTCCACAACTACAATATCAAGTTCAACGAAGAACTGGGGCGTTACAAGCGGGAGAAGTTCAACATCAGTATCGGGGATGAATTACCTGCCGGTGTACTGAAACTCGCGAAAGTATACCTCGCGGTGAAACGTAAACTGAAAGTGGGTGATAAGATGGCGGGCCGTCACGGTAACAAAGGGATCGTGGCCAAGATTGTTCGTCACGAAGACATGCCGTTCCTGGAAGACGGAACACCGGTGGATGTGGTATTGAATCCGCTGGGGGTACCAAGCCGTATGAACCTCGGACAGATCTATGAAACGATCCTTGGCTGGACCGGTGAGAAACTGGGATTGAAATTCGCGACGCCCATCTTTGATGGTGCTTCCGTGGATGAGATCGCTTCTTACTGTAAAGACGCCAATATCCCGATGTATGGTCACACCTACCTGTATGATGGGGAGACCGGGGAGCGTTTCCACCAGAAAGCAACCGTGGGTATCATCTATGTGATCAAACTGCACCACATGGTGGATGATAAAATGCACGCCCGTTCGATCGGACCGTACAGTCTGATTACCCAGCAGCCGTTGGGTGGTAAAGCCCAGTTCGGTGGTCAGCGTTTCGGTGAGATGGAGGTGTGGGCCCTCGAAGCCTACGGTGCTTCCAATATTCTCCAGGAACTGCTTACGATCAAATCGGATGATATCATCGGACGTGCGAAGACTTACGAGTCTATTGTGAAAGGGGAGAACGTACCTAGAGCCGGTGTACCAGAATCGTTCAACGTACTGGTGCATGAACTGAGAGGACTGGGTCTGGATCTCAAATTTGAATAAGTAAAAAATCAAAAGTAAAAATTAAAAATCCTGCTGTAAGATTCAATCCATTTATCCGGCAGGTTCGAATAAAGGAATTTTACTTTTGACTTTTTCATTTTGAATTAACTAATCAGGGTCTAACAACTATAAAGTAAATTATGGCTATCAGAAAAGAAAATCGTCCCAAAGCGGCTTTTTCAAAAATCACCATCGGCCTGGCATCTCCGGATACCATTCTCGAAAGAAGTTATGGTGAGATCTTAAAGCCCGAAACGATCAACTACCGTACGTACAAACCCGAAAGAGATGGTTTGTTCTGCGAAAGAATCTTCGGACCAGTTAAAGATTATGAATGTGCCTGCGGCAAATACAAACGTATCCGTTATAAAGGCATCGTCTGCGATCGTTGCGGAGTGGAAGTAACAGAGAAGAAAGTACGTCGCGAAAGAATGGGACATATCAAACTGGTAGTGCCGGTTGTGCATATCTGGTATTTCAAATCTCTCCCGAATAAAATCGGTTACCTGTTGGGGGTTAGCTCTAAGAAACTCGAGACGATCGTTTACTACGAACGTTTTGTGGTGATTCAGCCGGGTATCCGTACTGACAAGGGCCAGAATATGGGTGACCTCCTTACTGAAGAGGAATACCTGGATATCCTGGATACCTTACCGAAGGATAACCAATACCTGCCGGACGATGATCCCAATAAGTTTATCGCCAAGATGGGTGCGGAAGCCGTGCATGATATGCTGGCCCGTATCGATCTCGATCAGTTATCATTTGACCTGCGGAATGCCGCTGCCACTGAAACATCCCAACAACGTAAGGCCGATGCGCTGAAACGCCTGAGTGTGGTGGAAGCTTTCCGTGATGCCAATACAAGAATCAACAACCGTCCGGAGTGGATGGTGATGCAATATATCCCGGTGATTCCGCCGGAACTGCGTCCCCTCGTTCCCCTGGATGGTGGCCGTTTTGCTTCTTCTGACCTGAATGACCTGTATCGCCGGGTAATCATCCGGAATAACCGTTTGAAAAGGTTATTGGAAATTAAAGCTCCTGAGGTGATCCTGCGTAACGAAAAACGTATGCTGCAGGAAGCCGTGGATTCACTGTTTGATAACAGCCGTAAGTCCAATGCCGTTAAAGCAGAAGGCGGACGTGCCCTGAAATCACTGAGTGATGTGCTGAAAGGTAAACAAGGACGTTTCCGTCAGAACCTGCTCGGTAAACGGGTAGACTATTCCGGTCGTTCTGTTATCGTGGTAGGTCCCGAACTGAAATTACATGAGTGCGGTCTTCCAAAAGATATGGCGGCTGAATTATTCAAACCGTTTATCATCCGTAAACTGATAGAAAGAGGTATCGTTAAAACCGTGAAGTCTGCCCGTAAACTGGTGGATAAGAAGGAAGCGGTGGTATGGGATATCCTGGAAAATATTCTGAAAGGTCACCCTGTCATGCTGAACCGTGCCCCGACGCTTCACCGTCTGTCTATCCAGGCCTTCCAGCCCAAACTGATTGAAGGTAAAGCGATCCAGTTGCACCCGCTCGTAACGTCCGCGTTCAACGCCGACTTTGATGGTGACCAGATGGCGGTACACGTGCCCCTGAGCCATGCCGCGATCCTGGAAGCCCAATTGCTGATGCTGGCTTCTCATAACATCCTTAACCCGCAGAATGGTACGCCAATCACCCTGCCTTCACAGGACATGGTACTTGGTCTGTATTATATCACAAAAGGAAAGAAAACCACTGATACCGAAACCGTTCGCGGCCAGGGTAAGATTTTCTACTCGGCGGAAGAAGTGATCATTGCACACAATGAAAGAGTTGTAGACCTGCATGCCTGGATCAAGGTGAAAGCCAATATCCGGAATTCAGATGGTCTGCTCGAACATAAACTGATTGAAACTACTGTTGGCCGCGTACTGTTTAACCAGCACGTACCTGCTGAAGTGGGATTTGTAAATGCCCTGCTGACGAAGAAGAACCTGCGCGAGATCATTGGTGATATCATCAAGATCACCAACGTTCCGAAAACGGCCAAGTTCCTGGATGATATCAAGCAGCTTGGATTCCGTACCGCCTTCCAGGGTGGACTTTCCTTCAACATCAATGACCTGATCATTCCGGATGAGAAAGAGGAAATGCTGGATAACGCGAAAGGGGAAGTAGATGAAGTGTGGGACAGCTACAACATGGGTCTGATCACCAACAACGAACGATACAACCAGATCGTGGATATCTGGAGCCGTGTGGATACACGTATCACAGAAACACTGATCCGTGAACTGGCGAATGACAAACAGGGATTCAACTCTGTATACATGATGCTGGATTCCGGAGCCCGTGGTTCCAAGCAGCAGATCAAACAGCTGGCTGGTATCCGGGGTCTGATGGCCAAACCAAGGAAGTCTGGTTCTACCGGCTCCGAGATCATCGAGAACCCGATCCTGTCCAACTTCAAAGGCGGTCTGAACGTATTGGATTACTTCATCTCCACCCACGGTGCCCGTAAAGGTCTGGCGGATACGGCCCTTAAAACAGCCGATGCCGGTTACCTGACCCGTCGTCTCGTGGACGTGGCCCAGGATGTGGTGATCACCGAAGAAGATTGTGGTACCCTGCGTGGTATTGCCACTTCAGCCTTAAAAGATAATGAAGATGTGATCGAGCCATTGAGCGACAGGCTGGCCGGACGTACCTCATTGCATGATGTGTACGATCCGATCAATGACAGCCTGATTGTTTCTGGTGGTGATGAGATCACCATAGATATTGCCCGCAAAATTGAAGAGGCCGGAATTGAAACGGTTGAGATCCGTTCTGTACTGACCTGCGAAAGCAAGCGTGGTGTGTGTGTGAAATGTTATGGTAAGAACCTGGCTTCCGGAAATATTGCCCAGAAGGGTGATGCGGTCGGAATCATTGCGGCCCAGTCCATCGGTGAACCGGGTACCCAGCTGACCCTCCGTACCTTCCACGTGGGTGGTGTGGCCGGATCTGCTTCCGTAGAATCTACTTTATTGGCGAAGTTCGATGGTACGATCCAGTTTGATGGTCTGCGTACCGTAATTGTCGAGAACAATGAAGGAGCCAAAAATCAGGTGGTAATTGGTCGTACCGGTGAGGTTCGTATCATTGATACGAAGAATGACCGTCTGCTGATCACCAACAATATTCCATACGGTGCTACCCTGAATGTAAAAGATGGCCAGCATGTAAACAAAGGAACGATTCTCTGCACATGGGATCCGTTTAACAACGTGATCATGGCCGAGATCAACGGTACCGTGAAGTTTGAAAATGTACTGGATGGTATCACTTACCGGGAAGAGTCGGATGAGCAAACCGGACACCGTGAGAAAGTGGTTATTGAAACCCGTGATAAAACAAAGATTCCTTCGATCATTGTAGAAGGAAAAGATAAAAAATCATATAACCTGCCCACCGGAAGCCATATCATCATTGATGAGGCGGAAGAGGTGAAAGCCGGACAGGTGATAGTGAAGATCCCGCGTATCCTCGGCAAGCTGAGGGATATCACGGGAGGTCTGCCCCGTGTAACTGAACTGTTTGAAGCCCGTAACCCCAGTAATCCTGCCGTGGTATCTGAAATCGACGGGGTAGTGGTAATGGGTGCGATCAAACGTGGTAACCGGGAGATCATCATTGAAGCCAAAGACGGTGTTCAGAAGAAATACCTGGTACCGTTGACCCGCCAGATCCTGGCACAGGACGGCGACTTTGTAAAAGCCGGTGCTTCACTGAGTGACGGACAAACAGCTCCGTTCGATATTCTCTCCATTAAAGGTCCTTTCGCTGTACAGGAGTACGTAGTGAATGAAATCCAGGAAGTATATCGTTTACAGGGTGTGCGGATCAATGATAAGCACATTGAAGTAATCGTACGTCAGATGATGCGTAAGGTGAACATCGTGGATCCGGGTGATACCCGCTTCCTGGAAGATGACCTGACCGACAAGTTTGACTTCGTGGAAGAGAACGATTATATCTTTGATAAGAAAGTAGTGACTGAGATCGGTGACAGCGCCCATCTGCGTGCCGGCCAGATCGTAAGCCTGCGTGAAGTGAGGGAAGAAAACTCCATCCTTCGCCGGAGCGACAAGAAACTGGTGGAATACAGGGATGCTAAACCCGCTACGTCTTCACCGACGCTGCTGGGAATTACCAAGGCTTCACTGGGTGTACCGAGCTGGATTTCCGCCGCTTCCTTCCAGGAAACAACGAAAGTCCTTTCTTCAGCGGCAATTAACGGTAAAACCGATTTAATGCTGGGACTGAAGGAGAACGTCATTACGGGTCATCCGATCCCGGCTGGTACCGGTCTCCGCGAATTTGAAAGCATGATTGTAGGTAGCAAAGAGGAGTATGAACTGCTCCAGAGCACCCGCGAAGCCATGTCTTTTGACGAAGAGGAGTAAGATAAATAGTTAAATGATTCACTATAAGGAGTAAGTTTTCTTACTCCTTTTTTTTAAAAAGCGGAGCCCTGTTAAGGCTTTCATAAAGTAGCCGATTCCTTATATTTGCCCGCTTATTCGTAGTTATTTTGTAAAATGAATTGGATGAAAAATGGTTTGCTGATATGGAATCTGGCCCTGACCCTGGGTTGCGGGTATTTGTTTTTTGCACATTTCACCGGAAAGAATCCGGGTGCTGCAAAAAAAGCTGCTGCTGGTGAAAGTCAGCCTGGTGCCGGGGATAAAGGTGTTTTTAAAATTGCTTATTTTGAAATGGATTCCCTGGCCGCCAATTTTGACATGGTGAAGGAACTGAAATCGGAAATGCTGAAAAGGGAAGAATCAATAAACGGGGAAATGGAACGGATGTCCAAGAACCTGCAGCAGAAATTCAACTACTATCAGCAGCAGGCTACTTCGGGAGCCCTCAACCAGGAACAGTCCGAAGCGGCCAGCCGCGAAATGAAGAATATGGATGATGAGATCAAGAACCGTAAACAAGCCCTTGATTCAGAGTACAGTGATTTTGTAATGCGTCGCCAGAATGAAATCAAGACAAAAATTGAAACCTTCCTGAAGGAGTACAATAAGACAAAAGACTATTCCTATATCGTTTCGTATGAGCAGGGACTTTTTTATTATCGGGATACCGCTTACAACATCACTTCGGATGTGGTAAAGGGACTGAATGCCAGTTATAAATCAAAAAAGAACTAAAGCAAAGAGCCCCGGAAGGGGCTTTTTCGGGTCCTTTTTTTCAAAAGAAATATTGCGTTATTTTGAGCCATGACTGACTTCAAAAAACTCTTTGCCGGTTTCTCTTCCCTGCGGGTGGGTATCATCGGCGATGTGATGCTGGATACTTATATGTGGGGGAAGGTTGACCGGATATCTCCGGAAGCACCGGTGCCCGTAGTTACTTTACAAAATAAGGAATACCGGATTGGCGGCGCGGGCAATGTAGCCCTGAACTGCCGATCTTTGGAAGCACAGGCCACCCTGCTGACGGTTACCGGTGATGATGCGGATGCGCAGGTGCTGAGGGGACTTTTTGAGCAGTATGGAATTAATACCACTTATATGCTGTCCAGTAGCGGACGCATTACCACTAATAAAATGCGGATCATCAGCCGCAGCCAGCAGATGATGCGATTGGATGCAGAAGTGACCCATGACCTGGATGCCGGTGAAGAGACCCGTTTTCTTGAACAAGTGGCATTATACCTGGAAAAGGAAAGGCCGCAGGTCATCATCCTGGAAGATTACAATAAGGGCGTACTAACGGCCAGGGTAATCAGGCAGGTGATTGACTGGTGTAAAGAGAAAAAAATCATTGTCACGGTGGATCCTAAACGCCGTAATTTCTTTTCTTATTCCGGGGTGGATATATTCAAACCCAACCTGAAAGAGGTTAAAGAAGCGTTGAATATCACAACAGAGGGCGCCGGAGAAGCGGTCATGCATTCCATTCACCAGGAACTGAACCGTCAGTTACAACATGATATTTCATTTATCACTTTGTCGGAGAAAGGGGTTTTTTACCAGCAGGGAAATGTGGGGTATATTATTCCATCCCACATCCGGAACATTGCGGATGTGTCCGGTGCCGGTGACACGGTGATCGCAGTGGCTTCGCTGGTATACGCGGTTACCCGGGATGTAAAGCTGATGGCGGAAACTGCCAATATTGCCGGCGGTTTGGTATGTGAAGAAGTGGGAACTGCACCGATCAATAGTGAAAAACTAATGCAGGAGTGTGAATTGCTGCTGAATTAATTTTTCTCTTTATTCATTTCTTCCGTTGTCTTTTTCAGTAAAGCCTCAAAGTTCATCAGCAATTCAAAGGCGAGTTTTGCCAATACAAATATCAGGATAAACATTTTTCCGGCTCCAAGGCTGAGGAACATACTGCCAAGGATCACGGTAAACTGTTGTACAAATATTCTTCCGTAAGGCATAAACATAATCAGCATCATTGGTTGTCTTTTATAATCCCCGTTGAGCAGAAAGGGGATGAAACTCTTTGCTAAATAGCCGATGATAAAGGCCAGCAACATATAGCCGATCTCTGTATTAATATACTTGTACCAATTAAAGAAGAAATGAAACATGCCGCTACCGGGCGGACCTATTTTAGCCGTCTCGGCGAAAATAGAAGTCTGGACCAGGGCAAAAAGGCCAAAATGCACGATAAAGAAAAAGATAAAGAAAAAGCCACTCATTTTTGTCACGGTCCCGTTATTGCTCCAGTCATCCTTTCCTTTGGCGATGGTACATACCAGTAGTTTTAACACCGTCATTATACCCACAATCATGGTTTCCATGGCATAGACCGTAAAGGCTTCCACCGGCGGCCAGCCCAGGAACCATACACCATATACCGGCAATAAGTTGGCGGCAATAATAAAAATATCCGATTGAGTCAGTTTTCTCGTGAACATGTTGTCAGGTGTTTCGGATACAAAATACCTAATTTCGTCAGTAATTAAAATACCCAGTAACACGTATGTCCAGTTATGCAATTGTCATTCATGGAGGAGCAGGTACCATTCTTCCAGCAGCTATGACCACTGAATTGGAGCAGTCTTATAAAGCGGCGCTGCAGGAAGCAATGGATGCCGGGTTCCGCTGCCTGACTGCAGGGGGTACTTCCATTGAAGCTGTGAAAGCGGCGGTGATGTCACTGGAGGATTGTATTTTATTCAATGCAGGCCGGGGAGCGGTATTTGCCAAAGACGGCAGCCAGGAAATGGATGCCTCCATAATGGACGGATCAAACCGGATGGCCGGTGCGGTTGCGGCTGTACGGAATATCCGGAACCCGGTGGAACTGGCTTATGTTGTGATGACTAAAAGCCAGCACGTGATGCTCAATGGGAAAGGGGCACAGGAGTTTGCCAAAATTCATGGTTTGAAAACCGAGCCTGATGAATATTTTTATTCCGAATTCCGCCATCAGCAATGGAAACAAATGCAGGATACGGATGCAATGGCTTTGGATCATTCTGTAACAATACCGGCAACGGCTTCCTCTGACGATTTCGCAGAAGGTAAGCCCTCCTTCACTAAAGTTTCGGAGGACAAGAAATTCGGAACCGTTGGTGCAGTGGCGCTGGATCAGTATGGCAATATTGCGGCTGCCACCAGTACAGGCGGTATGACCAATAAACAATGGGGACGGGTGGGGGATAGTCCGATCATCGGTGCAGGTACGTATGCCAATAATATGACCTGTGCCATCAGTTGCACCGGACACGGAGAACCGTTTATCCGGGCCGTCACCGCCTATGATGTGAGTTGCCTGATGGAATACAAAGGCCTTTCGCTGCAGGAAGCCATGCATATCGTGGTACATGATAAATTACTGAAGATCGACGGGGAAGGAGGCATGATCGGGGTGGACGCGGCCGGCAATACGGCCATGGTGTTTAACAGTGAAGGCATGTACCGCGGACGCAGAGACAGTGAAGGATTGAATGAAACATTAATCTATAAATAATAATTCACCGGTTTCCCTACATTTGCGCCCATGAAAAAATACGCAATCATTGTTGCCGGCGGTTCAGGTATCCGGATGGGAGGAAATCTTCCCAAGCAGTTTATGCTGCTCCGGGATAAGCCGGTGCTTTATTATACACTCAAAGCATTTATAGAGTCCTACGAGGACCTGCAGGTAATCCTGGTATTGCCCATGGATTATACCGATATGGGACAGGAAATCATTGATGCATTTTTTGATAAGGACCGTATCCGGATTACGGCCGGGGGTGATACCCGTTTTCAGTCCGTGAAGAACGGATTGGCCCTGGTGGAAGAAGAGTCCGTGGTATTTGTACATGATGGAGTCCGTTGTCTGCTGACCAAAGAACTTATTCATCGTTGTTACAAACAGGCCGCGGAAACGGGAACGGCGATCCCGGCCATTCCATCTAAAGACAGTATACGCCTGATTACTGATGAAGGGAATGCCGCTTTTGACCGCAACCGGGTGATGCTGATCCAGACACCCCAGACTTTTCATAGTAAGATCATTGTGCCGGCTTTCCAGATCGATTACAAAGATAAATTCACGGATGAAGCCACTGTAGCCGAAGCATATGGTATTAAGGTTTCCCTGGTGGAAGGCGAGGAAACGAATATCAAGATCACCCGCCCGGTAGATCTGTTGCTGGCAGAGCAGATACTGGCAGAAAGAGAAGCCTGATTTATTTTTTTAACCACCTGAGATAAAAGGGAAGCCGGTTGATCTTCAATGCCGGATAGATTTCCTGTGTGGCACCGAAGCTGCTGTAAAAGAAGGCCAGGTTACGGATATCCGATCCTTCAAAATCAAGGAGCAGGTTTTGCCCGGCATGATCCGCAATAAACGCATCGATCAAAGCATGCGAGGCCCCGATCGTTTTTCCGTTTGGATGATTACCGACAAGAATATAATAAGCCCTGTTATTCGAAAAGAAGAATACACAGGAAGCGATCATTTCACCATGCAGGGAAATGCCATAAGTAGTGGCTTTATTCACCGCTTTCAGTAATTGGTAGAGCTGCCGGAAACGACCGGTATTTTCTTCCACATTTTTATCATGCAATTGCATTTGTGCAGTGGCGAGTGTAATAACGGTTTCTACTTCAAAACCTTTCTCAACAATGCAGCCGGCCTGCTTTGCCTTTTTAATATTGCGTCGGATATTCTCGCGGTAATCAGTCACTAATTTTTCATAGGGATGATGCAGGGCGAGCACATAATTATCCCGTAACTGAACATCGTCGCCTTTTACTGCGTTTGTATTCGCGCTGTTGAGGTAAATGTCAATGTAACGAAAATGACCGGGTATGGCTTCAATGAATGCCTCTACCTCTTCACTGCCAAATACACCCAGCTGTGCAGCCAGGAAGGGCTGGTATAGATACTGGATTCCGTATTTGCTGTTCCAGGTGAGTGGCATCACGGCTTCATAGTCGTTCAGCACCAGGGCATCCCAATTCGCAGACATCGTATCCAGATAAACGGCAAACGCATAGATACGGCCATTGGAAGCACGGCTGATGCACTGATCCCATTTGGCTGTATCAATTTGTAACCTTGTCAGGTATTGTATCGTGTTACCGTCCGTCATCAAAAATCCAGGTTGCGGTCGATTTTACGGAAACTGAAATTAGAGATATCAATACTGAAGGAGATTTTTTTCCAGAACCGGTCTTTTTTAGCAATGGTGGACTGAAAATAATCTTTATAGACATTGCTGTAGAGCAGCGGGATATAGATATTCACGATTTCTTTCAGCAGCGGAATCTGTAAGCCTGCATCAAAGAGGAAACGATCCGTAGTGGCACCAGCTTCCCAGGCACCAGACTGTGTACCGATATCAAAGAATAACTTCAACGGAATTTTAACCGGCAGGATACTCAACGGATTAATGGAATTAGGGATCGTGGTACTGAAATTAGCCGCAAACAACCAGTTGTCGGTACGTCCCACTTTTTCAGCGAGCAGATCCGTTCTTACCTTGAAGGCCCCGTCCCGCTCCATGATCTGCTGGCTTGCGGTGCCATCAAATTCATTCCGGCCGAAGAAATAATCACTGTAGGTGTAATCTTCGTAACCATTAGCCCCGGTCATGTTGAGGTGATACCGGTCCGTGGCAAATTGTTTGCTGAAGGTTTTGGCACCCGTATAAAAAAACTTACCGGCAAATACCCGGAGATTGAGACCGCCTTCTTTGGCGTAATTGAAGAAATATTTCCCGGTGAATGCGGTACGGAGAAAATCCTTACCCTGTTCCACTTTCAACTCTCCGCTATAGGGATACAATACCCGGTTATTTTCCACCACGAATTTAAACTGATTGAGGACGCGGCTTTCGGGGTTGGTGCGGTATTTGGAAAGTATGGTGGTGTCAATGCCAACTATTACTGTGTCACGGAAAAACTGCAACTGGTCTTCATTGATCAGGAAAGTTTTAAATTGAAAATAGCGGTTGAATGTGGAGCGGGCTTTCTTTTCGGCCAGGGTGAGCCGGATACCGGGTACCCATTTGGTAAAGCGCAGAAATGGATCCGGGTTGTCACTGATAAAGGACTGTGACTTGTCAACAAAACGATCGCCACTGAAGCTGGCCGCACTGATGCCAATATCCACTTTACGGAAGACCGATTTGGGATAACTACTGTAATTGACAAATCCGATTCCGTTCAGTGCTTTACTGTTCAGACCGTAAAGTGGTACCAGCAAGAACTGGAATTTGTTGGGTGGGAAGCGAAGATTGGTGACCATCACGCCAACCATCAGTTTATCATAGTTGTTGAGCCCAAATGAAGGATAAAATGTGGTAACTGATTTTTTATCTGTAATCCCGCCCAATAACGCATTGCCAAAGGCGGAAAAGGGATCCTGGACGGCGATTCCTTTTTTTATAACATTGGGAAGGTTCCCTTTTTTATCCAGGAGAGCGAAAACAGAATCAAGTTGTCTGCCACTGCTCTGCTCAAGAGCTATTTTAAAATCAGCCGGTGCAGGATGACGGAATTTCCATTGGTTGAAATAGGCCTGTATTGCTTTGTTGAAAACATCCTCCCCCAGCTCTTTACTGAGTAATTCCATCCATTTAGCTGTTTTATAATAAGCTATCAGGGCGTAATTATTTTCTGTGAATTCGGGTGCCGGTGTGTTTATGGGCTGATCTTTCAGTTCTGCTACCTGCGTTTCCAGCATTCGTTGTTCATTGATCAGCATGAAATGATCATTCTTTTTTTGCTGGTAGCGGTATTCGTAATAGGAATTAATTCCTTCATCCATCCAGGGATAGTTACGTTCATTACTGGCCAGGATACCATAGAACCAATTGTGGCCAATTTCATGGGCAATGGTATAATCCAGGTCACGGGGGGTATCTGAGGGCGAAAGAACAGTAATCGTCGGATATTCCATGCCGCCTCCAAAGCTCTCAGGGCCCTGTACCACGCTGACCACGGTGTAGGGGTATTCTCCCACCCAATCTGAATAGTGACGGGTAGCTGCTTTTGCAAATGCCACACTGTGTTGCCAGGTTTCTTTTTCAGCAGGAGTGTAATAACTGTACACGTCAATGATCTTTCCGGTTGCCAGGCGACAAGTATCTGTGTTGACGATAAAACGTTTATCCGCAAACCAGGCAAAGTCATGGACCCGGTCTTGTTTATAAGTCAGGATCTTGATCTCTTTTTCTGAATCCGGAAAAAGCTGGTAGGTTGTCTTGAATTGACCGCCGGCTGTTTTGATTCGTTGTTTAATGGGTTCCCAGGTATAACTACTTCTTGTTTTCAGCCAATCTTTTTCATCCTGGTTTTGCAATTCACCGGTGGCTGCCACCACATAGTTTTTGGGCACCGTGATCTTTACAGTAAAACTTCCGAATTCACTGTAAAATTCTCCCTGGTCCAGGTAAGGCATCGGGTGCCAGCCTTCTTTGTCGTATACCGCCGGCTTGGGATACCATTGGGTAGCCTGGTAGCTTTGTCCATCATGTCCTCCCCTGGAAAAATTATACGGCAGTTTTACATGGAAAGGAGTACTGATTGCAATTTTTTGTCCGGGTGCGAGTGGGGCGGGTAATACCAGTTTGGCGATATCGATATGCTGGGGATGATCTTCCAGTTGTGCCGTGACCCCATCGACTTTAAAATCCAGTTTGTTGATATAGCCCCGTTCTTCTTTATTGGAGAAATAGAATTTTGTGCTGCCGTTCTCCAGCATATGATCGCTGAAAGCAGTCTTGTCGTTTTTATAAGAATTTGGCCAGAGGTGAAACCAGATAAAGCGCAGGGTGTCGGGGGAGTTATTGATGTATTCGAGTTGTTCAAAACCGGTGAGGCTGTGATCAACGTCGTTGAGGGAAACGTCGATAGTATAGTTGACTTCTTGTTGCCAGTAGCTCAGTCGCCAGTCGCCAGCCTTGACCTCTGAAGTTTTAACGGAAGGGGTCTGCAGTTGGCAGAAAGACCTCGTAAGGAGACCGGATAGAATAAGCAGGAGAAGTATTTTCTTCAATGGGATAGACAGTTTCTCAAAAGTAGTTCTTTCTTGGGGGTATTGCAAGAAGTCAAAAGTCAAAATTTAAAAGTAAAAAGACTGAGAATCGTATATCTGGAAAAATCTAATCAGGCGTTTTATTGCAGCAATTAATATTTCACCCCTAAAGGGGCTCCGGGCATTTTCTTCGCACTTGGGCTAATGAAATTACACCCCTAACGGGGTTAAGAAATTGTCGTTGACATGAAAGTCTATGAGTTGTAGATATTTCAACCAGTCTTCCCCAGAAGGGGCTGTTTACTCCCTACTGCCGACTCCCGACTATTTCCCCTTTCCTTTGAAGATAATCCTCACCGTATGGATCATGATCTTGAAATCGAGGATCAATGAGATGTTTTCGATGTACAGTAAATCAAATTTGCTGCGTTCGATCATCTGATCCACATTTTCGGCATAGCCGTATTGAACCATGCCCCAACTGGTCAGACCCGGTTTTACTTTGAGCAGGTATTTGTAGAAGGGATAGCGGGCAATGATCTGGTCGATATAGAAGCGGCGTTCGGGGCGGGGGCCTACAAGACTCATTTCACCGATCAGGATATTCCAGAGCTGGGGTAATTCGTCGAAGCGCCATTTGCGCATGACTTTGCCCCAGCGGGTGATGCGGGAATCATTTTCAGAAGACAAGGCCGGGCCATCTTTTTCCGCATCCTTCACCATCGAGCGGAATTTATACATCCGGAATGGTCTGCCCTTGAAGCCTATTCGTTCCTGTGAATAAAAAATGGGACCTGCCGAAGAAAGTTTTACACGTAGTGCTAAATAGAGCAGGAATGGGGAGAGCAGGATCAGGCTGATCAGGGAAGCCAGTACATCGATCAGGCGTTTTATATTTTGTTCCCATTGCTGCATGAGTCCTGTCTGCAGGTCGATCAGTGCGGCACCCATTACACTCATTGTCTTCACGGAGCCGGAAAGAATATCGAGGGTGCTTGGCTGGATCTTTACTTCCACATCTTTTTCACTGAGCCGGTTGATCAGGTTTTCCAGTAAGGGCTGTTCTGTCTTTTCGAGGGCGAGCACGACCAGTTTTATATCTTCTTTATCGATGATGCGTTCGATCTCTTCTATTTCCCCGAGCCTGGGTAACAATTTACTAATGCCGTTTTTCCCGTTATGGTCATGGGTAACATAACCGGTATAGCGGTAGCCTCCGTCACGGAGATTCAGTTCGGTTTCGCGGAAGATCCGGATCGCACTCTCCTGGCTGCCGATCATCAGTGTATTGAAAAAGACGTTGCCGCTCAGGAGCTGGCGTTTTACTTTCCGAAGGATCAGCCAGCGGCCGATGAAGGTCAGGAAGAAATGGATACCCAGCAAAACGAAGAACGCATAATAGAAATAGGTATACCCGTTTTTCGGATCATAATCATTAAAAACAAAAGTGATAAAGAGTGCAATGGCACCGATCAGGCTGCAGACAAAGGTCAGTGTGAATTCGGCCAGTCTTGATTTTTTATACAGGTGATTATAGGTGCCGGCAAGCGTATACAACATCAGCCAGCCCGCTGGCACTATCAGGAAAATCAGGGTCCAGGACGTCTGGCTGATCGGGTAAGCTCCGGCATCATTGAGCATCCAGCTACGCCAGTGATAATAACAAAACCAGGCAAGTGCGGCAGTGAGATAATCGGCTGCCACATACCATCCTGCTGATATTTGTTTGCCGGACTGCATTAATGGGCGATCACATTGTGGCCGATTTTTTCGAGGATCTGGTGGGCCACATCCATGGCCATCAGTCCATCCATTTCATTTACTACGGTCCGGCTGTTATTTTTAATGGCATCCCTGAATTCTTCCAGTTCCAGTTTAATAGCGTTTACCTCAGGTACAGCCGGATTGGCCATGGCGATCGTTTTTTTGCCCGAAGGGGTTTCAATATCGAAAGCGAAAACATTGAGGTCGGTCTCTTCCTTGAGTTTGATGATTTCTGTTTTCTTATTGAGGAAGTCGATGCCGATATAGGAGTCTTTCTGGAAGAGCCGCACTTTCCGCATCTTTTTCATGGAGATACGGCTGCTGGTCAGGTTGGCCACACATCCATTATGGAATTCGATCCGCACGTTGGCAATATCCGGAGTTTCGGTCATTACGGCTACGCCGCTGGCAGAAATGGATTTCACATCACTTTTTACAATACTCAGGATGATATCGATATCGTGGATCATCAGGTCGAGGATCACGCTCACTTCAGTGCCCCGGGGATTAAACTGGGCCAGGCGGTGAACTTCGATGAACATGGGTTTCAGGTCCATGTCCTTCAGGGCAAGGAAGGCGGGGTTGAAGCGTTCCACATGTCCCACCTGGAATTTGATACCGGATTCAGCAGCCAGTTTCACCAGCTGCCGGGCTTCCTCCATCGTATTAGCCAGTGGTTTTTCCACGAATACGTGTTTCCCTTTTTTAATGGCCATTTCGCACCATTCAAAGTGAAAATTGGTGGGCGCCACGATATCAACGGCGTCGCAGGATTCGATCAGGGCCTCCGCATCCAGGAAGCGGGGGAGCTGGTATTTTTCGGCTACTTCTTTTGCATTTTCATCATGGGGATCATAAAAGCCAACGATGTCCACCCCGGCAATTTCTTTCCAGTTATTCAGGTGAAATTTTCCCAGGTGACCTACGCCAATAACGCCAATCTTAAGCATAACCATTTATTAATTGTGCAAAGATACACAATGAGTTGAGCCTGCTATGGAGAGTTATGAACAGCGGTTAATTAAGCAAGGCGGACCGTTTAATATAAGCAGGGTGGTAGATAAAAAGCAGGGTGCCGTTTTTGATCCGGTTGATGATCGGCAGGGCTTCCCGGGCAGGAACAGCGGGACAACCCTGGCTGCGGCCGATATAGCCCTGCTCATTGGCCAACGACTGGTTTACATACCCGGCTCCATGGATCACAATCCCTCTTTCCAGGGCTTTGTCATTGATCCCGTTTTCCAGTCCTTCCAGCCGCAGGGAATAGCCGTTTTTCCCCATGTACGTATCTGAAGTGGTGTAAAACCCCGGACTGCTTTTATAGGAAGAAGGCTGGTTGGAAAAGGCGAAAGCCATTTCTTTTCCACTATTGCGGCCATGGGCCACCAGCGTGTTGAATAGAATTTTATAATGATTCAGGTCAATCACAAAGAGTCTTTTCTCGGTACTGGGCAGACTAAAATCCACAATTGAAATAATGGACTGATTCATGATTCGTCCCTGTGCCAGCAACTGGTCCAGTCCTTTTTTTGCATAATCGTAGGCTTCCCGGCTAAGTCCTTTCAGATTCAGTTGCAAACTGTCATAAACTGACTTTATTTCAGGGCTGAAAAAGAGGGAATCGGAGGTCGTATGAATAACGGAGTCACCTGAATTGAATAACTGCCGGGCCAGGTGGCCGGTGTTTTTTGCAAATCCAAATGATAAGTGGATGACACTGATGACAATAGAAGAAATAAAGAGATAGAGGCCCCTGAACTTATTTTTCATAGCTGCTAATTAATCAAAACCTAAGGCCCAATTAACGCAAAAACAGGGCCTTTCTTGCCTTAGGGGAGATGTTTAGCATCAAGAAAACGGGAAGGGCCTTACTTATCCGCATAATGGATATAAAAGCCCCCCTTTATGTTAAAATTATATTATGTGTTATATTTTTATAAAATTGACTTGAATCACCGGTTTACTTATTGATAAAACCTTCTTTGATCATTTTTTTAAAAACCACTTTGGTGATTTCAGCGGTCATTTTATCGACACCATCCGGATCAGTGGTTTCAGTAAGTCCGGTCCAGATAATCCGGTCTTCTTTGATGGAATACACATTGGTTTCAACGGTATAAGTTTTTGTAGTGGAGTAATAACCCGGGTTGGAAAAATAGGACCAACTGCGGTAATAGTAGCCACTGAAGTTGCGGTAGTAGTTGGGATAGGAAGAGCCGATGCCGGGCGTATAGGTTTTTTCCTTGTCCACATCCACGAGCCGCATCGTCACTGCTCCGTCAAAGCCATCGTTTTTTATTTTTCTCCGCAGGGCTTCTTCATTGTTTTCATTGAAACTGGTTTTGAGATAACTATAGGAGGCCACTCCTTTACCATCCAGGTATTGTACCATCTGGTCTTCCGCTTTATAGCGGCTTGTTTCGTCCTTGAATAAAGCCAGTACAAGTACTTTATTCAGTTTGTCAACGGTCACCTGTTTGTCAGGTTCTCTCCAGCTACTGACAATTTTGGTAGAGGTACAGGAAGTAAAAACAAGCAGCGTGGCTGCTGAAATAAGGATCAACGGTTTCATAAAAATTTGTTTTAAACGATGTTGCCGGGAAAAAGAAATCGATCTATGCAAAATTGATCAATCTGAGCCAGCCAATACTTATACCACTTTGCCGGAATGTTGCAGATTTCCGGGTTATTTTTTTTCCATCCGGTTTAAACAAGTGCTTCTCAGAGGTATACCTGTGAAAGATGATACTATTTGTGAATACCATACAATACGAAACCAACGCTTTAGATCGAACTTTATAGTATGACTACAATGATTAAAACAACAAATAAAATGAAAGCAGAAATTGGAGTTACCGGGCTTAACCTGAAGGCGGTAGCTAATGAACTAAATGTAATCCTGGCAGATGAGTATGTGCTTTATACCAAAACAAAGAATGCGCACTGGAATGTGGAAGGGCCTGACTTTTTTGAGAAGCATACTTTTTTTGAAGGTCAGTTTACTCAACTTGATGACATTATTGATAAAGTGGCGGAACGGATCCGTACGATCGGGCATTATGCGGCGGGTTCACTGAAGTTATACCTGGAACTAACCCAGCTGACCGAGAGTGGTGATAAGAATGACAGCCAGGGATTTATAAAAGAGTTACTGATGGATCATGAAACTATCATTATCCGCTGCCGGGAAAATATTCACCGGTTTGCGGAGGAGTATAAAGACGCGGGCAGCAGTGATTTTGTAACCGGTATTATGGAAGTACATGAGAAGATGGCCTGGTTTTTACGGGCACACCTGGATTAAAAGACGGAAGAATGAAACAGCAAAACATATTTGATCCCTTATTCATTGGCGAGGGAACTTTGCATAACCGGATCGTCATGGCTCCTATGACCCGGTGCCGGGCAACAGGTAATATTCCCAATAAAATGATGGCTGAATATTACCGGCAACGATCAGGAGCCGGTTTAATAATCACTGAGGGCACTTCACCTTCTGCAAATGGGCTGGGTTATGCACGTATACCGGGGATTTTTACTTCCCAACAGGAGGAAGGCTGGAATAAGGTTACCCAGGCCGTGCATGGAAATGGAGGAAAGATAATTATTCAGTTAATGCATTGCGGCCGGATCAGTCATCCGTTGAATATGCCGGAAGGCAGCCGTATTATTGCTCCATCTGCCGTACAACCCGCGGGTAAGATGTGGACCGATGCAAAGCAGTTACAGGATTATCCTGTACCGGAAGTAATGACTGAGGATGATATTTCAACAGTCATTGTTGAATATGTGGCTGCCGCCAAGCGGGCTATTGCCGCCGGATTTGATGGGGTGGAGCTTCATGGGGCCAATGGATATTTGTTGGAACAATTTCTCTCACCGGTCACTAATATCCGTGAAGATGGATATGGAGGCAGTATTACGAACCGCTGCCGGTTTGTATTGGAAGTGGTTGATGCGGTTTCTGCTGCGATCGGGAAGGATAAAACAGGCATCCGTTTATCACCTTATGGAGTGGCGGGTGATATGTCACCCTATCCGGAAACAGATCCCACTTACCAGCACTTGTCAAAGAAATTAAACAAGATTGGTATTTCCTATATCCACCTGGTGGATCATACTTCCATGGGGGCACCGGTAGTTCCGTTTCTTATTAAAAAGATGATCCGCAAGAACTTTTCCAAAACGCTGATCGTTTGTGGAGGGTATGACCTTGAAAGGGCGAGGGATGTAATTGAAGATGGAATGGCGGACCTGGTGGCTTTTGGGAGGCCGTTTATTAATAACCCTGACCTCGTGGAAAGATTCATCAATCATTGGCCCCTGGAAAAAGAGTTGAAAACGGATTTATTTTATACGGCGGAAGATAAAGGGTATACTGATTATCCGGTACATCAGGAGGAGCCCGTTGCGGCAGGCATCTGAATAGTATCATTAATTAAAAAATTATGGCAACTTACAAAAGCATAATGGCGGATATTTTAAGCACTACCATGCGGATACAGGAACAATTTCCGGAGTTAACGAAGTTTATGCCGGAGATGCCTGTTGCCCATCCTGTAAACAGCGATCAGGAAATAACGATTAAAAGCCTGAAGGAATATCGTGATTCATTAAAGAAGCTGTTAGAAAACTATTCCACACAACACGAGGCTGAACCGTTGCCTGAAAAAAATAATTTAACATGAAAAAAATATTAATCGCGTTGGATTATGATCCAAGTGCACAAAAAGTTGCTGAAACCGGGGTGTCGCTGTGCAGTGAATCCGGTGATGTGGGGACGTTGCTTCATGTTATTGATAGTCCGGCCTATTATGTATCGGAAGGTTACAATCCGATTATGGGCTTTACCGGCTATATGAATCCGGAACAAACCGGACCTCTGGAACTTGATCAGATTCTCGGGGGCACGGAGAAATACCTTCAAAAGACAAGGCAACACCTGGGACATCCGGAGATGAGAACCCTGGTAAAGGAAGGTGATCCCGGAAAAATTATTATATCGACAGCCGAAGAGATGAAGGTGGACCTGATTATTATGGGATCCCACAGCCGGCGATGGCTGGAAATGATACCGTTGGGTAGCATCACAACATATGTATTGCATCATACCCGTATTCCGGTATTAATTGTGCCAACCGGAAAGGAAGGGCAGCAGACCGGTAGCGAGGCTGCTACTTTGCCGTGATGTCCTCTTACTTTCAGGTCGGAAACAGATCATACAAATGTTATTCATCAAACAACAATTTTATTCATTTTAAATACAATTTATGCATTCAGTTACCTTAAAGCGAACAATTGCAGCAGGAATTTTCCTTTCAATGGCAGTGCTCCTGCTCAGTGCCTGTGCCAAAAAAATTACCCTCAATACTTCTTCTAAAGTACCAGCCGCCCGTGGATTTATCAAGGTAAAAAAAGACAAGAATTCTAATTACGCAATCGACGTGAAAGTCAATAACCTGGCCGAAGCAGAAAGATTACAGGCCGGAAAGAAAGTATATGTGATCTGGCTGGTTTCAAACAATGAGTATCCGAAGAATGTTGGCCTGATCAATAGTTCAACGAAGCAATTTTCCAAAAAGCTGACCGCCGATTTTCACACGGTATCTTCCGCAAAGCCTGACAAAGTATTTATAACTGCGGAGGAAGATGGCACCGTTCAGTTTCCCGGAGATTTTGTGGTGATGTCGACGGAGGGGATTTGAGGCAGTCGGCAGTTGGCAGTCGGCAGTAAGCAGTCAGTAGTCGGCAGTCGGGAGTCGGTAGTCAACAGCCTCT
>Ga0209717_1000162_pt1 | contig 83916 bp, 79 predicted proteins | sample AD_UKC048_MetaG_FD_184418 | JGI IMG/M metagenome (GOLD analysis project Ga0209717, IMG submission 184418) | Active sludge microbial communities of municipal wastewater-treating anaerobic digesters from USA - AD_UKC048_MetaG (SPAdes) (version 2) | ecosystem: Engineered > Bioreactor > Anaerobic >...
GCGAGCTCCTGCATGGTCCACCACCGTGCAGCGGTCGAAGGGCACGTGATGGAAGACCTGCGCATCCTCGTCGCCAGGCTGGGCTGGCCATCGACCGCTGCACGGTGGTGGACCATGCAGGAGCTCGCCGCTCGCCTGGGCGCGCCGGCGTCGAAGGGGACGACGGAGGCCGCACTCCTTGAATTCCTCGGCACAAGGAAGCTCGAAGCCGAGGTGGTGGAGGCGCTCGCCGTCTTCTGGATGGCCGCGCAGGCGCACGGGTACGAGGCCAGCCCGAAACTGGCCGAGAGCATTCCTAAGACGTCCATCCTTTCGGAATTGATGCTGGAGAGCCTCGGTCTATGGGCGGATACCCCGGACGAAGGCCTCGAAGAAGTGCCTGAAGACTTCGAGATCCCACAGGATTTCAACGGGGTGCACGGTGCAGACGTTCCGCGGATGTTCCGCACCTCCATGACGGAGCTTGAGGCCGCTACGCGGCTGCCGTTCGTCCGCCAGATGGCTTTCGAGTGGTCGATGAACAAAGGCGCCTACCCGGACGCTCCTTTTCAGTGCGACCCTTGGCACTTCTCGCGCCCCTTGGGCGACGGGTTCAGCGGTCAAATCTCATCTCGGACTGCCTTGCGGATGATCTCCGCCTACCACCGCACGTTGGCGGTTGCTGAGGCGTTCTGGGGCATGCCTGCCGATACGGCGGAAGACCGGGCTCTGTTGGCTTTGCCTGTTCACCCGACACTTGCGCTGCTCAGGCCTAGACGACCGGCTTGGTTTCCAGGCCGAACGGAATTCGACGGCGATGACGAGGCTATTGGTGGGGCTGTCCGCAGCCTCGTCGAACGGGTTCAGATGGAGCGTCCTGGCGATGAGCTGATGGCCTTCTCGTCGCCCGTTGTGATGTCGATGGACCGCTGTGTGGAGGTCTCGGTCGTCCGGTGGGCGCAGGCGGCAGGTGGCAGCGTCGCTGGTGAAGGCTTGGCGGAGCACTTGAAGGACCTGTGGAGAACCGGAGAGCTACTCGCAAGCGACTTCCAGGAGCCTCTGGGCACGACTACGGTCCTGGAGTTGCCTGCGCCCCACGAGATAGCCGATGAGGAGAGCAAGGCATGGCCGCTGGCCAAGCCGCTCGACTTCTACCGTCTAGGCTACCTGCAGCACGACCTTTATCCGGGGCGGCTCTTCTTGCCGACAATGCCAGGGCGCGGGCAATTGGATGTCACGCCTTGTGATGGGGGACTGGAGATCAAATCAGGACGTAAGGTTGTCGCTGACCTTTGCTACTGGAATGCAGGCTGGGGACCGGTTCGCCCGATCCAATTCGGCGGCAACTGTGGCACAGCCCTTGTCTCCAGAGGTACGGCCTATCGCGCATCACCGGATGGAGTGGCCCCGGATGTGCGGCTGTTCTACTTCTGGCGCGTTCGAACGCTTCACAGGACGGGCGGCTTCAACAGCTTCGAGGAAAAGCTGACCTTTGGCGTCACGTTCGTGTGACGCAGCTCCCTTTCAACGAATCTTTATGAGGCCTCTGCTAGGGGCCGCTTAGTGGCTTACAGCGTGAGTTCATCCGTTCAAGCCAACCGGCGGCAACCGCTGCAGACCGGACGGGCGCCTCGTCTGCGCGGCCATCTGGCTTGGGACAGCCGTGCACATTGGTCTGTCGCAGGGTGCATGACTCGTACCTCCCGGCTGAAGCTGCGTTGAAAGTGGTTGGCTTCAGCAGAGATGAAATACAAGTTGGCTGCACCAGGACGGGAGAGGGAAGTTGAAGATCATCGGCTATGACTGATAAAGGACGTTATCAATCACAGCCCTTTCGACCGCCATGTTCGCCCCAGCCCAGCTCGAACGTCTGCCCACTGCGCCGGTGCCGGCGCTGCTCGCGCCTGACGCCCGCGCCAAGGCGCGCACGCTGGAGTTCTTCACCGCGCATATCCGCAATCCGAACACGCGCAAGGCATACGCGCGGGCCGGGCAGCACTTCGCCGATTGGTGCGCGCGCTTCGGCGTTGATGACGTCCGTCGGGTGGAGCCGGTTCACGTGGCGCTGTACGTCGAGCAGTTGGACCTGGCCGCGCCCTCGGTGAAGCAGCGCCTGGCGGCGCTGCGCTCGCTGTTCGACTGGCTGGTGGTGGGGCAGGTGATGCCGATCAACCCGGCGGCGGCGGTGCGCGGGCCGCGGTACTCGGTGAAGACCGGCAAGACGCCCGTGTTGTCGGCGACCGAGGTGCGCGACCTGGTCGAGTCCATCGACGCCGAGTCCCTGGTGGGCATGCGCGATCGGGCCTTGATCGGGACCATGGTCTACACCTTCGCGCGCGTCGGCGCGGTCACGCGGCTGCGCGTCGAGGATGTCTACGCGCAGCGGCGGCGCCTGTGGGTGCGGCTGGACGAGAAGGGCGGCAAGCGCCACGAGATGCCGTGCCACCACCGGCTGGAGGAGTGGCTCTACGACTACCTGGAGGCGGCCGGCATCGCCGACGATCCAGGCGGGCCGCTCTTCAGGTCGGCGCGCGCCGCCACCGACACGCTGACGTCGCGGCCGATGTCCCAGGCCGACGTGTACCGGATGATCCGGCGGCGCGCGGAAGCTGCCGGGATCGCCACGGCCATTGGATGTCACTCGTTCCGCGCGACCGGCATCACCGAGTACCTCTTGAACGGCGGCAAGCTGGAGATCGCGCAGCAGATGGCCAACCACGAGTCCTCGCGCACGACGGGCCTGTACGACCGGCGCGGCGACCAGATCAAGCTTGACGAGGTGGAGCGGATCGGCATCTGAAGTGCGGCGGAGGCGGTACCCGGCCCGCGCACCACCCCTTGAAGCCTGGAGATCCAGGGCAAGCATCCCGGCAGGTTCACTTGCCGGAGCGACGCACTTGACCGACTCTCCAACAGACGACGACAGGTTCCAGGACTTTCGGCTGCCCGGCGTGCCCGAGCAGCGACCGCCCGATTCCAGTTGGGAGCGGCGCCTGGATGACTGGCACGCGATGATGTGTGTTGGTCCCCACGCCGAACTGCCGGAGGTGCTGGCCGGCGCGCAGGGCGAGCTGTCGCTTCGGCGCGTCATGGGGCGGCACCAGTCGTCCCGCTTCGGGCACATCTTCGGCGGCAAGCGCGTGCCGCGAGATCCCGCCATTCCTGCTGCCGGTCGCTATGAGATCGACCTGGTCGTCGTGACACCGCGGCGCATCGCGATCATCGAGGTCAAGCACTGGAGCGGCACCTTGCGACTCGACGGCGAGCAGTGGGTCTACCAGCGGCGCTCGGGCGAGGTGCAGGCATTCGACAGCCTGGTCGCGCACAACGACAGCAAGGTGCGGGCGCTGCGCCAGCACCTGCAAGGCACCGGTCTGGACGTGCCGCGCGATCTGTTCAGCCAGGTCGTCGTCTTCACGCACCCGAGGCTCGACCTCGACGAGCGTTTGGCGGCGCATCCCAACGTGGTCACGCTCTACGATCTGCAAGTCAATGGTTCACGGTTCGGCCGCGGCGTGTCCGGATCCGAACTGCTGCTGGCCAAGCTGATCGAGCGGTGCGCCAAGCCCTCGACCGCGAGCAAGCTGACCGACGGCCTGCTGGAGATGATGACGCCGGCCACGACGGCGAAGATCGCCGAGGTCGTCGGCCGGCTTCGGACGTGGGATGTCGTCCGACTGCACGGCGGGCGCGAACTCATCGGTGATCTGCTCTGGGTCCGGGCGGGAGGGCGGCGCACCAATGCGCTCGCTGCTGGGCGCACCGCGTCGCTGCACTGGTGGCGTGGCAAGCTGTGGGGCCTGGTGCCCCTCGTAGGGCTGGCACCGTTTGGAAGGCTGGGAGGCAATCTCTTGCCCACCACGGCGGTCGGCATCGACGATTGCGTGTACTTCCACGAAGCAGGGCGGCCTCGGCCGTCGGTCATTGCGCTGCCTCATGTAGACGAACTTCGGACCGGGTAACGAGGATGTGACCATGATTCGATACGGCAACCGGCTGATGCTCAGCGAAGTCGACGTGCGACGGTGGACGCGGATCACCGGCTTCGAGCCGACGGCGATCACCACGATGGACGATCTCGAGGACTATGTGCGCGACTGCAAGCGCTACTACGCCGAGCCATCCGACGACTCGGCGTTCCTCAACTGGTTGATGGACGTGGAACTGGAGCGCTACGGCTGCCGGCCAGCCAGCAGCCGACCGGTGCAGTTGGAGGCCGTGAGCCCGGACCACGCTCGGACTGACGCTGAGCGTGAACTGCTGTGGAACATCGCGCTCGACGGTGATCTTCGGAGGCGATGCGACTTGATCCAGATGCTCGACGGGCAAGCGAGCGGGCGTAGCGCACCGAATGTGCCTACCAGCGGCGCTGTGCCCGATGAATAGGCCTGACGGGACCGGGTCCAACTGCGGTCAGATGCCGTCGCAAGGCGGCTGGCAGTGGTCGACCCATCTCAGTCGTTCGGGCTGACCGGCTCAGCAATGACTCTGCAGCGATTGCGGACAGTCGACCTCAATCCGCGAACTCACGGTTTCGGCCACATGGCGATCACTACCAAGCTGGGTTGACTGACATCCATGCGAGTGATCACCTCGAGCACTGATGCCCATCAGGGCCTGCGCGGGCAGGGCAAGGATCAGCTGGTAGGTGTGGTCTGCAAGACATAGCCCAAGCCGCGAACTGTCTGAATCAGGATGCCAGGATGATCCAGCTTGCGGCGCAGGCGACACATGTAGACCTGGATCGAGTTCGGGGTCAGCGCCTCGTCCCATTCGAACATCTGGTCGATGAGCACGCCGGCGCTGACGTGTCGACCGGACCGACGAATCAACGCCTCGAGAAGACCGAGTTCGCGGCGCGACAGTTGCAGCCTTCGTCGAGCCAGGTGGACGGTGCGATCGTGTGTATCGAAAACCAGCGGACCGACTGTGATCACAGGGGCTGCGCTGCCCATGCCGCGACGGTGCCAAACACGAATTCTGGCGAGCAACTCCTCGTCGCTCTGGCTCTCCGAAGCGCAATCGTCGGCGCCGGCATCGAGGGCCTTGATGCGGTCGGCCCCCACGTCGCGAGCATTGATGGCAAGGATCGGAATCTGCGAATCCAACCGCCGCAGCGTCGCGATGATCGATGCGGCGTTGCTCGTCGATCTGGCCAAGTCGACCGTGATCAGGTCGATGCCCGTCAGCGTCAACCGATCGATTCCGAGCGCGTGGAACTCGGCTTGGTCGACTGCATGACCTGCGTCACGCAGTCGCGATGCCAGTCCAGGCATGCGCCCATGCGCATGATCAATCAACAGCACGCGCATCTCGCCGCTACCCGATCATGCGGCAGGCAGTTCGTGGTCCTTGTACTGTTCGCGAAGCTTGTGCTTGAGCATCTTGCCCGTGGCACCCAGCGGAATGCTGTCGACGAACACCACGTCGTCCGGCGTCCACCACTTCGCAATCTTGCCGTCGTAGAACGCCAGAAGTTCCTCGCGGCTGAGCGCCATGCCGGGTCTGCGCACGACGATCAGCAGCGGCCGCTCGTCCCACTTCGGGTGCCTGGCCGCGATGCAGGCGGCCATCGCCACGGCCGGGTGCGCCATCGCGATGTTCTCCAGGTCGATGGATCCGATCCACTCGCCGCCGGACTTGATGACGTCCTTGCTGCGGTCGGTGATCTGCATGAAACCGTCGGCGTCGATGCGTGCCACGTCGCCGGTCGGGAACCAGCCGTCGACCAGCGGCCCCGGACCTTCCTCGCGGAAGTAACGTGACACCACCCACGGACCGCGCACCAGGAGGTCACCGCTGGCCGCGCCGTCGTGCGGCAGCGCCCGGCCGTCGGGATCGACGATCTTCATCGACACGCCGAACACCGCACGGCCCTGGGTGGACTGCACGGCCAGGCGCTGATCGGGCGTCAGCGCATCATGTCGGGCCTTGAGCGCACACACCGTGCCCAGCGGGCTCATCTCGGTCATGCCCCAGGCATGGATCACCTGCACGCCGTGTTCGTCCTGGAAGCTTCGGATCATGGCCGGCGGGCAGGCCGAGCCGCCGATGACGGTGCGCCGCATCGTCGAGAAGCGCAGGTCGTTGGCCGCCACGTGCGACAGCAGCCCTTGCCAGACCGTGGGCACGCCCGCCGACAAAGTCACCCCTTCGGCCTCGAACAGTTCGTACAGCGACTTGCCGTCCAGCCCGGCGCCCGGGAAGACCAGCTTGGCGCCGACCATGCACGCCACGTAAGGCAGGCCCCAGGCGTTGACGTGGAACATCGGCACGACCGGCAAGATCGTGTCGCGCGCCGAGCAGTTCAGCGAATCAGGCAGCGCCGCCGCATAGGTATGCAGCAGGGTCGAGCGGTGGCTGTAGAGCACGCCCTTGGGGTTGCCGGTGGTGCCCGAGGTGTAGCACAGCGTCGCCGCCTCTTCCTCGGAGAACTCGGGCCACTCGAAGCGGTCGTCTTCGGCCGCCAGCAGGTCTTCGTAGCACAGCAGGCCGTCGATCTTCGACGCCGGCATGTGGGCGCGGTCGGTCATCGCGACGAAGGTCCGGATGGTGCCGACCCGGCCGGCGATGGCCTCCACGAGCGGCAGGAACGTGAGGTCGAAGAACAGCACCTGGTCCTCGGCGTGGTCGGCGATGTAGACCACCTGGTCGGCGTGCAGGCGCGGGTTGATCGTGTGCAGCACCGAGCCCATGCCCGAGACGGCGTAGTACAGCTCCATGTGACGGTGCGTGTTCCACGCCAGGGTGGCCACGCGCCGGCCCGGCTGCACGCCCCGCCCCACCAGCGCGCTCGCGAGCTGCCGCGCCCGGCGACCCAGGTCGCGGTAGGTCATGCGGTGGATGTCGCCCTCGACGCGTCGGGTGACGATCTCGCGGTCGCCGTGCTGCGACTCGGCGTGCAGGAGCAGCGACGAGGTGAGCAACGGCATGCTCATCATTTGGCCAAGCATTCTGGAGCCTCCGTGTGTGAAGCGATGGGGCGCGAACCTGAGCCAGTGCATGGCGGAGCATGGTCATGTCGTGGTCCTGCGGCTGCGGCGTTCAGAGCGAGCGGACCAGTTCGGGAACCGCCTCGAACAGGTCGGCCTCGAGGCCGTAGTCGGCCACTTGGAAGATCGGCGCCTCGGGATCCTTGTTGATCGCGACGATCACCTTCGAGTCCTTCATGCCCGCCAGGTGCTGGATGGCGCCGGAGATGCCGCAGGCCACGTACAGCTGCGGGGCGACGATCTTGCCGGTCTGGCCGACCTGCCAGTCGTTGGGTGCATAACCCGCGTCGACCGCGGCCCGGCTCGCACCGAGCGCAGCGCCGAGCGCATCGGCCAGCGGCGTCAGCACTTCTGCGAACTTCTCGGCCGAGCCGAGGCCGCGGCCGCCGCTGACGATGATCTTGGCCGCCGTGAGCTCCGGCCGGTCGAGCTTGACGATCTCGGCGCCGACGAAGCTCGACAGGCCGCTGTCGGCCACCGCAGCGATTGGCGCCACCACCGCGCTGCCGCCCCGGCCCGCCGCATCGAAGCCGGTGGTGCGCACGGTGACCACCTTGATCGGGTCGGCGCTGCGCACCGTGGCGATCGCGTTGCCAGCGTAGACCGGGCGCTCGAAGGTGTCAGCCGCGATCACCCGGGTCGCGTCGCTGATCTGGGCCACGTCGAGCAGGGCGGCCACGCGGGGCGCGACGTTCTTGCCGTGGGCCGTGGCGGGAAACAGCAGGTGGGTGTAGTCCATGGCGACCGCCATGACCTGAGCCGCGATGTTCTCGCCAAGTTGTTCGGCCAGTTGTGGCGCATCGGCATGCAGCACCTTGGCCACGCCCTGCAGCGCGGCCGCATCCGTGGCCGCGCCATTGGCGTTGTGGCCCGCGACGAGGACGTGGACTTCGCCGCCGGCCAGCCTGGCGATGTCGATGGCCGCGGTGACGACGTTGAGCGTGGCGCCCTTCAAGGCGCCGTGGTCGTGTTCCGCGATGACGAGGATGGTCATGGCAGGTTTGCTCCTGTGTCGGTTGGGGGTGATGTCCGGCGCGTCACATGCCGGCGTAGTTGGGCCCGCCACCGCCTTCGGGCGTCACCCAGACGATGTTCTGCGTCGGGTCCTTGATGTCGCAGGTCTTGCAATGCACGCAGTTCTGTGCATTGATCTGCAGGCGATCGGCGCCGTCCTCGCCCTTCACGAACTCGTACACACCGGCTGGGCAGTAGCGGCTCTCGGGCCCGGCGAAGCGGGCCAGATTGATCTGCACCGGCACCGCGGCGTCCTTGAGCGTCAGGTGCGCCGGCTGGTGCTCTTCGTGGTTGGTGTTGCTGACGAAGACCGACGACAGGCGGTCGAAGCTCAGCCGGCCGTCCGGCTTCGGGTAGGCGATGGGCTCGAAGCCGCTGGCGGGCTCCAGGCCCTCGTGATCGGCGCGGTGGTTGTGAAGGGTCCAGGGTGGGGTCATCACGCCGACCCTGGGCAGCAGCCACTGCTCGACACCGGCCATCAGCTGCCCGATCGCCTTGCCCTTCTTGAACCAGAGCTTGAAGTTGCGGGTCTGCTGAAGCTCGTCGTGCAGCCAGCTCCTCCCGAAGGCCTCGGGGTAGGCGACCAACTCGTCGTGGGCGCGGCCGGCGGCGAGCGCAGGCGCGAGCGCTTCGGCGCAGAGCATGCCGGACTTGATCGCGGCGTGGCTGCCCTTGATGCGCGCCGCGTTGAGGTAGCCGGCGTCGCAGCCCACCAGCGCGCCGCCCGGGAACACCGTCTTCGGCAGCGCCTGCGGCGTGCCGTTGTTGATCGCGCGCGCGCCGTAGCCGATGCGTTTGCCGCCTTCGATGTGCGCGCGGATCGCCGGGTGCGTCTTCCAGCGCTGCAGTTCCTCGAAGGGGCTGAGGTACGGGTTGCGGTAGTCGAGCCCGATCACGAAGCCGAGCGTCACCTGGTGGTCCGCCAGGTGGTAGAGGAAGCCGCCGCCAAAGGTGTCGCCCGACATCGGCCAGCCGGCGGTGTGCACCACGCGGCCGGGCTGCGCCTTGTCGGCGGGCACCTCCCACAGTTCCTTGATGCCGATCGCGAAGGTCTGGGTATCGCGGCCCTCGGTCAGCTTGTACTTTGCCAGGAGCTGCCTGCCCAGGTGGCCGCGTGCGCCTTCGGCAAAGACCGTGTACTTGCCGCGCAGCTCCATGCCGAGTTGGAAGTTGTCGCCCGGCGCCCCTTCCTTCGTGAGGCCCATGTTGCCGGTCGCCACGCCCACGACGCGCCCCTGGCCTTCGTAGAGCACCTCGGCCGCGGCAAAGCCCGGGAAGATCTCGACGCCGAGGCCTTCAGCCTGCTGCGCCATCCACTTGACCACGTTCGACAGGCTGACGACGTAGCAGCCGTGGTTGTGCAGGTTGCGCGGCACCAGCCAGTCGGGGGTGCGCGTGCTGCCGGTTTCGCTGAGGAACAGCACGTCGTCGCCCGTCACCGCCTGGCCCAGTGGCGCGCCGAGCTTCTGCCAGTCGGGAAAGAGTTCATCCATCGCGCGTGGGTCCATGACGGCGCCCGAGAGGATGTGCGCGCCTGGCTCCGAACCCTTCTCGAGCACGACGACGCTGGCGTCCGGCGCGATCTGCTTCAACCGGATCGCGGTGGCCAGCCCGGCCGGCCCGGCGCCGACGACGACCACGTCGTAGTCCATGGCCTCGCGCGGGCCGTGGGTGGCGATGAGTTCCTGCGTGTTCATGTCGATGCCCGTCCGACCCGGCGTCCGCTCAGATCACCTTGACCTCGTTCTTCAGCTTGTCGACCAGGCTCGCGACATCGGGCACCTTGATCCCGGCCTTGCGCCCCGAGGGCTCGCGCACCGACAGCGTCTGCAGGCGCGGGGCCACGTCCACGCCGAGCTCGCCGGGCTTGACCACGACGAGCGGCTTCTTCTTCGCCTTCATGATGTTGGGCAAGGTCACGTAGCGCGGCTCGTTCAGCCGAAGGTCCGTGGTCACGATCGCGGGCGTGGCCAGACTGACGGTCTCCAAGCCGCCGTCCACTTCGCGTGTGACACGGACGCGGCCCTCCTCGACCTCGACCTTGCTCGCGAACGTCCCCTGCGGCCGGCCGAGAAGCGCGGCCAGCATCTGGCCGGTCTGGTTGCAGTCGTCGTCGATGGCCTGCTTGCCGAGAATCACCAGGTCGGGCTTCTCCTGTTCGACCAGTGCCTTCAGCAGCTTGGCCACCGCCAGCGGCTGCAGTTCTTCACCGGTCTCGACCAGGATGCCGCGGTCGGCGCCGATGGCCATCGCGGTGCGCAGCGTCTCCTGGCACTGGGTCACGCCGCACGAGACGGCCACCACCTCGCCGGCAGCCCCCTTCTCCCTGAGCCGCACCGCCTCTTCGACTGCAATCTCGTCGAAGGGGTTCATGCTCATCTTGACGTTGGCGGTGTCCACGCCGGTGCCATCGGCCTTGACGCGCACCTTGACGTTGTAGTCCACCACCCGCTTGACGGCGACGAGGATCTTCATGGCTGCCACTCCTCAGCGTGGTTCGGTTCTTCAGGGGGCCGCGACCGCGGCGCCCGCCGCAGGCGTGCCAGAGGCCTCGGCCGAGGCGGCCTTCGCCTCGCGCCTCGCCCGCGATGTCGTCATCACCTGCGCCTCGCCCTCGATCACCACGGTGTCGCGCACGCGGCACACGGTGGCCAGCACGGCGCGGGCCTTGGCCAGGTCCACTGACATCACGGTCACCGTGGCATGCACGGTGTCGCCCGGCCGCACCGGCGCCTTGAAGCGCATCTGCTGGCCGAGGTAGATCGTCCCCGGTCCGGGCAGGCGGTTGGCCACTGCGGCGGAGATCACGCTCGCGGTCAGGAAGCCGTGCGCGATCCGGCCGCCGAAGGGCGTGTCGGCGGCGAACTCCTCGTTGACATGCACGGCGTTGTTGTCACCCGAGACACCGGCGAACAGCACGATGTCGGCCTCGGTGATCGTCTTGGAGAACGTGGCCGCCATCCCGGGCTGCAGGTCCTCGATGTCGTGGCCGTTCTGGTCGTTCATGGGTGTCCCCGTCTCAGAGTTGCGCGGCCGCAAGGCCCAGCGTCGACTCGGCGCCATGGAGCACGACGTCGCGCCAGGCCGCGGCATGCGGCATCACATGCAGTGCGAAGTGCAGCGCCGTGACGCGCTTGGCCTCCAGGAATTCGCGATCCTCGCTGCCACTGGAGAGCTGTGCGCTGGCCGCCACGGCGGCGCGCGTCATGAGCCAGCCGCCGATGACCGTGCCGGCCAGCCAGAGGTAGGGGACCGCAGCGGCCGCGGCCTCGCGCCCCCCTTGGGCCAGCAAACCCTCGGTGCCCTCGGCGAGGGCCTCGACGCCGCGACGCAGCGCCGCATGCAGCGCCACCATCAGCGCGTCGCCTTCGTGCCCCACCGCGCTGGCGTCGGTGCTCATCTGCGCGATCAGGCGCTTCATCACGGCACCACCGTCGCGCGCCACCTTGCGGCCGATCAGGTCGTTGGCCTGGATGCCGGTGGTGCCCTCGTAGATCGTCGTGATGCGCGCGTCACGCTGGTGCTGCGCCGCGCCGGTCTCCTCGATGAAGCCCATGCCGCCGTGCACCTGCACGCCGGTCGCCGTCACCAGCTGGGCACCCTCGGTGCACCAGCCCTTGACGATCGGAATCAACAGATCCACGAGCGCCTGCGCCGCGGCGCGCTGGTCGGCGTCGGCATGTCCGCGTGCGCGATCCATCCAGCCGGCGGCGAAGTAGGCCAGCGCGCGTTGCGCCTCCGTGCGCGCCTTCATGTCCATGAGCATGCGGCGCACGTCCGGGTGGCCCACGATCGTGCGGTCGGCATCGCCTTCGCGCGACAGGGTCTTGCCCTGCACGCGATCGAGCGCGTAGCCGCGCGCCTGCTGGTAGGCGCGCTCCGAGATCGCCACGCCCTCCAGGCCGACGTTCAGGCGTGCGTGGTTCATCATCGTGAACATGCACGCGAGGCCTTGGTTGGCCTCGCCGACCAGGTAGCCGATCGCGCCCGGCCCTTCGCCGAAACTCATGACCGCGGTGGCGCTGGCGCGGATGCCCATCTTGTGCTCGATCGACGCGCACACGAGGTCGTTGCGCTCGCCGAGGCGGCCGTCGTCGCCGACCAGGAACTTGGGCACCAGGAACAGCGAAATGCCCTTGACGCCCGGGGGTGCGTCCGGCAGACGCGCCAGCACGAGGTGCACGATGTTCTCGGCCATGTCGTGTTCGCCCCAGGTGATGAAGATCTTGGTGCCGCTGATGCGGTAGTGGTCGCCCTCCGGCACGGCCTTCGTGCGCAGCGCAGCCAAGTCCGACCCGGCCTGCGGCTCGGTCAGGTTCATCGTGCCGGTCCAACGGCCCTCGACCATCGGCGGCAGGAAGCGCGCCTTCAAGGTCTCGGTGCCGTGGTGGGCGATGGCCTCGACGGCACCAAGCGTCAGCATCTGGCACAGGCTGAAGGCCATGTTGGCCGACTTCCACATCTCGAGCACCGCGGTCGACAGCAGCGTGGGCATGCCCTGGCCGCCAAACTCCGGATCCGCCGGCATGCCGTTCCAGCCACTTTCGCAGAAGCTCGCGTAGGCCTCCTTGAAGCCTTCGGCGGTGGTCACCACCCCAGCGTCCCAGCGGTTGCCCTGGCGGTCGCCGGACTGGTTCAGCGGCGCCAGCACCTCGCCAGCGAACTTGTCGGCGGTGTCGAGGATGGTCTCGACGAGGTCGGGCGTGACCTCCTCGAAGCCGGGTTGGGCGAGCACGGCGTCGAGACCGCCGATCTCCTTCATCGTGAACAGCATCTCGCGCAGCGGTGCGGCGTAGGTCATGGTCGTCTTCTCCGTCGGGGGCAGAGGGTTCAGCGTCGGGTGAGAGCGGCCGTCAGTGGTCTGCGCCGCCGCGGCTTCGCAGGGCCGCCAGCTCGCCAACGATGCCGCGCCGGAACGCGAGCACGCAGACGACGAAGATCACGCCCATGATCACCATGACCCAGGGGCCGACCTTGTCGGCGAGCACGTTCTCGAGGCCCACGATCGTGGCTGCACCCACTACCGGACCGAGCACGGTGCCCAGGCCGCCGAGCAGCGTCATCAGCACCACCTGGCCGGAGGTGTGCCAGTGCACGTCGGTCAGCGAGGCGAGCTGGAACACAAGCGACTTGGTGGAACCTGCCAGGCCGGCGAGCGAGGCCGAGATCACGAACGCCAGCAGCTTGTAGCGGTCGACGTCGTAGCCGAGCGAGATCGCGCGCGGCTCGTTGTCGCGGATCGCCTTGAGGATCTGGCCGAAGGGCGAGTGGATCGTGCGGTACACGACGAACAACCCGCCCAGGAAGACCAGCAGCACGAACCAGTACATCGTCATGCTGTCGTTCAGGTCGACGAGGCCGAACAGCTTGCCGCGCGGAATGCCCTGCAGGCCATCCTCGCCGCCGGTGAACTTCATCTGCAACGCCAGGAAGAACACCAGCTGTGCGAGGCCGAGCGTGATCATCGAGAAGTAGATGCCTGCGCGCCGGATCGCCAGGCCGCCGAAGACCGCCCCGAGCAGCGCGCCGAAGCCGGCACCCGCGAGCAGCCCGAGTTCGGGCGTGGCGCCGACTTGCTTGCACAGCCAGCCGGTGACGTAGGCCGAACCGCCGAAGAACGCGGCGTGGCCGAAGGACAGCAGGCCGGCGTAGCCGAGCAGCAGATTGAATGCGCAGGCGAACAGCGCGAAGCACAGGATCTTCATCAGGAACGTGGGATAGACCACGAACGGTGCGATCGCACCGACGAGGGCCACGCCGAGGAAGAGATGCCAGGTCGGGGTCTTCCCGGCGGCCGCGATGACGGGTTTCATGCGTCGCTCCCTTTCAAGCCTGCTTGCCGAACAGCCCTGCGGGGCGGAGCAGCAGAACGATGACCATGATCAGGAAGATGACCACGGCAGACGCTTCCGGGTAGACGACCTTGGTCAGACCCTCGATCAGGCCGAGCCCGAGCCCGGTGACGATCGAACCGAGGATCGATCCCATGCCGCCGATCACCACGACTGCGAAGACGACGATGATCAGGTTCGAACCCATCACCGGGTTGACCTGGAAGATCGGCGCCGCCAGCACGCCGGCGAAGGCGGCCAGGGCGGATCCGACCGCATAGGTCGCCGTGATCAGCACAGGCACATTGATGCCCAGCGCCTGCACCAGGTCAGGCCGCTGCGTGGCGGCGCGCAGCGTGGCGCCCAGCGACGTTCGCTCAATCAGGTACCAGGCCATCAGGCACACCCCGAGCGCCGCAACCACCACAAAGCCGCGGTACAGCGGCAGGAACATGAAGCCCAGGTCGACACCGCCGGACAGGGCCTCCGGCGCCTCGTAGGACTCGCCGGAGACACCGAAGAAGTTCTTGAACAGCCCCTCGAGGATCAGCGCCAGCCCGAAGGTCAGCAGCAGGCCGTACAGGTGATCCAGGCCGCGCAGGCGCTGCAGCATCGTGCGCTCGATCACCACGCCGAGCACGCCCACCGTCAGGGGGGCCAGCAGCAGGGCGAGCCAGTAGTTCACACCCAGGTACTTGGACGCGAGCAGTGCCACGAAGGCGCCGAGCATGTACTGCGCGCCATGCGCGAAGTTGATGATGTTGAGCAGGCCGAAGATGATCGCCAGGCCGAGGCTGAGCACGGCGTAGAACGAGCCGTTGATCAGGCCGACCAGCAATTGGCTGCCCAGCAACGCGCTGGGAATGCCGAAGATCTCCATGTGTCGCTCCTCCTCTTGGGGATGAAGGCGCGGGCTGCCCCAGCCCGCACCGTGCTGCGAGGCAGCCTGTTACTTCTTCACCAGGGGGCAGCGCGACTCGGACAGCGGCTGGAAGGCCTCGGCCGCAGGGATCGTCGCCTTGATCTTGTAGTAGTCCCAGGGCTTGGTCGACTCGGCGGGCGTCTTCACCTGCGCCAGGTACATGTCGTGCACCATGCGACCGTCATCGCGGATCTTCCCGTTCTTGGCGAAGAAGTCGTTGATCGGCGTCTTCTTCATCTGCGCCATCACCTTCGCCGTGTCGTCGGAATTGACCGCCTTGACCGCCGAGAGGTAGTGGTAGACCGACGAGTACTGGCCCGCCTGGATGCCGGTGGGCATCTTCTTCATCTTGTCGAAGTAGCGCTTCGACCAGGCGCGCGTTTCGTCGTTCAGGTCCCAGTAGAACGAGTCGGTCAGGTACATGCCCTGTGTGGTCTTCAGGCCGAGCGCGTGCACGTCGGTGATGAACATCAGCAGTCCCGCGAGCGACTGCTTCTTCGAGATGCCGAACTCGGCCGCCTGCTTGATCGAGTTGGTGGTGTCGCTGCCGGCGTTGGCCAGGCCGATCACCTGCGCGCCGGAGCTCTGCGCCTTGAGGAGGAACGACGAGAAATCCTGTCCGGGGAAGGGATGACGCACCGAGCCGAGCACCTGGCCCCCGTTGTCGGTGACGACCTTGGTCGAGTCCTTCTCCAGCGCGTGGCCGAACGCGTAGTCCGCGGTCAGGAAGAACCAGGTCTTGCCACCGGCCTTGGTCACCGCCTTGGCCGTGCCGTTGGCCAGGGCATAAGTGTCGTAGGTGTAGTGCACCGTGACGTCGTTGCACTTCTCGTTGGTGATCGGCGTCGAGGCGGCGCCGTTGATCAGCAGCAGCTTGTTCTTGGCCTTGCCGACCTCCATCACCGCCAGTGCCACCGAGGTGGTGACGAGTTCGGTGGCGGTGTCGACCTTGCCGCTCTCGAACCACTCGCGCGCCTTGTTGGCGGCGATGTCGGCCTTGTTCTGGTGGTCGGCCGAGACGATCTCGATCTTGAAGCCCGGCTTTTCCTTGGCAATGAAGTCGGCCACCGCCATCTCCGTGGCGTAGACCGCGCCGGCGCCGGTCAGGTCGGAGTAGGTGCCCGACAGGTCGGTCAGCACGCCGATGCGCACGACGTTGTCGGAGATCTGGGCCATCGCCGGCGCGGCGAAGGCGGTGAACAGGGCAGCAGCCAGGGCGGTTCGTTTCATGGGTGTCTCCAGGGTCGGTGGTGGGTTGTCGAAGGTGTGGCGGAAAGGGGTCAGACGCCGAGCAGCTCGTGCAGCATCTCGGTCTTGGAGGCCAGCTCGTCGCGCTGCACGGTGGCCACGACGCGGCCGTGCTCCAGCACGTAGTGGCGGTCGGCCAGGGGCGCCGCGAAGCGGAAGTTCTGCTCGACGAGCACGATGGTGTAGCCGCGCGACTTGAGCAGGCCGATCACTTCGCCAAGGCGCTTGACGATCACCGGCGCCAGGCCTTCGGTGATCTCGTCGAGCAGCAGCAACCGTGCCCCCGTGCGCAGGATGCGGGCCATCGCCAGCATCTGCTGTTCGCCGCCGGACAGGCGCATGCCGGGGCTGGCGCGGCGCTCGAGCAGGTTGGGAAACAGCTCGTAGATCTCCTCGACCGTCATGCCGCCGCTCTTGACCTGGGGCGGCAGCATCAGGTTCTCTTCGGTGGACAGACCGGCAAAGATGCCGCGCTCCTCCGGGCAGTAGCCGATGCCCAGGCGTGCGGCCTGGTGCGGCGGGACCGATGTCAGCTCGCTGCCGTTGAACATCACCGAGCCGGTGCGCCGGCCGACCAGGCCCATCACCGCCTTCAGCGTCGTCGAGCGGCCCGAGCCGTTGCGGCCCAGCAGCGTGACCAGCTCGCCCTCGTTCACTCTCAGGTCGATGCCATGTAGGATGTGCGATTCACCGTAGAAGGCGTGCAGGTCGGTGATGCGCAGCATCTCGTTGCCGGTTGCGGTTGCGGTCGCGGTCATGCTTCAACTCCGACGTAGGCCTCGAGCACGCGCGGGTCCTTGGACACCACCTCGTACGGTCCTTCGGACAGGATCTGCCCGCGTTGCAGCACGGTGATGGCGTCGCTGAGCTTCTCGACCACCGACAGGTTGTGTTCGACCATCAGCACCGTGCGTCCCTTGGACACCCGCTTGATCAGCTCGACGACGCGGTCGACGTCCTCATGGCCCATGCCTTGGGTCGGCTCGTCGAGCAGCATCAGCTGCGGTTCCAGCGCGAGCGTGGTCGCGATCTCGAGCGCGCGCTTGCGGCCGTACGGCATCTCGACGGCCAGGGTGCTTGCGAACGATCCGAGGTCCACCGCGTCGAGCAGTTCCCGGGCCCGAGCATCGAGCGAGGCGAGGCTGGCCTCGGAGCGCCAGAAGTGGAAGGACGTGCCGAGCCCGCGCTGCAGCGCCACGCGCACGTTTTCCAGCGCGCTCATGTGACCGAAGGTGGCCGAGATCTGGAACGAGCGCACGACGCCGCGCCGCGCGATCTGCGCCGGCTTCTCCGCGGTGATGTCGTGGCCGTCGAAGGTGATGCGGCCCCGCGTGGGCTGCAGGAACTTCGTCAGCAGGTTGAAGACGGTGGTCTTGCCGGCGCCGTTGGGTCCGATCAGGGCATGGATGTGGCCGCGGCGGATGCGCAGGTCCACGTTCTGCACGGCGGCGAAGCCGCCGAACTCCTTGGTCAGACCCTGGGTGTCGAGGATGAAGTCGTGTGCCATGCTGCGCCTCACTCGATGGCCGAGATCGAACCGACCCGCTCGCGCAGCTGGAACTTCTGGATCTTGCCGGTCGAGGTCTTCGGCAGTTCGCCGAAGACCACGCGCTTGGGCACCTTGAAGCGCGCAAGTTGACCGCGGCAGAATTCGACCAGCTCCGGCTCGCTCGCCTGGGCGCCGGGCTTGAGCTCGACAAAGGCGCAGGGGACCTCGCCCCATTTGGCGTCCGGCAGCGCGACCACGGCGGCCAGCATGACCGCCGGGTGGCGGTGCAGGACATCCTCGACCTCGATCGACGAGATGTTCTCGCCGCCGGAGATGATGATGTCCTTGCTGCGGTCCTTGATCTTGACGTAGCCGTCCGGGTGCATCACCGCGAGGTCGCCCGTGTGGAACCAGCCACCGGCGAAGGCCTCCTCGGTGGCGCTCGGGTTCTTGAGGTAGCCCTTCATGACCACGTTGCCGCGGAAGAAGATCTCGCCAATGGTCTCGCCATCGGCGGGCACCGGTTGCATCGTGTCGGGGTCGAGCACGGTGACGGCTTGCTGGAGCGGGTAGGTCACACCCTGGCGGCCATTGAGGCGGGCGCGCTCCTCGGCGCTCTGGCCAGCCCAGGACTCCTGCTTGGCGCAGACCGCCGCCGGGCCATAGACCTCGGTCAGGCCATAGACGTGCGTGAGCTCGATGCCGGCCGCCTCGCAGCCTTCGATCACGGCGGCTGGCGGCGCCGCCCCGGCGATCAGGCCCTTGACGACATGGCCGAAACCCTCGCGCGCCGCCGGCGCGTTGATCAGCATGTTGTAGACGATGGGCGCGCCGCACATGTGCGTCACCCGGTGCTCGCGCACCAGCGGGAAGATCAGCGCCGGATCGACGCGGCGCAGGCAGACGCTGGTGCCGGCGACCAGCGCCATCGTCCAAGGGAAGCACCAGCCGTTGCAGTGGAACATCGGCAGCGTCCACAGGTACACCGGGTGGTGCGGCAGGCTCCAGGCGATCACGTTGTTCGCGGCGTTCAGGTAGGCGCCGCGGTGGTGCGTGACCACGCCCTTGGGGTTGCCGGTGGTGCCCGAGGTGTAGTTGAGCGCGATCGCGTCCCACTCGTCGGCGGGCAGTCGCCAGGTACCGTCGGCATCGCCGCTCTCGAGGAACGCCTCGTAGTCGATCTCGCCCAGGCGATCGCCGGCCGGCGCACTGTCGTCCTCGACCTCGATCACCAGCGGGCGCCTGTCGCCCATCATCGCCAGCGCCTTGCCGATCACGGGCGCGAATTCGCGGTCGGTCAGCAGCACCTTGGCTTCGCCGTGCTGCAGCATGAAGGCGATCGCCTCGGCGTCGAGCCGGGTGTTCAGCGTGTTGAGCACCGCACCACACATCGGCACGCCGAAATGGGCCTCGAACATCGCCGGCACATTGGGCAGCATTGCCGCCACTGTGTCGCCGGCGCCGATGCCGAGGCGCGAAAGCGCGCTCGACAGACGCCTGCAACGCCCGTAGGTGACGCGCCAGGTCTGGCGCAAATGGCCGTAGACGATGGCGGTGTGCTCAGGGTAAACCCAGGCGGCGCGTTCGATGAAGCTCAGCGGCGACAGTGCGACGTAGTTGGCTGGGTTCTTGTCCAACCCGTTTGCATAAGGGCTCGAACGGAGGTTCGGCGTTGGCGTGGCGGCTGCCATGTCTGTCTCCTTTGCCTGGCTGATCGGCTCTCTGCAGGCCGTGGGGAGAAGAATGGACGATGACCTTTGCACCACTTCCGAACGAATATGACGAATGTTTGCGTCACCGGTTGCATGCGAGTCCGGGCTCCTAGAATTTCCTCACCCCACGCTGAGCCACCAGGCGCCGTACGCCATGCCCACGCCAGACACAGATGACCGGCTCGCGCGCTACGAGTCGCTGCAGGCCGCACTCGACCTGATCGACCAGGGCTTCACGCTGATCGACCAGGACCTGCGCCTGGTGGCCTGCAACCAGGCCTTCCTGCGCCTGCTTGACTTCCCCGCATCGCTCGCCTACACCGGCGCCCCCTTCGAGGACTTCATCCGCCACAACGCCGCGCGCGGCGAATACGGTGCGGGCGACGCCGATGCGCATGTGGCCGAGCGCGTGGCTGCCGCCCGCCGCTTCGAGCCGCACGACTTCGAACGTGTGCGCCCGTCGGGGCAGGTGCTGCGGGTCAAGGGTGTGCCGGTGCCGGGCATCGGCTTCATCACGCTGTACTCCGACATCACGGCGAGCAAGCAAGCCGAGGCACAGATCCGGCAGGACGCGGCGGAGCTTGAGCGGCGCGTGGCCGAACGCACCAGGGAGCTTCGCCTGTCGGAAGCTCAGATGCGGCTGATCACCGACAGCCTTCCGGTGCTGATCGGCTACTTCGACCATCGCAAGACCTATCGCTACATCAACCATGGCTACCAGCAGTGGTTCGGTTTGGACCCTCAGCGGCTCGACCGCGTGAGCGCTCGCTCGTACCTGGGAGACGCTACCTATGAGGCGATCCGGCCCAACGTGGCGCGCGCGCTGGCCGGCGAGCCGGTGACCTACGAGTACGAGGTACGCTGCGTCGACGGCCGCGCGCGCACCGCGCGCACGACCCTCGTGCCCGAGCGGGCGTCCGACGGCAGCGTGATCGGATGCTTTGAGCTGACCTTCGACTTCACCGAACTGCGCCGCACGCAGCAGCAGCTCGCGCAGGCCGAGAAGATGGAAGCCCTGGGCCAGCTCACGGGTGGCATCGCGCACGACTTCAACAACATGCTGACCGTGATCATCGGCAACCTGAGCGCATTGCGGGACCGGGTGGGTGATGGCGAGGATTCGGCAGAGTTCCTGGACCCGACCCTGGCGGCCGCGCGGCGCGGCGCCGATCTGATCCGCGCACTGCTCGGCTTTGCACGCCGCCGGCCGCTGGATGCCGGACCGGTAGACATCAGCCCGCTGGCGCACACGGTGGTGAAGCTGTTGCGGCGCTCGCTGCCCGACGGCATGAAGCTCGAGGTCGACGCCGGAGAGGCCCCGCTGCGGGCCTGGGCCGATGCCAGCCAACTGCAGGACGCGTTGGTCAACATGATCCTCAACTCGCGCGACGCCAACGCGCGCCGCATCACGGTGCGCGCCGCGCCGGCGGTGCTGCTGCCCGAGCGCGCGGCCGAACTGCATGCCGCCCCAGGTGCCTATGTGCGCATCGACATCGCTGACGACGGCCACGGCATGGACGCCGCCACACGCTCGCGCGTCTTCGAACCGTTCTTCACCACCAAGCGCCAAGGGGCTGGCACGGGCCTGGGCCTGTCGATGGTCTACGGCTTCGTGCGCCAGTCGGGCGGTGCGATCGACATCGCGAGCACGCCAGGCCGCGGCACCGTGGTGTCGTTTTGGCTGCAGGTGTCTGCGGGCGCCGAGCGCGCCGATGATGTCGACCACTCCCTTGACGCAGCCGTTCCCGCGCCTGCCGCCGGGCCCGCACTCGCGCTCGCGCTACTGGTCGAGGACGACCCCGACGTGCGCAAGGTGGTTCGGCGCTCGCTGATCGACCTGGGCTACGCGGTCGTCGAAGCGGAAAACGGCGCCGAGGCGCTGCAGCTGCTGGACCAGACGCCGCAGATCGCGCTGCTGTTGTCCGACGTGGTGATGCCTGGCCCGGTGGATGGCCGAGAAGTCGCCCGGCACGCTCTGGCGCGGCACGTACCGCGCGTGGCCTTGATGAGCGGCTACGCGCCCGGCGAGACCGGCGGTGGCCCGGAGGGCGTGCCCATGCTGGCCAAGCCCTTCACCCATCGACAGCTGATCGACCTGCTGCGCCAGCCCGCGCGCAGTTGAATCTGTGAACGAGTCCAAACGCGCGCGGGTGTTCGTCGTCGAGGACGACCCCGATGTGGCACGCCAGGTTGCACGCACCCTGCAGGAGTTCGAATTCGTCACGCAAGAGTTCCGCGACGGCGCGGCGGTGTTGCGGCGGCTGGCGACCGAGCGGCCCGACCTGTGCATCGTCGACCTCGGTCTGCCGGACATGGACGGCATGGAGCTGGTACGCGAGATCGCTCGCCGTTGCGACTGCGGCGTGCTGATTCTCACTGGCCGCGGCTACACCGCCGACCGCGTGATGGGGCTCGAAGGCGGCGGCGACGACTACGTGGTCAAGCCCTTCGAGCCGCGCGAGCTGGTGGCGCGCGTGCGGAGCATCCTGCGGCGCCGCGGCACGGGCGGCGTCACAGGCGCAGCGCCTGGCCTCCAACGCCGCTTTGCGCACTTTGGCGACTGGACCCTCGACTGCGCAGCCAACACGCTTTGCAGTCCCAGCGGCGATCAGCACGTGCTCGGCACGGCAGAGGCGCGGGTGCTGCGTTGCTTTCTTGAACGGCCGCATCAGATACTGACGCGCGAACAGCTCGAGGGCACGCGCGACCTTTCGCCGTTGGACCGGAGCATCGACGTTCGCATCTCGCGGCTGCGCAAGCGGCTCGAGCCCGATCCGCAAAATCCCAGGATCATCAAGACGGTCTACGGCGCCGGCTACATGTTCTCGGCCACAGTCGAGTGGTCCTGAAGCGTAATGGCGGGGCTGGCCAGAAAGTCGAGATTCGCCAGCACCAACCTGGGGCGACTACGGACGGATCTGAGAACCATCAAGCGGTTCCATGGATATAGCTGACTGCTGTGCCGTGCGACCGTCAACGTCAGGTTTCGGAGCTCGCCGCCATTTGGCAGGCAAACGCGGCCGACGGCTGCCAGTGTTGAAGGATCGCTCACGTCGAAACGGCTGAGGTCCGTTGATGGCCGTCCAGCGCCTGTGAAGATGCGCTGCTGTTCGATCGGGAGAACCCTACTGACAAATGCGATTCGCTCGCAACTTCTCTGGGTGACTTTTGGGTGACTTTCCTGGGCGGAACTGTCCAAAACAGGGCAAAATGGATAGGAACAGACGGCTTCAACCCCTGATAAATCAACAACTTAGCGGTGTGGCCGAAACTACGAACCAAGGGGTCGTGGGTTCGAATCCTGCCAGCCGCACCAGAACAATCGTTCTAGAACAACGGGTTAGATGCTCAGGCATCTAGCCCGTTTTTCTTTGCTGGGTGATTCTCCGAGCTCAGGGGTGCCCTCGAGGCTCCACCACTGGCGGGATGCCGGTGAACGTTCAGGGCTTGCGCGGTGCGGCACTTGCATCGCACGAGTGGCGAGCGCGTCAACAAGACACGATTGTTCGATCGTTGCGGCTCGGACAGGAAGGGCTCATCTGTCGGAGTCATCTGTCCCGGTGACGGCCGCGCCGCGCGCGACGAGATCGCCGCTGTGGTTGCGTCAGTGGCCCCCAAGCCGGTCAATCTGCTGGTCGGCTGGGCCAGCGACCTGAGCGTGGCCGACATCTCGGCACGCGGCGTTCGGCTCCGGCCGCTCAACGATGGCTGCTGCGCGGGGCCCGTCATGGCTGTCCGTGCGAGCGACATGCTGCAGCAGTTCCGATCCGGCCGCACGTGCGGCACCCTGCAGCCGTTGGGGCGGGGGCTCAGCCGGGGTACCAGACACGGCGCGGCTCGTCCTCGGCGCGAAGATAAGCCCAGGCTGATTCGACCAGCCTCGCCATGTCGTAGCGCGGTCGCCAGCCCAGCAGCAGTTTTGCCTTGCTGTTGTCCAGCCACGTCGAGTGGTAACGCTCGCGCAGGGGCACGAGCGTGCTGTTGCGCGTGCGCACCATGTACTCACCCAGGCGGGCGTAGTCGACCGGCTCGTCCATGCAGACGTTGATGATCTGGTGTCTGGCACGTGGATGGTCGATCGCCGTGAGGATCGCGCCAACCAGGTCGTCCACGTGCACGAAGTTGCGCAGCAAGCCTTCGCCCTGCGCATCGAGCAGCACGGGTATCGCGCCGCGCGCAGCGTGCGTCGCCGCCGTCTCGGCATCGACCAGGTCGCACCAGCGCGGCGCACCGAACACGTCCGCCCCGAAGCTCAGGTGACAACGCAGGTCGTCCTTCTCGAGGATCCACGGCGCGCGCAGGCAGCAGCCGTTCAACCCGTACTGGATGAAGTACTGCTGCAGCATGGTCTCTTCGAGGACTTTCGAGAGCGCGTAGCAGCCCGGGTAGGCGCTGTGCGGCTGGCTCTCGACCACCGGCACCGGGTGCGGGTAGTGGAAGTGGCCGATGGCGGCATCGCCGCCGATCAGGATGAACTGAGAGAAGCTCGGGCTCGTCCGGCATCCTTCGAGCAGCCAGAACAGGCCCTTGACCGCCACGTCCATCACGTCCTCGGGGGTCTCCTTGCTGGTAGCCAGATGCAGCACATGGCTGACGCCCTGCAGTGCCTGCTGGACCACCGGCCTGTCCTGGATGGCGCCGTGGACCGACTCGACGCGCGGATGCGGTGGCAGCGCGCGCTGGTGGCACAGCGCGCGCACACGCCAGTGCGCCAGCGAAGGCTCGGCCAGCAGTTGCGCGATGAACGCGCGGCCGACCTTGCCCGCCGCACCGGTGACGAGGATGAGGGGGTGGACCGAAACATTCATGGTGGACTCTCCGGAAGTAGCCGAGACAAAAGCGGGCCCACGCGAAGGTGGGCCCGAAGGATGCCGGTCAGACCCGGAGGGCTGCGCCTGCGGACGGCGGATGCACGCTGGAGCGGGCACCCGTCGGCGCGGACGGCGGGCATCATGGAGACAAGCGGTGTGCGCTCATGCGTGTCCTGCAGGCGCTGCGCGCGGCTTCATTCGTTGGCGCTGCGCGAACGCAGCCGGTCGAACAGCACGGCGATGACGATGAATGTGCCGACGAAGGTGCCCTGCCAGAAGGTGCTGATGCCCAGCAGCGTCAGGCTGTTGCGGATCACCTCGATCAGCGCCGCCCCGACGACGGCGCCGAACGCCGAGCCGATGCCGCCGGAGAGGTTGGCGCCGCCGATCACCGCGGCGGCGATGACCGTCAGCTCCATGCCTTGCCCCAGCCCGGTCGTGATGGTGCCGAGCCAGCCGACCTCGAGCACGCCGGTCAGCCCGGCGCACAAGGCGCAGAACATGTAGACGCCGACCTTCACCCGCTTCACCGGCACGCCGGTCAGCGTGGCGGCGCGTTCGTTGCCGCCGATGGCGAACAGGTAGCGGCCCCAGCGCGACCAGCGAAACGCCAGGCTGGTGCACACCATCAGCACGAGCATGAAGATCAGCGGGTTGGGAATGCGGACCGGATCGACGAAGGGCAGCGCCAGTTCGAGGAAACCGCCGCCGAGCGCCAGCAGCGCCGGCTGGTCGGGCCCGAACGAATAGACCATGCGGTTGTCGGACAGCACCATCGCCAGGCTGCGCGCGATCGACAGCATGCCCAGCGTCACCACGAAGGGCGGCACACCGACGTAGGCGATCAGCACGCCGTTGAAGGCGCCCACCGCCAGCGCCGCGGCCAGCCCCAGCGGCACGGCCAGCCAGATCGACATGCCCGAGTTCATCGCCATGCCGGTGACCATGCCGGACAGCACCAGCACCGCACCGACGGAGAGGTCGATGCCGCCGGTGACGATCACCGCCGTCATGCCGATCGCGATGATCGCCACGAAGGCGAAGTTGCGTGCCACGTTGAACAGGTTCTGCTGCGTGGCGAACACGTCGCTGGCCAGCGACAGGCCGGCAAATGCGAGCAGCGCGGCCAGCGTCACCCAGAAGGTCTGCTGGCCGGCCAGCCAGGCCAGACGGCTGTCGTGCGTGCGCGCGTCGATGGCGCTGGCCAGCGTCGTGTCGGTGATGCCGGCATCGGCGCCGGCGGGGTTCGGTGTGTTCATGCGACGGCAATCGCACCGGTGATCAGGCCGGTGACTTCTTCCGGGGAGCTCTGCGCAATCGGCTTGTCGGCGACCTTTTCGCCGCGGCGCAGCACCACGACGCGGTTGGCCACCGAGAACACATCGGGCATGCGGTGGCTGATCAGCACCACCGCGATGCCGTGATCGCGCAGACGGCGGATCAACGCCAGCACCTCGGCGACCTGGCGCACGCTGATCGCCGCCGTCGGCTCGTCCATCAGCACGATCTTCGGGTCGGACAGTCGCGTGCGGGCGATGGCCACGGCCTGGCGCTGGCCGCCCGACATGCGGCGCACCAGGTCGCGCGGCCGCGTCTCCGACTTCAGCTCGGCGAACAGTTCGCCGGCACGCTCGAACATCGTGCGGTAGTCGAGCCAGCGCAGCGGGCCGAAGCCGCGCATCGGCTCGCGCCCGAGAAAGACGTTCTCCGCCGCGCTGAGGTTGTCGCACAGCGCCAGGTCCTGGTAGACGATCTCGACGCCCTGCGCGCGTGCTTCCGAGGGCTTGTGGAAGTGCACCGTCCTGCCCTGCATGGCCATCGTGCCGGCGCTGGGCGGGAAGTTGCCGGCGATGATCTTCACCAGCGTCGACTTGCCGGCGCCGTTGTCGCCCATCAGTCCGACCACTTCGCCGGCGTGCAGCGACAGCGACACCTCGTTCAGCGCGTGGATCGCGCCGAAGTGCTTCGACACCTTGTTCAGCTCCAGGATGGCCATGTGCTTCGTGGGTTCGGTCGGGAAGGCCGCCGGGGTGCCCGAGGGCACCCCGGACGGCGGCGTCACTTCGCCGGGCACTTGCCCAGGTTGGCTGCCGTGCACTCGTCCAGGCCGGTGTACAACGGGTCGGCCACCTGCTTGCCGTTGATCAGGTCGATCAGCACCGCCGGCGCGCGCAGCCCCATCTCGAAGGGGCGCTGGCCGATCTGCCCATGGCTGCGGCCGGCCTTCAGCGCGTCGAGCTGCGGCGGCAGCGTGTCGCCGGCGATGATCACCAGCTCCTTGGACTTCAGGCGCGGCATGACCTGATCGGTCACCTGCGCATAGGCCTGCGGGCCGAACTGCGCCCAGCCGCCGATCAGGATGAAGGCGTCGAGCTTCGGGTTCTTGGTGAACACGTCGGCCATCTGCTGGTTGGCCAGGTCGATCTGGTCATTGGTGAACACCGGGCAGCCTGCGATCTCGGTCCAGCCGCCTTCGCCCTTGAGCCGGGCTATGCCCTTCTTGCCGCTGATCGTGTCGCGGAACCCCGCCGCCCGCGCATTGATGTTGTCGGCGGCCACGTTGCCCAGCTGCAGGCAGACGCTGCCACCCTTGGGCTTGTGCTGCTTCAGGTGCCCTGCCATCAGCACGCCCATGTCGTAGTTGTTGGTGCCCAGGTAGGTCTTGCGCAGCGCGCGGTCGGCCGCGGCGAGGTCGGCGTCGATCGTCATGATCGGCATCTTCGGCTTCTTGGCCTTGAGCATGTTGGCCATCGCCGGCGCGTTGGATGGCGAGATCGCGATGCCGGCCACGCCCTTGTTGATCAGGTCCTCGACGATCTGCACCTCGCCCGCTTCGTCGGCGCTCGAGGCCGGGCCGGTGTAGAGGCAGGTGTACTCGGAGTTCGGGTTCTGCTTGTTCCACAGCGCGCAGCCGTCGCCCAGCACGGTGAAGAAGGGGTTGTCCAGCCCCTTGACCACCACGGCCAGCGTCTTCTTCTGCGCCCATCCCGGCGTGGCTGCCGCGAGAGCCAGCAGTGCAACGCCCGTCATCTTCCACATCGTCGTCTTCATCTCGGTCTCCTCTTCTCACGTGGTTGGGCATGCGGCGAAGTCCTCATGCCATGGGAACTCTCAGATGCGCTGGCCGGTGCGCGGGTCGAACAGGCTGGTGCGCGCCGCGTCGACTTCCAGGCGCAGCACCTCGCCCGGCCGCACCGAGGTGTGCGCATCGACGCGTGCGACCATGTCGACGGCGCCCAGCGTGAAGAACACCATCGTGTCGGTGCCGGTCGGTTCGACCACGTCGATGCGGCAGTCGAGCACGGCGCGGTCCGTGGCGGCGGCCACGCCGGGGCGCGGCGCGCTCAGGTGCTCCGGCCGCACGCCGAACACCACGTCGCGGCCCAGCCAGTCGGCATAGCGCTGCGGCGCCTGCGGCAGCGGCACGTACAGCGCCGGCTGGCCGAGCCGCGGCAGGTGCACGCCGAGCGCGCCGTCCTCCTGCACCAGCGTGGCCGGCACGAAGTTCATCGGCGGCGAGCCCATGAAGTCGGCGACGAACATGTTGGCCGGCGACTCGAACACGGTGCGCGGGTCGGCGCATTGCTGGAGCACGCCGTCGCGCATCACGGCGATGCGCGTGGCCAGCGTCATCGCCTCGATCTGGTCGTGCGTCACATAGACGGCCGAGGTGCCCAGGCGCTGGTGCAGGCGCTTGATCTCGGTGCGCATCTCCAGGCGCAGCTTGGCGTCGAGGTTCGACAGTGGTTCGTCGAACAGGAAGATCGACGGGTCACGCACCATCGCCCGCCCCATCGCGACACGTTGCCGCTGGCCGCCGGAAAGCTGCCCAGGCCGGCGCTCGAGCAGCGGCTCGATCTGCAGGATCGCGGCGACCTTGCGCAGCGCTTCCTCGCGCACTTCGCGCGGCACGCCGCGTGCGCGCAGCCCGAAGGTGATGTTGCGCTCGACCGTCATGTTCGGGTACAGGGCGTAGGACTGGAACACCATCGCGATGTCGCGGTCCTTCGGGTGCACCTCGTTGACGCGCCGTGCGTCGATGCGGATTTCGCCGCTGCTGGTGTGCTCCAGCCCGGCGATCAGGTTCAGCAGCGTGCTCTTGCCGCAGCCCGACGGGCCGACGAGCACGAGGAACTCGCCGTCGCCCACGCTGAGCGACACGTTGCGCACCGCCTCGGCGCGGCCATAGTTCTTGGAGACACCGATGAGCTCGAGCGAAGCCACGCGATCAGCCTTTCACGGCGCCAGCGGTCAGGCCGCGGACGAAGTACTTGCCCGCCAGCAGGAACACCAGCAAGGTGGGCAGCCCCGTGATGATCGCCGCGGCCATCTCCACGTCGTAGCGCTTGGTGGCCTGCGAGGTCTTGACCAGGTTGCCGAGCGCGACGGTGGCCGTCTGGCCGGCGCCGTTGGTCAGCGTCACGGCGAACAGGAAGTCGTTCCAGATCTGCGTGAACTGCCAGATCAGCGTGACCACGATCGTCGGCAGCGAGATCGGCAGCATGATGTGCCAGAAGATGGCGAAGAAGCCGGCGCCGTCGATCGTCGCTGCGCGCACCAGTTCGCGCGGCACGGTGACGTAGAAGTTGCGGAAGAACAGCGTCGTGAAGCCCAGGCCGTAGACGATGTAGGTCAGCGCCAGGCCGGTGCCCGTGCTGGCCAGGCCGACCGCGCCGAGCAGCTGCGCCAGCGGCAGGATGATGGCCTGGAAGGGAATGAAGCAGCTGAACAGCAGCAGGCCGAACAGCAGGTTCGAGCCCGGGAAGCGCCATGCGGCCAGCGCATAGCCGTTGATCGCGCCGATCAGCGTGGAGATCAGCACCGCCGGCACCACCACCACCAGCGAGTTGACGAAGTACGGCCGCATGCCGCCGCAGCTGACGCTGATGCAGACCTCGCTCCAGGCGTGGCGCCAGGTGTCCAGCTGCGCGGCATGCGGCAGCGCGAAGATCGAGGCCTCACGCAGCTCCTCGGCCGACTTCAGCGAGGTGGCCACCATCACGTAGAGTGGCGCGAGGTAGTACAGCGCGAACAGCGACAGCACCGCGTACAGCAGCACGCGGCCGATGCGCAACCGTCGCTGCCCGGAAACGGCGGGGGCCCAGCGGCCTTCGCGCAGTCCGAGTGCGGCCTCAGCCATGGGCGCTCCTGGCCGGGCGCAGCTCGGAGTACAGGTAGGGCACGATGATCGCCATCACCGTGCACAGCATCATCATCGCGGTGGCCGAGCCGACTGCGATGTTGTTGCGCTGGAAGCTCATCGAGTACATGAAGATCGCCGGCAGGTCGGTGGCGTAGCCGGGGCCGCCGTTGGTCATCGCGATCACCAGGTCGAAGCTCTTGACGGCCAGGTGGGTCAGCACGATGACGGCGGAGAAGAACGCGGGCCGGATCGACGGCAGCACGATGCCCCAGTAGATCTGCAGCGTGCTCGCGCCGTCCATGAAGGCGGCCTTGACCACGTCCTGGTCCATGCCGCGCAGCGCGGCCAGGAAGATCGCCAGCACCAGGCCCGAGCTCTGCCACACGCCGGCGATGACGATGGTGTAGATCGCCAGTTCGGGGTCGACGATCCACCCGAAGCGAAAGTTCTCCCAGCCGATCTGGTGCATCGCGCGCTCCAGGCCGATGCCGGGGTTGAGCAGCCACTTCCACACCGTGCCAGTGACGATGAAGCTCAGCGCCATCGGGTACAGGTAGATCGTGCGCAGCAGGCCCTCGGCGCGGATGCGCTGGTCCAGCAGGATGGCCAGCAGCAGCCCGGTGAGCAGACCGACCCCGACGAACAGGCTGCCGAAGATCAGCAGGTTGACGATCGAGACGTTCCAGCGCTCGAACTGCCACAGCCGCGTGTACGCATCGAAGCCGATCAGCTCGTAGACCGGCATCATGCGCGAGCCGGTGAACGACATGTACGCCGTCCAGGCGATGAAGCCGTAGACGAACACCAGCGTGGCCGCAGCGGTCGGCGCCAGGATCAGCGCCGACAGGTGCCGGCCGAAGGCCTGTCGGATCACTCGCGCGCCTGCTTGATCGAGCGGGCGAGCAACTGCACCGCCTCGTCCGACGAGATCGAGGAGTTGAAGTGCTTGGTTGCCACGTCGGTCATTGCGCCGCGCACCGCGCTGGCCACCGCCATGTCGTGGATCGCCGAAGGGTTGAAGCCGCCGCCCTTGATCGACTTGTCCATCTGGTCGCGTGCGGCCAGGGCGCAGGAGTCGAACTTGTCGAGCTTCATGTCGTTGCGCACCGGGATCGAGCCCTTGGCCAGGTTGAAGTTCTCCTGGAACCGCGGCTCCATCATCAGCCTGCCGAACAGCTTCTGCCCGGCCAGCACGTCGGGGTTCTTCGACTTGAACATCGCGAAGCTGTCGACGATGAACAGGAAGCTGGCGCCACCGCCGCCGGGCGGGTTGGCGCAGACGTAGTCGCGGCCCGGCTGCTTGCCGGCGGCGCTCATGTCGCCCTTGACCCAGTCGCCCATCAGCTGGAAGCCGGCCTGGCCGGTGATGATCATGTTGGTCGCGACGTTCCAGTCACGGCCGGAGAAGTTGGCGTCGACGTAGCCGCGCAGCTTGCGCATGCGGTCGAAAACCTGCTTCATCGTCGGGCCGGTCAGCGCGGCGTTGTCGAGTTCGACCAGCGCCTTGCGGTGGAACTCGGGCCCGCCGACGCTGGCCACGACGATCTCGAACAGCGAGGCGTCCTGCCAGGCCTGCCCGCCATGGGCCAGCGGCGTGATGCCGGCGGCCTTGAGCTTGTCGGCCGCGGCGTCGAACTCCTCCCAGGTGCTCGGCATCCTGATGCCGACCTTGTTCAGCACCGCCGGGTTGGCGTACATCCAGTCGAGGCGGTGGATATTCACCGGCGCAGCGACCCACTGGCCCTTGTACTTCATGGTGTCGGACACCCGCTTGGGCAGCGCCTGTTCCCAGCGGCCGGCCGCGGCGACGTCGTCGATCGGCTGCAGCACGCCGAGCGCGCCCCATTCCTGGATCAACGGGCCCTTGAGCTGCACCGAGGAGGGCGGGTCACCGCCCATCACGCGGGTGCGCAGCTTGGCCAGCGCGTCTTCGCTGTTGCCACCGCCCACCGGCGTGTCGACCCACTTGCCGCCCTGGGCCTCCAGATCGTCCTTGAGCGACTTCATGCCCTTGGCCTGGCCGCCCGAGGTCATGAAGTGCAACACCTCGACGGTGGGCGGCCCGGCCAGGGCGGGCAGGGCGGCCAGCGCCAGGCAGGCGAAGCCGAATCGGATCTTGAGCACGGCTGTCTCCTCTCGTTGGAATGCGGAGCGCATGCTCGCAGCGCAGTGGCCCGCCGTGCGAACGGCGAGGTAACGCTGATCGAATCCCGGCCGGGGGCGCTACGCAGCGATACAAATGTCGCGGCGCAGCAAGGCCTCAGAGCGCGCGGGGCAACTCCAGCGTGGCGAGCAGGCCGCCTTCCGCACGGTTGCACAGCTCGATGCGGCCACGATGGGCCTCGGCCACCGTCTTCACGATCGCCAGCCCGAGCCCCATGCCGCCAGTGCTGCGCTGGCGCGAGGACTCGATGCGATAGAACGGCAGCAGCACCTTGTCGAGTTCCTCGGCGGGAATGCCGGGGCCGCGGTCGAGCACGCCGATGTGCACATGGCTGGCGTCGGCGTCGAGCTGAACGTCGGCGCGGAAGCCGTACTTCAGCGCGTTGTCGATCAGGTTGTTGACCGCGCGGCGCAGCGCGTTCGGCCGGCATTGCAGGCGCACCCGGCGCTCGCTGTCGAAGTGCAGTTCCTGGCCGGCGGCGGCAAACAGCGTGGGCACGCTTCGAAAGCGCAGCGGCGGCGGCTCGAGGAAGCCGACCGGCTGGCCGACGTCGGCATAGTCGTCGCAGACGGCCTGCAGCAGGGCGCTCAGGTCGACCAGCTGGCTCGGCTCCTCGCGCACGTCGTCGCCGAGGAAGGTCATCGCCTCGGTCAGCATCGCATCCATCTCGTCGAGATCGCGCAGCATCAGGCGTTGCAGTTCCGCATCCGCGCGGACGAACTCGACCCGCAGGCGCAGCCGCGTGGCCGGCGTGCGCAGGTCGTGCGAGATGGCGGCGAGCATGCGCTTCTGGTCGTCCAGCAGGTCGGCGATGCGCTCGCGCTGGCGATTGAAGGACCGCACCATCGCCTGCACCTCCAGCGGCCCCTGCTCGGGCAGCGGCCCGCCCTGGGCCTCGGCGCCGTGCTGTTCGATCACCTCGGCGAGCCGGCGCACCGGCTCGGTCAGGCGCGCGATGGCCCGGTCGGCCAGCAGCAGCACGGCCGCCGTCGCCAGCAGGATCGCCAGGCCGGTGCCGAGGCTGCGCTGCAGTGGCCCGGCCAGCCAGTCGATCAGCGGCAACAGCAGCCCCAGCGCGGCGGCCACGCAGCACAGCAGGCGGGCGCGCAGGCTGCGAGGCGTCCAGCGCTCGAGGGCCTCGGGCCAGCGCCGCATGCCGTGCTCAGTGGGCCAGAACGTCCGCCGTCGCGTCGGCCGGGAGACGGGTCACCTCGGCGCAGAACTGGTAGCCCTCGCCGCGAATGGTCTTGATCAGCGTCGGCTCCTTGCCGCTGTCCTCCAGCTTGCGGCGCAGGCGCGAGACCAGGATGTCGATGCTGCGGTCGAACGGCGCGCAGTCCTGGCCGCGGACGGCGTCGGCCAGGCGGTCGCGGCTGAGTGCGCAGCGCGGATGGCTGAGGAAGGCCAGCAGCAGCGAGAACTCGCGTGCCGACAGCGTGACCAGCATGGCGTCGGGCGCGTGCAGCTCGCGTGCCCCGGCGTCGAGCTGCCAGCCGCCGAAGCGGTAGACATAGCGGGTCTCCTGCGGCGGCTCGATCGGCCGGGCGCGCGAGCGGCGCAGGATGGTGCGGATGCGCGCCACCAGCTCGCGCGGGTTGAAGGGCTTGACCATGTAGTCGTCGGCGCCGAGCTCCAGGCCGACGATGCGGTCCGACTCCTCGCGCAGCGCGGTCAGCAGCACGATGGGAATCTCGCTGCGGGTGCGCAACTCGCGGCACAGCGCGAAGCCGTCCTGGCCGGGCATCAGCACGTCGAGCACGACCAGGTCGACATGCCATTCGTTCATCGCGGCGGCCATCTCGCGGCCGTTGCCGGCCACGGTGACCAGGAAGCCGTAGTCCTGCAGCAGCGTCTTCGTCAGGCGCCGGATCTCGACGTCGTCGTCGACGATCAGGATGCGCGGGGTGCGGTCCATGGGCGGCTCCTGCGGTTGTGCCGGGGCAGGCCTCAGCCCACGGCCTCCCAGCGCGCGCTCTGTTCGGAGCGCCACAGTGCGTCGATCACGCGCAGCTGGGCCAGCGCATCCTCCAGCCCCCAACTCGCGGCGGCTTCGCCGCGCAGCAGCAAGGAGAAGGCCTCGGCCTCGAGCTGGTACTGGTCGGCCGCGGGCAGGGTCTCGACCTGGATGCTGCTGCCGTCGAGGGCACCGCCCTCGTCGATGGCGATAGCCATCGCGCCGCCGCGCGGTGCATTGAAGGGGATGCGCAGCTCGATCCGGCCCGTGGTGCCGACCACCTGCACACGCTGGAATGGGCAGCTCTGCGTCGAGACGGTGAAGCCGGCTTGCCGGCCGTCGCCGAAGTCGAGCAGCGCGCTGGTGGTGCGGTCGGTGGCCATCGCCGGGTCGCGGTCGACCAGGGCCACGACGCGGCGCGGTTCAGCCTCGAACAGGTAGCGGCCGGCGAGGATCGCGTAGCAGCCGATGTCGTACAGCGCGCCGCCGCCGATGTCGGCGCGGTTGCGGATGTTGGCGGGGTCGTCGTTGAAGTACGAGAAGAACACCTGCACCGCGCGCGGCGTACCGATGCGCCCGGCGCGCACCAGCTCGCGCGCCCGCTGCCACTGCGGGTGATGGCGGACCATGAAGGCTTCCTCGATGCACACCGTCCGCGACGCGGCGAGCAGGGCGCGCGCCTCCTCGGCGCTCAGCGCGATCGGTTTCTCGCACAGCACATGCTTGCCTGCGGCGGCGGCCTTCAGCGTCAGAGGCACGTGAAGGTTGTTGGGCAGTGGGTTGTAGATGGCCTCGATCTCCGGGTCGGCCAGCAACTCCTCGTACGAGCCATAGGCGCGCGGGATCCCCAGGGCCTGGGCCGCCGCCCGCGCGGCAGCGAGTGAACGCGAGGCGATTCCTCGCAGTTCGATCAAGGGGCTGGCCTGCATCGAAGGCAGCACCTGATCGATGCCGATCCGGGCCGTGCTCAGCACGCCCCACACCACCTTTTTCATGACCGACTCCTTCCCTTGGCCGCGGCACTGCGTGGCATTCGGGGCGCTTGACCCACTTCAGTATGAGGTGCGCACCTCACAAATAATGCTAGCACGTTCGTCAACTTGTCCACAGTGGTTGAGGGGCGCAACCCACGCCTTCGCGAGACGCGGGATGCGTCGCAAGCCCTTCTTGACGGATCCGCCAGCCCCGCGGCTCAGCCGCCGACCCAGCGGTGCTCGGAGGCCTTCAGGTGCGAGCGCATCGCGGCCTGGGCGGCGAGCGGGTCGCGCGCCTCGATCGCGTGCAGGATCGCCTCGTGTTCCTTCAGTGCCGCATTCCAGGTGCGCATGTTCTCGTAGCGGGAACGCAGCTTGGTGGAAATCGGGCTGTGCCTGTCGTCGAACAGCTCGACGACCAGGCGCTGCATCACGGAATTGCCGCTCATTTCGGCAATCGTGAGGTGGAACTGGCGGTCGAACTCGAGCGGCGTGCGTCGTCGGCCGATCTCCTGGCGCATGCCGTCCACGCAGGCGCGCAGCTGGGCCAGCGCCGCCGGCGTGACTCGCGCGCAGGCCAGCGCCACCACCGTGCCCTCCAGCGCCGCGCGCGCCTGCATCAGCTCCGTCGGGCTCTCGCCCAATGCCGCCGTGGCGCGCGTGCTGCGCTCGGGCGGGCTGTTGACGTAGACGCCGGAGCCGCTGCGGATCTCGACCGTGCCCTCCACGTCGAGCGCGATCAGCGCCTCGCGAAGTGACGGGCGCGAAACGCCCAGCTGCTGCGCGAGTTCGCGTTCCGGGGGCAGGCGGTCGCCGATGTCGAAGCCACCGCGCTCGATGAGCTCGCGAATCTGGTCGGCGATCTGCTGATAAAGACGTCGCGTCTCGACCTGTTTGAACTGCACGGACATGGCGGGCTGCACCGGAGGAAGTCGTGGCCATGATAGCCCTGGCATCAGGGAATATCCCAGCACGACACGGACAAGTGGTAAGGCCAAATGCGACAATGTTGGTCAAGTGGCCTTACCAAACTAGCGACATGCGCGAACCGGCGACGGCGTCGCCGCTGCTGGCGCTGACCGGCATCACGAAGCGGTTTCTCGGTGTCACGGCACTCAACGGCGTGTCCTTCGAACTGCGCCGCGGCGAGGTGCACGCACTGTGCGGCGAGAACGGCGCCGGCAAATCCACGCTGATGAAGATCCTCAGCGGCCAGCTGCAGCCCGATGCCGGCGAGATCGTCTACAAGGGCGCGCCGGTGCGCTTCGCCTCGACACCGCAGGCGCAGGCGGCAGGCGTCGCGATGATCCACCAGGAACTGAACCTGGTGCCGCATCTGTCGGTCGCCGAGAACATCTTCCTGGCGCGCGAGCCGCGTCGCGGGCCGTTCATCGACCGCCGGCGCCTGCATGCCGAATCACGGCGCTGCCTGGATCGGCTGGGGGTCGACATCGCTCCACAGGCCATCGTGCGCACGCTGTCGGTCGCGCAGCGGCAGATGGTCGAGATCGCCAAGGCGCTGTCGATCGACGCCGAGGTGCTGATCATGGACGAGCCGACTTCGTCGCTCACCGAGTCGGAGACCGAGCTCCTGTTCAAGGTGATCGCCGAACTGCGCCGTGCCGGGGTTGCGCTGGTCTACATCTCGCACCGCCTCGACGAAATGGCGCGCATCGTCGACCGCGTCACCGTGCTGCGCGACGGGCGTCACGTGAGCACGGGCGATTTCGCCGCCAGCAGCGTCGACGAGGTCGTCGAGCGCATGGTGGGCCGCGCGCTGGAAGACAAGTTCCCGCCACCCACGCGCGTGCCGTCTTCCGAGGTGCTGCTGTCGGTGCGAGGCCTGGCCCGCCGGGGCGTGTTCGAGGATGTCGGCTTCGAGCTGCGGCGCGGCGAAATCCTCGGCTTCGCCGGGCTGATGGGCGCCGGCCGCACCGAAGTGGCACGTGCGGTGTTCGGCGCCGACCTGCCCGATACCGGCACGGTGCGGCTGGGGGGTGAGGCGCTGCAGATCCGCTCGCCGCGCGACGCGATCCGCCACGGCATCGCCTACCTGTCGGAAGACCGCAAGGGCCACGGCCTGGCGCTGAACATGACGGTGGCGCACAACGTCAGCCTCGCGAACATGGCCGGCGTGGCCAACGCGCTCGGCTTCATCCGATTCGAGCGCGAGGCTTCGGTGGCGCAGCGCTACATCGACTCGCTGGCGATCCGCACGCCCTCGACGCGGCAGGCGGTGCGGCTGCTGTCCGGCGGCAACCAGCAGAAGGTGGTGATCGCGAAGTGGCTGTTCCGCGATTCGCGCGTGCTGTTCTTCGACGAGCCGACCCGCGGCATCGACGTGGGCGCCAAGTACGCCATCTACAAGCTGCTCGACGAGCTCGCCGCGCAGGGCATCGGCGTCGTGCTCATCAGCTCCGAACTGCCCGAGATCCTCGGCATGACCGACCGCGTGGCCGTGTTCCACGCCGGCCGGCTGCGCACGGTGCTCGACACCCGCCACACCGACCAGGAAGAAGTGATGCAACACGCCTCCGGGCTGGCCGCAACCGAGACACCATGAACGACAAGCAGAAGGACCTGTTCCAGAAGTTCGCGGCGCTGGCCAGCCTGTTCGGGCTGACGATCGTGTTCGCCTTCGTCAGCGACGCCTTCCTGACGGTGGGCAATGGCATGACGGTCGCGCTGCAGGTGACATCGATCGCCTACCTCGGCATCGGCGCCACCTGCGTGATCATCACCGGGGGGATCGACCTGTCGGTGGGCGCCATCCTCGCGCTGTCGGGCGTCGTCTCGGCCCTGGCGGTGAAGGCGGGCGCACCGGTGCCCGCCGGCATGCTGGCGGGCGTGCTCGTCGGCGCCTTGTGCGGCGTCGTCAACGGCGTGGCCGTCACCTGGCTGCGGCTGCCGCCCTTCATCGCCACGCTGGGCATGATGCTGGTGGCGCGCGGTGTCGCACTGCAGATCACCGATGCCAAGGCGATCGGCAGCCTCGGCGACAGCTTTGCCGAGATTGGCAACGGCTCGCTGTGGCGTGTCGCCACGGTGGGGGCGGATGGATTCCCCGACGTCAGCTTCCCCGGCATTCCCTATCCCGTGCTGCTGATGGTGCTGCTGGCCGTTGCGGTCGCGGTCATGCTCAACCGCACGACGCTCGGGCGGCATCTCTACGCCATCGGCTCGAACAGCGAGGCGGCGCGCCTGTCCGGCGTGAACGTCCGCGGCGTGACCTTGTTCGCCTATGTGCTGTCGGGCACGCTGGCCGGGCTCACGGGTTGCGTGCTCGCCTCGAGGCTGGTCACGGCGCAGCCCAGCGAAGGCCTGATGTACGAGCTCGACGCGATCGCCGCCGCGGTGATCGGTGGCACCTCGCTGTCGGGCGGCGTGGGCACGATCTCCGGCACCGTGATCGGCGCCTTCGTGATCGGCATCCTGCGCAACGGACTGAACATGGGCGGCGTGTCCGCCTTCACCCAGCAGATCGTCATCGGCATGGTCATCCTGCTCACGGTGTGGATCGACCAGATGCGCCATCGACGATGAATCCCCGCCGGCGGGACCGGCCGGCAGCCCCCGAAGAGAGACAACCTTTCCAACGAAGGATCGCCATGAAGACTCTGCTCACCACCCTGTGCGCCGCCACGCTGGCGCTGTCCGCCTTTGCGGCCTCGGCCGCCGACAAGGAGATCGCGGTCATCGTCAAGACCGTCAACTCCGACTTCTGGCAGAACGTCAAGAAGGGCGCGAACGACGGCGCCGCCAAGCTCAAGGGCTACACCGCCACCTTCCAGGGCGCGGCCTCCGACACCGACCTGGCCGGCCAGGTGGCGCTGGTCGAGAACGCGGTCAACCGCAAGGTGGCCGGCATCGTGCTCGCGCCGTCCGACCCGGACGCGCTGATCCCGGCGATGAAGAAGGCCTGGGAGGCCAAGATCCCGGTGATCCTGATCGACTCGGCCGCGTCGGACGCGGGCAAGAACTACTACCAGTCCTTCCTCGCCACCGACAACAAGAAGGCCGGCGAGCTGTGCGCCCAGGCGCTGATCGACAAGATCGGCAAGGAAGGCAAGATCGCCATCATGTCCTTCACCGCCGGCTCGGGCTCGGAGATCGGCCGCGTCGGCGGCTTCCGCAAGTACATCGAGACGCATTCGAAGCTGAAGATCGTCGGTACGTTCTATTCGAACTCGCAGATGGGCACGGCGCTGAACCAGACCACTGACGTGTTGGCCGCGAACGCTGACCTCAAGGGAGTATTCGGTGCCAACGAGCCCACCGCGATCGGCATGGGCCGCGCGCTGGTGCAGTCGGGCAAGGCCGGCAAGGTGGCGGCGATCGGCTTCGACGGCAACGGCGACCTGCAGGCCTTCGTCAAGGACGGCACCATCGAGGCGATCGCGGTGCAGAGCGCCTACATGATGGGCCACCTGGGCGTGACGACCGTCGCCGACGTGGTCGCGGGCAAGAAGGTGCCGAAGTTCCTCGACACCGGCGTGGTCATGGTGACCAAGAAGAACATCGACACACCCGAGGCGAAGAACGTCCTCTACTGAGACCTCGGTTTCGCCGGCTGCGCTGCTGCGATGAAGATCACCGACAGGCGGCCGCTGCCGCGCACCGGGCTCGCCCTGCCGGTGTTCGGCCTCGGCTGTGCGCAGGTTGGCGGGTTGTTCCAGCCGATGTCGGAGCAGGATGCCGCGGCGCTGTTCGATTCTGCGTGGGAGCTTGGTGTGCGCCTGTTCGACACGGCGCCGTATTACGGCTACACGCGCTCCGAGTGGCGCACCGGCGCGGCGCTGTCGCTGCGGCCGCGCGCGGACTACCTGCTCAGCACCAAGGTCGGCCGGCTCATGCGGCCGGACGACAGCGTGCGGCCCGGCGACGACGGCTGGGCCGATCCGCTGCCCTTGCGGCCGCAGTTCGACTACAGCCATGACGGCGTGATGCGTTCCTTCGAAGACAGCGTGCGCCGACTCGGCCTGGCGCGCATCGACCTGCTGCTCGTGCACGACATCGGACGGCGCACGCATGGCGATCGGCATGCGCACCATTGGGATCAGCTCACGCGTGGCGGCGGCTTTCGCGCGCTCGAGCGGCTGCGCCACGGCGGGGCCGTGACGGCCATCGGCCTGGGCGTCAACGAATGGCAGGTAGCGCACGACAGTCTGCAGGCCTTCGACCTGGATTGCGTGATGCTGGCCGGCCGCTACACGCTGCTCGAACAGGACTCGCTGACGCCCTTTCTCGAGGACTGCCAGCGACACGGCGTCGCGGTGATCATTGCCGGCCCGTTCAATTCGGGCGTGCTGGCCGGAGCCTCCAGCTTCGACTACGCGCCCGTGCCTGTCGACATCGTTCAGCGGGTGAAGGCGCTGCAGACCGTCTGTGCGGAGTTCGACGTGTCGCTGCCGGCGGCGGCGCTGCAGTTTCCCCTCGCCCATCCGGCGGTGGTGTCGTGCGTCGCCGGCGCGCACGGCCCGCGGCAACTGGCGCAGAACGTCGGCGAGTTCGAGTCGGTCATCCCGGCGGACTTCTGGAAGGCGCTGCAGGCACGCGGACTGGTCGACTCGCGCGCGCCCCTGCCGCAGCATTGATCGCACGACCATGCGCATCGACGCCCACCAGCAGTTCTGGCGCATCGCCAACCGGCAGGGGCGCTGGCCGCCACCTGCGTTGGCCCCCATCCACCGCGATTTCGTCCCCGACGACCTGCTGCCGGAGTTGCAGCGCTGCCGCATCGCCGGCACCGTGCTCGTACAGTCCCTGGCCACGATGTCGGACACCGAGTTCACGCTCGAACTGGCCATGCGCCACGACTTCGTCCTCGGTGTGGTCGGTTGGATCGACCTGAAGAGCGCCGGGGCGCCCGTCTACATCGCCCACCTGGCGCAGTACCCGCAGTTCAAGGGCCTGCGGGCGATGCTGCAGGACCTGGCCGACGACCGCTGGATCGACGACCCGGCGCTCGACACGGCCGTGCTGTGCATGATCGACCACGGCCTGAGTTTCGACGCCCTGGTGCTGCAGCGCCAGCTGCCGGCGCTGCGCTGCTTCGCACAGCGGCACCCGGAGCTGCCCATCGCGATCGACCACGCGGCACGGCCGCCGATCGCTCGCGGAGCGCGGCGTGACTGGCAGCGCGAGATCGCCGCACTCGCACGGCTGCCGAACGTGCACTGCAAGCTCTCCGGCCTGCTCACCGAGGCCGGCCCGGGCTGCTGCGAGCTGCGCCTGCAGCCCTACGTCGAGCACGTGTTCGCCTGTTTCGGCGCCCGACGCCTGATGTGGGGCAGCGACTGGCCCGTGCTTCGCCTGGCCGCCGAGTACGAGGAGTGGTTCACCATGGCGCGCAGCCTCTGCACGGCCTTGCCGGGCATGCACGACGACGATCTCGACGCGGTGTTCGGCGGCAACGCCCATCGGTTCTACCGGCTCCAGCCTCCTCTCCATCGACAAGGAATGACATGCTGACCGTGGTCTGCCGCTCTCCGGGCGTGCTGCAAGCCGAGGACCGTCCCGAACCGGTGCGCGGCGAAGCCGATGTGCTGGTGCGCGTCCGGCGCGTCGGCGTGTGCGGCACGGACCTGCACATCTTCACGGGCGACCAGCCGTACCTCGAGTACCCGCGCGTGATGGGCCACGAACTGTCGGGCGTGGTGGCCGAAGCGCCACCGGGCAGCCCGCTGCGCGCCGGCGAACCGGTGTTCGTGATGCCCTACCTGTCCTGCGGGAGCTGCATCGCCTGCCGCGTCGGCAAGACCAACTGCTGCGTGAACATCCAGGTGCTCGGCGTGCATCGGGACGGCGCCTTCGCCGAACTGCTGGCCGTGCCGCAGGCCTTCGTGCACAAGGCCGAAGGTGTCAGCCTGGACCAGGCGGCGATGGTCGAGTTCCTCGCCATCGGCGCGCACGCGGTGCGCCGCGGCGAAGTCGCCGCCGGCCAGCGCGTGCTGGTGGTCGGCACCGGCCCGATCGGCATGGCCGCGCTGATCTTCAGCCGCCTGCGGGGCGCGATCGTCACGGCGCTCGATACGCGCGCCGAGCGCATCGGCTTCTGTCTGCAGTCGCTCGGTGCCGAGGCTGGCGTCCTGGTCGGGCTGGACGACGAGGCGCGGCTGGCGGAACTGAGCGAAGGCGAGTTCTTCGACGTCGTCTTCGATGCCACCGGCAACCGGCAGGCCATGGAGCGGGGCTTCCGCTTCGTCGCGCACGGTGGCAAGTACGTGCTGGTGTCGATCGTGCGCGACTCGATCTGCTTCGCCGACCCCGAGTTCCACAAGCGCGAGACCACGCTGCTCGGCAGCCGCAACGCGACGATGGAGGACTTCGAGACCGTGCTCGCGGCGATGCGCGCAGGCCGGATCCCCGCCGCTGCGCTGAACACGCACCGGCTGCGGCTGCACGACCTGCCCGCCGACTTCGCTACCCTGCTGGACCCGGCGCAGCGCGTCATCAAGGCCATCGTCGAGTGCTAGCTGGCGCGCCGATCCTGCAGTTCGGGACCGGCCGGTTCCTGCAGGCCCACGTCGACCTGTTCGTGTCGCAGGCCCTGCCGCTCGGCCAGGCCCTGGGCGGCATCGCGGTGGTGCAGAACACCGACAGCGCGCAGAGCAGCACGAGGTTGTCGGCCTTGTCCGCGGCGCAAGGTTACCCGGTGCGCCTGCGCGGCTTGCGCGACGGCGCGGCGATCGACGAAGTGGTGCAGGTCACGTCGGTGCGGGCGGCGTGGCACGCAGGGCGCGATTGGGCGCGCCTGCTGGAGGCCATGGCCTCGCAGGTGCAGGTGATCGTCTCGAACACCGCCGACCAGGGCTATGCCCTCGATTCCGCCGACGGCGCACAGGCGCTGGCCATGACGGGCGCCCCGCCGCGCAGCTATCCGGCCAGGCTCGCCGTGCTGCTGTGGCATCGCTGGCGGCAGGTGCCCGACGCACCGATGACCCTGTGCCCGTGCGAGCTGGTCGGGCGCAACGGCGACACGCTGCGCGAGATCGTGGTGGCGGTGGCCAGCGGCTGGGGTGCGCCAGCGGGTTTCATCGCCTATCTGCGCGAGCACTGCGTGTGGGTCAATTCTCTGGTCGATCGCATCGTGTCGGAGCCCTTGCACCCGGCCGGCGCGATCGCCGAGCCGTATGCGCTGTGGGCCATCGAATGCCGGCCGCGAATGGTGCTCCCGTGCAGCCACCCGGCCATCGTGCTGACCGACGACCTGGCCGGTTTCGAGCGGCTCAAGCTGTGGTTGCTCAACCTGGCGCACAGCTTCCTCGCCGAGTGCTGGCTCGTCGACGGCCGGCCAGCCGGCGAGACGGTGCTCGAGGCGATGCACGACCTCGCGCTGCGCGAACGACTCGAAGACGTCTGGCGCGACGAGGTGCTGCCGGTCTTCGATGTCCTGGGCCAGGGCGAGGCTGCGCGCAGCTACCTCGAAGGCCTGCGCGAACGCCTGCTGAACCCGTTCCTTGCGCACCGGCTGTCCGACATCGCGCAGCACCATGCCCAGAAGAAGCGCCGCCGATTCGAGCCCGTGATTGCCGCTGCAGCCCGCGCCGGGCTGACCATTCGCCAGCCATGTCTTCGGCGCGCGCTGACCGAGGTCGACGACACGGCGCCATGAGATTCTGGCTTCACGGTTGAAGTCGTTCCGGCGCGAGATAGGCCCGCCGGTAGGTTTCGAAGTCGGTCAGGTCCTGTGCCTCGATGCGGGCCTGCTCTTGCAGGGAGACCGCGGCCATCTGGCCGAGCTTCGCCTGCGAGTCAGCCGGCCAGGGCATCTCGAGCAACTGGTGCTTTGCCTTGGTGGACTGGGCACCGACAAAACCGCGGTGCGAGCCACCAAAGTTCCGCCGCATGGTCTCCAGCACTCGTGCAGACGGCAACAGTGCGGCGTCACTCACGGCGCTTCGTGCGCGTCGAAGGCAGTCGCGGTAGCCCAGGCCGCCTTCGATCGTGTCCAGCGCGTGGGCGATCGGCTCGATCTCATCGAGCAGGCTGGCCGCCCAGTCGGTCAGGGCGATCTCACCATCGCCCCGTTCGAGCCGCAAGCCGGGCTCGCGCCCGCGCGTCGCAACGAGGTCCTGGTTGCGGGAAAGCGCCTCGGTTTCCTGAGGTGAATCCGCAGGACTGTCGGCCAGCAGGCTGTGCAGAAGAAACAGGTCGACGAAGCGCGCCGTGCCGGGCCCGATGCCCAGCGGCTCGAAGGGATCGAGGTCCAGGCAGCGCACCTCGACGTACTCGACCCCGCGTTCACGCAGCGCGTGCAGCGGTCGCTCTGCTGGCCTGATCACGCGTTTCGGGCGGATCGTTCCGTAGAACTCGTTCTCGATCTGGAGCAAGGTCGTCGCGAGTTGCCTGTAGTTGCCTTCGCGATCGACGACCCCGATCGCCTCGTAAGCCGGGTACTGCCGCGTCAGGGCCTCCTGCAGAGTCGCCGCATAGTGCTCCAGGCTGTTGTAGCTCACCGCCAGCGCCGACTGGGCGTCGCTCTGGTAGCCCAGTCGGCCCATGCGAAGCGACGTGGCCTGCGGCATCCCGAGGGTGTCGGGCCCCACCGGTGTCAGGCCGTGTGCCCGGCCGGTCATGAAACTCGAACCCAGCGCCGGCGATGCTCCGAACAGATACAGCAGCAGGAACGAGTGGCGACGGAAGTTGCGAATCAGCGCGAAGTACTCGTCGGTGCCCAGTCCAGGCATCGACCAGTTGTAGTGGATGCCCGAGATCGTCTGCATGCGTTTGCCGTAGCGATGGCTCAAGCCGATTCGATACACGGCTTTCGCGCGGCCGATGTTCGAGTTGCCGTAGTTGGCGATCGGGATCGACGCATCCGGCGGCAGGTCGCAAGGCATGCTGCCGGCCCACAGCAGCTCGTCGCCGATCGACCGGTAGACATGCTGGTGGATCTGGCCGAGCTCCTCAAGGCAGGATTCGACACTGCCATGCACGCCTGTGATCAGTTCGAGCTGTGACTCGCTGAAATCGGTCGTGATGTGGGGATGCGTGAGGGCGGAACCCAGAGCCGGCGGGTGGGGCGTCAAGGCCAGCGAACCGTCCGGTCGCGTGCGCAGGCTCTCCTTCTCGATGCCGCGCAGCATTCCCTGCAGCCTGCCGTGCGGCAGGGCATGCAGGCGATCCGCGATGCGACGCTGCGAAAGCATCATCGTCCCGAGGAACGAGCACGGCGGGAGGCTTGACGGCCTGGCCGCGAAATCCGGGTCCGAGCAATGGTGAACAACATTGGCACGAATTTACCCGGTCGCTCGACTTCCGGTGCGGGTGATTGTGCTGGGTCCGAACTGACCGTCCATGACACCGGAATGGAACGCCCGACCGACCTTCTCGACCGGGCCGCGTCGCGCCTGCGCCCTCGAGGATGCCCTGCACGGCCGGTGCCGGGCGGCTTCGCCGCGGAGCCGGCAGCGAGTCAGTACCGGGTGAACCTGAATGAAGCGGTGGACAGGCCGGTGCACCGCCGCGTGGCATCCTGATCGCAGTGGCGGATGCGGTCGGTGCATCGCCGGATCGCGGGCAGCGGCATGCATCGATCTGCAGGAGCCACTCTCCGAGCGGCCGCAGTCCGTGTCAGCCAGATGCCAAGATTACGGGTTTATGCTGACGGTCTTTGCGCCGACCCACGGAAGAACCGACCATGTCCAACCGCATTCCCGCCACCCTGATCGCCGGCGACGGCATCGGCCCCGAAATCGTCGAGGCCACGCTGGCTGCGCTCGACGCGCTGGGTGCACCCTTCGACTGGGAGCCCCAGGTCGCCGGCCTGGCGGGCGTGACGTCCAGCGGCGATCCGCTGCCGAAAGCCACGTTGGACAGCATCCGCCGCACGCGCCTGGCCCTCAAGGGCCCGCTGGAAACGCCCTCGGGCGGCGGCTACCGCAGCTCGAACGTGCGGCTGCGCGAGGAATTCAAGCTGTTCGCCAACCTGCGCCCGGCGCTGACCATCGTCCCCGGCGGCCGCTTCGACAAGATCGACCTGGTGGTGGTGCGCGAGAACCTCGAGGGCCTGTACATCGGCCACGAGCACTACGTGCAGATCGACGACGACCCGCACGCCGTGGCCATGGCCACCGGCATCAACACCCGAGCCGGCTGCCGGCACATCCTCGAGTTCGCCTTCGAGCATGCCATCGCCACCGGCCGCAAGAAGGTGACGATCGTGCACAAGGCCAACATCATGAAGGCGCTCACCGGCATCTTCAAGGAGACGGCCGAGCAGATGTACGAAGAGAAGTACAAGGGCCGCTTCGCGATGGACACGGTGATCGTCGACGCCTGCGCGATGAAGCTGGTGCTCAACCCGTGGCAGTTCGACATGTTGGTCACGACCAACCTGTTCGGCGACATCCTGTCGGACCTGGTCGCCGGCCTGGTCGGAGGCCTGGGCATGGCGCCGGGCGCCAACATCGGCGCCGACGCGGCGATCTTCGAGGCCGTGCACGGCTCGGCGCCCGACATCGCCGGCCAGGGCAAGGCCAATCCGATCGCGCTGATGCTCGCCGCCGCGATGATGCTCGACCACGTCAAGCGCAAGGACCTGGCCGATCGCCTGCGCCGCGCCATCGACGCCACCTTGAACATCGACATGGTGCGCACCGGCGATCTCGGCGGCAAGGCGAGCACCTCGGAGTTCACTCGCGCCCTGGTGAGCCGCATCAGGAACGGCTGAGCCGCCGCAGAGAATGCGCAGGGCCTTCGCACTGGCCTGAGCTTGAAGCCTGGCGCTGCGGCCGCATGTGGGGTTCATGCCGTCGCGGAATGACGGTTCTTGAGAGTCCAACATGTCCGCCCACAGCTTCGCGCTGCAACGCAGCAACCTCGAGAATCTGGCCCTGCTGGCGGGGACTTTCGAGCGCGTCGAGCGCAGCGGCACCTCGCTCGATGCGCAGCAGTACCTCGTGCTGGTCGACCGCCTGAAGGATGCGCTGGGCGCCGACTTGCCGACCGAAGGGCTGAACGCCGTGCTGTCCGCCCATCCGGCTGCCGCAGAGTTGTACGAGAACCTGCACTACGCCCATGCCGGCCTGTGCCGCTCGCCGCTGGAAGTCGCCGTGGCCGCCGAGTCGGCCGCCCGGGACCTGCTGTCACGGCTGGCGGGCGCTTCGCGCGCCTGAGCGCCCGGCGTCAGGAAATGGTCGACACCAGCAAGGCCTGCAGCGTGAACTGCCGGTAGTCGCCGCGGTCTGCGCCTGCCTGGCCACCCATCGGCCAGGGCGGGTCGTCATGCGCATCGATGACGATGTCGGTGCCCGTGCCGGCCTGAGCGGTGCTTTCGTACAGCTTCAATCGCTCTCCGCGAGCGACGGCCCGCGCGCGCAGGCGTTCCAGCAGTTCCGGCGGCGGCCAGCGGTGGCGGGGAGCGGCGATGCGCAGTTCCATGCCGGTGGCCGCCGCGGCGTGCAGCAGGGCGTCGCCGCAGGGCGTACGCGGGTCGCCGACAAAGCACACGCTCAGGCTGTCGAGGGCCTTGCCGCCACACTGGTCCTGCATGTTCAGCAGTTCGGCGAGCACACGCGTCGGGTGCCCGTGGGAACCCAGGCCGTTGAACACCGGGACGCCGGCGCTGTGGGCGACCCGCGCCACCAGCTCTGGGGCCATGGACTCGCAGTCGATGGCGTCGTAGAGCCGCCCCAGCATGCGAGCCGTGGCCTCGTCGGCCGTGTCGGGGGCAATGCGGGCGTCGCTGGGGCGAAGGTGCGAAACCTGTGCGCCGAGGCCGAGCGCGGCGTGCCGCAGGCTGCCGGCGCCCTCGGCTGGCGGTGCGTCGTTGAGCAGCGCGAGGTTGCAGCCCCGCAGCGGCGTGACGGGCAGCCCGCTCAGGCCTGCCTGTTTGAGGCGGCGCGCCGTCTCGAGCACGTCGAGCACGTCGGAACGCGACAGGGTGCCCACCGACCAGAGGTTGCGGTGGTGGATGTTGGGGCGAGGGACCATCTCAGGCTGAAAGCTACCCACATTGGGCCTTGGAGCCTTGATCGGCGTCAAATGTGAGCGGTCTTCTGGTAGGTGATACCTCGCTGAGACAGACCGTTTACGCAGCGTTACCCAGCGTGCCGCATTGTTCTCACGGCGTTTTCGCACGGCCCCGAGACTCGCTTTCATTGACAAGGAGCAAGTCACATGAACGCCGCCACCCCCCAGAACGCCCAGACCAACAGCCAGCGCATCGCCACCTGCCTCGATCTGCTGCGCGAGGCGCTGCCCATCCAGCGACGTGTGGTGCATGCCGGCGACGCGCTCTACCAGGCTGGTGAACGGTTCACCAACCTGCACGTGCTGAACTCGGGCATGGTGAAGATCGTCAACCTTTCCCCCGATGGCCGTGAGCAGGTTGTGGGCCTTCACTTCCGTGGCGACTGGCTCGGATTCGACGGCATCGCCACCGGCAGCTACGGCTGCGACGCGATCGCGATGGACACCGGCGAGGTCTGGACCTTCCGCTACGACGCGCTGCTCGAGGCCTGTGTCGCCCGGCCGGTACTGCTGTCCGTGCTGCACGAGGCGATGAGTCGCGAGATCGGCCGGGACCGGGATTCGATGATGTCCTTGTGCACGCTTCCCGCCGATGCACGTGTGGCCGACTTCCTGCGCAACTGGGCCGAGGCGCTGTCCGACCGCGGCCTGCGCACCGACCAGATCACGCTGCGCATGACCCGTGCCGAGATCGGCAACTATCTGGGCATGACGCTGGAGACGGTGAGCCGCGCGCTGTCGCGGCTGGCACGCACCGACGTGATCCGCTTCGCCGAAAAGGGCCGCCGCGAGATCCAGATCCCGCAGGTCGAGGCGCTCAGCGAATTCATCCAGCGTTGCGTCACGCCGGCTGCCGCCAGCACCACCGCCGTGATGCACTGAGGTCTGCGCGCCCCGGGGTCTCGACGGGCGCTCACGCGAGCGCGCCCAGCACGCGGGCCATCGCCCGGCCCAGTTCGGCCCGGGTGTAGGGCTTGCGCAGCAGGTCCCAGCCGGGTGGCGCCTCGAGCAGTGCGCTGGCGTAGCCGCTCATCAGCAGCACAGGCAGGCCCGGCAGCCGCCGGCGCACCTGCTCGGCGAGCTCGGTGCCGCGCATGCCCGTGCCCAGGGCGATGTCGGTAAGCAGCAGGTCGAAGTCGCCCGACCTCGCCAGCTCCTCCAGTGCCTTTTCGCCGTTGGCGCAGGCCGTGACGTGGCAGCCCAGCGCGGCGAGGAAGCGCTGGGCCACGCTGCGCACCTCCGCATCGTCTTCCACCAGCAGCACGCGCAAGCCCGGCGGCAGAGTGCCCACCGAGGCGTCCGTTTCGCCGTCGGGGCTGGCTGCACCTTTCTCGCCGGGCAGGAACAAGGTGATCGTGGTGCCGGCGCCGAGCGTGCTGTCCAGACGCAGCGCGCCCTGCGACTGCTTGGCGAAGCCGTACACCGTCGACAAGCCCAGCCCGGTGCCTCGGCCTGCTTCCTTGGTGGTGAAGAAGGGCTCGAAGGCGCGCTCCTTCACCGCGTCGGACATGCCCGCGCCGTTGTCGCCCACGGCGATGGCCACGTAGGTGACGCCATCGTGCTCTGCCAGTTCGGCCGGCAGATCGGGCGAACGCGACGGCACTTCGCGGCACGCAAACCAGAGCAGCCCGCCATCGGGCATCGCGTCGCGTGCGTTGATGGCGATGTTCAGCAGCGCCGACTCGAGCTGACCGGCATCGGCCAGCACCGGCGGGCACTCCGGGGGCGTGTCCACTTCGATGCGGATACGCTGGTCGAGCGTTCGCCGCAGCATGTCGGCCAGCGATTGCAGCAGCGCGCCTGCATCCAGTGCGGTGGGCTGCAGCATCTGGCGGCGCGAGAAGGCGAGCAGCTTGCCCGTCAGCTCGGCGCCGCGGCGGCTGGCGCGCGAGGCCGCGCCCACGAGCTGCTGTGCGAACGGGTCGCCCGCCACGGCCGGCAAATCTTCCAGCACCTGCAGGTTGCCGGAGATCACGGTCAGCAGGTTGTTGAAGTCGTGCGCGATGCCGCCGGTGAGCTGGCCCACGCTCTCCAGGCGCTGCGAATGGTTGAGCGCCTCTTCGGTCTGCGCTCGTTGCAGGCTGGTGGCCAGCAGGCTGGTCAGCGCATCGAGGAACCGTAGCTCGTCATCGCCGAAGCGGCCCGGCCGGTGCGCGCGCACTGCCAGCGCGCCGACGATCCGGCCGCGATCGGACAACGGGACGGCCAGCGCACTGGCCAGCCCGCTGCGTCGGTGGCTCTCCGGGACGTCGAAGCGAAGTTCCGCGGCGCAGTCGTCGACGCGCACCGGCCGGCCCTGCGCGAGCACGAAGCCGGGCAAGGTGTCGGGCCGATTCGGCACGTGGTCGCCGCGCGCCTCGCCGGGGCAATCGCCGTGGCAGGAGGCAACGCGGAAGTCCAGCCGGTTCGGCTCGAGCAGGTACACCACGGCCGATTCCACCTGCAGGGCCTCGGCGGCCACGCGGGGCACCTGTTCGAGCAGCTGGTGCGGGTCGCGCGCGTCGACGGCCACGCGGCCGAACTGCGCCACCTGCTCGGCGTAGTGGGCGCGTTGAAGCGCCTGGCGCACGCGCGGGTAGGCGCCGATGCCGCGGACGGCCGCCACGACGAAAGGCAGGCCGTGCTGCTGCAGCGGGCTCAGCGCGATCTCGACCATCACCTCGGAGCCGTCGCGGCGGCGTGCCACGAGCTCCATCTGGGTGCCCATGGGCCGAGGGCGGGGCGCCTTCAGGTAGTCGCCGCGAAAGCTGGCGTGTCGCGGGCGGATCGCGTCGGGCACCCGCGCGTCGACGCTCAGGCCGACCAGCTCGCCGACGCCGTAGCCGAGCAACTGCGCCGCGCCGTCGTTGGCCAGCACGATGCGGCCCGCGGTGTCGACGACCAGCAAGGCATCGGGATAGGCGGCGAACAGCGAGCGGAAGACGCCCTGGACGTCGAACCCGTCCGGCAGCGCCTGGCCGATGGGGGGCGGGGCGGGGTTCACGACGACAGGGTCATTCCGCCGCCACCGGCGGCACGAGGATGTAGCCCGCGCCGCGCACCGACTTGATGATCTGCGGATCCTCCGGGTCGACCTCCAGCTTGCGGCGCAGGCGACCGACCTGCACATCGATCGTCCGGTCGAACGGGCCGGCGCTGCGGCCGCGCGTCTGCTCGAGCAGGAAGTCGCGTGACAGCACGCGGCCCGGCGTGCGCGCGAACACGCTGAGCAGGTCGAACTCGCCCGAGGTCAAAGGCATGTCGCGGCCCTGCGTGTCGCACAGGCGGCGTGCGGCCGTGTCCAGCTCCCACTGGGCGAAGCGCAGGCGCGTCTTCTCGCCCGGCGCGACGCTCGGCCCCAGCGGCAGCGGCGCCGGGCGCGTGGTCAGCGGCTCCAGTCGCCGCAGCACGGCCTTGATGCGTGCCACCAGCTCGCGCAGGTCGAACGGCTTGGTGACGTAGTCGTCGGCACCGACCTCGAGCCCGACCACCTTGTCGATCGCGTCGCCGCGACCGGTGACGATGACCAGCCCGCAGTGCCAGTGCTCGCGCAGTTGCCTCGCGATGGCGAAGCCGTCTTCGCCGGGCAGGCCGAGGTCGAGCAGCACCAGCGTCGGCGGGTCGCGGCCCATCAGGTCGATCAGTGCGGCGCCGGTGTGCAGCTGGGTGACCCTGAAGCCCTGGCTCTCCAGGTACAGGCCCAGCAAGCGCGTGATGTCGACTTCATCATCGAGAACGGCTAGGTGGGTCGGGTTCGTCACGTGGCGGTGATTCTCGAAAGCGGGATGGGCGACATTAGACACCCGCTTGCCTTGCGTCAATCATGACATCGGCTCCGCACGTTCCCGGCTTGACCTTTTCGGCCGCTGGCGCTTGAGCCGGCTCAAGCCGGGAGACCGCCAGCGCGCCTAGCGTCGAAGGCCATGCACAGCGACCACGACCCCTGGCAGACCGGCCTGGCCGCCGGCGACGTGCTGGCCGTGTCTGCCGGCGGGCCGCTGATGCTGGCCGACCGTCAACGTGACCGTCTGGCGGCGCTGCTGGAGGCGGCGAGCGCCGCACCGGTCTACCGGCAACGACTCGCCGGCTGGCGCGGCGAAGGCGGGCTCAACGGCATCGCGCCGATCGGCAAGCGCGAATTGATGCAGCACTTCGAGGACTGGGTGACCGACCCGGCCCTGCGCCTGCCGGCGCTGCAGGCCTTCGTGGCCGACCCGGCGCGCATCGGCGAGGCCTTCGACGGCCGCTTCGTGGTGTGGGAAAGCTCCGGCAGCACCGGCGAGCCGGGCCTGTTCGTGCAGGACGCGCGGGCGATGGCGGTCTACGACGCGCTCGAGGGCCTGCGCCGCGCGCCGCTGAACCCGTGGCGCCGCTGGTTCGACCCCTGGTGCCTGGGCGAACGCATCGCCTTCGTCGGCGCCACCACCGGGCACTTTGCCAGCACGGTGTCGATGCAGCGCCTGCGCCGCCTGCAGCCGGGGCTGGGGCAGCGCCTGCAGGGGTTCGACTTCCTGCAACCCTTGCCCGAGCTGATCGAACAGCTGCACCGGCATGCGCCGACCGTGCTGGCCACCTACCCGAGCACGGCGCTGCTGCTGGCCGAGGAGGCCCGTGCCGGCCGGCTGCAACTGTCGCTCGCCGAGGTCTGGACCGGTGGCGAATCGCTCAGTGCGGCGATGCGTGTGGAAATCGAAGCCGCGTTCGGCTGCCCGGCGGCGAACAGTTACGGCGCCTCCGAGTTCCTGGCCATCGCCGTGCCCTGCAGGCTGGGCGCGCTGCACCTGAATGCCGACTGGGTGATGCTCGAGCCGGTGGACGAGCGCGGCCGCGCCGTGCCGGCCGGCGTGTGCGGCGCGACCACCTGGCTGACCAACCTGGCCAACCACGTGCAGCCGCTGATCCGCTACGACATCGGTGACCGCGTGACGCTGCACGCCCAGCCTTGCGCCTGCGGCTCGCCGCTGCCGGCGATGGACGTGCTCGGCCGCACCGACGACATGCTGCGCCTGCGCGATGCACGAGGCCGCAGCGTCATGCTGCCCCCGCTGGCCCTGATCAGCGTGCTGGAGGAAGCCGGCGTGGTGGACTTCCAGCTGGTGCAGACCGGCGAACGCCAGCTCAGCCTGGACATCGGCGCCTGCCATGGCGCGCGCGATGCCCGCCACGCCGCGGATGCCCTGCGTGCGCACCTGGCCCGCCAGGGGCTGCCCGGCGTGCGGGTGGCCCTGAGCCGCGGCACCGCGAGGCGCGCCGGCCGCAGCGGCAAGCTGCAGCGGGTCGTGGCAGAGTCCGCGCGATGACCTGGTTCTCAACGGCGCTCATCAGCGCCGCCCGCGCCGCCGCGCTGGCAGCCGCCTGCGTGCTGGCCGCCTGCAGCACACCACCGGCCGATCCGCGCGGAGGCTTTGCGACGGCACTGGCCCGCGCGCTGCCGTTCGCTGTCGGCGTGTACGGCGTGGCGCGCAGCGAGCCGGCCGCGATCGGCGGCCTGCCGCCCAACGCGGACGAGCGTGGCGTCTCCGCCTTGCCCTACGCACGCATCGGCGCGGGCTTCCTGATCGACGCTGCGGGCCACATCGTGACAGCCGCCCACGTGGTCAGCGAGAGCGACGAGGTGATCGTCAAGCTCGCCGACCAGCGGGTGCTGCGTGCCTCCTTGATCGGCACCGACCTCGACACCGACATCGCGCTGCTGCGCATCGACAGCGCCGGCCCGGTGGCGCCGCCGCTGGGCCGCAGTACCACGCTACGACCGGGCCACTGGGTGCTGTCGGTGGGCGAGCCCTATGGGCTGAACCGCTCGGTGGCCGCCGGCATCGTCGGCGGCATGGACCGCCACTTCGGCGACGAACCCGAACTGCTGTTCGTGCAGACCGATCTGGCCTTGAACCCGGGCAACTCCGGCGGGCCGCTGCTCGACGCCACGGGCGACATCGTCGGCATGAACCTGCGCACGGTGGTCGGCGCCTATGGCGCACCCGGCGTGAGCCTGTCCATTCCGATCGAGATCGTGCTGGACATCGTCGCCGAGCTGCGCAGCAGCGGCAGCATCGTGCGGCCGCGTCTGGGCGCCGAGTTCGACGACGTGAGCGCGCCGGTGGCCGTGGCGCGCGGGCGCAGCACGGTGCAGGGCGCGATGGTGTCCATCGTTCGCCGGGGCAGCCTGGCCGAGCGTTTCGGCCTGAAGGTCGACGACATCGTGCTGGCGATCAACGACCGCCCCATCGCGCACAGCGCCGACCTGGCGCGGGCGCTGCTCGCGTGGCGGCGTGAAGCCGGCACGCGCATGGTGGTGATGCGCGGCGAGACGCTGCTGACGCTGCGCCTGGATTGAGCGGCGTGGCTAGATGCGGCGCTGCGCCTGCTCACGCTCGCCCTGGCAACGCGTGCAGCGCACCGCGAAGGGCTCGGCTGCCAGCCGGCGCGGGTCGATGAGTTCGTCGCAGGACTTGCACTGGCCGTAGCGGCCGGCGTCCAGGCGCTGCAGCGCCTCGCCGATCTCGCGCAATTCGGCCACGTCGCGGTCGATCTCGGCGTCGTTGATGCCGGTCGTGACCTGTGCGTCGGCTTCTTCCTCGCGGTCGCGCACTTCGCGCGCCACGGCGGCAGGGTCGGTCCGGCCGATCTGCCGCGCGGCCTCGACCTCGGCGCGCAGGGCGCGTTCGCGGTCCTGCAGCGTGGCGCGCACCTGGGCGGCGGCGGCACTGCGCGGGTCGAGCGGATAGGTCGAACTCATCATCAACTCCTCAGGATGTCGGCTTCATTGTGGGCGCGTCGCCCTGGGCACCGCTTGACGAATCACAAGCACCCTGCCCACAGGGGCCTGCTCAGAACAGCGTGCGAGCAAAGTGCGCCAACGTGCGCGCATGCGCCAGAGCGGCCGAGGGTGCGTGGTAGCTCGCGCGCTCCCAGCAGTTGAAGCCGTGCTCGGCGTCGTAGAGGTGGATTTCGGCGTCGCGGCCGCTGAACGCCGCCTTGACCCGGTCGACGGCGGGCAGCGGGATGTGCGTGTCGCGCGCGCCGTAGTGGAACTGGATCGGGCAGCGCACGCTGCCGGCGATGCCGAGCTGGTCGTGGATGCCGCCGCCGTAGTAGCACGACGCCGCATCGACATCCGCGGTGGCTGCGGCCACGTAGGCCAGCCGCCCGCCCAGGCAGTAGCCGAAGGCGCCGACGCGGCCGTCGCGCTCGGGCCGCGCACGCAGGGCGGCCAGGCTCGTCGGGATGTCGGCCGCCAGCAGGGCCGGGTCGGTGCCCTTGAGCAGCGACATCGCGCGTTCGCGGTCGGCGCCGGCATAGCCGAGCTCGACACGCGGAGCGTCGCGCCAGAACAGGTCGGGTGCCAGCACCACGAAGCCATCGAGCGCGTATTGATCAGCCACCGCGCGGATGTGGCGGTTCACGCCGAAGATCTCCTGGAACAGCAGCAGCCCCGGGCCGCGCCCGGCCGGCGGCAGCGAGAGGTAGGCGTCGTAGCGGCCGCCTCCGCTGGCGTCGATCGAGATCCACTCGCTGCGCATGGCCGCTCCTCCGGAATAATGCGACGGCTGCACTATAGGCGCGCCGCGCCTGCCTCCGGAGCCCGCTGCATGAACGACGATCCCCACGACTGGCACGCCGACACCCGCGTGCTGCACGGCGACAGCGGCCTGTCCGACGACAGCTCGGTGGTGGCGCCGATCCACTACAGCGCCACCTTCCGTGCCCGCGACGCCGGCGAGTTCGCCGACATGGCCACGCGCGCGCGCCACCCGGCCTACTACACGCGCTATGGCAACCCGGTGCACGAGCGCGTGGCGGCGATCATCGCCGGCCTCGAAGGCACCGAGACCGCGCTGCTCACCGCCTCGGGCATGGGCGCCATCAGCACGACGGTGCTGGCGCTGGTGTCGGCCGGCGACCATGTGGTGGCCCAGACACGCCACTACATGAGCACCGCCAAACTGTTCGACGAAGTGCTGCCGCGCTTCGGCGTGCAGGCCACGCTGGTCGAGCAGAGCGACGTCGAGGCCCTGCGCGCCGCGATCCGACCGAACACGAAACTGATCATGCTGGAGACGCCGGCCAACCCGACGCTGGTGCTGACCGACCTGCAGGCGGTGGCGGCGATGGCGCGCGAGCGCGGCATCCTCACCGTCGTCGACAACACCTTCGCCTCGCCGCTGAACCAGCAACCTCACGCGCTGGGCATCGACGTCGTGTTGCACAGCGCCACCAAGCTGCTCGGCGGCCACCACGACATCACCGCCGGCGCGGTGTGCTGCTCGAACGCACTCGCCGAGAAGATCTGGCGCATGCACATCACGCTGGGCGCGGTGCTCTCGCCGATGGACGCCTGGCTGCTGCTGCGCGGCCTGCGCACGCTGGCCGTGCGCATCGAGCGCATCAACGCCAATGCCCTGGCGCTGGCGCGCTGGCTGGAGCAGCAGCCGCAGGTGGAGAAGGTGCACTACCCGGGCCTCGAGAGCCACCCGCAGCACGCGCTGGCGAAGCGACAGATGAAGGGCGGCGGCCCGGTGATCGCCTTCGCGGTGAAGGGCGGCTTCGAGGCGACCAGCCGCTTCGTCGGCGCGCTCGAACTGGCCACGCATGCGGTGAGCCTCGGCGGCGTCGAGTCGCTGATCGTTCACACGGCGGCGATGTGGTCGGGCACGATGAACGAGGCGCAGATGAAGGCGGCGGGCATTCCGCCGAATTTCGTGCGTTACTCGGTCGGCCTGGAGCATGTCGAGGACCTCCAGAAAGACCTCGCCCGCGCACTGGCGCAGGCTCAGCCGGAGCGCACACGATGAGCACGAATGATTCGGTGGTGATCGTCACCGGCGCCGCCGGCGCGCTGGGCCGCGCGGTGGTGCAGCGCTTCCTCGCGGCCGGCGCGCGGCTGGCGCTGTTCGACCGCGATGCCGCGGTGTTGAAGCAGATGTTCCCCGCCGCCGCGTTCGCAGAAGCGGTCGACATCACCGACGAGGCCGCGGTCGCAGCGGCTGTCGGCCGCATCGTGCAATCGCTCGGCCGAGTCGACGCGCTGGTGCACGTGGCCGGCGGCTTCGAGATGGGCGAGGGCGTGGCGCAGATGACGCGCGCCTCTTGGGATCGCATGCTCGGCCTGAACGCGTGGTCGTTCGTCGCGCTGGCCAAGCCGGTGGTGGCGCAGATGCGCACGCAGGGCAGCGGCAGCATCGTCGCAGTGAGTGCCGCGGCGGCCGGTGGCGGGCAGGCGCTCAAGGGCGCCTACATCGCCTCGAAGAGCGCCCTGCAGCGCCTCGTCGAATCGCTCGCGCAGGAAGTGGCGGGCAGCGGCATCCGCGTCAACAGCGTCGCGCCGACCACGCTGGACACGCCGGCGAATCGCGCCGCGATGCCCGATGCCGACCGCGCGGCCTGGGTGAGCACCGCGGCCGCCGCCGAGGCGATCGCCTTCCTCGCCACGCGCAGCGGCGAGGCGGTGCAGGGCCAGCACCTGCGTCTCGGAGCCTGAGCTTCAGGCGGTGGCGGGGGCTGCCGGCGAATCCGGGTAGAGGCCGTGCACGCGGCCGAACAGCCGCGTGAGGCCGAGCAATGCGTCGATGTTCGGCGAGGCCACGCCCAGACGCGTGGCGATCTCGTGCACCACGCCGACGATGGCGTCGAGTTCGATGGCGCGGCCGGCCTGCACGTCCTGCAGCATCGAACTGCGGAAGGCGCCGAGCTTGCGCGTGATGGCGTGGCGGTCGTCCGGGCTCTGCGCGATGGCGCAGCCCAGGCGCTCGCCGATGGCCGCGGCCTCGCGCATCGCCGCGGTGCAGAAGGCCCTTACCAGCGGGTCGTCGAGCACGCGGTCGGTGGTGGCGCCGGTGATCGCCGTCACCGGATTCACCGTCAGGTTGCCCCACAATTTGTACCAGATGTCCTGGCGGATGTTCGCCGACGCCGTCGCATCGAAGCCCGCGTTCTGGAGCAGCGCCACGACGCGTTGCACCCTCTCGCTCAGGCCACCGGACGCCTCGCCGACGATCAGGCCCTGGCCCATGCGATGCTCGACGAGGCCGGGCTCCGAGGTCGCGGTGCTGGCATGCACGACGCAGCCGAGCACGCTCTCGAAAGGTATGGCGCGGCCGACCACGCCGCCCGGGTCGACACTTTGCAGCGGTGCATCGCCGAGCGCCGCCACGCCGCGGCCGAACCACCAGGGCACGCCGTTCATGGCCGGCAGCACGAGGGTGTCGCGACCGATCAGCGGCGCCAGGCGCGGCGCCAGTTCGGGCAGCGCCTGGCCCTTCAGCGCGACGACGACGAGCTCCTGCACACCCAGCGCCGCCGGGTCGTCGCTCGCCGTGGCCGGCGCCTGCAGCAGTTCGCCGCCCTGGCGCAGCCGCCAGCCCTGAGTGCGCAACGCCTGCAGCGTGGCCCCGCGCGCCAAGGCGCTGACCTGTGCTTCACCGGCGCGCGCCAGCCGCGTGCCGATGAAGCCGCCGATCGCGCCGGCGCCGACGATGCAGACCTTCATGCCAGCAGCGCGGCGAGCGCGCGCCCCACGTCCTGCGTGCCGGCGGTGCCGCCGATGTCGCGCGTCTTCGGCGCGTGCGGGTCGGCCAGCAGCTTCTCGATCGCTGCCAGCACCTCGGCGCCGGCCTGCGCATGGCCCAGGTGCTCGAGCATCAGCGCGCCCGACCAGATCATGCCGATCGGGTTGGCCACGCCCTTGCCGGCGATGTCTGGCGCGGAGCCGTGCACCGGCTCGAACAGCGACGGGAACTTGCGGTCCGGGTTGATGTTGGCGCTCGGTGCGATGCCGATCGTGCCGGTGCAGGCTGGGCCGAGGTCGGACAGGATGTCGCCGAACAGGTTGCTCGCCACCACCACGTCGAACCAGTCCGGGTGCAGCACGAAGTTCGCGGTGAGGATGTCGATGTGGTACTTGTCGACCTTCACGTCGGCATAGCTCTTCGCCATCGCCGCGACGCGCTCGTCCCAGTAGGGCATGGTGATGGCGATGCCGTTGCTCTTGGTGGCCGAGGTGAGGTGCTTCTTCGGGCGCCTGTTCGCCAGCTCGAAGGCGTAGCGCAGCACGCGGTCGACGCCCACGCGTGTCATCACCGTTTCCTGGATCACCACCTCGCGATCGGTGCCCTCGAACATGCGGCCGCCGACGCTGGAGTACTCGCCCTCGGTGTTCTCTCGCACCACGTAGAAGTCGATCTCGCCGGGCTGCCGCGCGCGGCCGGTGCGATCGACCAGCGGCGACGGGATGCCGGGCATCAGGCGGCAGGGGCGCAGGTTCACGTACTGGTCGAAGTCGCGGCGGAACTTCAGCAGCGAGCCCCACAGCGAGATGTGGTCGGGCACGGTGTCGGGCCAGCCGACGGCGCCGAAGTAGATCGCGTCCAGGCCGGCGAGCTGATCGAACCAGTCGGCCGGCATCATCGTGCCGTGCTTGGCGTACCAGTCGCAGCTGGCCCAGTCGATGTGCTTCCACTCGAAGCGGATGCCGTGGCGTGCGCCGACAGCCTCGAGGGCACGCAGGCCTTCGGGCATGACTTCGCGGCCGATGCCGTCGCCGGGGATCACGGCGATGCGGTGGGACTTGCTCATGCAGGTTCTCCAGTCAGGAATCGGATTGTCGGCGCAGGCGATCGACGTGCAGGTACGCAGCATCCACACCCGCGGCGGCGATGTGCGCGGGGGGCGGTTCGCCACGTACCCAGGCGGCGGCGAGCTCTCCCATCGCCGGCGCGGTCTGGATGCCGTAACCGCCTTGCGCGGCGAGCCAGAAGAAGCCGGGCGCCAGCGGGTCGAAGCCGGCGACCACGTCTCCGTCGGCCACGAAGGAGCGCAGCCCGGCCCAGGTGTGGCTGGGGCGGCGAATCTGCAGCGTGGTCATCTCCTCGATGCGAGCGATGCCGGTGGCGATGTCGAGTTCTTCCGGCCGCACGTCGTGCGGATCCACCGGGTCGGCATTGGCCGGCGAGCCGAGCAGGGAGCCCGCATCGGGCTTGAAGTACCAGCCTTCGTCGACGCCGCAGACGCAGGGCCAGGACGCGCAATCCACGCCGGCAGGCGGTGCGAAGAGGAAGGCGGCCCGGCGTTTCGGTTGCAGCCCGATGGGCGGGAGGCCGGCGAGTTGCGCGAGCGTTTCGGCCCAGGCGCCAGCGGCGTTGACGACGGTGGCAGCGCGCCAGTCACCGGCGACGCTGTGCACGTGCCACAGGCCCTCGCGCCGCTGCAGCCCGCTGATGCGTGCATCGCAGACGATCCGCGTGCCATTCGCCTTCGCGCGGCGCAGAAAGCCCTGGTGCAGCGCATGCACGTCGATGTCGGCTGCGTCCGGATCGAGCAGCGCGCCGCCGACCTGCTCGGCTCGCAGCATGGGCACACGCGCGATGGCTTCGGCGGCGGTCAAGCGCTTCAGGTTCGGCGTGTGCGGCCGCAGTTCGGCCTCCGTCTGGTCGAGCAGATCGTGCTGCGCCGGCGTACCGACGTACATCGCTCCGCGCGGCGAGATCAGCGGCGCGGCGCAGAAGCCCGCCGGCGGCGCGGTGTAGAAGGCCCGGCTCGCGCGCGTGAGCGCCCGGATCGTCGGCGTGCCATAGCTCTCCATGAACATCGCCGCCGAGCGGCCGGTGCTGTGGTAGCCCGGCTGCGACTCGGCCTCGAGCAGCAGCACGCGGTGCGACTCGGACAGAAAGGCGGCGAGCGAGGCCCCGGCGATGCCGGCGCCGACGACGATCACGTCGGTCTCGTGTGTCATGCCGCCATCGTAGCGGCGGCTGGCAGAATCGAGACGCGATGAACAAGGCCTTCACCAAGGAATCCGACGGCGACGACGACGAAGAGCTCGCGCTGCCAGCGATGCCGCATGGCACGAAGAACTACGTCACCCCGCAGGGCTACGCGCGGCTGCGCGCCGAGCTGATGAGCCTGCTCGACGACGAGCGGCCGAAGATCGTGGAGGTGGTGTCGTGGGCGGCGAAGAACGGCGACCGCTCCGAGAATGGCGACTACCTCTACGGCAAGAAGCGCCTTCGCGAGATCGACCGGCGCATCCGCTTCCTCACCAAGCGGCTGGACATCGCCGAGGTGGTCGACCCGTCGCTGCACCACGGCCACGACCAGGTCTTCTTCGGCGCCACGGTGACCTACGCCAACCAGAAGGGCGACGAGCGCACCATCACCATCAAGGGCATCGACGAGTCCGACAGCGCGCAGGGCGAGGTGAGCTGGATCGCGCCGATCGCGCGTGCGCTGCTCAAGGCGCGTGTGGGTGAAGAGGTCACGCTACAGACGCCTGGTGGGCTGGAAAGAATCGAGGTGCTCGATGTGATCTATCCGGCTCCCGCAGCATCGTGAGTCTGGATGGCGCCCCCTCCCGGAGGGGGCTCGGGGGAGCGGTGTGGTCGGGGCGCAGCCCTGAGCCGCAGGCTCAGGGCTTGACGCGTGCCACGCGCAGCACGGAGGCGGAGCGCTTGAGCACGCGCATCACCTCGGCCAGGTGCAGCCGGTCGCGCACGCTCAGCAGCAAGCGCAGCTCGCTGGTCTGCGCGGCACGTTCGTCGCCCATGTCGATGTGGGTGATGTCGGCCTCGGCCGAAGCCACTGCCGAGGCCACCTCGGCGAGCACGCCCTTGCCGTTCTTCAGCAGCACGCTGATCGCGGTCTCGAAAGCGCGCGTGGGCTGCTCGGCCCACTCGACCGTCATCCAGCGTTCGCTGTCGCGCTCGAACAGGCGCTTGCCGACGCTGCAGTCGGCCGTGTGCACCGTCAGGCCCTCGCCGCGGCCGAGGTAGCCGACGATGGAATCCCCCGGGATCGGCCGGCAACACGGCGCCAGTTGCACCGAGGCGCCCTCGCTGCCGTCGATCAGCACCATGCCCTGCAGCGGCGCGTTGTCGTCGCTGGCGTAGCGGCCCATGGTCAGCGTCAGCGCGTCGGGGCGCTGGCCTTCTTCGGCCATCAGCCGCGCCACGCGCTTGGCGACGATGCTGGCGATCTTGCGGCCCAGGCCGATGTCGGTGAGCAGTTCGGCGCGGTTGCGGTTACCGCTCCAGCGTGTCACCTGCTGCCACAGCGGCGCGTGTTCCTCGCGCTCGTCGGGCAGTTGCAGGCCTTCGGCGCGCAAGGCCTGCGCGAGCATCTTCTCGCCCAGGTCCTGCGACTCCTCCTGCTCCATCGTCTTCAGGTAGTGGCGGATCTTCGAGCGCGCCCGGCCGGTGCGCACGAAGTTCAGCCAGGCCGGGTTCGGCCGCGCGTTGGGCGCGCTGACGATCTCGACCACGTCGCCACTGCGCAGCTCGGTGCGCAGCGCCACCGGCTCGCCGTTGACCTTGGCGGCCACGCAGTGGTCGCCGACATCGGAGTGAATCGCGTAGGCGAAGTCCACCGGCGTGGCGCCCTTGGGCAGGGCGAGGATCTTCGATTTCGGCGTGAACACGTAGATCGCGTCGGGGAACAGGTCGATCTTGACGTGCTCGAGGAACTCGCTCGCGTCGCGCGTCTCGTCCTGGATGTCGAGCAGCGACTGCAGCCACATCGCACCCAGGCGCTGCGCGTCCTGCGCGTGGTTGCCGCCGGCGCCCTTGGATTTGTACATCCAGTGCGCGGCGATGCCCTTCTCGGCCACGGCGTGCATCTGCTCCGTGCGGATCTGGAACTCCACCGCCGTGCCGAGCGGGCTGACCAGCGTGGTGTGCAGCGACTGGTAGCCGTTCGCCTTCGGGATGGCGATGTAGTCCTTGAAGCGCCCGGGCATCGGCTTGTAGAGCTGGTGCAGCACGCCCATCGCCATGTAGCACTCGGGCAGCGTGCTCACGACGATGCGAAAGCCGAAGATGTCGTTCACCTGCGCGAAGCTCAGGTGCTTCTCGCTCATCTTCTTGTAGATCGAGAACAGCGTCTTCTCGCGGCCGAACACCTGCACCGGCAGCTTGGACTGCGCGAAGGACTTCTCGACCTCGCGCTGGATGCGCTCGACCACGTCGCGCCGGTAGCCGCGCGCCTTCTGCACCGCCTTGAACAGCGCCGCGTGGCGCCACGGCCGCAGGTGCTGGAACGAGAGCTCCTGCAGTTCGCGGTAGGTCTGGTTCAGGCCCAGGCGGTGGGCGATGGGGGCGTAGATGTCCAGCGTCTCGCCGGCGATGCGCACGCGCTTGGACGGCACCATCGCGTCCATCGTGCGCATGTTGTGCAGCCTGTCGGCCAGCTTGATCAGGATGACGCGAACGTCGCGCGCCATCGCCAGCAGCATCTTGCGGAAGGACTCGGCCTGCGACTCCTCGCGCGTCGAGAAGCGCAACTTGTCCAGCTTGGTGAGGCCATCGACCAGGTCGGCGGTGGGCGCGCCGAAACGTTCGATCAGCTCGGACTTCGGGATGCCGCAGTCCTCCATCGCGTCGTGCATCAGCGCCGCCATGATGGCCTGGGCGTCGAGCTTCCACTCGGCGCACAGGCCCGCCACCGCGATCGGGTGCGTGATGTAGGGCTCGCCGCTGGCGCGGAACTGGCCGAGGTGCGCCTCGTCGGCGAAGCGGTAGGCGTCGCGCACGCGCTTGATGTCGGCGGCGTCGAGGTAGTCGAGCTTGGAGGTCAGCGCCGCGAAGGAAGCCGCTGCGGCGTCGGCGGTGACCAGCTTCGCCGGGGCAGCGCTGCGCCGGCTCGACGGCGCGGTCGAGTCACGCAGTGCTTCGGGGGTGCGGTCGCCCATGTCCGGAATTTAGCAGGCCGACACCGGGCCCGCAGGGCGAGGCGGCCGAAGGAGGGCCGCCATGGGGTCAATGGCGCGTCAGACGGGGACTTTGCGGAGCATCTCGATACCGACTTCGCCGGCGGCGATCTCGCGCAGCGCGGTCACGCCGGGCTTGTTCTTGGTCTCGATCTTCGGGGCGTGGCCCTGGCTGAGCATGCGCGCACGGTAGGTCGCGGCCAGCACGAGCTGGAAGCGGTTCGGGATCTTGACGAGACAGTCTTCGACGGTGATGCGGGCCATGCGGATGCTCCGGGGGAGATCAGATCAGATCGAGCGCTGCAAAAACCTGGGACTTGTTGCGGCGCTGGGCAGCGTACTTCAGTCGCTGGGAGTGGACGACGGTCTTCAGGTCGAAGAGGGCCGTCTCGAACAGGGCGTTGATTATAACGAAGTCGAAATGCCGGGCCTGGGCCACCTCGATGCGTGCGTTGTCCATCCGCCTGGCGATCACGTCCACGCCGTCCTCGCCGCGGCGCATCAGGCGCTGGCGGAGTTCGTCCCAGCTCGGCGGCAGGATGAAGATCAGCACCGCGTGCGGGAACAGCTTCTTGATCTGCAAGGCGCCCTGCCAGTCGATCTCGAGCACGACGTCCTGGCCACCGGCAATGCGCGCCTCGATGGCTTCGCGCGAGGTGCCGTAGAGGTTGCCGTGCACCTCGGCCCACTCGAAGAAGTCCCCGTGGGCGATCTTGGCGCGGAACTCGGGCTCGCCGATGAAGTGGTACTCGCGGCCCTGCTGCTCCTGGCCTCGCGGCGCGCGCGTGGTGTGCGACACCGACACCGCCAGGTGCGAGTCGAGTTCGAGCAGGGCCTTGACCAGGCTCGACTTGCCGGCCCCGCTGGGGGCGGCGACGACGAACAGGTTGCCGGGGTAGTCCATGGGCGTGTCGGTGTGCCGGGCCAGAGCGAAGTATCGCCGCTCAGCGCGATGCCGGGTCGGGGCGGTTGAGCGCGTCGTGCCGGCTTTGCACGCTCGGCGGCCACTGCGACTTGATCCAAGAGAGCGCGGCGACGATCTCCGTGTCGCTGAGCACGCCTTCGAAGGCCGGCATCGCCGAGGCGTGGTTGGGCAGCTTGGCGGCCCGGGCCACGCCGTACTTGGTGATGCGGAACAGCATTTCGTCCGGGTGATGCCAGGTGTGGCCGCTGGCGTCGTGCGGCGGTGCGGGCAGCAGGCCGTCGGCGCCGGGCTGCCGCCAGTTCGCCTGCCCTTCCAGTCGCACGCCGTGGCAGGACGCGCAGCGCGCCTCGTAGACCTGCCGGCCCAGCGTGACCAGCTTCGCATCGTCGGGCCGCAGACGCCAGGGTTCGCCCGGCGCCGTGTTCCCGCCCGACAACGCGATCGCCACGCCCCCCGCCACGAACACGGCCAGCGCGCCCAGCCACAGCGGCATGCGCGAGGCCATGGTCAGTCCCGCTTGGGCTCGATGACCGTCACCACGTAGTCGGCACCCTGCTTTTCGGCCTGGAAGCGCACCTTGTCGCCGGCCTTGAGCTTGTCGAGCCAGGCCTTGTCCTTGACCTGGAAGACCATGGTCATCGGGGGCATGTCGAGGTTCTTCAGCTCGCCATGCCTGATGGTGAGCTTGGCGGCGCTCTTGTCGACCTTGCGGATCTCGCCTTCGCTCAGATCGGCGGTGTCCGCGGCGATGGCGCTGGCGCAGGCGCCCGCGAGCAGCAATGACAGCGCAGTGGTTCTCATGTCGGATTCCTTATGTGTGGGGTTGTTGGGTGTCAGGCGGGGCGCACCGTGATGCGGCCGACCATGCCGGCCTGGTAGTGGCCGGCGATGAGGCAGGCAAAGGCGAACTCGCCCACGCGATTGAAGGTCCAGACGATCTCGCCGGTGCGACCCGGCGGCACGTGGGCCATCCAGGGCTCGTCGTGCTGCATGTCCGGGAATCGCGCCATCAGCGCGGCATGCTCGTCGAGCGCGGCGGGCGTGCCGATGACGAGTTCGTGCAGCACCGCACCGGTGTTGCGGATGCGCAGGCGCAGCGTCTGGCCGAGTTTCACCGCGAGGCGATCCGGCACGAAACGCATCGAGTCGAGCATGCGCAGCTCGACCGTGCGCGTCGCGCGCCGCGCTTCGCCGGCGATGCCCCAGGGCTGCTGTTCCGGCGCCGCCGGCACGTCGGCCTTCGGGTGCGTCGACTCGCCATGCGCATGCACGGCGCCGACCAGCAGCACCGAACCCGTGGCGAGCAGCAGGCTGCGTCGATCAATGATGGCCATGGCCTGCCCCTGGTTTGCGCACCTGCACTTCGACGGCCGCCTTCGCCGCCGCCGGGGGGCCGCCGCGCGGCGCCTCCGCCAGCGTGCCGGTCCATTCGTACGCAACCGTCCCTGGCGGGTGCTTGAACCAGCCGGGGTCGCGGTAGTCTCCGTGCGGCTGGTCGCGCCGCACCTTGAGCACGCTGAACATGCCGCCCATGCCCACCGCGCCGAACGGGCCGGTGCCGGTCATCATCGGCGCGGTGTTGTCGGGCAGCGGCATCTGCATTTCGGTCATGTCATGCATGCCGCGCTCGCCCATCACCATGTAGTCGGGCACCAGGCCGGTGATCTGGCGCGCCACCGCGCGGTGGTCCACGCCGATCATGGTCGGCACGTCGTGCCCCATCGCGTTCATCGTGTGGTGGCTCTTGTGGCAGTGCATCGCCCAGTCGCCTTCCTCGTCGGCCACGAAGTCGAGCTGGCGCATCTGGCCCACCGCGATGTCGGCGGTGATCTCGGGCCAGCGCGCGCTCTTCGGCGTCGGCCCGCCGTCGGTGCCGGTGATGAAGAACTCGTGGCCGTGCAGGTGGATGGGGTGGTTGGTCATCGTCAGGTTGCCGATGCGAAAGCGCACCTTGTCGTTCTTGCGCACCACGAGCGGGTCGATGCCGGGAAAGACGCGGCTGTTCCAGGCCCACAGGTTGAAGTCGAGCATCGTCATCACCTTGGGTGTGGCACTGCCGGGCTCGATGTCGAAGGCATTGAGCAGGAAGCAGAAGTCGCGGTCGACCTCGTCGATCAGCGGGTGTTTCGCGTTCGGGTGCGTGACCCACATGCCGTACAGGCCCATCGCCATCTGCACCATTTCGTCGGCATGCGGGTGGTACATGAAGTTGCCCGGCCGCCGTGCCACGAACTCGTAGACGAAGGTCTTGCCCGGCGGGATGCCCGGCTGGGTGAGCCCGGTGACGCCATCCATGCCGTTGGGCAGGCGCTGTCCGTGCCAATGCACGCTGTGCACCTCGGGCAACCGGTTGGTGACGAAGATGCGCACGCGGTCGCCTTCGACCACCTCGATGGTCGGCCCCGGGCTCTGGCCGTTGTAGCCCCACAGGTGAGCCTTGAACCCAGGGCTCATCTCGCGCACGACGGGTTCGGCGACGAGATGGAACTCCTTCACGCCGGCGTTCATGCGCCAGGGCAGCGTCCAGCCGTTGAGCGTGACCACCGGGTTGTAGGGGCGGCCGGTGGGCGGCACCAGCGGTGGCATGGTGTCGGGCCGGGTCTGCAGCACGGGCTCGGGCAGGGCGGCCATCGCCGCCTTGCCCACCGTGGCCGTGCTCACCGCGGCTGCGACGGCACTGGCGCCGCCGAGAAAGTTGCGTCGGGAAACCATGGCTGTGTCCTTCGGGTTCAGTGGCCGGCGTCGCCGCTGTCGGCGCTCGCTGGCGAGGGGCCGGCCATCGGCACGAGCGTGGGACGGCCGAGCATCGCCATGTCCAGGTCGGCCTGCGCGAGCCAGAAGTCGCGCAGTGCATCGATCGAGGCGTTCACGCCGGCGATCTGCGCGCGCGCATCGGCGAGCAGCTCGAACACGCCGATCAGCATGCCGTTGTAGCGAAGCAGGTTTTCTTCGGCGATGCGCTGGCGCAGCGGCACGATCTCGTCGCGCTGGTGCTTCGCGATGTCCCAGGCCGTGCGGTAGGCACCGTAGGCTTCGCGCACTTCGGAGCGGGCGTCGATGGCCGTCTGGGCGGTGCGCTGCAGCGACTGCCGGTAGACGCTCTCGGCGCGTGCGACACGCGAGCCGCTCCAGTCGAACAGTGGCAGCTCGAAGCTGATCTCCCAGCCACGTTGCGTGGGCGCTTCGTTGGAGCTGTTGCGAACGGCGCCGACTTCGAGCACGTTGATGAAGCGGGTGGTCTTCGTGAGGCCGAGGTTGCGGGCGGTCTGCTCGGTGGCCAGCTTCGCGGCCTGCACGTCCAGGCGCTGCGCCAGCGCCGTGCGTTCGATGTCGGGCTGATCGGCAGGCTGCGGGGGCAGGTCGGGCAGGCGTTCGGGCAGCGCGAACTGCGTCTGCCTGCCCCACAGGCCGAGCACGCGGATCAGCCGCTCGCGCGCGGCCAGCCTGGCCTGCTGCGCGCGGGCCAGGTTGAGTGCCGCGTCGGCGTAGAAGCCCTGCTCGCGGGCCTGCTGCAGCTTGTTGAAGTTGCCCACTTGCGCCATGCGACGCGCGAGCTCCGCGCCGGCCTCGGCGGCCTGCATCACTTGGCGCGTGTAGCGCAGGGTCTCCTCGGAGGCCACCGCCTGCACCCAGGCCTTGCGGGTGTCGGCGGCGAGCGCGAGCACGCTGGCCGCGGCCACGCCCTGGGTCTGCGCGAAGCGGCGCGATTCCGCGTCGCGCCGCATGGGCATCGCGACCAATGCCGCCAGGTCGAAGTGCAGCCCTCGTTCCAGCTCGACCTCGTCGCCACGCGTGAGCCGCCCGAAGCTGAAACCCGGATTGGGCAGACGGCCGGCCTGCACGAGCTCGGCCTCGCCGATGCCCAGCTCGAAGAAGGCCGCCTGCAGGCCGCGGTTGTTCAGCAGCGCGAGCTGCACGGCGTCATCGGCCGACAGCGGCCGCGCCAGCAACTCCGCCACGCGCTGGTCGATGTGCGACTGCTGCTCCTCGGTGCGAGCCCAGTGCAGGTTCTTGCCGAGCCTGTCTTTCGCGACCTGCTCGACCTGGCCGAAGCCACCGTCCGCGCTGAACGATGCGCAGCCGGCCAGCAGCGCGGCCAGCGCGAGCGATGCGGCCAGGCGGATGCTGCGGGCGCTCATCGTGGGCTCCCGCCGGGCGGCTTCGGCGCGGCTGACGACGCGGGCGCTGCCGCCTCGCGCGCATAGGCGCGCCAGCCGCCGATGCGCGCTGCCGTGTCATTCGCCTCCTTCCAGCCAAGAGGAAGGGGCTCGCCCGCCTGTCGGTATCGCGCCAGCGCCGAGTCGTGCCGAAGTGCCGGCACCTCGGCCTGCGGATTCAACGCATCGGCTTTGGCGCCGCCGCCTGGCGTTTGGGCCGGGGCCATTGCAGTGGCCAGCAGCAAGGCGGCTGCCAGCAGGGCAGGCGTGCGCCTGCGCCATGAGTGGGGGACCATGTCGTCCTCGCGTGAACAGGGGCATCGTCCGGCCGCGTGCGCGGCCGGTCCCGGCACTCGCCGTGGCGAGTGCTGCTCAGGCGCCGGGCGATCGAGGCGGGCGTTCGAGCCCGCTGGTCAGGAAGACCGGATCGGCGGCGCCGCCGCCCGACATGTGCAGCGTGGCCTCCGACGGCGCGACCACGACCGGTGCGCTGCTGGGCAGCGCCAAACCCACGCAACAGGAGGCGCAGGCGCTGCAGTGGTGCTTGGCCGCAGGCGTCGAGCTGTCGATCGAAGCGTCGTCTGCATGCGATGCCGCATGCTGATGATCGTCTTGCGCGTGCTGCTCGTGCGTGTGGAGGGCTCCGTCATCGCCGTGCCCGCCGACCGACGCATGCTGCAAGCGCCCATGGCTCGGACCGCACTGCGCCATCTGCGCCGCGGCAAAGCCTTGCACCGGCAGCGCCAGCAGCAACAGGCAGATCCACAGTGTTCGCAGCACGGACTTCACATTGCCAGTCTAGTCGAGTCGACGAACCCGTTGCGTGGCGGGCTCATTCGATGTTCTGCACCTGAAGCTCGGGATCAGCTCCAGGCGGTTGATTCATATAGATCTTTGGTCTCATGGGGGTAGCCGAACCCCACGATTTACCCCACACGAAACCTGTGCTTCAGTGAGACCTGTCGGGACGAACGTGAGGTGAACCAATCGGCGAAGCTCCTGTGTCTCAGTCTATCAGTCGGGTACTTTTCAGATGATCCAGACACCTCCGTTTCGTGTCTCGTAGAGATCCTGCCGCTGAGCGAGTCTTGTGTCGGATCGAGTTCTCTTGACCGTCTGTATGCGGCGTGAGGTCAGCGACGAATGTCAGGAGTGCGGCAAATCGGCGGCGCGAACAGTACGCATCACTTCCCGAAAGACGTCGTCAAACGGGGGAAGATGGCTCATCTGATGCGCGAGACGACTGGTCCAGAGCCTGCGCAGGCGATCTTCCTTGGCAGCAATGGCCTGTTCCACGCCCGCGATGACACGCTGCCGAAGCGCGAGCTTGGTGTCGAGTTCGCCGCGCATTTCTGCGATGCGCATGTCGGCTGACCCGAACAGATGCCAGAGGTCATAGAGGTCACGCGGTTCGTTGCGCGCCCGGTCGCTCAAGGCCAGCAGCTTCTCGACCACGATCTCTTCGATGGCGTAGACCTTCAGGGTTGGTCCAGCGGGCAGATCGTCGAAGCCGTCGTACGTGCGATGGATCGGGCGCTCCTGCAGCGGGAAACACAGGACCTCGGTGATCGTGATGTCGACCTTCACGTCGTTCGCGGCCGGCAGTGGACCCTGGTACTTCAGGTAGAACGTGTGGCTGTTCTGGTGCCCGTGCCGGTCTTCGCGGTCGAACGCGATGCGCAGGCCGCAGGCGGCTTCCACCGCCGCGTTAATCTCGGTGAACCCCGCGAGGATTTCATCGAGCGTGATTGCCCGGACCAACGTGAAGTCCAGGTCTTCCGAGAAACGGTAGTCCCCGAACCAACAGCGTCGCAGCGCCGTGCCGCCTTTGAAGGCCAAGACCTCACGCAGGGGGTGTCCAGCCAGCCCTGTAAGGAACCAGGCCAGAACGTAGTCCCGCTCGATGACCGCTTCGGGAATGCGCCGCCCGCCAGCGGACACCAGCGTGTTGGAAATCAACGAGATGTTGCGTTGAGGGATCATCAGCCAAGTCTCACGGCGTCCAGTTCATCGGGGGTGACGTTGAGCTGAAGCCGCCAGCGAGAGAGAAATGCGCCGTCAGCCGGCAGCAGCGGATCGAGGCGTTGATAAGTCGCGGTCAGCATGCCGCGCAGCGGTTCCAGCACTGAAGCGTCGGCCAGGCCATAGTGTTCCAGCAGGAACCCGAGACGCCGCACGACAGCGCCGACGTCTAGGCGGCGTGCATATTCGATCAGTCGATCGGTTTTCAGCTCGGTTCGCTTCATCCACAAGCCTTTGGCGACTTCTGTGATGCCGCCGGCATAGGCTGGGTGACGGAGGCCATCGATGATCGTGCGCTCCATGTCGCTGATCATCACGAAGCGTTCCTTGTCGACCCAATGCTTCATGGTTCCGAACTCTTGCTCTGCGGTGATGTGGACAAACCGGAAGTCGTAGCCACCGACCACCTGCGGACGCACGCGTCGCGTGCATGACACGTACACGGTGAAGTTCGGCTGCGTCACCATGCGGTGCAGTTCGAGAGCGGTGCCGTGCGAGAGGAAGTAGGGTGCGGTGCCGGCGAGTTCGCGCGCGATCAGGTACGGGCTGTCGACGTACTCGGTAGCTCTGCCGAGTTCGAAGGGCACCAGGTTGTACAAACCCGGCTTCAGCCGGGTCATCAAGCCACGCTGCTGGGCCTTGTGCACGAGGTTGCGTGCGGCCGCAGGCGACAGGCCGGTGATCTTGCCGACATCCGCCAAGGTGAACGTCGAGCGGCGCAGTTCATTCAGCTCGGTGAAGAGCTGCGCGGCGCGCGGTCCCAGGGTCTTGGTCCGCGAATGATATTTTTCGCTCAAGTTGGTTCTCAAAGAGAAACATACTGCGCAATAAATATAACATAAGCCATATCGGGCGGCAAGTTCGTCTCTCCGGGGGAGACGAAGTGACCGCAAAATGTAACAATGAGGCACTGAAGGCGGGAGTCACCGTCAATCGCACCAATAACAGGGGAGCGCGCGATGACCGTCAGTGTCCACAATCCAGATCAATACATGGCCAGCCTGCGGCAGATCATTGCCCAGGGGCGCAAGCGGATTGGTCTGTTGGTCGGAGCGGGTGCACCGGCCGGCATCTTTCCTCCAGGCAGCGACAAGCCCTTGATTCCTGCTGTGGCGGGCCTCACCGACATGGTGATGGCGGCTCTGAACCCCGACTACGGCAAGACCTTGGATGCCGTACGGACCGAACTCGACGCCCCGAACATCGAAACGACCCTGTCGCGGGTGCGCAGCCTGGCCGGCGTCATTGGCAAGACGAAGGTCCATGACCTTGACGGGGAAGGGTACAAGAAGCTGAGTGACGCGATCTGCGAACAGATCGGCATCATCGTCAACAAGCCCCTTCACGACGGCCCTTCGCCGTACACAGAGTTCGTGACGTGGATCAGCGGCACCGGGCGTGAACACCCTGTGGAAATTTTCACGACCAACTACGACCTGCTGTTCGAGCAAGCGCTGGAGCGCACCCGTGTCCCATTTTTCGATGGATTCAGTGGTGCCAGCGAACCCTTCTTCGACCCGTCTTCAGTGGCGAGCAATGATCTGCCAGCGCGTTGGACGCGCTTGTGGAAGTTGCATGGCTCGCTCGGCTGGGCCGCCAACGTGAGAGGCGAAGTGGTACGCACCGGGCGAGCCAACGCAACGCACCTGGTGTTCCCAGAGCACCTCAAGTACGACCAGACGCAGAAGGCGCCGTATGCCGCACTCTTCGACAGGCTGCGCGTATTCCTGATGACACCCGACACGCTGCTGATCGTCACCGGGTTTTCCTTTGCCGACGCGCACATCTCCGCACGAATCGATGAGTGCCTGGCGGCAAATCCCTCGGCCAGCGTGTTCGCGTTTCAGTTTAAGCCGCTCGAGCAAGAAGTCCACGCCCGCGACATTGCTGGGCGCCGCGCCAACATGAGCTTGTATTCCCCGGACAAGGCCATGATCAATGGCATTGCCGCGCCGTGGATGCCGGGGGACATGCCGACACGCGACTGGGGCGCCATTCGAGCCACCTACTGGGGCATCGATGAGAAGGGCGGGCCCGCGCAATTTCAACTCGGCCGTTTCGACCGTCTCGCGCGGTTCTTCGCATCATCACGCGCGGCCCAGCACTTTCCGTCTGCCGCTCCGGCCGTGGATGCAGAGGTTGCTGTCGCGCCGACACCGCCGGATGTTGCAGCCGCGTTACCTGCTGCGGCTCCTGCCGACGGCAAAGCATGAATTCGAAGCCCACATTGCTTGGCCACGTTGGCGCCGTGACTGGTGCCGCGATCAGCGTGCGTCAGTCGCCGAGCGTGGCTTCGGGCATCGCAATCATTGGTGGGAAGAGCTACCGCATCGGCCAAGTCGGTAGCTTCGTGCGCATCCCGCAGGGTTACCACGACCTGTACGGCATCGTCGCCGAAGTCGGCGCGAATGCAGCGCCGGAAGTGGCGCGCGAACCTAATGATCATGGCGACCGGTGGATGACAATCCAGCTTGTGGGCGAGATCGTCGGTGCGTCATTCGAGCGCGGCATCAGTCAGTACCCAAACGTCAAGGACGAAGTCCATCTCGTGACCGAAGAGGATCTCGCGGTCATCTACGGTACGCAGGACGGCGGCCAAGTGATGATCGGACGGCTGGCGAACGCTGAGGGCATCCCCGTTCGCATTGATCTCGACAAGCTCGTCACGCGCCATAGCGCGGTGCTGGGTTCAACGGGGGCCGGCAAGTCCACGACCGTCGCAAGTTTGCTGCGGTCGATCGCGTTGGGGGGAAGTGCCGAGGGAGGGACCGGGTTTCCGAGTGCACGGATTCTGCTGCTGGACATTCACGGCGAGTACGGCCGCGCACTGCGCTCGGTATCGACCGTCTTTCGCGTCAATCCGAGTGCCGATGAACAGCCGCTGCACATTCCGTTCTGGGCACTCGATCCAGCCGATCTCCTCGCCTTCTTGATGGGCAAGCTCGACGACAAACCGCTGTCGCAGATTCTTGATCGCATCTTTGACTACAAGACCAAGCTGGTGAACGACACCTCGGTTGCCGGATTGGACCTCAACTCGATGACGGCTGACAGTCCCGTTCCATTCAGCCTCAAAAAACTCTGGTTCGAATTGCTGGAACCCGAGATCAAGACATGGGCCGACCAACCACGCACTCAGCCGGCGTTGGATGAGGCCGGTGATGCGGCGACGCTGAAGGCTCCCCGGTACAAACCTCATGGCGCCGGGTCCGCAGCGCCCTTCATAAATCAGATCGGCGTGCTTGGCATTCGCCGCCCGTTGGATCAAATGCGGTCTCGCTTGCTGGATAGGCAATACGATTTTTTGCTGCATCCCGGCGAGTGGGAACCCGACCTCAATGGCGAAGCTTCGAAGGACTTGCCCGCACTCCTGCAGGCATGGCTAGGGCATGACAAGCCCATCACGATCCTCGATCTATCTGGGATTCCCAGCACCGTGGTTGCCCGTCTGATTGGTGCGATTCTCAAGATCATCTATGAGGGGCTCTTCTGGGGTAGGGAGAAGAGCGAGGGCGGCATCGCAAGGCCGTTGCTTGTAGTGATGGAAGAGGCGCACCGCTATCTCTCCAAGGATGCTGATGGGCCAGCACGCGTCATGGTTCAACGGATCGTGAAAGAAGGGCGCAAGTTCGGAATCGGTGCCATGGTCGTTAGCCAGCGACCGTCCGAGGTCGATGAAACCATCCTCTCTCAGTGCGGCACATTTGTCGCGCTGCGTCTCTCGAATTCATCGGATCGCGCGAAGGTTCAGGCGTCGTTGCCGGACAACTTAGCGGGCGTGGTCGACAGCTTGCCTGTGCTGCGCGTAGGGGAGGCCATCATCACCGGCGAGGCCGCGCGCCTCCCCATCCGTTGTCGCATCACTCTGCCAGATGAGAAGCATCGACCGAATAGCGAAGACCCTGCTGTCGCCAAGCGCTGGCAGGGTTCTCGTCTGCCGGAGAGCTACGAACGCGTCGCGGCATCTTGGCGCGCACAAAACCCGACCTGGACCACGTTGCGCGTGTTGCGCAGCCCGCTTGAACAAGAGGAGATAGAGAGCATGGAACGAGAGACCGTGGATTCATCGACAGTGCTGTCGATTGGTTACGAGCCGACCAGCAGCACGCTTGAAGTTGAGTTCAAAAGCAGCGGGGTCTATCAGTACTACAACGTGCCCGAGCCGATCTACCAGCAGCTCATGGCATCGGACTCGAAGGGCAAATTCATGCATGCTTATATCAAGCCTGCGTATCCATGCTCGCGGGTGTGAGTCAGCGCGCCAATTCGAAATCGGAAAGGGCCGCGACAATATGGTCGGGCAACGAGACCGCGCAGGATCTCGTGCATTTCGGCGGCATTGCTAAAGCGGTATCCGACATCGAAATGCTGGACGACTTCGGCAGGTATGTGCTGATCAGCCTTCAGGTGCAGTTCATGGGCCAGGTGCCTCCGTGCCGCGCGCGCGGCCGCCTTTTGTGGCAGGTGCACTATGGCTAGCGTCGAGCCGCATCTGTGGTCGCTGCTGAGTGAGATCGAGCCCACACGTACACAGAAGGCTGGCGCGGTACGCAGCCAGAACCACCTGCGGGATTTGCTAAACAGCGGTCAGATGGCAAATCGCATCAAGGCTTCTTACCTGAGCGGGAGCTACGCACGCGACACCGCCATTCGGCCGCTTGACGACGTCGACATCATCTTCGTGATCGATCCTTCCTTCTGGACTCGCGGTCTTGCTGCGCTCTTCAGTCGACCTGACCCCGAGGCCGTGCTGAAGACCTTCGCTGGCGCGATCCGGTATCGCTACCCCGTCAGTTCGGCGTACGGTCAGAGGCGCTCGGTACGACTGGAACTCTTCCACTTGGATATCGATTGTGTACCGGCCATCGAGGAGTCACCGGGTTCGGACTTCATCTGGATTCCAGACCGGGATGCGGATGACTGGATCAAGTCTTCGCCCAAGCGCCACTCGGCGCAGGCCGTGGCTGCAAATCAGCTAAACGGGGGCAGGCTCAAGCCGCTCATCAAGCTGCTCAAGTACTGGAACGGAAATCTGCCTTCCACCGCGAACGTTCGCTCGTTCATGATCGAAACGCTCGCTGTGACACTTTTCAAGAAGAGGCCGTGTGCAAGCCTTGAGCAGGGGCTAGTGATGTTTTTCGACTTCCTGGCCAGCTTCGAAGGCCAAGGCAGTGCACTCTCTTGGTCCAGCCGGTACGACATATCTGCGGGCTTGCTCGGCGGGATGACGGTGCCTGACCTCGCCGGGACAGGCACGAACGTTGCTGCCCGGGTGAATCCCGCGAAGGTGAGCAAACTGCTTGAGCACGCGGCGCGCAGCCGTGACCGGATGGTGGAGGCACAGAAAGCGGTGTCGCAGGACACCGCCGTAGGTCGCGTAGCGCGGGCGCTGCGAGCCAGCGGCTAGGAGTCTGGGCGGCAGAGGGGAAGTCCCTGACTTCGATTGAGGTTTGAGGTACGTTTCGTGGCTATGGCCGCGAACTACCTTCCGTACGAACCGCAGCAGATGTTGCTGCTGCCCGAGGCGATCCAGGACTGGCTACCCGAAGGGCACTTGGCGCACTTCGTCAGCGACACGGTGGACACGCTGGACCTGGGCGCCTTCCATGCCCGCTACGACAAGGACGGTCCGCGCAACCAGCCCTTCCACCCGGCGATGATGGTCAAGGTGCTGGTCTATGGCTACGCCACGGGTGTGTTCAGCTCGCGCAAGATCGCCAGGAAGCTGCACGAGGACGTGGCCTTCCGGGTGCTGGCGGCGGGCGACTTCCCGGCGCACCGCACGATCCGTGACTTCCGGGCCTTCCACCTGAAGGAGTTGTCGCAGTTGTTCGTTCAGGTGGTGCGCTTGGCGCGCGAGATGGGCTTGGTCAAGCTGGGCACCATCGCGGTGGACGGCACCAAGGTCAAGGCCAACGCCAGCCGCCACAAGGCCATGAGCTACGGCCACATGCTCAAGGCTGAGGCCGAGCTCAAGGCTCAGATTGACGCGCTGCTCAAGCGCGCACAGCAGGCCGACGAGGCCGAGAAGAACGAACCCGAGCTGGACATCCCGGCCGAGATTGCCCGGCGCGAGGCTCGGCTGGCGGCCATCGCCCAAGCTCGTCAGCGTCTTGAGCAGCGCCAGCGTGAGGCCGATCTGGAGCGCGGCCGCGATCCCGACGAGCCGCCTCGTGGCGGGCGTTACAAGCGCGAGTTCGGCGTGCCCGAGGACAAGGCGCAGGACAACTTCACCGACCCCGACAGCCGCATCATGAAGCGCGCCGGCGGAGGCTTCGACGCCAGCTACAACGCGCAGACGGCGGTGGACGATGCGGCGCACATCATCGTGGCTGCGGAGCTGACCAACAACGCCAGCGATGCGCGTGAACTGCCTACGATGCTGCAGGCGGTGCAGGACAACCTGGGCGCTGTGCCCGAGCAGGCCTTGGCCGACACCGGCTACAAGGCAGAGGCGGTGTTCGAGGCCCTGGCCGACAGCGGCTGCGAACTGGTGGTGGCGCTGGGCCGCGAGGGCAAGCAGGCGCTGCGCTTCGATCCGCAGCGCTCGCCGTACACGGCGGCGATGGCCGCCAAGCTACAGACCGACGAAGGCCAAGCCGCGTACCGGCGCCGCAAGTGGATCGCCGAGCCACCGAACGGCTGGATCAAGAACGTGCTCGGCTTCCGCCAGTTCAGCCTGCGCGGGCTGCATCGCGTCCAAGCGGAGTGGAAGCTCGTGTGCCTGGCGCTGAACCTGAGAAGAATGGCGGCGATGTAGGCCGCCAGAGGGGCTCATGGCCGCTCGCTCGGCCGTTGGTGCGCGACAACCGCATCGGCCACTACGCAGCCCGCAGCCGCTGCCCCTGGCTGCAACCCCGCCTGACGGCCTGCGCCGCCTCCTCCGGGCGCATCAGCCGGCTACGAACCGTCTGCCGCCCAGACTCCTAGGTGATCGCAAGAGTCGTGCGCGAGGTGTTGCTCGGAGATTGCGGCTCCAGTGCCGCCCCGATCCATCGGAAGTCAACCTCATTTTCGCCAGGTCGTCGACGATGCGCGGCTTTGGGCGTGTCCACGACTCTGGAGCAAGGTCGCGCGCCGTTTCAACGACCCACTCCACATGCTGGCGCTGGATCGATCTGGTCATGGACACAGCGGCGGGGCCCGTGCCGGGTGCGGTGCGTTGATCAGCGTATTCCTCAAGCGAAGCGGCAAGAGTAGCGGCCCGGGGACGCCGAGTTGTTGATGCTGTTGATGTTGTTGCTGCAGGCGGGTCAGAACGGATCGTCGTCGTCGTCGAACGCCGGCGCGGCGTTGTCGGAGGAGGAAGTGACCGGCCTGCGCCGGCCCTGCTGGCGGGGCCGAGACGGACCACAAGGCGATCCGGCGCGACGGCGGCCGGCAGGCCTTGCTCGGGCTGATGCAGACGCGCGACAAGCTCTGCGAGCGCATCGGCGACCACGACTTCGAGCGCCGACTGGACGCGCTGGCCTCGTGGCGCGGAGGCTGCGCGACGCCTCCCGGCCGGTCCCTGGCAGGGGCAGGAGTCTGCGCCTGCAGCGCGATCGTTTCGCCGGGCGTAACAGTCCATTGCGCCGCGTGCCGTTTCGCGAACCTAGGGACTTCCCTAGTATTCAGGCGTTACTTCCATCCTTTGAAGAGGTCTTAGATGAATACGAAAGATGTCGTGATTGCCGCATTGCTCGCCGTCGGCGCAAGTCAGGCCGTGCTGGCCCAGACCACCCGCGAGGTCGAGCCTGCGCACGGGTTGACACGCGCCGAAGTGATCGCTGATCTGAAGATCTACCAGGAGTCGGGTCTCGCCGATCTCAGCCGCCCCGACTCGGAGGACTGGAGATCGAGCGCCTACCGCGAGGCCGCCGCCCGGTACGCGCGGCTGCGCAACTCGCCGCGCTTTGCGCAGCTCGCGCAGCAGATCGCGGCGGGCCGGGACGGCAGTCAAGTCGTCCGCTGAACTGCGCGGCGAGTTCAGCGCCGCAGGCCGGCGAGCTTGCTGCGCGCTGGGCCCTCGCCGTCTGGCGCGGGCAGCCAGGGATCGCCGGGCGATTTGAAGGTCGCGGCCAGGAAGTCCAGGAACGCGCGCGTCTTTGCCGGCACGTACTTGCGCGTCGACATCGCGGCATAGACGGTGTGAGCGCCGAGCGACCAAGCGTCGAGCACGCGCACCGGCGTGCCTTGCGCCAGGGCGTCCTCGACGATGTACGAGGGCAGCGCGGCGATGCCGACGCCCGCCAGCGCGGCCTCGAACAGCGAGTCGGAATGCTCTGCCGACAGGGCGCAGGCGGGGCTGACCTCGGCCGCCACTTCGCTGTGCGAGGCCGTGCCTTCCGCCACCTTCGTCAAGCGCCAGCTGCGCGACGGCGTGCCGGTCTGCACCACGAGCGCGCGGTGCCGGGCGAGTTCGGCCGGCACGGTCGGCGTGCCCTGCCGGGCCAGATAGTCCGGCGAGGCGCACAGCACCACATGCGTCGTCGCCAGCCGCTGCGCAATGAAGTCGCCCTGGTACAGCTCGTTCCGGGCGATCAGCAACGAGACGTCGAAGGCCTCGTCGAGCGTGTCGAACGCGACGGCGCTGGCCAGGTCGAGGGCGATCTCCGGATAGCCCGCATAGAAGCGCGGCAGGTGCTTGGCCAGCTGGTGGCGCGCGAACGATGGCGACACCAGCACGCGCAGCCGGCCTCGGGCCGTCTGCGACGAGTTGCTCGTCAGCGCCTCGGTCTCGTCGATCTCGGCCAGGATGCTGCGCGCCCGCGGCAGGTAGATCTCGCCGGCGCCGGTCAGGGCCAGTCGCCTGCTCGAGCGCTGCAGCAGGCGAACGCCCAGATGCGACTCCAGGTCTGCCACGAGCCGTGTGATCGCGGCCGGTGCGACCTCGAAGGCCCGGGCGGCCCGGCGAAGCTCTGTTCGTCGACTACCTTGACGAAGGCGCGCATTGACTGGAGTCGGTCCATGGAGCGGGTTCGAGTCTGAATCGACCGGGGGCGGGGCGCGATCCTGAGGCAACGCTGATCAAGTCCACCGCGAGGGGCCGACTGGCGTTGGGCACTGTGTGAAGGGCGCTGAAGGTCATCCAGTATCGTTTCGCTGACGCGCGACCGCGCGAGCATCTTGACCCGCGCGTCGCCGGCATCGTCGCCGCGGTTCCGGCGGCCGCCGACTACGAGCTGTCTTGCCTGGCCGCGCCGCGCGTGCCGCTGGCGCTGGTGCTCGCCGAGAAGGACCGCTGGCTCGCGCCCAGGTTTCACGGCGGGGCGATACGCGATGCCTGCCGAACCTGCGAGGTGATCGCCGACATGCCGGCAGCCGGGCATGGCTCGATGCTGTCGTCGTTGCCGCCCGGCATCGACGGCATCGCCGGTGAGCTGCTCAACGATCCACTCGGATTCACCCGCGACAACATGGGTGAGGTTGACCGAAAGATCGCAGCCTTCTTTACACGCCACATTCCGCCGATCTCAGGCACGCGAGCGGCGAATGCCTTGGCACCAGCTGCGGCTGACTGACGTAGGCTCCCCGAACGGCGCTCTGCTCGGGACAAGCGGCGGATCCGACGCAGGCGCGCCACGACACCATGGAGCGCATGTTGTACCTGCGGTTGATGAAGTGCAGGCGACCGATCAGCCCAGGCGAAAGCCGGCGTAGCCCTGCTGCGCCACCTCGGCCATGCGCTGGCGGTAGCGCGGGGCGCCGCCGTTGTAGATCATGTAGCGGATCTTGTCGTGCCCTTCGACGTTGGAGTTGTAGCCCGTGAACCAGGACTTGGCCTTGCGCAGCAGCAGGCCCTGGTACATCTCCTTCACATGCGCGGTCCACTCGGCCTGTGCTTCGGGCGTCGGCTCGATGCGGTGGATGCCGCGTTGCACGGTGTGCTCGAACAGCCCGCTCGCCCAGTCCACCACGGTCTCGATGCCCCGAGGGAAATTGGTCGACAACGACGCGCTCTGCGGACCTGCCAGCATGAACATGTTGGGGAAGCCGGCCACCTGTAGACCCAGGTAGGTGAGTGGCCCGTCGCGCCAGCAGTCGCGCAGGCGCCGGCCCTCGGTGCCGACGAAGTCGATGCCGTCAAAGGCGCCGGTGACGGCGTCGAAGCCCGTGGCGTAGACGATGAGGTCGAACTCGTAGTCGCGCTCGCTGGTGCGGATGCCGGTGGGCGTGATGCGCTCGATCGGCGTCTCGCCCAGGCTGACCAGGTGAACGTTGGGGCGGTTGTAGGCCTCGTAGTAGCGCGTCTCCATCGGCACGCGCTGCACGCCGAAGCCGTGGTCCTTGGGGATCAACTTCTCGGCCAGCACCGGGTCCTTGACGCGGGCGCGGATCTTGTCTGCCACGAAGGCCGAGAACTCGGCGTTGGCGGCCTCGTCCATCAGCACGTCGCGGAAGTTGCCCAGCCAGATGGCAAAGCCGGGTGTGGCGTAGAGCCGCTCCCAGAAGGCCAGCCGTTCCGCGCGCGGCACTTCGGCCACGCGGCGCCGGTCCGGGCCGTGAATGAAGCCGCCCGGCGTGTTGTCGCACTTCTTGAAGATCTCGGCGTAGTCGGCCCGGATCGAGGCCATCTCCGCCGCAGAGATCGGGGCGTTGTGCAGCGGTGCGCACCAGTTGGGCCGGCGCTGGAAGACGGTGAGTTGGTCCACCTTGTCGGCGATCGCACTGATCAACTGCACGCCGGTGGCCCCGGTGCCGATCACGGCCACCCGCTTGCCGGCCAGTTCCACCGGCTCCTTGGGCCAGTGGTAAGTGTGGAAAGAAGGGCCGCGGAAGCTGTCCATGCCCGCCAGGCGCGGCATCGTCGGCGCCGACAGCAGGCCGATGGCGGTGAGCAGGAAGCGGCAAGTCAGCGTACGGCCGTCAGCCAGTTCGAGCGTCCAGATTTGCTGCTCGTCGTCCCAGACGGCGCGCGTCAGGTTGCAGCCGAACTGGACGTGCGGGCGCAGCCCGAACTTGTCGACCACGTGGTTCACATAGCGCAGGTTTTCGGGCTGCGGCGAGAAGTGCTCGGTCCAGTCCCACTCGGCCAGCAGTTCCTTCGAGAACGAGTAGCCGTAGGTGTAGCTCTCAGAATCGAAACGGCAGCCGGGGTAGCGGTTCCAGTACCACGTGCCGCCGACATCGTCGCCGCGCTCCAGCACTGTGACGTCGGCGCCCATCCGCAGCAGCTTGTGCAACTGGTAAAGGCCGCACATGCCGGCGCCGATGATCACGAACTGACGTTCGGGGGCTTGCGTCCGGGGCCTCGCGGCTGGCTCTCTTTTGACCAAGACTCATCTCCGTATTCTTCAGGCCGCGCCGGGGGAGGGCCACCACAAGCGCTGCGACGGTGCTTCCAGCAGTCTGCACTGGCGATACAAACCAAACGTTTGTTCGATATGATGCCAGAAGGCCCGTCTCTACGGGCTCGTCGGTCCATCCCTTCCAGCCATCGATCGAAGGCCTCCACATGTGCAGCATCGAGTCCTTGCTCAAGAACAATCGGGCCTGGTCGGCCCGCTGCGTGGCGGAGGATCCAGGCCATTTTCGGCGGCTTGCGCAACAACAGGCGCCGCGATACCTGTGGATTGGCTGCTCCGACAGCCGCGTTCCGGCCAACGAGATCCTCGGCCTGCGCCCGGGCGAGGTCTTTGTGCACCGCAATGTCGGCAACCTGGTGGTGCACTCCGACCTCAATTGTCTTACCGCGCTGCAGTACGCCGTCGAGGTCTTGAAGGTCGAGCATGTGCTCGTGGTCGGGCACTACGGCTGCGGTGGGGTACAGGCGGTGGTCGAGCAGCGCCGCACGGGCCTGGCCGAGAACTGGCTGCGGCACCTGGAGGACGTCGCACGCAAACATGCCGACCGCCTTGACGACATCGGCGATCGCGGCAACCGCGCTTCGTGCCTGTGCGAGCTCAACGTGATCGAACAGGTCAGCAATGTGTGCCGCACAACGACGGTGAGACGGGCCTGGGAGCGCGGCCAGCGCGTCGAGGTGCATGGGCTCGTCTACGGCCTCAGCGACGGTCTGTTGCGTCGTGTCGGGGAGAGCATCTTCAGCGAAGCGAGCTGCGAGCCTGGTTACATTGAGGCGTTGGCTGTGTTGACCGTCCCCTGACAACTTGTTGCTGGTTGACTCACGCTGAAGCTGAAGCCGCGGCGCCCCTGGGTGTCGTCAGCGAGGTGGTGGCATTGCTGCTGTTTGACCAGCCCTGCGGCTTCGTGGCGCTGCTCGGCATGATCGGCCTGGCCGGCATCCTGGCGCAACAGGTGTCGGACAACTTCAATGACGGCTTGCCGGCGTTGCCGGCCGTTGTGCAGGCTGCCGTGCGTCGCGCGCGTCCGGTGGTGCTGACGGCAATCGCCGCGGCACTGGCCTGCGTGCCACCTTGACGATCTCGCCCGGATGGCGTACTGCCTCCAGCAGATACACCGATGCGATCGCGACAAGACCCAGCACGCTGAACAGCGCCAGTGCCGGGCTGAGCACGAAGGGGAGATGAAGGACCGTCTCCGCGCGCTGCCACGCGATCGTGAGGGCACAACCTACAAGCGTGTTCGGCTGCTGGCTGGCCCGAGAACGCATTGCCATCGTCATCGCGCCCCAGGGCGATGCCGACGACAGCGAGGGCTGAATTCTTCGATGCGTTCAGTTGCCGGTGCGTGCTACAGCGCCCGACATCAAGTCCGGCATCGCCAAGCTCAAGATCGATCTACGCGAGTACGGCCGATTCATCTGCACCACCGCCGACGACAGTGTGGCTGCGAATCCGTGCCGCCTCATGCCTTGGCCAGCAGTTGGGCGCCGCTGACCTTGGCGGCTCCCTTGTCGAAGGTCCACAGCGGTTGCTCGCCGGCCTGCGTGGCCAGCGCGACGTGAAGGCAGTCCGCGAAGTCCGCCGAGCCCTTGCGGAACAGCTGCAGCGCGACCTCGAGCGCGCGCTCCGACTCGAAGGTCAGCTCGGCTGCCGAGAAGAGGCTGGACAGGGTCATCAGCACGTTGTCCTTGCCGAATTCGAAGCTGGACCGCAGCACCCATTCGAGCTCCAACACAACGGTCACGGGCACGAACAGCGTCGCGCCCTCGGCGACGCAGCGGCTGATGAGGCGCTTGGCCGCTGCGAGTTGCGCCGCGTCGTCCTGGACGATGTAGCGAACCAGGACATTGGTGTCGAGCGCCGGCATACTGATGCCGAAGTCAGCGCCAGGGGTTCATGTCGTCGACGCTGACGTGCTTGCCCTTGGGCGCCTTGAGCATGCCGGCCATGTCGAGGATGGACTTGGTCTTGGCCCGGACGATGATGGTGCCGTCGGGCATCGCCGACCAGACCAGGCGCGTGCCGGGCTTGGCGTCCACGAGCGCCCGGATGTCCGCGGGCACGGTGGTCTGGCCCTTGGCGGTGATGGTTGATTCAGCCATGGTGTCAGTCCTTACATTATCAGCCATTGTAATGCGGACACGCAGGATTTGGTTGGCGCTTCAGCCAGCCTGCTGGAGATCGCCAAGATTGCCCTGGAACATTCGTTCGAAAAAACCAGGAACATTCATTAGAAAATGAACGGTTGACGAACGCCGTGCGGGACTGATCGACTTTTCCAAGTTGACATAAACATTATCGGCGCTCTGCGGTAGCACCTCACCGGTGGTTCTCTCGGCAAATCTTGCTGGCCGCGCCGAGATGCATCATGGTCAACATGTCTTGGACCCCGTTGGCGTGTGGTCCAAAACAGAAGTGGCGCCGCAAAACTGAACAGCGCGATAAGTGGAAACTCCGGGCACAAAGCTGGGCCGAGGAAGGTCTGGCGAGAAGGAGTTTTCGATGGTCAAGAAATCGGCGCGACCTACACGGCGCACGCACAGTCCGGCCTTCAAGGCGCGAGTCGCTCTGGCAGCCCTGCGCGAGGACAAGACGATGGCCGAGTTGTGCAAGGAGTTCGAGTTGCACCCGACGCAGATCGCC
>Ga0209717_1000164_pt1 | contig 83389 bp, 80 predicted proteins | sample AD_UKC048_MetaG_FD_184418 | JGI IMG/M metagenome (GOLD analysis project Ga0209717, IMG submission 184418) | Active sludge microbial communities of municipal wastewater-treating anaerobic digesters from USA - AD_UKC048_MetaG (SPAdes) (version 2) | ecosystem: Engineered > Bioreactor > Anaerobic >...
CTCATCAGGAGAATATTGACATAGGCCAGTACGGAAAGAAACATCAGGGCGTCGAATACTTTACCCCCGGCTTTACCAAACCAGGCTTCACATAACAGGGCCCCGATAGCGGATGCGTTTTTCATTTTTTCGTACCCGATCACTTCCACATACGCCACATTGATGAGCAGATATAAACCGATTACAATGATAATCCCGATGATGATCCCTTTGGGAATGATCCGGGTTTCTTTGACCTCTCCGCCAAAATTGATGGTTTGCTGGTACCCCCCATACGCAAAACACACAGGGATCAGTGATATCACAAACAGAGAAAAGGCGGATTTATCATTCAGTGTGAATAGCGGTGAACCTTCTTCATAACCATGTGGTTCAATCACCACCCCTTTAAACAAGGCGGAGATCAGTAAAACCATCAATCCTACTTTAATAATAATGAGTACATTCTGGGTACGGCTGCTGGTCTTCAGCCCAAACAGGTTGACCACAAAAAAAGCAGCTACAGCTGTGATGGCCACTATTGAATTAAACAAAACACCACTCGGTTTTCCATATAAAAGATCGCTCACATAATCGGCACCGATCAGGGCTACTACGGCCAGGGAAGCTGCATTACTGATCAGGATGATGGAGTTGACCGAAAAGCCGACGGATGGATGATAGCATTCGGCAAAGACTTTATAATAACCGCCCATAGCCGGCAGCCGCTGTCCAATCTCCGCGTAGGTCAATGCCCCGAACAGCGCAATGATACCACCGGCAATCCAGAGCAGGAAAAAAATCGTGCTTGTACCCGAAGTCGCTGCTACGGAAGCCGGATTCCTGAAAATACCCATACCGATCACCAGGCTTACTACGATCAGGCTGATATCCGTTAAGTTGAGTTTGTTCTTTGCCGTCATAAGCGGAAAGATACAACTAAAACATACTAACTTTAACCGCCTGAACCGACGCTGATGTACAGATTTTCGCTTCTATCTATTTGGTTGTTTTTCGCTGTTTCCGGAATTGCCCAGGAAGAAATAAATGACAGTACAAAATCGCTCGATGAAGTTATCATCCGGGCCTTTGAGCAAAACCGGAAAGCCCGGTTCAGTACAGCCTCAGTAAAAATCATTGACCTGAAAAATGCGGACCGCAACAATAAGCTGTCACTTGTCAACGGACTGAACACCGTACCCGGTGTACGGATGGAAGAAAGAAGTCCGGGCAGTTACCGGCTTAATATCAGAGGCAGCTCGCTCCGTTCTCCATTTGGGGTGCGTAATGTGAAAGTGTATTGGAATGAAATCCCGGTTACGGATCCAGGTGGGAATACATATTTCAATCAGTTTGCCTATACTAATTTCTCCACCATTGAAATTTATAAAGGTCCGGCCGGCAGTATGTACGGAGCCGGCACCGGCGGACTGCTGCTGATGAATAATTTTCAACGCTGGAAACCCGGCCTGAGCCTGGAATACCTGAAAGGTTCGTATAGCACCGATGCGCTATTTGCAACGGTACGTTACGGCAGCGATGAAAACCGCCATCAGATCAGTTATGCCCACAACCAGAGTGATGGCTATCGCAGTCAATCAGCTATGCGACGGGATAACATCAGCTGGCAGTCCCAATTAAAACTTTCCGGTAAACAGGAACTTACAGCTTCACTCTTATATACCGACCTGTATTACCAGACACCGGGTGCCCTGACGCTGTCCGAATTTACCAGCAACCCCAAAGCGGCCAGGCCGGCTGGTGGTGGTTTTCCCAGCGCCGTAAATGCCAAAGCCGCCATCTTCCAGCAAACAATGACCGCTGGATTTACAAATGCTTATCAATTCAATCCCCGTTTTAAAAATACCACCACGCTGTATGGCGCTTTTGCTCAGATCCGTAATTCGGCCATCCGTAATTATGAAAGAAGAAATGAACCGGGTTATGGCGGACGTACGGTTTTTGTGTATAACAAGGAAACGGTTACCGGCCAGCGAAAGAACAGCCTGCAATTAGTGGCCGGCAGTGAGTTCCAGCAAGGACGATTCAATATCCAGGTTGCCAAAAACCGAAACGGGAATCCGGATACTTTACAGACCAATGACGATATCAGCTATACCGCACTCAGTGTTTTCGTTCAGGGCGACCTGCAACTGAATCAGCAATGGCTTTTCACCGCCGGTATCAGTCTGAATAAAGCAACAGCCAGTCTTACCCGTCTCAGCCATTACCCGATACTCACGCAGAAAAGAAATTACCGGAACGAACTGGCCCCGCGCTTTTCCCTCAAAAAATTTATTACGGAAGATTTCAGCCTGAAATCAACCGTCTCCCGTGGGTTTTCACCACCAACGGTATCCGAGTTGCTGCCCTCCACAGGAGTGATCAGTACAGCCCTGGAAGCTGAATACGGTTGGAACTATGAAATCACCGCGAATCATGATTTTTTCCAACACCGGTTGCAGACCGAACTTACCGGTTATTATTTCAGGTTAAATGAGGCACTGGTTCAACGCCGGGACCTTTCGGGGGCTGATTATTTTGTCAATGCCGGGGATGTACGTCAGCAGGGAGTTGAATTGCAGGCGGACTATACACAGACCTTTAAAAAAGGATTGATTGATTATTTTTTAATCCAGGCAGGATATTCGTATATCCATTACCGTTATGGTCAATTCATTAAAGGCACGGATGACTTTTCCGGGAAAACCGTTCCCTCGGTACCAGCCAATACCCTCTCAGTGCTTTTTGATCTGCACACCCGGACCGGTTTCTATTTCAACAGCACTTTTTACAACGCCTCACGTATTTACCTGAATGATGCCAATACAGCGTCAGCCGATCCTTACCAGTTGCTGGGTGCCCGGGTGGGCTGGAAAAAAACGGGGAAAAAGAAATATACGATGAACTTCTATGCGGGTGCTGATAACCTGCTGGATCAACAGTATAGCCTGGGGAATGATATCAATGCAGCGGCCGGGCGGTTTTATAATGCCGCTCCCCGGCGTAATTATTATGCAGGCATCAGCCTTGGCCGGATCAGGGCACCGCAGCACTAAAATTACTTTCAACGACCAGCAACAGCGCCTCATTACTACGAGCTTCCACCCCCGCTTCAGCCGTATCCCAAAGGGCCAGGCCATCACGTGCATGCAATAAACGACCCTCCACTTCAAATAGGCCGTCAATCACAAACATGAATAAGCCTTTGCCCGGGTATTTGCGTTGGTAAGTGGTTTCACCTCTTCCACTGAACTTCCCGATGGAAAGCCTCCATTGGTCCCCGCTCCCGCTGCCAACAGCCGCTACCTGCAACAGTACATTCATGAATTTATTCAGATCTGCATCAGCGGGTGCGGGGACCATATCCGGCATTTCCGGTTTTTTAACCAGAAAGAGTTCAAGGTAATTCACCCCTTTATCCGGAGATAAGTTACTGACCCGGTAAGTCTCATTTTCATGAATAGAAAAGACCTGAAGTTGTCCGGCTGAAATAACCCCGGGTGCCGAATTGCCAATAACATATTCAATCGAACCAGACAGTGGAATTAAAACCACATAAGCTGATGTCCCGGCATCCCGCGGCCAGCTTTTTCCGGCAGCCAGCAATATATCATCAAACCGGCAGAGATCACCCAGTGCGGTTTTATACGCATGAAAGCGGGTATCCCCATTAAACAGATGATGACAACGAAAACCCGGGCTGCTTTCAACGTCCCGTTGCCCGGACAAATATATTTTAGCAATGGAAGGTTTAAACATGTCAGCCAATTTGTGATGAATTCATATTATTGCCGGATCAGCATGACCATACCTGACACCAATTTGATGCCGGAATTCCGCTATTTATCCAAAAAAAACATAAAGTTCTGCCTGGACTGTATCATACATTTCAGGTTTACGGCAGCTTCAGCAGTATGGAGAAGATGCCGGGTACAGGAGCATCTTCTCCGGATGAATGTTGGATTTTATCACGAGGCTGTAATGAGTATTTGGGTAAATTCATTTCCCACAATGGTTAAATAAAGTCATTCCTTTTATTAAAAGACGTCGCTGTTGAAACAAGGTCCCGGTCTATTCATTTGCTAATAGCTGATCTTCGGGCAACTGAGCCTGTTCTTTGTCCCGGACCTGTATATAATACCAATTGAATAATTCAGGTAATGGTCCTTTTTGGCCGGATTAGCTGCTTCACTGAACCCATCCAGATAATCCGTATATCCGAGCCGGTAGGCGGCTTCAGCATTCATACCCAGTTTAGGAGTAATGAAGTATTTGATGCCCATCCCCACAGGGATTACCGGGATCAACCTGGGAACTGAATGAACAGTATCTGCAGCCAGTCCGCTGAAAATGGTGGATGTTTCTGAATCAAAATAACTGCTGTTGAGCCCGCTCCAGTCCCTTTTTATCCTTAGAAAAGCAAAACCGGCACCGGCAAAAAAGTATGGAGAGAACCCTTTCACCGCATAATTCCTGGCCATTGGGTTCCAAACGAAATGGCCGGTGAACTCTGTTACCGGGGTGCTGAAATTAAAATTCCGTTGTTGCCGGTATTCGGGGTTGGCATAAAGACCATCATCTCCCTTGAGTCGCCCCCGGAGAAATGCTGCTCTGACGGAAAAAGAGGGACTGAGCAGTTTAGCCGCCTGTAAACCAAGGGCTAATTTCTGCGTCCTGAAAGAACCCAGTTGTTGAGGAGTCAGATCACCCTGGTACACGGTAAAGCCCAGGTTGATCCCAAATTCATACTTCGGATTGTTTTGAGCTAACAATGGTGCACTGAAAGGAAGTGCTAAAGCAACTAATAAAACCGGAGGTATTACACGCTTCATTGGACAATGATTTATAAAAGTGAAAAATCCGGGCAGAAGCGACATCGCTTAATCCCCAACTTTGAAAAAACATAAGCAGATGTTAGCAGTCAAACGCAGAAATGCGCTTTCCATTATCGCAGAATTGTTAAAGAAATGCTTCAAAAAAAAATGTATAAAAAATGACAAAGTCCGATTAAACTTTTCTGAATATTCAATCAGACCGGGAAGCCTGTTTTCGGTTGAAGGTTTCCCGAACCTAAAGGGTAGCTGAAGGGAGCTACCACATCATCCATTTCGTTCAATCAATGCTTTTACCCGAAAAACGAGAGAAAAAATCAGTAATCCACGTTGTTGATAACTCTTACTTCAGATTTGGACAGGCATCTTACATTTGCACTGATTTGGTTCCCCCGCTTCATGCGGGAGATTAAAAGGGAAATCCGGTGTAAGTCCGGTGCTATCCCCGTAGCTGTAAAGGAAAGAGAATGGAGAATAGTGAATAGAGAATAGGAAAGACACGCGGTTTATTCATCCATTTCTTAGCTGTTGCAAATCCACTATTCCGCTTTTAGCGGAATGGGAAGGAGCAGCGAATCCTGAGCCAGAAGACCTGCCTGATCACTTAATTATTATTCAGCTTTCGGGTGAAAGGCATGAAGATATCAGCGTGTAAGGGCACACTTTTATTTTCACTTTTTATTTTCGGAAGCAGTCACACAAAATTCATTGTAGAATGAAAAGACATTTTTTTGTGCTGGCTGCTGTCATTATCAGCAATCAGCTACTGGCCCAGCAGGACACAAGCCTGCTGGATGAAGCGGTCGTAACGGCCAACAGGTTTCCCAACAAAACATCACTCAGCGGTAAGGTAATCACCGTGATTACCCGGGCCCAGCTGGAACAAAGCGGCAGCAAGGATCTCGCACAGGTACTGAGTGAGCAGGCCGGTATTTCCATTGCCGGAGCGAATGGTAATATGGGAAAGGATAAGAGCGTTTACCTCCGGGGTGGATACGTGGCCCACACCCTGATCACGATTGACGGTATTCCGGTCTATGATCCCTCCGGCATCGGTGGCAATTTTGATATCCGTAATCTGTCGCTTGCCCAGATCGAACGGATTGAGATCCTCAAAGGGAGTCAGTCGACGCTGTATGGGAGTGATGCGGTGAATGGGGTGATAAATATTATTACTGTTGGTCATAAGACCAACAGTACTCAGACCAACAGTTCGCCGCCAGTTGTTGGTCTTCTGACCAACAACCGGCAGGCCGGCCTGAGCTATGGCAGCTATGATACCTGGCGGGTACAGGCGGCAGTGAATGGTACGGCAAAAAAAATACAGTATAACAGCAGTTACTCTTATGTAAAGAGCCGGGGGATGAATGAGGCGGTAAACAACGGAAACTTTGCGGAGACTGACCGGGATGAGTATGCGCAGCATAATTTTCAGGCCGGTATTGGCTTTAGTCCGGCCAAGGGACTGAGTATAAAACCATTTATCCGTTATAGTGATATCAACGGATCGATTGATCAGGGTGCTTTTACCGATGAACTGGATTATACCTACAAACAAAAAAGTGTACAGGCCGGATTGCGGGGTGAATATAAATGGAAGCAACATACGATGACCCTGTTATACAATGTCAATAGTGTGAACCGGCGCTATACGGATGATTCGGTGAAGAGCCGGAACGGTTATGATACCTGGGCGGAGGGCAGCTACAAGGGCAACGAACATTTTGCCGACCTGTTATGGGTGATGAAAAAAAATCAATCCCTCAGCTTTACAGGCGGGATTGAATTCCGCAATTCCGTGTCCGATCAACGTTATAATTCAGTTGGTTTTTTTGGTCCCTATGGAACAATGTATGGAAAAGACAGCCTTCGGCAGCAACAGGGCGCTCTGTATGGAGCGGTGAACTGGAACAGTCCTTCCGGTTTTAATCTCGAAGCCGGCAGCCGCCTTAATCTGCATTCGGAATACGGTCCCTACCCTGTTTTCTCCCTGAATCCTTCCTGGTTACTGAATAAGAAGGTAAAGGTATACGCGAATCTTTCCTCGGCCTATCGTACGCCTTCCCTTTACCAGTTATTTTCCGAGTATGGCAATGCAGCACTGGAGCCGGAGTCGGCCATTACGTTTGAAGCAGGGGTACAACTTTACAGCGGAAAAAAATGGACCGCCCGGGCCACCGGGTTTAACCGGCGGGTGAAGGATATCATGTTCTTCTACTATAATGCCAGCACCTTTCAGTCACAATATATCAATCAGGACCGCCAGCACGATTTTGGATTGGAACTGGAAGGCAACTGGCAGATCAATAGCCGCAGCAGCCTGCGGGCCTGGTATACCTGGGTGGACGGAAAGATCAGTTCGGTCACCAACGGAAAAGATACCAGTTATAATAACCTTCTTCGTCGTCCCCGTTCTTCGGCTGGCATCCAGGGAAACACGATGATCGGCAAACGGCTATTACTGAACAGCAACCTGCAATGGAGTGGTAAAAGGAAGGATGCTTATTTTGACAACAACAGTTTCAGTACCGTGTATGTAACCCTCGATGCGTATATTTTATGGAACCTGTATGCGGAATATGGATTCAGCAAAAACCGGTTAAAGCTTTTTGCCGATCTGCGGAATATTACCAATAGCAGGTACACTGAAATCTCCGGTTTCAATACCGCCCGTTTTAACGCATATACCGGAATCCGTTTAAGTTTCTGATGAACGAACAAAAAATCAAACATGAATACAAAACCTGTCCCCGTTGCGGGACAGGTTTTGAATGTAAGGCCGGCTCTATCCTGCAATGCCAGTGCTATGGGATCGTTTTACCGCCTGTCGTTCAGCAGCAGATCGAACTGGACTACCGGGATTGTTTATGCAGGTCTTGCCTGGAAATCCTCCGTGACCAGGCCCCTGCGGATAAACCTGCCGAATAAAGTACTTTTGTAAAAAACAGCCACATGCAATTCAGTCTGCAGGAATTCCTGACGCTAACGTTCACGCTTTTTGCGGTCATCGATATTTTAGGTTCCATTCCCATGCTTATTTCGATCAAGCAGAAGACCGGGGGTATTAGTGCCATTAAAGTGACGCTGATATCCGGCGGACTGATGGTTTTGTTCTTTTTTATCGGGAAACCCTTTTTAAATATCCTGGGCGTGGATATCCGTTCCTTTGCGGTGGCCGGTTCCATCGTGATTTTTATCCTGGGATTGGAAATGATCCTGGGTATTGAATTTTTCAAACCTGAGCAGGGGGCACCGAGCGGTACGGTGGTCCCGATCGCCTTTCCCCTGATTGCCGGAAGCGGCACCCTGACCACGATTATGTCGCTCAAAGCCACTTTTGAGCGGTCCGACAAAAATGAATATATGATCCTTCTGGCTATTCTGGCCAACCTGGTTGTTATCTTCCTGGTGCTCCGATCTTTAAATGTGATCGAAAAAGTGCTCGGAAAAGCCGGATTAATGGCGGTGAGAAAGTTTTTTGGCGTAATTTTGCTCGCCATTGCCGTGAAGGTATTCGCGACCAATGCGCCGGGATTGATTAAGTGACCAACGGCCTCGTAGTACAATGGATAGTATAAGAGTTTCCGAAGCTCCAGATCCTAGTTCGATTCTAGGCGAGGCTACTGCAACCTCCAACGCTTTTTGTGTTGGAGGTTTTTTTTTTGCAAAATGGACTCGTAGTACAATGGATTGTATAATCCCGGACGTCCGGGACGAAGCTCTCCCGCACGAGCGGGACAAGTATATCCTAGTACGATTCTAGGCGAGGCTACATCGCCCTCCATAGCTTTAAGCGAAGGAGGGCTTTTTTTACCCTATGGTCTCGAAGTACAATGGATAGTATAATCCCGGACGTCCGGGACGAAGCTCTCCCGCACGAGCGGGACAAGTAGATCCTAGTTCGATTCTAGGCGAGGCTACATCTCCACTAATTTAATGGGAATTAAAAAAACAGAAAACCTTACGAAGTCATTGACTGGTAAGGTTTTCTGCGTTTAAGTACTCTTTTTAATTCCCGTGAACTCCCGTTAATTCGTTTACGGTTTTGTTTACGGTTTTTTTAAGAAACCTAAAAACGACCTTTGTATGGTGAGTATTCCGAGTATTGGCGTGGTGATGAACTGGAGAAATGAAAACAATAAATCCGGACTATATCCAGTGCATATCAGAATTAAGCAAGGGAACTTTGCACGGTATTACCGTGTCCCAACTCCAATCAAAATAAGGCATGATCAATGGGCCGGTAAAGAAGGTGCCTGGGTCAAACAAAATCATCCTTTTGCTTTTGAGATCAATAATAAGATCATCGAGATCAAGGGGCTCATTAACGAGTATATCAAACGTACGGTCAATTTCAGCAAGCCAGTAACCGTTGAGGGGATCATTGCAGGTCTTACCAATAAAGGAGATAATAAAAGTTTCCTGGATTTTATGCAACGCTATATCACCCGGCCACCAGAAAAACTCGAACCCAATACTATTAAGAAATACGCAACGACGCTTACACATTTAAAGAAATTCAAAAAGCAAATCTTCTTTGCGGAGATTGATAATACATTACTGAGAGACTTTAGCCGCTTCATGCAATCGGAACTGAAACTGGGCGGTGCTGCAACTAAAAAATACCTGGAAGCATTTAAAAAAGTGATCCGTCATGCCCGCAGGGAGAATTATATATCGCCGCAGCAAATGGAATTTTTGTTTGATGGATTAAATGTCCGGGTACAAAAAGCAAAAAGAACTTTTCTGGATTTACAGGAAGTAAGGAAATGGAAAGCCCTGACATTTACCGCAGACCAGCAACATCTGGAACGTGACCGGGATTTGTTCCTTTTTCAAATCTATACCGGGTATTATTTTAAAGACCTATTGATATTCACGAAAGATCATTTACAGATGGATGAAGAGTATGGTCATGTGATACTCGGTGCAAGAGATAAGAACGGCAATCAAACAATCATACCACTTTTTAAGTTTCCGTATGCGCAAACAATTCTAGAGCGTTACCGTTCAAGGTCAACGGACAAACTGGTATTCGATAAACAATACCTAGTCGAAGAACCGGTATACAACCGCAACCTGAAAGAGATTGCAAAGATGGCTGGGATCTATAAGAATATTACCAATAAGGTGGCCCGGCATACAAACGCCCAACTTTGGATCAGGTACGGTGCCGAAGGTGCTGTCCTCTCTAAAATGATGGGCCATACCAAGCAGGAAACAACAAGGAACTATTACGATGTAAATCTTCCGGAAATTGTGGAAGGAACGAAAAGGGTGGATTTTGAAGCGATGGGGATTTAAAATATGTAGCAATCCGGATGACAAAACCAGTAAGATGAATACTTTGAATATATTTATTATTTAAAGGTCACACTATATAATAGTTCCGATTGCTGTGATTTTTTGTTCCTCCCAGTCCATATAATTAGGAGAATTAGCAAGAACTTCAGTCCAGGCCTCATTAAGAATCTTTGATATTGGTAAATCGAATTTTCTCAACTGTTCTGGATAAGATCGTAGGTCAATCTTTTGACAACCCTTAATTACAGACTGACCCAAGGATTCGATCAATACCTGCGGAAAAATCTCACCATAATTGGGCGGAACTGGGTTCTTTGTACTTAAAAGAAACGCTTGCCACAATTGGTTTATATGTTTAACCTCTTTATTAAATCCAAGTTGATTTAACATATAAAAAACAGCCCGCATTCTCGCTTCATCTGAAGGGTGACTTGGAAAATCGGCATAAATTCGATCCTTACCGCTGCTAAGCGTCGATATTTTTAAATTTGTATAGGCATATGCCGGTCCAACAAGATAAGTAGCTATAAAATCACAGGTAAACTCCATTATCCAGCCATTCAGCCAACTCGCATGTTTGTCACGGTAAAAAGAAATCAACTTTGGGTCGCGCTGTTCATCAACAACCCGTTGCTCACCATCCCGGTAAAATCCATCAAGTGTGGGAAGAAAGCCATCACGCAGATCTGCCCTATGCTGTTTATCGATTAGATGCCCAATTTCATGATAGAGGTCTGGAAGATTGAGAAGATTCTTTTCCTCACCGGTGGGAACTGCAATAATGTTATAGGAAGGCAATGCCCAATAATAGCTTTCAGAGTTACTGATCGTTGTAATTATTGGCTCGGATTGAAGACAATTAATCTCTTTGTAAATCCTGGTAATTTTTTTCTTAAAGTATTTTTCAGGTTCTCCGTAATTAATAATCACCAGGTAACGGAATAGTTCAATTGTCTGTAGTCTTTCAGTAAACGTATTATACTTTACAATCGTAGAACTCGCAAGAGCGGGTATTTCCAGATCTCCTGATTGAATAAGTTTTGTAATATCCTGGTGCAGCTGCTCCAACAGCTGAATAGTACGTGCAAGAAAAGCCTTATCAATTTCAGGGTTAATCCCATCACCCCTAAGACGGGCCAGCATCTTCAGTGCTGCATTAGCCTGATCAACAAAAATACCTGTTAAAAACTGCGTCATCCTCTTGCAGTTTTTAATTTCCTGAACAAATTGTTTCTTTCCGTATCCAGGGTAGCAACGAGAAAATCCATCGCCTGCAGATCCGCCTCTGTAACAGTCTGCTTTTCCTGCAGATGTTTTTGAAGACGTTTCAGGTCCTCGTCCAAGTAAACATTTTTGCGAAGCCTCGCTTTATAGTCATCCATGACGGTCAGGGGTATAAATTTCTTTTCCGCAATGGTATCATCATGTAATAAATCAAAAACGTTCAACAAAAAAACCAATAAGTTATCGCTTGCCTGGGCAATTTCATCCGATGAAATTTTCAGGTTTGGATATTTTGTCCTGCTGGTCGCATCCTGCAACAAGGTTTGTTTTTTAAAAACGATCACTGAGTTATTGATTTTTTCTGAAATATCGACCAGTTGATCGTATTGATTCGACAATGCACTGATATCGCTCATAATAATTTTTTGAATAGTTATTCTAATGTTGATTCATCCAACTCTTCCTCATCTTCCTCTACCATGTCAAAGGTAGCAGTTAGTGGCTTTAATAAGGTATCAATCAACTTAATCGTCACTGGGAGAGAACTACTTCTATCCGGGGCTGAATAAGCCAGCATGGATTGGCAGAACACATCTTCCAGAACTTTCAAAAAATCAAGATTCCCGGATTGAAGCCGTAAATGTTGCGGCTTGGCGGTACCTCTCAACTGAAAGGGATAGCCGGTATTGAACAGGAATCCTTCTGTAGCACTAATGATTTTATAGGCCCCTGTCACCGGATTGTCCAATTGGTCATAGTTATCTGTCTTCATGGCAATCCGGAAAGGGATAGAGCTTTGTTTATAAAGATCAACCACGCCAAACTTCACTGTGGCTTTATTTATTAATCTATCAGCCGCAAGATCATTCACCACCCTTTCGAGGGCTTTTTGTTCTTCGCCAAAGCTGCGTCCGTCTCTCATAAACACAATACCGTTAGGATTCAGAGCATAGCGGGGTATAAAAGTTTTAAGTTTTTCATAAATATGCTCGTACAAAAAATCAGCCTTTAGTTTTTCAGCTCTTCTGCCTCTGGCTTTTTTAGGAACAGAAATAGGAATAAAGAACTGATGTTCTCCATTTTTGAAAAAGAAAGTGAATCCGGCGTGGCGGCCATGAACATCGATCCCAACATATACATCATAATGCAGGTCTTTTCCCAATGCATAAGGCCATTTTCTATTCATGATCAGATGTTCCATGATAAGGTTGAACAGGTAAGACCTGAATCTGGGTTTCGCTTCCTCGGGCACCTTGTACTCACGTACCTTCTTGTCCAAAGAAGACTCGAACGGGTGGAAGTAACTCATGATCTTTGATGCGGAGGCGCACTGGACTTTTAAGCCCGGATAGAACTTACTTTTCAAGCAATCGTGAAAAGTGCTGGCAAGGCGCTTTGCGTCCCGTCCGAGATCAGGAATAATAAATAAGGCAAAGCCGCTTGTTGCACTCTTCTCAATCAACGCCTTTTCGATTTCCTGTATCTGGAAGGTAGCCGATAACCCTTCTCTTGCCTTAAAGCGCACGACCTTGAATTCAGCAAATTTCGGAGCAAGCTTTTTCAATAAATGCTCTGCATTTTTCTTGAATGCTTCCACCTGCTCCTTTTCCATAAAGTCGGGCACAATCAGCCATTGTGGATCAAAATCAGAATTATTCAATATCCCGTTATCTTCCAGAAATTGTTTGCGCTCCAGTCCATATTCACGCAACTTAACATTTCCACCTTTACTGTAGTGCCCCGGTTTTAATATGTGGTCATTTTTATATTTCAAAGCCGGAACTTCGAAACTATTAATATATTCTTCCACCGATTCTGTTTCGATTCTCAACGGATGGCCGTTAAATTTGAGTCCCTGGAAAAAGGTAGTAATGCTATGAATAATCCCTTCAAATCGGCGCGAAGGATCCTTGATGGAGTATTTGTGCAATGCCCTCACCTGTTTATCCTGTGGACTGAGAATAAGTTTGGCAATAGAAGTGGCACCGCTATGTGCCTCCATTGACCGGCCTGGGTAGGTATACAGAAGAGCAAGATGATCCTCTTTCAATAATTGATGAGCCTGGAAACGATGCCGTTGAGTTTTCTGAGTAATGAAATCAAACACACTCGTTTCTGCCCCATTAAAAATAAAATTGTGCTCTTTCAGCGGATTTCCAAATCCTTGAATTTCTGCTGCATACCAATCGTCACCATTTTGATAAACCACCCTTCGGCCAAAAAGTTTTCTAAGTAATACATCAAAGTTCTTTCCGTTAACATACCTGGACAGATAATACTTATCAATATACCGGGTAGTAAGGTTCAGACAAACATAGATAACTCCATTCCAGCAAACCAGCCGATAGGAAAAGCCACCATAAACTTCGATGGAAGAATCTTCATTCGATTGTAGTGGCTTGCGGTACAGAAAATGGGAATTAGTTAATTTCCAAATCCCTTTATTATTGCCAAGCTGCCTCCTGACTTCAAAGTCCAGAAAGTTGATAACAATAGGAAGATTGCCATATTGAAAAAACTCCGTTGGCTTTACACGATAGACATCAGGCAACTCGGTGACGGTAACGACAAACGGACCAACATCAACCCGTGATTCACCAAAAGTACGATCCTCCGGGATAGCAATAAACCATGTTCCATCACGTTTTACAAAAGCAACCGGCCCCTCAATGATGGAAGCTACGCGTTCACCAGCTTTGCGGAAATGCTTGTTAAAAACTTCCTCTTTATCCGGGCTTGATTTTAAGTCGGTCTTCACCAATTTGTATGAAAAATTCAGTTCATGCAGATTGGGTAACCTGAACAAATTCAGCAAATGCTTTCTCGTCATAACTATTATTATTAAGATATAAATAAGCACAAATAGACCGGTAACTGCAGATTTTGCAGGAGCCATCATTGTCAGTTCCCTCAAAGTCATCAATATCCGGCTCCTCATCTTCCCCCCGCAGCAATAATATATCCCGGCTGGTAAGGTTAATCTCGTCAATCATATCATTGGCACGCTCTTCAGTAAACTCATGTTGCTTGACCGTTCTTTTGAATAAGTTTACTTCAAAAAGCTGAATATCTTCATAAGCATAGGGCTGTTTGTCTTTATTTTCCAACCTTTTCAGGAATACGACCAGCCCGCAGATTATAAGCTGACGGGAATAGTCCGCTAAATAGCTTCGGGATAGTTTCCAGTCGATAACTACCGGCTTCCAGTTATACTGTGCCAAAAGGTCAATCTGTGGTTTTACCGCGGCATGCTCAATTTCCACTTTCCAAGTGAAAACGTTCGGAGTAAGAGCATTGCATTGTTTCAAAAATCCAAGCAAGGTTTGTCCGTCAGGCATCCGGATTTCAGGCAATCCTGTAATCGCCGCCCTGATATTGATATAGGCTTCCGCTATTTCATTTTCCTCATAGCTTTTTCCTTGTTCGTGAATATCCAATATGCAGAAATCCAATGCAGTCTCCAGCTTTCCTGCTATGGGATCTGTATAGATTCTCTGCCTGGAATAATCGAATTGCTTTTGGGCAAATTCAACAGCTTCATCGGCCAGTGAATCGAAGTCTAGCGTTTCCTTTTTGCTGATTTTCGGGATAATGACTGTCTCCATGAATTTATCCACTACGCTTCCCTGCCACATAGAAAGTGTTTGCATTTTTTTTAACTCATGAACCTTTCGTTGTAACGGGTTAGACCGGTTCTTGGAGGCAAGCAATTGGGAGAAATAATACTTCCTGTTGCATTCCCGCAACATATTTACCGCAGTATTGTCCCATTGAACTTTCTTTGTCATAACAATTTATTCAGTCATTAATTCCTCTAACCGGTTCAGGTATTTATTTAATGCTTCTTCGTTTTCAAATAATTCGTTACCCTCTGAGATGCTATCCATCCTGACTGATTCATAATTCAACTGTTCATGTCCTTTCCGGTATGCGGGAACAAATCCAAATGCAGTTGTATCATTGAAACCTATCTGTTGCTTCAACTGACCAAATGTTTTCAGCACAGCAGCCCTTACATTCGTATACGATAACTCCAGTGCCATAACCAATTTCTTAAAGACCTGTATAGGTACATTATTAGGATAGACAGCGTCGTTCTTTAACTCACTAATAAGAACCGGAGTCAGCCCCGTCTTTTCTACCAGCAATTTTTCCTCAACATTGCTTTCTTTCATAGCCCACTGGATTAATTGACCCAAGGAGGGCTGCTGCATTAGGGCTGTCAATTTTGACATTATTATTTCCTCATTTGCCTGCGATATTGATACCTCTTTACTGTTAATCATCCTGGACAATTCTTGCTGGGTATGATCGGGGTCCATGGCATTTACCTGGTCCAGGTAAATCAGTCGCAACATCTCGTCAAAACGGTCGATACTAGCTGGGTTATTCATAATTTATATATTCGCTTCGTTAAGTAGATTTATCAATTTTTGTTTAGCACGGTGGTGTCTCACTTTCAGCTGCTTATTTTCAATACCCAGCATTCCGGCTATCTCTTCATAGCTATAGTTCTGGGCCCGCAGTAACAAAATATCTCTGTCCATTTGCTCCAACTGTTCTAGGGAAGTCTTTAGGATTTTCATGGCCGGACTTTCCAACTTGTCAGAGTAATAGTATTCCGAAAAAGACTGCCTGTTTAAAGCTTTCTGAACATTGGAAGGCAGTTCAAATTCTTGTTCCAGGTCAAAGAACTCAAGTTGCGGCAATTGCCTTTTTCTGTTCTCCCGGTATTTCTGCTTTAAAAAATTGATAAACACTTTAAAAAGAAATCCATCGAATAAAGCCTGAGACCCAAATTCATAATTAGGAAGCTTCAACACTAAGGTTTCCAATGTTTTATAAACAATTTCCGTAGCTTCATCTTCAGAAAATTTCCAACGCTCTAAAGCAAAGGAATAAAACGGCTTACCATACCGTAAATAAAGCAATTCCAACCCTTTAGGGGAATTCTCAGAGATAAATTGTAGTATCGTTCGGTAATCGTAATTAATCATTCTCTAATTTAGTATAATGCAATAAGGTTACAGGGTTTCCAAAACAGCCCTGATTTCTCCAAAACTAAACTCGTTTCCAAGTTCCAGCCTTAATTCGTGAACAGTCAATAAAGGGTTCTTTTGCCGGAGAGTTTGGATTTGTCGGATTTTTTCCGGGGTAACCAATTGATTGAGGCTTATTTCTCCCGACTTAATGAAACTTTTCAGGTGATCTTCAATAACTCCCCGATCCAATTTACGTTTTTTAGCAATTTCATCAATTGTCAGCCCTTTTTGAAAAAGGGCCAGTGTGGTCTTTTGCGTGGTTGTTTTGTTTTGGGGCTCTTTCTTTTTTATTTCTAAAACTGATTTTTCGAATCTTTCATACTGAGTATTTATCATTTCAAGCAGTAACTCTGTCTCTGTACCGTTTATGACCCCTTGAATTAGTTTAACTGCACTGCCGAATTCAACCTTTTTTTCAGTGTAAAGGACATGAAGCAAATTTAACTCTGCAATTAGTGGTTCATTCTTTTTTATTTCTTTGACTGTAAATGCAAATTCATGTAAAGGTTGAATCAATTTGTTGTCAACTACTTCAGTAAAATATTCAACTGCTTTTTTTACCCGAACATGAACCACATTGTACCGATCTCCTTCAGCAACAGTTAAAAGATGAGCAAGTTGGACATTGAACTTAGTGGATACTGCCATTAAATCTTCTAAAATGGACTTACACGAATCCGCAAATAAAAGTTCATGATATTTACCACAGAAGGTCTGGACAAACCGGTTTAATTTTTCTATACTTAATAACTTGAATAGTAAATGATGCCGGTATGATAGCTTTTCGGTAAATAATGTTTTTTCCAAATCTTTAGTTGGAGCCGCTCCATTATTAAAGCTGACAATACGAGGGTCTGTTTGAATCGCTTCTCTTGTTAATGGAGCTTGAAGAAAAAGCCCATCAAGGGTTCTCAGTCTGCTCAATGCCACATACACCTGACCGGGGGCAAAAGAATTCTGAGCATCAATAATTGCTTTGTCAAAAGTCATTCCTTGGCTCTTGTGAATAGTGATAGCCCAGGCCAGTTTGACAGGGAATTGCCGGAATGTGCCCAGTTCGGTATTTTCAATTTTGCCTGATAAAATATTATACTTTGCTCCCCGGTTTATCCACGTTGATCGGTCAAGGTCGATGCTGTCCGATTCATTTATCCGAATCCGTATTCGATCTTCTCCAATATGTACTATTGTGCCTGCTTTGCCATTATAATACTCTTTTCTCTCACTGCTATCGTTTCTTGTAAAAATGATCCGGGCCCCAACCTTCATCTCCAATTTGCGGGGAGCGGGGTCAGAAGATTCGGGAAATTCTCCCGTAATGTTTGCTTCTGATAAAACTAACGGGCTACTTAATTGGTCAAGGGCTTCCTTGTTGATGCTGGCTGCTTTATGCTTATGAGTTGTAAGAAAAACATACTCACCGGTATCTTCTTCAGGATAAATACATCGCTTATTCAATACTGTCAAATCATCATCACTGCATGAGTTGTTACGCACGTTGTTTAGCAGTGAAATAAAACGGCTATCGAGCTGTCTGAAAATAGAGGCAAACTCAATCCTTACATAATCCAGTCGCTTGATTGAATCGGCTTCAAAAAAAAACGGTGACGGGTAGATCTTTTTCATAGTTGCCGCATCCTGATCATTAAGCACAGGTGAAAGTTGGAATAGATCACCGATCATCACTAATTGAACTCCACCAAAAGGAATTGAATCTTTTCTTCTGTAATAGCGTAGTACCCTGTCAATTGCATCCATTATGTCCGCTCTAACCATTGACACTTCATCAATAATCAAAAGCTCCATTTCTTCAATAACTTCCTTCTTCGCCTCATTGTAACGTGGAAATGAATTTTTATAAAATTCTTCATCCAGGATAGTAAACGGAAACTGAAAAAAGGAATGAATTGTAAGCGCATTCGCATTAACGGCCGCAATGCCAGTTGGCGCAAGTACTATTAATTTCTTTGAGCATTTTTCACGAACCGATCTTAAAAAAGTAGTCTTGCCGGTTCCAGCTTTGCCCGTGATGAACAGGGACCTGTTTGTAAAACAAGTAAATTCTGTCGCTGTTTTTATTGGTTCTATAATACTTTGATCTCCCACAAATCGATAATGCCTATTGGCATTGCAATTTGCTGAATATCAGTGACATTTCCCAATAATCTAATTATGTCATTGTAGCCTGAGTTTATGGATTTCCTATGTTGAAGTATCTCTCTATCTCCCCCACGGGTACATAAATTTTCCGGTCCTTCTTGATCGTCTTTACTTTATTCGCCGCCACCAACTGGTCAAACTTGGTCCTCCCGATACGCACAGCCTGCATGAACTCCATCGCTGTAATATAGGGAACAACAGCGGCTGCAGCAGGGATCTTTCCCTTTAATTCCTGAACCAGCCGGAGCAGTTCCGCTTGTCCTAGAAGCAATTTTTGCCAGTCGGCCTCCGGCACCACAATAACATTCACAACCGTTCCCATCTCACACATTTTTCAGTCACACAATTTCAGTATCCAGTGGAATCAACCCCACCATACTCCTGCCAGGCGTATAACTCGGGCGGTAATCAATATACCCATATAGATGTAGTTCCTTTAAACACCGGTTGAGGGTGACGGGTGAACAGATCTTGGCCTTTTGCATCACGATGGTACGCTGCAGGTAAAAAGGAATGGAAAGCGTATGCCCGGCCTCATTCTGCAGGGCAAAATACAAGCTGATATGGGTTGGGCTGATCCGGCTATCAGCAACAGCTTTCCGGTAAAACAAAGTTTGCCATTCAGCCCAACCCAGCATTTATATACCCAGCCCTTTTTTGTTTGAACTGCGCTTCTTGGTTACAAGGCCGTTATCCTCACCGGCAGATCCTCCATTTACTTTACGGCCTTTACCCTGCTTTTTTTCGGGCTGGTCCTCCTTTCCCAGCTCCTGGCTTTTTTCCTTCCCTTTGCCTTGCTCTTTGCCCTCTTTTAATTCAGGCTTATTCATAAGTTCCTGACGCTGTTCCTGGTCCAGGCGCTGAAATTTACTGTTGTACAGGTTGATGGTTTTGTATTGTGGGTTGGCTTCAATAAAGACCCTTTCATCCTTACCGGAAACCTGCATAGTCACCATCTGAACATTACCCTTCTCCAGCGAACGGATCAGCTTTTCCATCTCTTCCTTCTGCTGCATCTCCTTAATAGGATAATAGCTTAAAGCCTCTTTCAGTTCATAGCCATAATTCTGGTGGAACTGCTTTCTTTCAAAATTGCCGTGCTTATCCTTGGCGGAAAAATCCAGTTGTATCCAGGCCTGGTATTTTTCCTGGTCCTTGCTCGTTAGCTCCTTGTGTACGGCACGGCCGTTAAGCAGGTTATAAGCCTCCTTCAGCGTAACACCCCATCCGTTATTAATGTAAAAGGTCTGGGCAATAGTTTCATCCTTTTCATTTTTCAGACGGGTATCGTACTTATTGAAAAAGTACAGATCGGATTCATTGGATTTTTTGAAATAAAGCGTTGCCTCCATTTCCCGCTTATTGACTTCCGTCTTAAACGCCAGGGTAAATTCGGCCTGCCCTGCTTTAAGGGCGGCTTCCAGTTCCGGCCCCAGCGTCTCGCCAAAGCCATGATTCCTGATATTAGATTTCAGGTAATCGAAATTTCGTTCGTTCATAAGGTCATATTTAATTGTTAGAAAATCTTCTTTATAAGTTTGCATTGGATGCCCTTCCCAGTAAGTAGCTGCCAGTTGCAGGGCCACTTCGGGGTCCCTGTTGTAAAGGTTCTCCCATTCAACAAGCAGGGTTTCCATCTTGGCCAGGTCATCTTTCTCCTGTTCCGTTGATGCTTCAATGGTATCATGCAATGGGTCATAGAACGCATCCTGCCAGTCAATTGATTTGAACAGTTCCTCCAGTTCCTTTTGTGTCAGGTTAAAATGAATGTCTTGTCCATAAGGCAATTGCCGCATGAGCGAGATCATGGAATTCGCGTAGATCACAGCATAGGAATCAACGTCGCTGATATTATCGTTCGCAAAATCAATCGCCTCATCCTTATCCCGGAAAAACCACATATCTGCATTGTCCAGGAAATAGGCCTTGGTATTGTAGGCAATCCAGTTGCGGCCTATTGCAAATTCTGCCTGCGCTTCATTGAACAGGCTGTCTGATATGACATGACTTTTTCCCATAGTTCAATTGAGTTCAGGCAGCATCCTTGCCCTGAGGATCTGTCGGTTATATACTTTCAGGTTAAAATGTCTTCCCCCGTTTTTCTCCATGAGCTGAATACCGAGAAATTTCGCATCAGGTATCGTGAACTTGTCCAGCGCCACCACAACAACTGAGAAATTATATGCCTTCACCTTCGACCTGTTGCCCGCCACATACAAGGGCACCAGTTCGTTTTCCTGTACAGAGCTTCGTTTCGACTTTTTCTTATCGGTAATGAAAAATTTCAACAAGTCAATATCGAAATCCAGCGGTGAATGATTGTGTATCTCCAGTTGGTAGTAAATCACTTCGTCTTTTATGTAAATGCCGGATAACTTTGCAATCACAGCTCCATGCTCAACCTTCGAGATTCTTCTCGGGGGATTGTTCAATATCGCATTTGCATAAGCCGAGATCGTCGCCTTCTTGTTCGGTGGCAAATGGAGCACCAGCACAGAAGGCTGAGGCGTATAGTTCACGGTGAACTCATAGACATTCCCGTCACCGGTAACGACACTCAGATTCGTTTCAGCAAATTGTTTACTGGCTGCTTTCACGAGCAGGATACGTTCATCTTCTTTTACCGGTTGTACCAGTATATCCCTGGTTCCCCTGTCCACATACTTAATAGGAAAAGGAAAGATCAGCGAAGTGGTTTTATCCGTGCTGATGGATAAAGGCTGCTGTGCAATAGCTGCATTCATTACCGAAATGAGAATAAATAAGATTTGTTTCATGGGTTTTGATTTTTATTATTAAGTAATACTTTATAGCCTGCCTTTAATTGCACCCGGATCAACTTGGCCTTTTTACTGACCAGTGATTTCAGGGCGCTGATACCGGTAGTGGTAGCCTGGGCTTTAAAAGAAGGTTCAAGAGAACTGACATCAGCCAGGGAGAGTGAATTATTCAGGGATTCTTTGGCTACATCCCGGTTGATAGTTCCTGGAATATAAATACCGTGCAACCCATCCATATCAAAGACTTCAAGTTTTACGTTGTAGATGGATTTGCCTGACCGGATAGAGTTAATTTCCACTTGTAGTCTTTCCCCTTCCAGGGAGGCAATACCGGAAACCAGTATATCTTTCGGGATCAGTTTACCCTGTATATAAACTTCATGCAGCAAACGGAATTTCACGACGGCCCCATTCACAATGGTTTGATTACCGGCTATGATCGCCTCAATCGCATTTTGCTCCACTGCCTCAAATTCCTTTTCCTCACTGAAACTGTAAAACCCTTTTACGATAGTATCAGCAGCCGAAGTTTTGCGGACGGCATAAACAGCTTCTTTATTCCGGGCTGATCGTTCTTTGACCCGCTGCGGATGCTGGATGTCAAGTATTTTATCCAGCGTACCTTCTAATTGCTTCATTTCAGGGTCTTCGGTTTGGGAAACATTATTTACTTTAAGTAATTGCTCCAGCCGGTCGAGTTCAGCGGAAAGTTCTTTACCGGGTAATGGGGCTGATTTTTCTTCATAATGTCCTGAACTGTTCTTTTTCATTTCCGCTTCAAGCAACTGCAGCTTTTGTAAAAGCTGGTCCTCCGGTTTATTGCCATTGCCCTCATAGGGGGAACTGTTTAACCGCTGGTTGTATTTCCCCGCGGTCAATGTTGTCAGTTCCTCGAGTTCATCGGGAAAAACCGGGCTGGAATCCCTTTTGTAATAGGGATCACTTCGCATCCACTCGGCCATTCGCATACTATCCTTATCCGCCTTTTCATAAAAACTGAGCTTGTCCATTAATTTATCTTCCTTTAACCGGGCATCAGGCAGATCAAGATTCAGACCGGGGCCATTGACAGCCATTTTCTCTTTTCCTTTCCCGCCACCCAGGGCCCAGAAAGCCATGGTCAGAAACGGTATCGCCAGCAGGGGCAACACCAACAGAAATTTTCTTTGTTTCACATTGTTATTCATACACACATTTTTATCTGGTTATTAATTTTAACATGACTTCATCATTCAACTTTACTTTTGCTGCTGCCAATACAATTCTTCCAGTATCCGCATGGAATCCTGCAGCCCAGGACGAATGGGTTCTCCGATGCTGTCCATATAATACCGGTACTGCTGAATTTCACGGTAAACATCCTCAGGCATCTCGTTTTCCATCACTTCGTCGCCCGAACGGTCAAAATGCTGAGGTACTTTTACCTGGTCAATCTTAAAACCCGGTTTGGGTTTGGCTACAATAGCAGAAACAAAAAAATAAAGACTTAGCCCTCCGCTGAATACACAGAAGGCTATCAGGAAAATCTTTAACCGCCTCGCCGGCATGTTCGCAAATCGTTTATTCATCATATCACTGAATTTGGTCTGCACCAGTACAAACCCACCGGCAATCTTTCGGGCCAGTTTGTCCTGCAAAGGGTTCTCATTGGTTTCCTTTCTTTTTCGTTTCCAAAACATCATTGCCGGTTTTCAACTTTTAAGTCAGAATTCTCCAGCGTTTTCCACCGCTCGATCAAAAACCCATGGGCATTATTATCCGAGCGGGAAACATTTCTCAGGTATCCTTCCGTTATCAGGCTTCGGGTGACGATGGTGGTAGGCCGGATGATCTTTTGCAGCCCCTTGTACCGGAAATAGTACGGGTAGTCATTGGTGTTGATGATGATACTGTCTGCCTGTATCTCCTGGCTGATATTACCCGAAATCAGGTTCGTGTAATACCCATTTTCTTTCAGGTTGTCATATTGCTGTTTGGCAGAACCATCAGCCAGGTAAAGCGCCTTGGTGAGATTACTGCTGATCACCTTATCATCAGGGTCCATCGTAAAAAAATAATGATGGAACATCTTTACATGATCACGGGCCTCTACCGGTATATTATCCTTCCGGTCAGCGGCATAAGCTTCCAGGGCCTTGCCATTCGCCAGGATGAATATCTTTTGCTGCGACTGACTCGCTAACTGGTAACTTTTGTAACTGATGAACAAAGTCAGGATCAGGCAAACAACCAAGACTCCAATGGAAAAAAGCCTTACCTGACGGAATGCTGTGTCAATATTTTTAGTCGTTCTGAACATTTATTTTCCTTCAATTTTATCTTTGAAATAACCACCGGAGGCGCTGCTGTCCGCCATACTATTGGCAATCCGGTTATACGCCGCTCCCATAGCATCCTTTGTCATAGACACCGACCCGCTGGCGGTATTACGGACAGATGTGCTCATGATGTTGGTTACTTTTTGCAGCAGGGCATTATTACCGCCTGCATGGATGATATAGTTTGCCACGGAGGGGACTGTGAAATAACCAATGATCCCGATGATCATAAATATCAGGTAAGCCGTATCGGTGGTAGAGAAAAACGTATCACCATTAGTGGCGATCTGCTGCAGATCTTCTTTGAGCATATTCTCCTGGATCTTACCCATGATGCCACCGAAGATGTTGGCAACCGGCAGCCACAAGAATATATTCAGGTAACGGGCGATCCATACGGTGAGGGTATGCTGAAAGCCATCAAAGACGGCTATACCAAATACCAACGGGCCAAGGATCGCCAGAACGATCATATAAAAAGTGCGGATGGTATTGATGCAAAGGGCAGCGGCCTCAAATAATACCTTTAATACTTCTGCCATCCATTGTTTGATCTGGTTACGGAGGTTATAGCCAAACTTGTCAAAAGCAAAGCGGATATTATTGCCGATACTTTTCAGCCATCCTTCTTTTTTATCTCCGTAATGATACTTATACCATTTATCCCGGTCGCCCCTTCCGGTCTCACCCACATACATCTGCCAATAGGCTGTTGTTTTGATGGCATCCTCCTTCATCTTTAACAATTGCGCTACGGCTGCATCGGAATCCTTCACCATTTGAGCGGTACCGGTAACAGTCGGCTTCATCAACTGGTTGATGAGTTGAATAACAGAGGGAAAGATCAAAATGGCAAAGCCCAGCACAAAGGGCCGGAACAGTGGATAAAAATCAATAGGCTCCGCACGGGCAATATGCCCCCATACTCTGGTGGCAATATACCAGGTGGCAGCAAAACCGGCAATACCCCTTCCAACACCTATTAAACGGCTGCACAAAGGCATCATATCGTCATAAAGTTGTTCCAGCACTTCGTGCATGGAACGTATACGGGTGGCGATCTGGGCATCCGCCACAGAAGGCAATAATAAAACCACCAACACACAAATCAATCTCACAAATACTTTCATAGTTTCATTTTAAACCGTGGACCTTTCTCATCAAATCAATATCCATCTTCTCCTTTTCTCGTTGCAGAGAGAGGATAGCGGTGCCGTTATTGAATTCATTCAGGAAAGTATATTGCTCCATCACCTCATCATATATTTTGTCAATAGCCTGTAGCCGTTCATCATCACTCATCCGGAGTTTACCGGCCGTGACCACCATAGCCAGTTCATCCAGTGTTTTCAGACATTCTTTCAGCAGGTTGGCATATACATTTCCCAGGTATTCTATTTCAGCTATTGTAAATTGTTTGCTTCCCAGGAATTCTGCGAGTGCAGCTTTACTTTCTTTCACCAGTTTCAATTGAACCCTGATAATGTCCGCAACCTTACTGTATTGCTTTACTGCAGGACTAACCTGCAGCAACCCGTCCAGGAAATCCCGGTGCAGGTTGAAATTGCCCTGAGAAATATTTTTGATTGAGGTATAGCCCTTCTCCAGAATCTGGTAACCTGTCTTCATATGCGAAAGCATCAATTTTAGCTGTGCCAGTTTTTCTACATTCAGCAGGAGTTGCTTTGCTTCCTGGGATTGTGAAAAACATGCGCTGTGAATGACCAGTGTCAGCAGTATTAGTAACTTTTTCATAATAATGTATTTTACTCCCCTTTAGGGGTTGGGGGTTAACCCGTATAATTTTTTAATGTATTCAATCTCACCTCTGGCAGATGCCCGCTGAAGACTGATAAGTTTATTCTGGTTGTTAAACTCTTTCAGGTCCATGAATCCCTTTTCCATTTCATCAGCGGCTGTATTGATAATTTCCATCCTTGCCGCATCAGTCATCTGGGTGGTAAAGGCATTCACAACAAGGAGCAACTGGTCAATAGCCTTGACACTTTCTCCCAGCATTCCGGTATAGACCTCGCTCATATACTCCAGTTCTGCGGCCGAGAAATTCCGGTCCTGCCGGAACAGGGCCCAGGCTGCCTTGTATTCCTTTACCATGGCCACCTGGTCTCCAATTATATCTTTGATCCGGTGATAATAACTTAGCGCATTTTTTACCTTCTTTAGTTCCTGGAAATACTCATCATAGAGTTTTCGCTGCTTTTCCACCCAACCGCTGATCTCTGTTAACTTCGTTTTGGATAAAACATTCTCCAGGGTCTTTTGGGCATTCTGCAGCCAGATCGTTTTATTCTGGAGTTTCTGGATCTTCAGGTCAACCGCCACAATCACTTTTTTGATACCGGCTTTGATAATCTCGGCTATCGGAAACTGGGCCTGGCAATGCACACTCAGAAGTATGGCCAGCGTTATCATTATTTTTTTCATACACTAATTTTTAAGGATACAGGTGTCCTCCCGAAATTTCGGGAGGACGATCCTGTATAGCCGCAACCAGGAATGGACATGAAAAAGATCTTCTTCAATTGATGGTCAGTTCGCAGCCATTGCAACCACCTTCACAGAAATATATTTTCTTAGCTGCTGGTTCACCCGTTCTAGGCGGGAGATTAATCACCTTTAACATGCAGGCCTGGGTACCTTCACAGTCACAGCTTGCTTTTTCAAGAAAAACCTTCTCCTGCTGTACCAGATAGAATGATACACCCAGTACAGAAAATTTACCATAGGCCTCCAGCGGAGAAACATTGTTGCTGATGACCCGGATCATTTCCTGCACTTCCGGCAAACTGAAAAATGCTTCCTTATCTGCAAGATGGATCACCCGGTCAACACTATAGCCTTTGTAGGTAAACTTTCCGGTACAGGACCCTGTACAGGATGATTGAAGACATCCAAAGCCAAGACCGTCAGCATAAAATACCTGGCAGGCATTATTCACCACACTGCAATAGCAGGCGTAAGTGGCAAACACCGGCAGTGCCTTCTCTGTAAACGATATTTCCTTAGAAAGAAAAGCATATCCTTCAGGCAATTCGACCCGTATTTCCATATTGTCCGGAGTGATACACAGTTTTGTACCGGCCGGCAATATGATACCGGTTTCCCCTGCCTTTACGGGCTTATCAGTTAATATTTCCTTGCCGCAGACAGCCATCTTTGCCGCGGCATTTGCAGTTTTACCCACTTCAGTTCCGGATTGCTCTTTCTTTTTGCAGGCAACGAAAAGCAGGGTACTTAACAAACACACACAAATCATTCGCTTCATAATACTTGGTTTTTATTGTTTAAATAATGAGTAATTGCTTTTTCAATATTCCCGTCAAATTGTTCGGCCAGTTGCATTAACTTGAATTTTTCGGTTTCCTCCGTTGTATAGGCCAGGTATTCCTCTGCAGATACTTCCACCCGGTAAACTTTGGAAAGCATACCTCCAAGGGATATAAAAACCTCTTTATATTTTTTACCGGGATCGTTGGCCTTATTGATAGAAAGCACCTGGGCTTTTTCTTTTTCAGTCAGCCCGAGTAATTCCTGGATCTGGTCAAACTTGTTCTGGTATTTGGACTGATCAAGAAGTATCTTACAATCAGAATTATTAATAATGGCCTGCTTCACCACCGGGGAGGAAATAATATCTTCTACCTCCTGGGTTACTACGATGGCTTCGCCAAAGAACTTACGGACCGTTTTAAAAAGGTACTTGATATACTCTGCCATACCCTCCCGGGCAATCGCCTTCCAGGCCTCCTCAATCAGGATCATCTTACGGATACCTTTCAGTTTCCGCATCTTTGAAATAAACACTTCCATGATGATGATAGTAACGACCGGGAACAGGATCGGGTGATCTTTGATATTATCCAGTTCAAAAACGATAAATCGTTCCTGTAACAGGTCCAGGTTTTCAGTGGCATTCAGCAGGTAATCAAATTCGCCACCTTTATAGTATGGCCGGAGTACATATAAAAAATTTGAAACATCAAAATCCTTTTCCTTGACTTCATCCCGCTTCAGTACTTCAACAAAATCGGTTTGCAAAAATTCATAAAAAGTATCAAAGCATTTGAAAACTTCCTTCTCCCCTTCAGGGGCGGGGGTATAATAAAGCTGCAAAGCATTGGAAAGTGCAACATACTCGCTGCGATTAAACGTTTCATTATCCTTTTTCCAAAGAGCCAGTAATAAAGTCTTGATGCTTTCCTTTTTTTCGGTATCCAGCACATCGCCTTCCCCGATATGAAAGGGATTGAACCGAATGGGATTCTTTTCCTCATAAGTGAAATAATATCCTTTCACCAGCTGGCAAAGCCCTTTATAACTATGCCCCACATCAACCAATACAATATGTGTTCCCTGTTCATAGTAGGAACGCACCATATGATTGGTAAAAAAACTCTTTCCGCTTCCCGATGGTCCCAGGATAAATTTATTCCGGTTGGTGATCAAACCTTTTTTCATCGGCTCATCACTGATGTCCACATGCACCGGTTTGCCATACTGCCGGTCGCCTAATCGGATTCCACAGGGAGAAACCGATGACCGGTAATTGGTCTCGAGGTTCAGGAAGCAACAGGCCTGTTCAGCAAATGTGTCAAATGAATCATTCATGGGAAAGTCGGCTTCATTACCCGGTATGCCCGCCCAGAAGATCTGAGGCACCCCCGACAGCTCTTGCTTCGGTACCGCATCCATCTGGGACAGGGCTGATGATACCAGGTTTCTTGTGTCCTTCAACCCGTCTTTACTATCCGTCCACACTAACACATTGAAATGGGATTTCACAGGTAGTCTTTGCTGGCTGATGGCTTCATTCAAAAACTCATTAGTGGCGTCCCGGCTGATGGCATTCTCCCTGGAATAGGCGCTTAGGGAATGCAACCGGAGTCGTTTGCTTTCCAGTTTCTGTATCGTTTTCTGCGGGTCTTCAATAAAAATGTATTGGTTATAAATATGATTGCAGGGTAACAGTTGCCCTAATGGAGAGGCAAAGCCAACACTGAACTTAGTTTTATCTGTAGAGTACTTGTCATAGTTGATCCGGGAACCGCAATAAGATGGTAAATCAGCGGCATCGGCAAGAGTAAACAACTGGCAATGATTGGGTCCGACTTTCAGGCCATCATCAAAGCTGATATCATGCAGAATAAAGGATTTTTCATTGGGTTGCAGGTTCAGGTATCGTTCTACCAGTCCGCAGTATTGTTGTTCACCGCTCAGTTCTTCATTGGTAAGTCTTTTCAGTTGCATTAACCCGCTGTCATTGAGAATACGTTCAAACTGTCCCGCATTATCCAGGAAATCCTGTAAAAGCTGAGGCTTCAATGTTTGCTCCGGAACAATGGACCGCCGCAGTAAATTGGAAAATAGAGAGGAACCGGGTTTTCTCCCAGATGGCTTTTTGGTCAGTAGGATATAACACTGGTGATCCAGGTAAGGCCGTTCATTAAAAAACCGTTCGCTGGCACGGGATAAAAAACTAACGCCGATAGCGCTGAAATCTGCAGCATGTTTGGATTCGGTGAACCAGTCCTGCTTATGAAAGACGGTTCCCGAAGGAAGTATCTTAATGGCACGGATCAGGGATTGGTGCAATACTTCATACTCCTGATCTGACAAGGCAAAGAGTTCGGGTAGTTGCACTTCATAAGCAATGGTAACATCACCTTGCTTGGACAAAATGCAATCATGCTCCACGCCAAAAATGGGTAGTATATCTTTTATTTGTTTTTCCACAGTCCGGTGAAGGTTTTTCTTGAATAGATTTTTACCACCGATGGAATGGATCTTCTCGCCAGGGTTTTCATCATTCCATGCTCCCCGTATTGGCGGCTGAGTTTATAGACATGCATAAACAAACCTGTTCCTGCAACAACGATGATCAGTAAACAAATAAATGTGTTAACCCCGCAGATATACAGGATGGCAAACAGGATCAACAGGGCCAGTAAGCCGCCACCCAGGTACCAGATATATTGCGCCTTCAGTCCCTTGAATTCTATCGGGCGGTTGATGCCCTTATTTACAGTATATACACTAGTTGACATACAGGAATTGTTGAGTGAATTTTTTGCTGAAATTGCGCAGTACGAGCTGGTAAATACCCGGAGCCAGTCCGTTCATATCAATCTGCCGGATCAGGTCGCCATTGATATGATCAATTAACTTGTTTCGGACAGCTTGCCCATCAGGTGAAATAACCGTGAGAATATACCTTCCCGGATCACCATTTTTTAATCGCAGGGACAATTCTGCTCCGGTAACAGGATTGGGATAAATGCTGAAAGACTGATCTGTCGCAGTGACCGGGATATTTCTTCTTACAACCACCACATTACTGTATAAAACACTGCCCGAATTTTCAGTAGCCTTGATCCGGTAATAGGTGATTGCTGCTGTCTGGCTGCTGGAATAAGTATAATCAGTCCTTTCTCCACTATTACCGGTAGGTAGTATTGTTCCGGCTGACTGAAAGACAACAGCATCCAATGAACCTTCAATGGTATAATGTTGAATCTCGGATTCAGTCATATTGGACCAGGAAATGGTTACCCGGTCAATTGCGTCAATCTCAGCCCTGACATTGGCAAAACGAACTGGCAATACGACAGTTCCGCTTGTATCATAAGAGAGCAATCCCCTCCGCACTAATTGAAGCGGGCCACCACAATGAAAATTATACAGGTTATAGGGAGGCCCAGGGAATACGGACTCCGGGCTGAAATTGACATTGCCCGGATTAAAATAATAAGGATGCATAAAATCATACCAGGGCAAACAAATATTCGGGGCGGGAAAACATTCAATCGGCTGACCCGTACCTCCGTCCACATCCCAGTAAGAAACCGTGATAAAGCCACAATCCAGTTCCTGGCCATTCACTACATAATGTGTGGCAGCATTGGGATCACAATCAATATAGTTCAGCCCAAGGGTATTGTAATAAGAAACGACTTTAGGGGCTGGCCAGGCATAGCCTGGGTAATTATTACCCGTGGAATCCAGAACCCCACCCATCACATTACCATATTGCAATCCCTGTTTATACACCCAGATATCATAATTGGATAATACAACAGGCGTAAATACATTCTGTGTGCCATTAAAACTGACTGTAAAGAAGGAAAGTATCAGCCGGTTTTCTCGTTTCGGCGGGTTGGGCGAATCATCCACCAATCTGGTTTCAGTATATCTTGCTCTAACACCGATATACTGTGTAAACCCAAAGAAATGCGTACAGAGCAATGCAAGCAAAAGAATAAACTTCATTTTCATAAGTATTGATTTAATTGTTGATAATCATTTTAAATTGCCCCTCCTTTCAGGGAGGGGTTGGGGAGGGCTACACACCAAAAAAGCTTCGGATGACTGTGGCTACCACCACAAGGAACACGCAGGACCCGAACCAGGCAGCAGCAACTTTGCTGGTATCCGGGTCACCGCTGTTCCACTTTGAATACACCTTAACAGCGCCGATCAAACCAAGTACCGCCCCGACAGCATACATCAGGTTGGTGCCGGCAGCGAAATAACTTCGGACCTTTGTATTGGCTTCATTGATACCGGCATTACCATCTTGTGCAAATGCACAGGCGGCTATGATCATTAACAGAAAGAACAAACTCCCTTTTTTCATACTCACAGTTTTTAGTTTTCATTTATATAATTCTCCTTAGGGGAGATAGGGTTCGGTGCTCCATCACGTCATTTCCATAGGGTCCTCAGATCATCCTCTTCCAGACGGATGGAGCATTTATTTTGGCTTTCTGACAGAATGAACCGGTTAACCGAGTCCCTGAATCCGGGGTCATCTATCTCCTGGTAGGATTGGATCTTTTTTTGCAATGCCAGGATGAGTTCGCTTTTATTCTGTTTGTTGGCAAAAGCCTCTTCCAGGTCTCCAAGAATTATTGAAATATCCTCTCTGTCCGTTCCCGAATTCAGTACCACATCTGAAATACGGGTTTTGAACTTCAGCAATGAAAACTTTGCCTTATAGATTATGATCCAGACAAAGAGATAATAGATAAAACTTGTCAGGATAATAACCAGCCAGAATTGCGACCAGGAAATGTTTTGTAACATGTCGTTTCGTTTGTAATGCAAATATGGGCTGATGGGAAAGCGATCTTTCAATAGATGTTCCCGAGTCGGGAGAAATAAATATTCGGATAAGAGGGAAATAATCAGATTTCCTGAATAGCATAGGTAATACTACGTGGAGGAAATATATAAATATGAGGAAACAAGTGGCCCGGCAACCGTTCTAATAATCTTCATCCGCTTCATCCATCCGCTGGATCAGCCGCTCCTTCAATTGGTCCAAAAAACTGCTTCTGTTCTTTTTGCGGATACGCATTTCCTGGAAAACATTGTAAACGTTTCCTAGATCAACCTGGAAGGTTCGCTCAAAGAAATTAGTCAGGAGCTTAATATCGGCCGTGCCATTATTGATTACACCGGCAGTTTGCAGGGAATAGATCAGCTCGATCAGCGAAACTTTAGCACCGGTCCATTGCAGTTTCTTCTCAATATTTTTAGGTTCAGGGGGATCCGTCAGTTGAATAGAGGATATTGCTGTATTAAGATAGATGCGGAGAAGTTCATAGGCAAACAGTTTGGAGACCTTATAACTCTGTGTCGTGGAGAAACTATGATCTATACTCAACGTAAGATCATCCGGTAAGAGCCGTACATCTTCCTGTCCCCTGATAAAATAGACTTCATCAAAATGCGTGGCCCCGCTTCTGTAGTATTTATAGAAATCTAGGTTATTATCAAAAAAATGCTTGATCCGGTTGAGATGCGATTCCAAATAAGCAATTTGGACTTTGTCGCTGGCTGCGGGCCGGTTAATCTCAATATGAAATACTTTTACATAATAAATAAACTGGGAATAGAACTTGGGTTTCATTTCCTTGAAGAACTCAATTTCTTCCTTGCTGTCCTTCAGCGGGTTTTTCTCCACCATTTTTCTTAGCTCCTGAAGCGCCTCCTGGCATACATTAATGCACTGGGATGTCTCCTTCAGCAGGGGGAAGGATGCTGACTGGATTTCCCTTATCCTTTCTTCCATTTTCTCATATAATCGTTGCATGACGGCTCGCATATTGTTCAAATGAGAATTGAAATATATAAAGTCGGTGAAGTCCTTTAGTTGTTCAAACAGATACAAGAGCTTTTCAAAGTGAAATCCTATGCAAACAAATAGCGCAACTATCTTTTCACTTTGAATAACCAAAGTGCAGAATCGTTAGCTGAGATTTAGTATATGAAAAGATCGCTGCCAAAACAACTGTATATTGAAATTGTCGTAGCCCTCTATGTGCTGCTTTTTTTGTACACAGCGATTATGAAGTTCAGGGATATTCCTTTCTTTATCGGTTCAATATCGCATACGCCGGTACTTAGGCACTATGCTACCTTGCTTGCAGGAATGATTCCTGCCATGGAAATAGCCATAGCCATTTTGCTGATCATCCCGCGTACAAGATATTATGGATTATTGACCGGTACCGGCTTAATGGGAATTTTCACTTTGTATGTGGCATTTATACTTGCAACGATGAAAGAACTCCCATGTTCCTGCGGGGGTGTACTCCAGCAATTGAACTGGAAGGAGCACCTGGTCTTCAACAGCGGGTTCCTGCTGGCCGGAATAGTAGCCTGTTACTGGAATAAACAATTTATCATGATAAACAGGAGAAGCCGAATACCTGTGATATAGTAGGCGATTTTTTTAACTTAAAGCAACAAGAATGAAAAAGATGTATTTGGTGCTGATTGCCGTAGTGATGGCTGTCGGCTTTAGCGCATTCACCCCATTCGTGAATAAAAAAGCCATGAATGTAATCACCTACCAGGATGACAATCTGGACTGGCACGTTTTTACTGGTGAACCTTGCCCGGGCGATGAGATTCCTGAATGCTTAAAAATGACACCGCATGGTCAGCGGCAGTTATTTTATAACTATGACACACAGGATCCGGTAAAAAGGAATGCGCCTTAACCCTTAAATAAAGTAGCCTTTATGATACTTAATATAATAAAGGCTACTTTTAATTTTTTTAAAATTATCTTTTTTGAAGCAACAGAACCTGCATTGGCTTCTCACTTAATACCAGGTCCAGTCCGATATTACGCAAGGCATTTAAAACTGATTCCCTGTCATATAAAACAGCTTCAAACGACAAGTCAATTGGGTAATCTATTCCGGTATCATCAATATAAGGATAATCGTCCTGTCTTGAAGATAAAAGTAAATCTATAACTGTAGAGATACTCACGTATTGGAAATTAATGCTTGTATAACTTTCGGAGTACTTCGTTTGTATATATTTGCTTTTCAGTTTTTCCCCCGCATTGGGCAAAGCAATAAGTTTCCAGCAAGGCATCATACGGCTAACGACTATCGCTTCGTATCCGAAGTAGGTTGCCAAATCGTTCCGTAAGGCTCGCCGTAATAAAGTATTTCCTGAATCAGGAAGTGAAGTACTAAAACTGTAACTATAACGAGGCGATTTGTCCGCTAATGTTTCCTTACCAAACCCGACGGGAACAGGGTAAATTTTTCCGTAAACAGTATCCCTGGTGCCCCACCATGCCCAATCTAAAAATGCATACTTATAAAGATCAGCAACTGTTACACTAAGGGCCTGGAAAAAATTACCTTTGGCGGAATACTGCAAATGCTTTGGATAGCTTGTAGATTGGGTTTTGTCCCAGCGACTGAGTACCGACCTGAATAAAACTCCAGTGTCCGGCCCTCCATTCCCGTTGACCAAAAAAAGTTTAGAATCATCAAATTTTTGTTTAGCTATCTCACTTTTAGTTATTAAGGGTAAACCGGCGATAAACCTTTCAAAATTCAGGGGATTCAGTTCGTCAGTGCCTGTTGTTGCTTGTGTTATTCCATTTTCATCAAGCCAGATATAATGGGGAAGGAAAGGTATACTATACGTATCAAAAAATGCAGAATCGTAAACCGGGTCGAAGTTTAGTGACATTTTGGATTTGAATTTATCGAATACCTTTCTGATATCCCTATCCTCTTTGCCAAGTAAAACAACAAGTACTGAATCACGATACTTATCTTGTATTTCCTGCATCTTAGGCATCATCCTGAAACAAACGACGCAAGAACTGCCAAACAGGTCAATTATAATTTTACGACCCTTCCCCATTCGTTCAAGTGCTAACAACTCATTAAGGTTTTTGTTAGTTTTATATGGGAAATCAGTTCCCAACTCAAGGGGTATTTTTTTTTGTGCGGGCAAAGCGATTCCTGTTAGCAGTGTGGCTGCTATAAGTAAAATATATTTCATAAGTTTCAAATAGGTAAGATCAATACCCTGGATTTTGTGATAAATTAGGGTTGCGAAGACGCTCTGTTTGAGGAATGGGGAATAGCTGATCTGTCTCATTCCAATTACTTCCTTTAATTGGTGTCAGTACTCCATTAATCGTTTGTGTTCGTTTTAGGTTTATCCAGCGATCTCCTGTCTCAAACATTAATTCAATTTTTCGTTCTGCTTGAATACTGTCCAGAAGTGCAGCCTGGTTTAAGCCACTAACAGCAGAAAGACCGGCTCGAAGACGAATGGTATTGAGATCTGATTCGCCCTGAGTAAGTTTATGCTGCATGGTTCTTGCTTCGGCACGGATCAAAAATTGCTCCGCCAGCCGTAACACAATAGTATATTCTGTAATCGCAGGTGCATTTTGTCCTACTTTGTATTTATAGGGATAATAAAATGTACCTGCGGTTGTGCTTATTGATTTAGTCCACGTCAATTTTCGTCTGTCTCCCGGTCTGAAAGAACTGAGAAACCCGGGAGCTATGGATATAATGGAGGGGGCACCAGACAAAATAAAATTCGCTCCGGGAGAACTGTTAAACTTGGGCACAACAGACATCAGTTGAAAAATGGCTTCCGGACTTCCCTTTAGAAAACTATTATTTAAATCCGGCGTTAGGCTATATAACGAGGAACTTATTACACTTTCCGATTCGGCTTCAGCCTCCGGCCACTTTCCAAGATGCAGATATACCCTTGCTAGTAATGCAACTGCACTCCATTTATTCGGCCTGACTCTTTCCGCAGAGGAAGTATTGGTTCCGCTTTTATAACCAGCGGGCAATAACCCTTTGGCTGTCTCAAGGTCGTTTGTTAAGAATGTAAAGATCTCAGATGTTGCAGTTCTTGCCAAAGTTGAATTAATTGTATAATCGGTTGTTGTAACCAATGGAACCGGGCCATATAGATTAGTTAAATAATAGTAACAGAAAGCCCGGATGAAACGGGCCTCCCCCTCCAACTGCTCTTTGATGGCTGGGGTAAGTGAGGTGGAGCGGTTTATCCCTTCCAGGACAGCATTACACTGATAAATATACCTGTAAAGATTAGTCCAGAGTGTATTTATCAGTTGATTGCCTGCCGTCAGATTATTTGTTGCCAGATCAACATAATCACTCTGTGCTGAGTGATTGCGAAATTCATCTCCAGCAAGCCCTGTATAAGCAGGTAAATGGAAAAAAAGTCCTTGTGTTTCCATTTGCGAGTAGATAGCCAGTTGAGCAGCAGTCGCAGTGGCATCCGATGAAAATACAGCAGTACTGGAAAGTTGAGTACGGGGTTGTTCTACTTCCAAATATTTTTTACATGAAAAGCAGGTTGTACAGAAAAGAATAAGCAGAATATTTTTCATATAGATCGTTTTAAAAATTAATCTCCATACCAGCAGAGAACAGTTTCACTGGCGGTAAAAATGTTTGTGTCTCCGGATCAAGCCCTTTATAGGACGTAATAGTAAACAGGTTATGCCCCTGAAGAAAGAGGTTGACCTGTTTTATTCCTATTTTCTTCATTGACTGAGTAAGTGCATCAAAAGCAATATATAGGTTACGCAGCCTTATGTAGGATGCATCGCTGAACCCTGCATCGCTGAACTGATAATAGCCATAAGCATTGTTTGCTGCGGCATTAGAAACCGAGTAACGCTGGATAGTACTTTCGTCTCCAGGTTTCTGCCAGCGGTTCATGACATATATCGGCTGATTGCTGAGTGCTCCGGGGCGGGAAAACCAAACAAGATAATTAGGTGCATAAGGTTGACGCACAAATTGTATCAAACAAGAAACTGAAAATCTACCCAGAACCAGGTTTTGTTGAAATCCTCCGAAACAAAATTGGGATCCATCTACTATCTTCTGTTCATCCTGGGGTGATCCTAACTGGTTATTATTATCATAATCAATGAAGGTATATACTCCGGTTGCAGGATTGACACCATTAAATCCAAATCGTTTGGAAATATTAAGTGACTGACCAATTACATAGGAGTTTGCATAACTGGAGGAAGACAATCCATCGAAGCGAACAAGTTTGTTCCTTGGCACTGTCAGATTAGCGGAAAAACTCCAGTTTCTCCGGGCCTTTTTTATTAATGTTCCGGATAATTCAATCTCCCATCCCGTATTGCGTATCGTGGCAGGAAGATTTTTCAAAACACCGGAAAAACCTGTTGTTGTTGGCAGCGGGTATTGAATTAACTGATTGCGGGTGATATTGTGATAATAATTCCCAGTTAGTTGAAACCTGTCTTTTAAAAATCCCAGGTCAATTCCAAATTCCCTTTTAGTAACCTCCTCCCAGCTAAATGATGGATTAAAAAGCTGAGTGGGATAAAATGGAGTTACAGATTGATAGGCATTGGTGTAGGGAGAATACAGATCCAGGTATCTGTAATCACCGATCTGGTCATTTCCGCTGCGTCCCCAACTCATTCTTAATTTACCGAAACTGAGTGCCTGCTGTTTTTGAAGCCATTTTTCCTTACTAAAAACCCATCCCAAACCTGCAGAGTAAAAATTGGCAAACCGATCGCCAAGACCATACCGGCTCGATCCGTCTCTCCGGGCAGTAACGGTGGCTAAATATTTTCTTGCATACTGGTATCCAATTCTTGCAAATTGACCAGTATACCTGTATCTGGTTTCCCTGTCTATCGTGGTGGAAACTGTTGACGCAGCCTGAATACTGTATAATAAAGCGTCACTGCTATAACCAGTTCCGGTTTGCTGAAGATTTTGCTGATCTGTTTGTTGTATTGTCATCCCGGCAACAGCATCTATTGCGTGTTGCTTAACCTGCCAATTATAGAGTAACTGGGGTTCAGTGATTAACGTTTGTAATTCCGTTCTTCCAAATGTGGCAGAGGACGCAGATATTGTTGCGGGATTGAATGACTTTTGGGGAGTAATGCCGTGTTCTTTAAGATACTGTCTGGAATATCCGTTGCTGATCTTAGCCTGTAACCACTTTGATATCTTATAACTAATGCTCAGGGTAGAATTAAATACATGAGTCTTGTTATTGAACCATCTCTCCAGAAAAGACATGGGATTAATCCAGGTCGAATTTTCCCAATTCAGCGCACCGGAAGGAAGGTATAGCTTAGGTGCATTTGGTGCAAGCGTTATTCGCCTTGAAACATCTTCACGGGGAAGTGTATTGTTATTTATAAGATAGGAACCAGATAATGAAATTGCAAACCTTCCGTCTTGCGATTGGTGGTTTAAGGAGAGAGAACCATTGATTTTTTCTGAACCAAAATCACCGGGAAAAACAGTAGTTTCCTTATAGTATCCCCCGCTCACAAAAAATTTTGTAAAAGCATTACCCCCCGATACTCCAAAATTGACAGTGGTTTGATGAACCGTTTTTCCAATCAATTGTTCCTGCCAATCGGTGTACCGTGTAGTATCCCATAGTAACAGGTCAGGAGCATTCGAATTGGTCATTGCAGTTCCATCGTTCACAAAAGCTTCCCTTCGCATAGCAAGATACTGGGAGGTGGACATGAGTTCCATTTTTCTGGTAATTGCGCCTGCTCCCCTGTGTAACTTTACAAAAAACCGTGTCTGCTCAGTACTTGCTTTTTTGGTAGTGATAAGGATAACGCCATTGGCACCACGAGAGCCGTAGATAGCCGTTGCATCCGCATCCTTAAGTATATCAATCCGTTCTATATCGGACGGGTTAATATTATCCAGCGGACTGCTGTAACTCGCAACTCCTCCAAGTGCATTATTAAGCGTAGTTGATGGAAACGGAACGCCGTCCAGTATTATTAAAGGGGTATTGCCGTTGGCAATACTATTTCTGCCTCTTAATTGAATAAGAACCTGAGAACCAGGAGCACCTGATGCCTGTTTTATCTGAAGCCCGCTGATCCGTCCTTGTAAACTAAGGATTGGGTTGGAAACCGGTTGCTTGCCAATTTCTTCATGGGTAATACTGGATTGTGAACTGGTAGAAAGTCGTTTTGTTGTTTTGCCATACGCAATGACAATTGTTTCATCCAGTACACTCATCCGCTGCTGCACCACGATTAATTGATAACTGTTGGGGCTGGCTTCCAATTCCTGTGGCACAATTTCACCACCTGTGACAAGTAAGGTGGCTTTCGCTGGTAAATTCATGAAATAGAATTCGCCATGAACATCGGTAGCCATGGCCATTCCGCTTTGTTTGATGTTGATGGTAATACCCGCAAGCGGTTCATTTTCGGTATTAACCACCTTTCCCCGCAATTCTCTTGTAAGCGGGACTGGTTTTTCAATAATCTTTTTTCGGACAATAATGTGTTTCCCCTCCATGCTATAGCCAAGCGGCTGCTGGTAAAAGCATAACCGGAGAATAGAATCAAGGGGAGCATTGTTGACAGTAAAACTGACCGGGTTGCCAAGGGCCAGTACTTCCTCTGAATACAGGAACCGGTAATCGCTCCGTTGCTCTATTTGAGCAAAAACCCTGGCAAGGGAAGCCCGTTGAAAAGAAAACGTAAATGTTTGTGTCAGCCCGTTCAGGGATACAAAAAGGAAAACTAATAGTAGCACTTTGCGCAAGAATCGGTGTCTCCATTTTGGGGTTAAAAGCATAGCTTTGGGTTGTTTGGGTTAATCAATAATCGTTTCCGCGATATAGTTGGGGTAACCCAGACACGCCGGGAAGTGTTAGCGCACAACCCGGTTTTTTATGGGATTACCTTACTGAGTGACAATAATAGATTCACCGTCAATTTGAAAATGCACCTGCCCGGTTGCCTCCAGTAATTTCAGCAATTGGGAAATAGGTACATTCCGGTCAATGGTTCCGGTAAAATGATCGGTTACTTTCTCTTTATAAACAATCCTGGCATCATACCAGCGTTCCGCCATCCGCATCACTTCTTCAATGCTGCTATTCTTTAATTTAAATTGGTTCTTTGTCCAGGCAACAACCGGGGAAATGTCAATTGTTCTGATCTCCCATTCGCCCGGTCGTATAATAATTTGTTGCCCCGGTAAGAGTTGCTCATTTCGATTGGCAGCATTAACATTTATTTTTCCCTCTGTCAGGGTAATACGTAACCCGTTCTCATTGGGATAAGCATTCACATTAAAAGCAGTGCCGAGTGCTGTAATATCCACTCCATTTACCGTAACAATAAAGGGATGAGCAGCATCTTTGGCTACTTCAAAATAAGTTTCTCCGGTTACTGTTACCCGCCGTTCGTTCCCGTTGAACCGGGAAGGATACCGTACAGAAGAACTGGAATTGATCCAGGCCTTGCTGCCATCTGGTAATACCAGTTCATAAAAACCCTTGCGGGGGATGCTGATCTCATGCATTTCAGGTGCTGATACTGTACTTGTGTAAACAACTGTGCCATTCACAATCCACACTTCGTTACTGATGATGGTATCACGCAGGTTGGTCAGATCTATTTTTTTACCATCGGCCAGTGTCAGGGTGGCGGAGGCTTTACCGGGCAATATATCCGCTGTTTCAGTACCGGTTGAAGTAACAGTTGATTCATTTCCCCGAAGGCCAAAATAATAAATCCCTGCACCCAATAACAATACCGCACAGGCTGCGGCTGCATATCGCCAGATAGGGATCACTTTCCCTGGTTTTGTAAATTGTAATCTTCTCTTGACCTCCTCCAGTTTTCGTTCTGTATCCCGCTCAGCGTACCATGTCAAAAAATCACGGACCATGGATTCGTCCGTCAGGTCCTCGAAGATCTGCATGTTGAGTTCACTTTGCTGCATCCACCTGTCCAGTTCCTCTTCATCTTCTTCAGAAATAGTTTCCTGGATGAACTGGCTGATCAGGTATGCTGCCCTGAAATTTTGTTCAAGTTCTGCCTGGTATGGTACCGAAGCTTTCATACAATAAATTTAATTGTTAGGCGCCGTAGGTATATGATCCGGAAAGGACAAAATGCCGGACATACGAATCCCGGTTTTTTTTCTGACATTTAATTAATCAAAGTGAAATTTTAGTTTTCCTAAGTGCCATGATGGCACGCAGGCGTTGCCGGGTTACGGTGTCGGGTTCAATATTGAGTTGGGCGGCGATTTCTTTGTTTGACTTTCCTTCTAAATAATACAGGCGGATGATTTGCCGGAGAGATGGGGAAAGCGAATCGATGAATTGATAAAGTTCCCTGGCCGTTTCAGCTGCAATAACAGCTACTTCAATACTGGGTTCATTTCTGTCCGGCTCATTTAACCCAACCTTCCTTTTCTGCTTTTCCAGGTGTTTCAGGCACTGGTTTTTTACGGAGCTGTACAGGTAGCTTTTAATAGCGTTTATATGACTTAACCGCTCCCGGCGTTGCCATAGCTGCACAAAACAATCCTGCACCAGGTCCTGGGCGGTATCGGGATTGGAGATGATGCGGTTGGCAAAATAGCTAAGTGCAGAAAAGTATTCCCGGAAAAGGCAGTCAAAAGCAGCCTCCTCTCCCCGCTGGAAGGAGTCAGCAAATAAAGGGTCCTGTGTTCCGTTTAGCCGAAGCAATATAGCAGTGCAATGTTGACATTCCGGGGAGTCTTTTAGTGGGGTTTAATGAAAAAAAATGACGTGGAACTCCACTTACCGTACTGAGGCCGTAGGAGGCCCTGACACTAATAAGGGAGCCCACGCCGAAACGTGAGCCCTTGCTTATCATCTTGTGTCATAGAAATTCCTACGTTTCAGTACAAGACTCAAAGCGAAAGCTTCAAATTCATTTATGAAGAATTCGCAAATTTACCTTCAGATACGAAAATAGGAAATAATCATATATTTACCTCAATATAGTAAGGCTATTATTATAAGGTACATATATTAAGTTATTTATACATACCGCATTCCGTTAATTGCGGTATGGCTAAAAAGAAAAAAATTGAAAGAAAGAAGGCGACATTAGGACATTTTAATCATGATGAATTCTTGAATAAAATGGGTAAAAGGATTAAAAGTCTAAGGAAGAAAAATGGTTTTAATTCTGCCGAACTTTTTGCGTATGATATTGAAGTCTCGAGAGTAGGTATGTCAAAATATGAAACAAGCACTTTTGAAGATATTAGAATGCGTACCCTTTTAAAGATTATTGACGGCCTTGGAATGACGCCGAAGGAGTTTTTTTCGGAGGGGTTTGACTAAACAATATGTTTTAATGGGCCTTCCTGCTTGATTGAGAAGAATGGTTAATAGGTATTGGCTTTAATTAAATTTACTTTTGCAGCAATGAATAAAATCAAAATAAAAAACTTCGGTCCGATTCGGGAGGGCTATCAGTCGGATGATGGCTGGATGGATATAAAGAAGGTGACCTTGTTTATCGGAAACCAGGGCAGTGGGAAAAGTGTGGTGGCTAAGTTGATTTCCACTTTTACCTGGATAGAAAAAGCTTTGACAAGAGGTGATTACGACAAAAGATATTTTGAACGGAAGAACAAACTCAAAAATCAATACCTCACCTACCATCGCCTTGAGAATTATTTTCCCAAGCCGGATAATGCGGTTATAGACTACAGGGGCGAATCCTATAATATGCTGTATGAAAATGGCAACCTGACGATCACCGATGCTAACAATGGCAGTTATTCTCTTCCTCAAATTATGTATGTGCCTGCCGACAGGAATTTTATGGCCAATGTACGGACACCAAAAGCCCTGAAACAGATCTCTCCTTCGCTTTCAGAAATGGTGACAGAGATGATCAATGCAGGCCAGGCCATGAAATCGCCCATGCTTTTACCGGTAAATGAAGAGACCTATGTTGAATATAACAAACTGAACGATATTTTTTATATTAAGGGTAAAGACTACCGGATTAAACTGACAGAAGCCTCCAGCGGGTTCCAGTCGATAGTCCCTCTTCTTCTGGTTTCATGGTATTTATCTGACTCGGTTCAAAAACAAAGTGCCAATGCAAAGGAATTATTGACCAGTGAGCAGAGAGAACGGTTCCGGAAACGCTTTAAAGAGATCAATGATAATCCAAACCTCACAGATGAACTAAAAAGGATAGCACTGTCAGAACTGGGAAAAGAGTTTACCAAAACTGCCTTTATTAATATTGTGGAAGAGCCGGAACAAAACCTGTATCCCAGTTCGCAGCGGGGCATGCTCAACAGTTTGACCGCATTTAATAATATCAACAGGGGCAACAAACTGGTGATGACTACCCATAGTCCCTATTTAATCAATTACCTGACCATTGCTGTTAAAGCCCATCTGCTGAAAGACAGGGTAAGAACCCCCGAATTGGAAAAGAAATTCCATGACATCATTCCGAAGAATTCTACGATACATCCTAATGATCTCGTTATTTATGAATTGAATGAAAAGGATGGGACTATCATCAGGCTTATGGATTATAATGGCTTGCCTTCCGACGAGAATTACCTGAACCAGCAACTCGCTGAAAGCAACGAACTATTTGCACAACTGTTAGAAATCCAGCAGTCCTTATGAGTATTAATTTTTTTGAAGTCGGCTGCCAGACTTCTTCCAGCCGGAAAGTATTTGGACTTTGTGATGACCCGCCACCAGCTGCTAACCCGGCTTATATAGATGAGGCAGATGGCGCAAAATGGATAGCTGTAGTGGAAAATGAAGACCTGCATGATGTGACATTTACCGCTATAGATCACTGTATTGTTATTGTCAGGCCAGACGGCAAACCAGCAAAGAAATGTGATGGGGCACTTTCTTTTAACTCAACTATAATTTTTGTTGAGTTAAAACAACAGGACACAAATAGGAAAGAATGGATAAAGGAAGGAGAAATGCAGCTCCGAACAACAATCGACTACTTCGAAAGAGAGGATGTTGCGGAGGATTTTGAAAATAAGCAAGCCTTCATCGCCAATAGTGATAGGCCAAAATTTATGGAAACACAAGCAGGACGGATGAATCAGTTTTTTATTGATACAGGCTATGTTCTCAGAATAGTCAACAGGATAAAATTGTAACAGCGGTCAACTGTCACCTGTATCTTATTTCAGGCCATGAAAAAATCCCATACATCACCCGATGCCGAAATACAGGAATTAAAAGCAACGGTTAAACTCCTTAGGAATGAAATAAGCGAGAAGAATCGTTTGCTTCAGAGCTATGAAAGAGATTGGGCTCTAAAGCTTTTTGACGATCTTCAGACCATCCTGAACGAGTATACTGTTTTACTTAAACCGCCTCCGGTCGGTGTAAAAGGATCCTATAAAAACCAGGGCTATTCATTTCAGATTAATGTGGGTGATATTGTTGGGCTATTCTCAAAGAGAAGGACAAAGGTGATTTTGCTAAACAAGCCAACTTCGTATGTTGGTGGCGATGAAACCGTTACTGATGTAATCTATACAGAAACGGGATTCCCTGAATTATTGAAACATCTGGACCAGAGCAACTTTCATTTTTGCCAGGTCAACCGGAGTTGTTGCGTTAATATCAGGTATTATGACTTGGTGAATACAGAACTTATTATTGATAAACCGGCGCATGGGATTTCCGAAAAATATGCCCGTATTAAAATCTCAAAAAGTTACATAGCAGATTTTATTGCAAAAAAGAATGCGTACCGGCATATTAGTTCGTTACAAAAAGATCAGTTTCGTTACATTCTGGACTCTATTGTGTCCGGACTTAATAGTTTTACAAAAAATAAAACTATGTCAAAAGCAATCAAGCCTGCTGATAACAGTGCCAATCAGCAGAACGTCAACAAGGGCACATCGGGTACAAACAAACAGTATTCGCAAAACCAGGGTAACCGGGGGCAGCAAATGAATCCTAAGTCAGGTGGAAAAAAGGGAAAATGAATCCTTATCAAAATTAATTGATCAAATGCTGGAGTTAAGTTGCACCAGTAAAGGCTGCAGACATCCTTTCTTGTTCAGCAGTAGCAATTTTATAGGCTGTTGCCACTTTCCTCCAGTCTTTCACCACAGTGGAAATATCTTGTATGATCTGCGCAGCTTTATCATCTGAGAGACGAAAATAACCCGCTACTTCCATGGCGGTATCCAGGTCCAGTGCGTTATCTGTTTCTGTGATAGCCAGGCTTAGCCCTTTTCCGTATTCATTGGGGTTAATATCATATGCCGGGGAAAGCAGCCATCCTTTTTCCGAAAGTAAAAAACCGTGGTTACGCAGGTGGTCGTCGGTGTTTTTAACGCAGATGCTGAATACAATTCTTCGCCAAAGTTCCTCGAGATCATTTTCCACCGAAGCGCCGTGCCGGGATATAAACTCCATCAGTTCCAGGTAACTTGCGCCGAAGGCATCCTCTCCGTCCATATGACCCAGCAAGGTCATGGCAGAGGCAAAATGAATCCGTTCCCCGGCAATGGTCCTGTCAAAACGTTTTGTGAGATAGGTATGATAGCGGTTGTTAAACTGCAGCAACCTTCCTTGAGCGACATTGATCCCTGCGCTTATGGCAAGTTGATTGGTTACCATTTCCCAGGCTGCTATATCTTTATCATCATTCCTGCTGGGGAATTTTGCGATCCATAAATTGGTATGTTCATCCATCACACTTGCCTTTGGCCGGGCTCCTCCTAAAGAAGAACCAGGGGCTATCAACAGATCCACCCATTTCAGGTATTCCGGGTCATCTGTATTGTCTTCTTCAAATTTTAAACTCGCATGCGCCAGTTCTCGTAGCGATGTCCATGGTGGAGCCGCCATTGACTTGTTGTCGTTCAGGAAAGGGCCATCATTTTCTGCTTTAAAACGAAGTGCACCCATCCTGTGCCCATCATATACGCCTAATAAAAAATCTGATTCCAGTAATTTTTTTGCAGCCCTGCCTTCCTGTTTTGCGATAGCAACTTCCCTTCGTTGCATCAATACTCTTCCCCACCTGTCCGGACATGAATCCAGGAAAACACCAAAATTGGGTTTATCATCCCGTGGATAATAGGCTCCTGAATAAAGTTGCAGGTCTGGATCTATCAGTTGGGAAAAGCCGGATTGCAACCATTCCTCCTCATATTCAAAAGAAAAGGTTTCCTTTCCTTTCGATGCTGTAACGGACAATAAACCCATTAGCGAAGGCTCTTGTAAACCCAGCCAATGAGCATATACCTGAATTTCTTTTTTTGAATTTGTTGCTGCCATATCTTTATTTTCTCGGTGCCCTTTCTTTTACTGTGAGTTTTGCATCCTGTAGCTTTCTGCCAAGTAAATCATCCGCTGCCACTTTTAATAAATCCTTTTCCAGGTTCAATACAAAAAGCACCTGGGCATAGGAGCCCATGGCAACCCCCGGCAGGCCTTTTTCTATGGAGTGCAGGGTTGGACGGCTGATATTGGCCCTTTCTGCCACCTGCTCTGCACTTAACTTGCGGCGTAACCGGGCCAGCTTAATATTCTCACCAAATCCTGTAAGGATTTTAGCTGTGCTCGGCAATAGTTGCGGCTTCTTATTCTTCATAATGATAAATATATTTTACAAATATAGTATAAAATGTAAAATATTATTTACATTATAATAAATTTCCGGGATATATCCCGTCCAAATGAACGGCGGCTTGTAAGGTATTGCTGATCAACATATTAAGTAAGGAGACAAATTCATCATGTCTGCTTTCACTAAAAGCCCCGCCTCTCTTTTCGCCAGTCATTGGGAGTCATCTTAAACCGCTTCCGGAAGGCATTAATAAAGCCCGGCAAGGTTTGGTAACCGGCCAGGTCAGCAATCTCTTTCAGCGGCTTATTGGTTTTTTCAAGCAGTAATTTGATATGATCCATTTTCCGCTGCATTAACCGGGGGAACAGCCCGATACCAAAAACCTTTTCATAGTTTTTCTTCAGTGTCACAAAATTAGTTCCCAACTGACGGGCCAGTTCCGGGATGGTAATCTTGCCGTCGAGGTTATTGGCCATGATCCGGTCTGCTTCGTACATCTGGGCGATCTGTTCTGGACTCAATTCACCGGGCAATACAACTGGAAGGGACACAAGGTGAGCAAACAGGATCTCCCGGACCTTATTGGCGTAGTAGAAGTCCCGCAGGGATTCCTGGAAAGGGCATTTCAGGATATCATAAAGCATCTCAAGCAGGTCTATAGGCACCGGCCCGGGTTGCCGGGTACCGACTGGTTGACCGCTCCCGATCCCGGCAAGCAGTTCAGGGGAAAAATGGAGGGAAGCGTAAATACTACTTTCCCCTTCGGAATAATTACTGGCAAAAACAGGCTGGTCGGTAAGATGGTAGGCACCCGGATCTATTTGAATTTCGTTGCCATCCCTGGATATAACTGAAAGCTTTCCACTCAGCGGTATCTCCAGCCTTAACCAGTTGTCGGGTTCAGCAGTGATAATCTGCACGGCTTTTGCAAAATAAAACTGCCGGAGTGTAATCGTATAAAGCCGGTGCTGGTAAATATGCAGGGATATGGAATGACCAGCCCTGTCTGAGCTATATAAAATGCTGCCGGGAATCCGGAGCCCCGTGAATTTTCGGTTCGGTGAAGGCTTAAGGTGGAGCGGCTCACCGGAGGACAGGCTTATTCGAATCATAATTCAAACATAGATCACATGGAATTTCGGCTTTTGGTCATTGTATTTGTTTATCAAAGTGAAATATAAGTTTTCCTAAATGTACAAAAGCTGGCTGGGCTATACAAACAATCCCTGCCCAGATTAAAATCAGCCAACGGCATTTTGGTAGCCTGGTAATAGCTATAAATTAAGCATCATCGTTTATTCACAATAATAAAAATGTAAATCTTCAATTTACTTTTAGCAAACTTACAATGAAAGATGCTGCTATACTATTTCAACTCATCAACACTGAAACTACAAGGTGCTAAAAAAGTGTATGGCTTTCAAAAAACTCAGCCCCGATAAAATCTTTCCTCAATCCTGATCAGATTACTATTTTGACATCTAATAACAATTTGCTGCTATATCCATCATTGGTTATGAATTAAATCACCCCCAAAATATTATAACCTGCATGACAAAGCTTTTCCAAAAACTGATATAAAAAGAATATTGTTTAGAAAAACTGAATAACTGCACCGATATTTTAGAAATAAGTACTCACTCCAAACTGAATCCCCGCCAACTTAGCCGGAGGGTTTCCCAAAATATCTTTCTGCCAGTTGTAACGATAGTTCAGCCGTATTACTGTTTGTGCAGTAGGCCGCCAGCTGATAGCGGGAACGATGGAGAATACTTCATCGCTGATATTGTCCCCGGTGGATTTAAAATTCCCTTTATTCCAGTCCACATATTCAAAACGCAAAGCAGCGTTAATAACCGATTTCTCAAAACCAAATACGGGTTTCTTAAAAACTGGCTGCACAAAATCAATAAAGCCGCCTTGTTGTTTTTTACCAAATTGTTCGGTATAAGTTTCGGGTACATCTACATTCACCCAAGCCCATTCAGCATTAATATAAGTATTGATTTTAGGCAGCGTAGTATTAAAGTCTATAGCATATACGTTAACCTTTCTTTTCTTATCCAATACCAATCCATCTTCCTCATATTTGTTGTATATCCCGCCCATATAGGATAATCCCAATTCGCCAATCTTCCTGTTTCGTATTGCCACCTTACCAGTAAATAATGGGCTTCCGTTGAAGCTTTCTTCAAACCTGTCTTTATTTTCTTTGCTGGCAGGAAGAAAGGTTTTATTTTCTGCATTATCAATGATTTTATCATCAAAACCATTGGTGAAATAAGCTTCATACGCATACACCCAATCCTTTGTTGACTTTTTCCCAAACACCCCAAAGCCCACATTACTCCAGGTAGCAGAGAGCATTTGAGTAGAGGAAATAGGACGGTCAATAAATTCCCATTTAGGCCCATCATGGTTTTGATTAAAAGCCCCAATAGGATTCATGACAATACCGCCCCGCATATTCAGGAGAGGAGCAAACTCAAAATCAACCGATGCAAATTCAATATTGATTTCTTTGGTACCGTCTTCAAATTCAATTTCACTCAAAAACTTAATTCGTTTGGAAATAGAAGAAGAAACAAACAACGTCAATCGCCGCATTTGAAACTGGTGCCCCTCTGTAATGCCGTCTTCCTGCAAGTACTGGTAGTTGGCTTCAGCATATCCACCTAGTGCAACCGGCAGTTTACCTAACTGAAGAAAGGGGCGATTATAAACAGCATCCATGTTTAATAACAGGCCGGACGTATCCTTTTCTGTCTTCCGTAACAACACAGGATCAATCTGCGCAATACCGGTATAAGAAGTAATAATGGATAGCAATAAAAATAAAGCTTGTTTCATACTTTTCTCAAATCAATAAAGAGTTGGTTGTTATCAATCGTCACGGGGAAAGTCCGCAGATCCCTGTCTGCAGGTCCGTTGGTTACTTTGCCACGGTTGTTATATTCACTTCCATGCGCAGGGCATTGCAGGTAATCACCGGCTGCATTCAGTTCAGCACCCTGGTGAGCACATTGCATCCAGATAGCGGAGTAATCATTATCACTAAAGCGGTACACGCAAATGGGGAAGAGTAAAGAATCATTTCTCACTACGACATACAACCGGTATTTACCCTTTTCATTTAAAACAAATTCTTTTGCATCCATCAATATACCGTCTTTAATTAGTTTACCGTTGACGAATTTGGTGGCAGCGCAGGAACTTAATACGGTTGATAAAGCCGTAACGCCAATACAGGCTGTGCAAGACTTGATTATGAATTCTTTTCTGTTCATGCTTATTATGATACTACAACGATTTCAGAAATTTAATGAGGCTATTCTTTTCCTGTACAGAAAGCTGCTGAAACCTTTCTTTGCTTTGTTGACCTTCGCCTCCATGCAGGAGTATTGCTTCTTCGATACTCTTTGCTCTTCCATCATGCAATAAAAAGTATTGCCCGCCTTGTGAATTAGGCGATAAACCCAACCCCCAAAGTGGTGGTGTTCTCCATTCAGATGTTTTGGCACTGCCTTCAGTATAGCCATCATCCAAAGCCGGGCCCATATCGTGAAGCAGAAAGTCAGTATAAGGGTGAAAGGTTTTATTAGACAAGGAAGAAATTGGTGAAGTTCCTGTCTTTAATGTTTGCTTATGGCAGCTTTCACATCCTGTTTGCATGAATAGACTCTTGCCTTGTATAACTTCCGCATCATTCTGATTGCGTTGTACAGGAGCTTTTAGTGTTTGCAGGTAAAAAACAACATTGTGGATGGTTTGATCAGAAACTTCAGGATCTATATGTAAGCCTGAATAAACATCTTTTGGTTGAAACGTTGATGTAATACCGATGTCCTGGTTATAGGCATTTACCGTTTGATGTAACAGGTTGTAAGCAGCCGCCTTTTTTCCAAAGCGGTGGATATACTTCCCATTTCTTGGGATTGCATTAGGGAAAGGACTTACAAAGGAGGGCAGATACTCATAATTCGGAACACCGCTAATCCCATCACCATTTCCATCGTTTGGGTCAGCCATTGCGAGGATATCTGCATCGCTAACAAGTTCCAGGAAACCTAACCCGGTATTGGCTGGAGGTGTAAATTTTGAAAATGTAGCACCTGCCGGTATTTGTTCGGGAGTGTAGCCGGGTAAAGCCCTGTTTTGCAACTGTGGTCCGCCGAGATGGAGATACTGATTGCCAGTGCTATCCGTTTGCCCAAACCTTGTGAGGGTAGTAAAAGGATGGCCTTTGCCATCACCCGCATGGCAACTACCACAACTTGTAGCCACAAAAATGGAACCTAAACCGCTTTGAGAAGTGAATATCTCATCATTAAAAGCTACATCCCCAGCAAGAAACTGACGGTTCTGTTCGAAACTAAGTCCTTCCATTGGTCCGTCGAGCAGTTCGTCATCGGGAGGAGTTCCCGGTAATATTTTCTCACACGCCACTACACTTGTAATGACCAGAACAATTGCAGTTATGATTTTAAATTTCTTCATATTGTCTTAAGGCAGGTAAAATTACATTATTAGGTCGCTATAAAAGTAAATTTAGGCTAATCTAATTTAATTTTTATACCTATTTTACTACCTTCACCAAAAATAATTCAGAACTGTGCATTCATTTACCGAAGAAAACTATCTCAAGGCCATTTATAAGTTACAGGAAACCAACGCTGAAGTAGTGGCTACTTCAGCCCTTGCTCAGGTAATGGGCGTACATGCTCCCTCTGTGACCGATATGCTGAAACGGATGGCAGGGAAGAAATTGGTGACCTACCAAAAGTCAAAAGGCTTTAAGTTATCAGAAAAGGGGAAAAAAGTGGCCGTGGGGATTATCCGTAACCACCGGCTTTGGGAAGTGTTCCTGGTTGATAAATTGGGTTTTCGCTGGGATGAGGTGCATGACCTGGCTGAACAATTAGAGCATATACACAGCGAAGATCTTACAAATAAACTGGATAAGTTCTTAGGGTTCCCCAAAGCCGACCCTCATGGTGATCCAATACCAGATGCAAATGGTGTCTTACCCAAATCAAAATCTGTTTTACTTTCTTCTCTTAAAGCTGGTGAAGAAGGGACCTTTACTGGTGTTACAGATCATTCTCCGGTTTTTCTGAATTATTTGGATAAAAATGCGATTTCATTAGGTAACAGCATTAAAGTAACATCTATTGAAGAATACGATCAGACTTATACGCTGCAGTTGACGGGCAAAAAAGAGGTTACAGTAAGTTTTAAAGTAGTCAATAGCCTACTGGTGAGCAGATAAGACACCGAAATGTCAATATTTATCAACAACAAGATTTGTTCGATTGAATTGGAGGGCAAGCTACTGTGCCATAGCTGCAAAATACACAACAATCACCCTGCTTTGGCCTTAGCATTGTTTCGCAATTTGTACACTTATAGAAATATTGACAAGCATCTGTGGGCATAGTTTCGTCTTTCTGAAAACCGCATTCGGGGCAAGTGATCGTAGATTGTAGTGTTAATGTCTTTTCCATTCTTTATTAGTTTTTGTCGCAACATGATATGGCTTTCACTTTGTAACCTGTTTTCTTGATAGCGGCTTCTATTGCCTTTACATCAACTTTAGATTTGTTGAAAGTGACCAAACTGCTTCGTGTTACATAAGAGGTGTTATAAGCCAATACGCCGTTTACTTTAGACAGTTCATTGTTTACATGCTCCTCGCAAGCCTCGCAGGTCATACCTTGTATAGTAAATTTTATCTGTTGCTTGTTATCAACCACTGCAAATGCTGTTGTTTCTGCTTTCGGTTTCGGATAAAACATCTTTGCATAAAGTGGGAAAGTCATCATCAAAGCAGAAAAAACAGTTATTATTCCCAAAAACGTTTTGGATTGAAGGAATGAAGACTTCTTAGCTGTTTCGCAATTACAATCCATGTCATTTGTTTTAGCAGGTTTTAGTTTGAGATACCAAGCAAAGGCTAATACTGCAATTGATAAACCTATCAAATAAGGTCTGGCTGGTTCTATCCATGAAAAGTTTGCTGCAATACTACTACTACCCGCAAGTAATGCAATACCAGGGGTAATACAACAAAGCGAAGCTGCAATAGCAGTAAGAACACCTGCACCTGTAAATGTGCCTGAAGATTTTATGCTGATCATACAGTTTCCAGTTTTTGAGTCTGTACATTAATATGTTTGAAGAATGGTGTTAAAATCTTTAGATTTTCCTGGGTAAGAGAATAATAAATTGTTTGTCCTTCCTTCCTCGTTTCAACAATGTTTCCATCCTTCAACTTTCGCAGATGTTGTGACACGGCAGGAATACTCATGCCTAAAATGTCAGCAAGGTCGCAGGGACACAATTCTTTTTCTTCTTCCAGTAAATAGATAATCTTCAGCCTCACTTCATTGCCTGCTAAAGCCAATATATTAGACAAGCCGGCAACAGACTTTTGGGTTGTCTTCAACTTGCTTTTGCAATTCTTTATTTGCTCCTGGTCTGCAAATAACCTGATACAAGTATTGTTTTCCATGAGGCAAAGATAGGGTAAATCACTATTTAAGCAAATACTTAAATACAAATTACTTAACAATTTAACCCGACTATCAAACCTTCATCCTTTGTATCCGAACGGCATTTAGAATTGCCAATAATGCCACTCCCACATCCGCAATCACTGCCTCCCATAGAGTAGCTACACCACCAGCCCCTAAAATCAATACAAACACTTTCACAGTCATTGCCATGATGATATTTTGCCAAACGATATTTCGTGTGATTTTTCCGATTTTAATGGCAGAAACTATTTTGTGAGGTTGGTCGTTCTGAATCACCACATCTGCAGTCTCAATTGTGGCATCGCTTCCTAAACCGCCCATTGCAATACCAGCATCGGCTAAAGCAACCACCGGGGCATCATTCACACCATCTCCAACGAAGGCAATATGTTTCCCCTCGTTCTTTAATTGCTGCACTTTCTCTACTTTTCCTTCAGGTAATAAATCACCAAAGGCTTCATCTATACCAACTTTCTTTGCCACCTCATTCACCACCGATTGTTTGTCACCCGAAAGCATTACTGTTTTGATGTTAAGGCTGTGCATGTCCTTCACAGCCTGTGCTGCATCTTCTTTTATTTCATCCGCAATGGTAATGTATCCTGAATACTGATTATTGATAGCCGTTACTACAATTGTGTCAACTATATTTTCAATTTCTGCCGGGTAAGCAATATTATATTTCCTCAACAGTTTAACATTGCCTGCCAGCACCTGCTTTCCGTCAACCTTCCCCTTTAAGCCATGACCAGAAATTTCTTCCACCTCTTCTGCTTTTACGCCATTGGTTTTATCATCAGCATAATCAGTCACAGCTTTTGCAATGGGATGAGTTGATTTTTTTTCCAATGCTGCGGTCAGTCTAACCAACTCAGTTTTATCAATACCATTAGCGACAACTTCCTGCACTTTAAAAACCCCTTTTGTAAGTGTACCGGTTTTGTCCATTACTACTGCATTCACCTTTGTCATTACATCGAGAAAATTTCCTCCTTTAAATAAAATTCCATTACGGGATGCAAGACCAATACCTCCAAAATATCCCAGCGGAATGGACACTACCAGTGCGCAGGGGCAACTAATCACTAAGAATACCAATGCACGATAGAACCATGTTTGAAAATTATAATCTGCTGCAAAGAAGTACGGAACAAAGCAAACAGCTACGGCCAGAAAAAATACAATAGGCGTATAAACTTTTGCGAACCGGCTGATGAATAGTTGAGTTTGTGACTTTCTTGCAGTAGCATCCTGCACCATTTCCAATATCTTACTAAGTTTACTGTCTTTAAACAGGGCTTTTACTTTTATCTCAGCTACTGTGTTAAGATTAATCATCCCGGCAAGGATGGTTTCTCCTTTATATTTTGTGTCAGGTTTGCTTTCGCCTGTTAAGGCAGCAGTATTGAATGAAGCATTTTCTGAAAGTAATTCGCCATCCAATGCAACTTTCTCCCCGGGCTTCACCTGAATGGCCTCTCCCAACTCAATAATAGACGCATTTGCAACGACAGGTGAGCCATTTCTGATCACCGTCACTTCATCAGGTCTTACATCAAGCAGGGCTTTGATACTTCTCTTTGCATTATTAACAGCGGCATCCTGGAACCATTCGCCGATCTGGTAAAATACCATTACAGCTACGCCTTCCTCATATTCACCAATTACAAATGCTCCAATAGTTGCGACACTCATCAAAACAAATTCATTGAAAATGTCACCTCGCTTTGACTTTCTGAAAGCAAGGTCTAAAACATTTCGGCCTGCCAATAAATATGCAATCAGGTTTATGATCAAAGATGGAATTTCAGGCAAGTCAATTTTAAAACCGTATTCCAATAAAAGTAAAACGATAAGTATGAATAACGCCAAAAGTAAATCCCAATGAGTTTTCCATCCTTGTTCATCTTTGTCCTCTTTTCCGTGATCATGACCATCGCCGGATGAATGCAATGGAACAACTTTTGTTGTATTTGTCTTCTCGTCTGTACCGCAACATCCATCTTGTGCTGCACTTTTTATGTCATCGTGATTGTGTGCCATATAGAATCAATTAATAAAAAATGAAATAATTCCTGTAATAATTAATACAAGGCCGGTAATGATTCCGGCATTATGTTCCCATTTGTGCCAGTTTAATTTTAGTAATCCCTTGTAAGCTATCCTTATCCAGACCAGCATTCCTGCAATGGTTATGATTGTATATAAGCCAGCAATCATAACAAGGAAATACCAGCCTTTACCACCTGCAAGCAGAAAATAAGCTTCAATCTCCATGCAGGGAGACAAAAACATAGCAATGACCAATGCGCCGACAACAGCACCTTTGCTCTTCGTTTCAATTTGCTTTTCTCCAAATGAAAATGATGATGAGTGTAATGTTGTCTGACAAAATAAAGTCCAATCAATATCAAAATAGAAGGGCCGATTATTTTAGTAAAGTCCTCGATATGTGTGGTAAGTTCGCTGCCTATCATAGCAAGCAGCACGCCAATAATTATTGTACTGATTACATGGGCCATACCTGCAATGAAAGTAATACGAGAGGTCTCTGCCAGGCTCCAGCCTTCTTTTCTGCCAATAGCCAATACCGGCAACCAATGGTTGGGAATGACTGCATGAAGCAGGCTGATCAATAAACATCCAACAAAAATTGAGTACATGCTGTTTTATATCAGGCCAATGTTCTGATTAAAGGCGATTTTTTATACAATTGATTGAACTTATCAATACCAAGTGTCTTTATCATTTTTTTCTTTTCCAATAATAGTACCTTGTTTTCTAAACTTTCGCTGAAGTAATAAACAGGTTTCGGACTATACGTTTTATAAATTATCACAAGGGCGATGCTATCAACAATCTCGTAAGTGTTCCCCTGCGAAAACCGAAGAAACTCTTTTTTTGCATTCTGGAAACCCCATAAGTCCTTTTTCCTGATTTTTGTTTTGCTTTCATCATTCTTTATCAGCAGCAGAAATCTTCCGTGATTGCCCCAGGGTGTTCGTATTTTCTTTATTCCCTGCTCAGGTAGTACATAGTTATATACATCTGCTGCATTATAAAATATTTTGTTTTGCGAATCAGCATAATTCGACGATAGAATCAGGCTTAATATTATAATGTATCGCATAAGTGTTTTATTTAAGATTTTTGCCCGTACTTAATGTTCATGTTCTCCCGAATTGGTCATTTTTGCCAATACAAAGTATGCGCCCTTCACTACAATCTTCGCGTCTTTCGGAATCTCTTTCAGCAGAGTAATCTCCGTATATCCTACATCAGTTGTGCCTTTGGCAACAGGTATTCTCTCAAAGGTTATTCCTTTTTCATCTTTGTGACCTGCTTCTGCTTTTACATCATGTTTTACACTATCCTTTGTATGTTCTTCTTCTCCATGCTGCTCAGATACCATAAAAATATAATCCTGGCCTGCCACATTTACTATGGCCTCAGTTGGAACTGCCGGTAAGGTTTGATTTTCCAAACTAATTACTGCTGTTATATTCATGCCATCAATCAAGCCCGTTTTCTCACCCTGCACTTTTGCATGAACGGTTACTGCTTTGCTTTCACCTTCAAAGGAGGAGCCTAATGAATAAATCTGTGCATCATATTCTTTGCCGGGGTTGTTGGTTAGTGTAAAGTGTATGAGTTGATTATTTTTCAATTTGGGCAAATCTTTTTCATAAACAAACAAATCAAGATGCAACTGGCTGTTGTCAACAATTTCGGCAACAGGTGTGCTTACATCCACGTAGCTTCCCATTTTTACTATTACATTACTTACTACGCCACTGATAGGGCTTGAAATAGACAAAACAGAAATCAATTTACCATTAGAAAGTCTTTCGGGATTAATGCCCATCAATTTAATCTGCTGCTCCAATGTTGATTTTAGCGTTCTTAATGTTCTTAATTCTGTTTCCGCAGCCTGAAGATTTTTTAAAGCTCCTGCATTGCCTGCATTCAAATCTCTCTGTCTTTTTACTTCCAATTCCGCCAACACGATTTTTGAATTCACACTGAGGTATTCGCTTTGAGCCTGGATAAAATCAGGGTTTGCAATTGTGGCAATTGTCTGTCCTTTTCTCACATAATTACCCGGTTGAATAAGCAAAGATTTAATCACCCCACTGTACAAGGAATTTACACTTGCTTTGTTTTGATTAGGTACTTGTAAAACCCCGTTTGTTTTAAGAGAGGCTGTCAATTGTTTTTCTTCTATAACGCCCAATTCAATGCCAATGCTTTTTATCTGTTCATCCGTTAGTAAGGCCGTGTTGGTATTTGCATGTTCATCTGTATGGCCTTCTTCTGTTGTTGCCGTTTCAGCAGTACCCTTACTGCTGCAAGAAACAAAGGTTGCAAGACCTGCGAAAAGGATTGTTAATATAAAACACTTCTTCATCTGTATTTATTTTATTGATTGATGTAATAGTAATATTGAATGACTGACTGGTTATAAGCATTCAAATTTTCAAGATAATTTTTTTTAATCTCAATTGCCTGTGCCAGGTATTGTGATAATTCTGCAAAACTGATTTCTCCGGCACGGTATGCAAGTGTGGCAGCATTTATAATTTCTTCTGCCTGTCTTAACCCGGTTGATTCATAAAAGAATAACAGGCTGCGACTCTTTTCCACTTCCTGCTGCATCTGTAATTGCCTTGTGCTTAAAACCTGTTTGCTATAATCAAATTGCCTTTGCTGAACGACCATATCGGCTTGCGCAACTTTCATTCTATTCTTAAAAGCACCTGCGCCAAATAGTGGAAAAGCTGCTGTTACCGAAAACCCGGTAAAGGGGTCATTAGCACCCCACAAACGCTGACTGAAGAAACGTCCTGAGAACTCAGGCTTGTTTTGATTCTTCACAACTCCAATACCTGCGGCAGCTATATTGATATTTTGCGATTGTAATGCCAGCAAAGGATGAAGACTGTCAGATATAGTGCCGGGCATCGACAGTCTCTCTAATGGTGTTATTAACGGCAGCAAGGATTCATTTGTATTGAGGTATTGCGATAATAATTGCTGCTGAATCTGAATTTCTTTACTAATCTGCTGTATCAAAGCCTTTAGTTCCATCATCCTTACATTAGCAGCAATACTATCTAAACCCGGACTGTCACCTGTTCTTACTTTCAGAATAGCAGCGTCATTCAATGATTTGTAAATGCTGTCCAACCTGTGATAGAGTTGTTGTTTATCCTGCAAATACCAAAGCTGGTAGTAGACAGTTTTTACATCTCGTTTTACTTCAACATCAATAGCGGCCGTATTTACCTCGTAGTATTTCAACTGCTCATTGTAAAGATTCTTTTGTGCTGTATTCAGGCCCGGCCATGCAATGCTTTGTGATACCCCGATTTTTAATATCCCGGTGTTATCACTTGGCCGCATATCTTCATTTTCTGCAAATACACCCGTTTTTGAAAAGGCAGTTGCTGTTTTAATCTGTGCTTTCCCTCTATTGATTTGCTGGTTATTTATTTCATACAGCAAATTATTTTTTGCCAGTGCAATCGCTTCATTAATACTTACTCTATTTACGTTGGGTTGCTGGGCATCTACATTATTTGAAATTGTCAGGGTCAGCATACCTGCAATGAATAGGGTAACAGGTTTCACTTTTGTTTTCCGTTTTGCTGAAAAAATAATATAAAGCAAAGGCAATACCACCAGTGTCAGGAATGTTGCAGTAATTAATCCGCCTATTACTACTGTGGCCAAGGGTTTTTGTACTTCTGCGCCCGCACCAGTTGATAATGCCATCGGAATAAAACCCAAAGCTGCTACCGAAGCAGTCATTAATACCGGACGTAAGCGGATTTTTGTTCCTTCAAACACCCGTTGAATGATGTCCTTCATTCCGTCTTTTTCTAACTGATTAAATGTGCTGATTAAAACAATACCATTTAGTACCGCCACACCAAACAATGCAATGAATCCTACGCCTGCTGAAATACTGAAAGGCATTCCTCTTAACAGTAAAGCAAACACCCCGCCAATAGCACTCATAGGAATGGCGGTATAAATCAGTAATGCTTCTTTTGCTGACCCGAATGTGAAATAGAGTAACAAAAAAATCAAAGCCAGCGCAACCGGCACAGCAATTTTTAATCTCGCTGATGCTTCCTGCAAGTTTTCAAATGTGCCCCCATACGTATAATAATAGCCCACCGGAAGAATTTCCTCAGCTATCAGTTTCTCCTGTATCTCTTTGACCACACTGGCAACATCACGGCCTTTTACATTAAAGCCAACTACAATTCTTCGTTTTCCTTCTTCACGGCTTATCTGTGCAGGGCCTTCCTTAAACGATACAGAAGCTACCTGTGATAATGGAATTTGTGAACCATCAGGGGTTGCTACAAATAAATTGCTTACATCATCAATGGAAGTACGGCTTGCGCTGTCCAGCCTCACCACCAAATCAAATTTTCTTTCATTCTCAAAAACCACTCCCGCTGCTTCACCTGCAAAAGCCGTACTGACAGTATGATTGATGTCTTCAATATTCAAACCATATCCGGCAATCTTTGCCCGGTCATATTGAATAGTGATTTGTGGCAAACCTGTAGTTCTTTCTACCTGCGGGTCTGTTGCTCCTCTTACGGATTGTACCACTTGTGCAACTTTAGGTGCCAAAGCCGCTAACGTATCAATGTTCTCTCCGAATATCTTTATAGCAACATCCTGTCTTACACCTGTCATCAATTCATTGAATCGCATTTGAATAGGTTGTGATGCCTCAAAGAAAACGCCGGGTATTACTTCTAATTTTTCAATCATCAATGCTGCCAGTTCATTATAATCTTTTGTTGTTGTCCATTCGCTTTTTGGTTTTAGCATAATGATAAGGTCTGATGCTTCGGGTGGCATTGGATCGGTTGGAACTTCGGCGCTACCGGTTTTACCTACTACCATTTTTACTTCAGGAAATGATTTGATGATGCGGCTGGCCTGCATAGATGTTTCCACGCTTTGTGTTAAGGATGTTCCCTGTGGTAAGATGCAGTGAAATGCATAATCTCCTTCCTGTAACTGCGGAATAAATTCACCTCCCATCCTGCTGAAGATGACTATAGCAACAGCCAATAAAGCAACTGCGCCGCCTACAACCGCATATTTCATTTTGATTGCCCAACGGATAAGCGGTGTATATAATCTCTGAAAGAACTCCATCAGTTTATCAGAAATATTCTTCTTGTGGCTTGTTTTCTTTGAAAGAAATAATGCCGACATCATGGGAATATAAGTAAGTGAAAGTATCAATGCCCCTAAAATGGCAAAGCCTACTGTTTCTGCCATTGGCCGGAACATTTTTCCCTCAATCCCCTGTAACGAAAGTATTGGCAAGTAAACAATGAGTATAATGATTTGTCCGAAAGCTGCCGAACTCATCATTTTTTTTGCGCTGCTTTCTACTGCATCGTCCATTTGCTGCTGCGTCAGTTTCCCTGCTATTTTTTTCACAACCAAAAAATGCAATGTTGCTTCTACAATAATAACTGCACCGTCCACAATCAATCCAAAATCAATTGCACCCAAACTCATCAGGTTAGCACTGACATTAAATACCCGCATCATCCCTAATGCAAATAACATGGATAGAGGAATAGCAGAAGCCACTATCAAACCAGCACGGATATTACCGAGAAAGAGAATCAATATAAATATTACAATCAATGCGCCTTCCACCAGGTTTGTCTTTACTGTGCCAACAGCCCGGTTTACCAAACTTGTTCGGTCAACGTATGCCTCAATCACCACATCATCTGGTATTGCTTTTTTGATGATTTCCATTTTGGCTTTTACCCGTTCTACAACAGCGGCGCTATTTGAGCCTTTCAGCATCATTACAATACCGCCAACTACTTCCTTTTCTCCATTGTAGGTAACTGAACCATACCGGACCGCATTCCCTAACTGCACTTCGGCAACATCCTTAACCAAAACAGGAATGTTGTTGACCTTTTTTACAACCGTATTCTTAATATCTTCCATTGAACCAATTAGTCCAATCCCCCGAATAAAGTAGGCATTTGGTTTTTTATCAATATATGCCCCACCTGTATTTTCATTATTCTTTCCCAATGCAGAAAATATTTCAGCTATAGTTACATTCATTGCTTTAAGTCGATAGGGGTTGACCGCTACTTCATACTGCTTTAGCAAACCGCCAAAGCTGTTTACTTCGGCTACACCTGGAGTTCCGTATAGTTGCCGAGCAACGATCCAGTCCTGCATGGTACGTAAGTCCATTGCGGAATACTTATCCTCTGACCCTTTTCTGGGGTGAATGATGTATTGGTATATTTCTCCCAGGCCCGTACTTACCGGGGCCAGTTCCGGCGTGCCTAAGCCTTTAGGGATTTTCTCCTCCGCCTCTTTAAGCTTTTCATTTATCAATTGACGGGCAAAATAGATGTCAATGTCATCATGAAATACTACGGTGATAACCGATAACCCAAACCTTGATATGGATCGCATTTCTTCCAGATCGGGAAGGTTGGCCAGGCTTTGCTCTATCGGATAAGTAACCAGTTGTTCCGTCTCTTGTGCGGCCAATGTCGGGGTAATTGTGATAATTTGTACCTGATTGTTAGTAATATCCGGTACAGCATCCACAGGTAGTTTGCCTGCGCTCCACACTCCCCAAATAATGAGTGCCAGTGTCATCAACCCGATGATGAGCTTATGTCTTATACTGAAATGAATAATTTTATTAAGCATGTCTTTATTTGTGATTTGAAATAAGTTGATAATATTTCATCATATACGCAGCTATTGCTATTACCATAATAGCACCAAGCACTATCAGTGTAACAATTTTAGTTACCCGCATCCACATGGGTTTTACAGGGTCTTTGATCTTGCTGTAAACAGGTTTGCTGCGGGTTATAGACTTTCCTTTCTTAGTCATAACCTCTTGGAAACCGAAATGAAATAATGTAATAGTCAGTGCATGATTGTTGCACTGAGAGGAAAGAGAGTTAAGCAGCTATCTTGGGAGGCTGCCAGATGGAATAGGAAACTTCTGTATTTAAGTTCTCGTTATGAATGGGGTACTTTATAGATTGGAAATCCTCTTTTACGACCTGTGCTTTACCAATAGGGTTATAAAATGCAGAAGCCGCACAGCATGAACAGGTACAAAATGGCGTACAGGCTTCTTTGGAATGGTTATGTTCCTGGTGATTGTTCGACGCATAAACTTCTACCGGAGTTGCCATATTACATTCCTTACTGTCATTACAGGGAATGCAGGACAGTACGAGCAGGTATAAGCTTAAAAACAGGAATAATAACTTCATCATTACAAAAATAGCGGTATAACTGGTAATTCCTTTTAAAACGGGCTATAAAAATGTCATCATAGTTGCAAAAACGAGTAAATCAGACTGTTTTTGCTGATTTCGAAAACCTTACTCCGTGCTAGTGAATGGCTTATTTAACCCTTAAGAGGCTTGCATTAATAGCCACTACAACTGTACTCACACTCATCAGGACTGCACCTGCTGCCGGGCTTAACAAAATTCCCAATTTATACAGCACACCTGCCGCTAATGGTAATGCCACTATATTATAGCCTGTGGCCCAGATCAAATTCTGAATCATCTTTCTGTAAGTAGCTTTACCAAACTGAATTAATGAAACAACATCCCTGGGGTTGCTGTTTACTAAAATAATTCCCGCTGTTTCGGCAGCGATATCAGAACCCGAACCCACTGCAATACCGACATCGGCCTGAGCTAACGCCGGGGCATCATTGACGCCGTCTCCTGTCATAGCAACAAATTCTCCTTTATCCTGCAATTCTTTTATCTTATCCAATTTTTGATGCGGTAACACTTCAGCAAAAAAGCTGTCCATCCCTAACTTACCGGCTACAGTCTCTGCTACTTTTCTGTTATCCCCGGTTAGCAACACTGATTTTATATTTATCTGATGCAAAGTTTGAATAGCTTCTGCAGATTCAGGCCTGATTTGATCTGACAATGAAATATAACCTGCCAGTTTACTGTTTATTAAAACAAACACGACTGTTTCAGTTGCATCAGCCTGAAAATTATCGGGTATTGCAATGCTCTTATCTGAAAGATAGCCAGGGCTTACAACTTTAATATCTTTCCCTTCAAAAGTAGCTTCTATTCCTTTTCCGGTTATGGCATTAAAATTTTCAGCTGCTGTAATCTGAATGGATAAGTCATTTGCTTTTTGAATGATACCTGAGGCTATTGGATGCTCTGAGTTTTGTTCCAATGCAGCAGTGTATCTCAACAACTCCTTTTCAGATAACTCTTCGGAGGTGGTAATGATTTTTGATACTTCAAATTTTCCGATAGTAAGTGTTCCTGTTTTATCAAAAACTAAGGTGGTTATTTTTCTCGCATTTTCAAAGGCAGTCCTGTTCTTTATGAGCAGGCCATGTTTTGCTGACAAAGCTGTTGATTTGGCCACCACCAGGGGAACAGCCAACCCCAAAGCATGGGGACAGCAAATGACTATAACAGTTACCATTCTCTCAATGGAAAAAGCTAAATCTTTACCCGACAAATACCATACAAGAAAAGTGGTGATACCTGCAGCGATAGCAATCAACGTTAGCCAACGGGCTGCTCTGTCAGCTATCAATTGTGTTTTGGATTTAGATTTTTGTGCATCCTGCACCAGTTTTATTACTTGTGACAGGTAAGAATCCTTTGTGCCATGTGATACGGCTACTTTAATGGCTCCATTCCCATTGATAGACCCGGCAATAACACTATCTCCTTCGCCTTTTTCAACCGGCTTTGATTCACCGGTGAGCATACTTTCATTCAGATAACTGTTCCCTTCCGTAATGATACCGTCCGCTGCAATTTTTTCTCCCGGTTTTATTAAAATGATGTCCCCTCCTTTAAGTGTTTCAGTTTTGACATCCAGTATGTGCTCACCATGTACAAGATGGGCATCATCGGGCATCAATTGAACCAGCAACTCCAATTCTCTTGATGCACCTGCCACCGATTTCATTTCAATCCAGTGCCCTAACAGCATGATCAGAATAAGTGTAGCCAGTTCCCAGAAAAAATCCATTCCTTTCAACCCAAAAACGGTTGCTACACTGTAGATATAGGCAACTGAAATGGCAAAGCCCACCAGTGTCATCATTCCCGGATTCTTTGCTCTCAACTCTCCAACCAATCCTTTCAAAAAAGGCCATCCACCATAAAAGAAAACAATGGATGACAAAAAGAAAAGTACATATTTGGAACCAGGGAAACTGAAATGAATACCTAACCAGTGCTGTATCATTTCTGATAACAGCATGATGGGGATAGTAAGCGCCAAAACAACATAAAACCTTTTCTTGAAATCGGCAATTCCTGACGAATGCGACCCATGACCACTATGCGATATTGTTTTTGAAAGTGGCACCAACGTCATGCCACATAAAGGACATTTGCCTGGTTCATCCTGTACAATCTGCGGATGCATGGGGCAGGTATATTTCTGAAAACCTTTTACTTCATTAATGTTTATTACCGGATTAGTTTGTTGCTCTTGTTTTATATGTTTATCAACTTTAGTATGCTTATGATAATTTGAATGACCTTCATTTTGTATACTGGTTAGCAGAACTAAATTCATTCCGCATATGGGGCAGTCACCTGGTTTATCCTGAACTATTTCTGGGTGCATGGGGCAGGTGTATCGTTGTTGATATTCCATATTCTGCTATTTATATAAACTATATTCCTGATGAACTATGACTTATCATAATCTTCCATCCTCCTTTTATTTTCTTTAAAACGGTTGTACTAACACCTTTGCTCCTGAGTTCAGTATTGTCTTTCGCAATAACAATACTATAATTATAGGTTTCAGTAGTAAATGCATAATTGCCAACCAACATAACTTCCACTTTATAATCATTGAATTTGAAAGATTTAAACTTCTTTAATTCAGGTATCAAATAGTCCTTCATATAATGCTCATAATTCCCCTTACTTTCACCTGATTCATAAATTTTCGAGTCTTTGCTGAAAAAGGCTTCTGTGCTGGTCATATCCAGTTTTTCTATAGCACTATTATATTGCTTTAATACCAATTTGACAGCTTGGTTATCTTTACTTTTTGGCGAAACCGGAATTGTATCCGTATTCCGTATATATTTTTTGATTTCAGCCAAATCTGTACCAGCTTCTTTGCTTTGTGAAAATGATTGAAACCAAGCACATGAAGCAAATACACAAAATAATACTATTCTTCTCATGATACTTAATTTACATTTTTTAATTCAAATTCGATTTTTAGCAGCTCCCATGCCACAGAAATCTTTGCACTTTTGTCTGTTGTAATTTCTACAAAATATTGCAACCGTTCTTTGTGAGTATTTTTCTTTGGCTTTACTTTGATTCTTACGACATCTTCCTTCTCGTCATATTCGGTTGCTAAATGTTGTTTCCAATGCCTGTTAATAATAACAATCCATTCATCTTTACCGGGGATAGTAAAAATGGCATATTTGCCTGCTGGTATTTCTGTTCCGTTTACCACAAATGTTTTGGGTATTTCCAGTGTTGTTGCATCATGGGCACCGGTAACCCATACTTCATCAAAGGGAACCAGGCCACCCCAAATAATTCTTTTACGAACACCGGGTGAATGATAATTGATTTTAATGCTGTCACCATTAATGAGGGCATAAGCCATTGACTTAATGCTTTTCTTGGTTGTATCCTTTATTAGATTTGGATTATAACAAACTTCTCCTGCCTTCTGGGCAGCACCTGTGGTATAAATCAGAAAAAAGACAACAGTTACAATAACAGTTACAAAAGACTTTTTCATATTTTAGTATTGTTTTATTGCTTTGAATAGTTGAACCTCGCCAAATATTGTTTTAAACTTTTGCTCTATTCCGGAATAATTAAATCCGGCATCACTTATCATTGAAGGCATCAAACCCCTCGCATTGGCTTCAGTCGGCTTAAATCCATCTAAGCCACGGATTAGAGTAAATAACATCCGTTGAAACCATGATGCTGAACGGCCAAAATCTGCAATTATAATCTGCCCACCGGTTTTGGATACTCTGTATAACTCTGCAAGCACTTTTTGCTTGACTGTAGTATCTAAATGATGAAATACCAGACAGGAAATAATACGATCAAAGCTGGAATCAGCAAAAGGGAGATGTTCTCCATCATACGCTATAAACTTTATTTCCATTCCTTTCTCCCCGATTTTTTCAGAAGCCTTTTTAAGTATCGTCTTATCAATATCAATACCGGTTATATTGATTGAAGGTCTATGCGCCTTTGCCATTATAGTAAGTGTGCCTGTTCCGCAACCAAAATCAAGCACTGCAGCATAATCAGTGAGAAATGATGTGTTTATCAAAGTTTGCTTAATCCTTCTTTCCGGCATGGTGACGCCGACAAAAAAATCATATAGCGGTGTAAGCCATCTAAACCGTAATGCTGATACATATTTTGCTTCGGCCATAATGTAGTAATAGATTAGTGATTGTGTCCCGCCATTGGGTCTGCTCCCTTTTTAAATACATATTCGCTGTGCAGAAGGTATGCACCTGTTAATACAACTATATCTCCTTCTTTTAAACCTGATTTAATCTCAATTCTATCACCGCTTTCCAGACCTGGCTGAACCATTATACTTTTAAATGTGTTTTTTTCCGTCTGTAACCAAATAGTTGCCCCTTTGCCATCCCGGATGACTGCGTCAACCGGCAGGGTTATTGATTTTCGCTGCGGACTTTTCAATAATACATAAGCAGGCATACCGGGTTTTAACTGATTGCCCGGATTGGGGATGGAAACCCGGATAAGATTGATTCGTGTGTCAGGATTGATTTCCGGGTTTACAAATTCAATCCTTCCTTTGATTTCTTTATTGTCAAAATCAGGCAACTGAACGATAGCCATGCTGTTGGTATTTATTTCTGCCATTTGCGATGTATAAACCTGTGCCTCTGCCCACAAGGTGGAAAGGTCGGCCAGTTTTACAATTGTACCGCCTTCCATTACATAATCACCTTCCCGAATATCGAGTTGTGTAACATAGCCGCCTGCTGTACTGTAAAATGTAGTGGTTGGTGATGCTTTTCCTGTTTGTGTCAGTTCTGCTATCTGTGGTTCACTTAAACCCCAAAGCAGCAGTTTGTTTCTGGCACTCTGAATCAACTGGTCAAAGTCAATCACCGTTTCAGCAGAAAATGCCCTTTTCTTATCCAATGCTAAAAGATACTCCTGCTTTGCATTGTTTAAATCCTCGCTGTAAATCTCATACAGGGGTGAACCTTTTTTAACGTAATCACCCATATTTTTATAAAACAATCTTTCAACCCTGCCCATTACTCTTGAACTGACCGAGGTTGTTTTCATCTGGTCAAAATTCAATGTGGCTGTTAAAATCAACTGGTCGCCAATTGTTCCATTCCTAATAGTATCTGTCGTTATGTTCCCTAACTGAATTTGCTGTTCGCTTAATTGCAATTCATCTTTATTCTCCCCGTTCTTTTTCTTTACCGGAGTTAAATCCATTTTGCAAATGGGACATTTGCCAGGTTTGTATTCCACCACCTGCGGATCCATAGAACAGGTATAATAAGTGTCGGGGTCTGCTGCTATTTTATTTTTATTCTTGCAGGATGCCAGAACAAATAATAGAAATGTGATAATAGTGATATACCGCATAATCAGTTTTTAACTTTGATAAAACTTTCGCTATCCATAAGGAATTGTGCATTGAGTGCTACAGAATCTGCCGTTGTTAACCCGTTAAGCACCTGTATGTGTTTTTCATGAATGATGCCGGTAATTATCTTCATCGCTTTAAAACCTCCATCTGATTTTTGAAACACTACTTTATCTATACCTAACGAAAGCACAGCATCTTTTGGTAACCAATAAGCTTCTTTGGTATTTCCGAAAACGGTTGCTTTCACCTGGCTGCCAACAGGGATTTTTAAAACACTGTTATTGAAATATACTCTGGCTGTCAGTGTTTTACTTTCTTTACGGTAAAAGGGTTCTATGAAATCAATACTTGCCCGGAAATCTTTCCCCGGTGCAGTTTCCGGTACAATCCGTACTGTGTTCCCTGTTTTTACCATCGATTGATTTTCGCCATATATATTTAATATAGCCCAGGCCCTGTCCGGATTGAAAACAGTAAAAACAGACTGCCCCTTCTGCACATACATTCCTTCCTTCAAAGTCAGTTCATCAGTAATCAGAGAAATATCTCTCATATTACCAGGTTCTTTATTCATGCCGCCATCGTTGGCTGCTTCATGTATATGTCCACTGTAATTACTGTACACAGCAATTGTTAATGATGGCTGACCGGCTTTTATTACCTGCCCCAACTGTTCATTACTCATACCTAATAACAATAGTTTTTCCTTTGCAGCCTGAATAAATGTGATGTTTTCTGCATCATTCTTTAACAGGAACAAAAGATTCTGCTGTGCAGTAAGTAATTCAGGGCTGTATATATCCAATATCTTTTGGCCTTTGGCAATTTTCTGATAACGATAGCGGACATATAACTTCTCAATTCTGCCTGACACTCTTGCTGAGATACTTCCCACCTGCCTTGTGTCATAAGCAATATTGCCCAGGGCTTCAATCTCAATCTGTTCTCCCCGTTGCTCAATGGTGGTAACAGGAATGGATGACACTACAAATTCGTTGGTTGGTCTTAGCAATGATCCCATTTCAATATCACCCGGATTATTGTTGGCAGATTCCTTCTTCACCAAGTCCATTCCGCAGATTGGGCAAGCACCGGGTTTGTCTCTTATTACTTCGGGGTGCATGGAGCAGGTGTATTCTGCTTTCTCCTTTTCCTGATTATGATCCTCCATTTTCACCAAGTTCATTCCGCACTTTGGACATGTGCCGGGTTTATCACTGAAGACTGAATCTTCCGGCATGGGGCAGGTGTACATTTCTTTAGCCCCGTCTGACAGATGGCCTTTATGGGAATCCTTATCACTGTTACAGGCTACAAGTGCAACAATTAAAGCAAGGAGGCTGAATAAAAGTAATTTCTTCATTTTATGTCCGGTTAACTCAATTGATATTGTAACATCATGCCATCGTCTTCGTGTTCCAGGTTATGACAATGGAATACAAACTTTCCGGTATTGCTTTCAAATGGAACAAGTACTCTTACTGTTTCACCCGGCATTACCAGTACCGTATCCTTCCATCCGCTTTCTGAAGCTATCCTGGTTCCCCTGCCACCCGTTCGGTCAAGCACCTGGAAAAATACCCCATGTAGGTGCATAGGGTGTTGTTCATCTCCTTTGCTGTTGTCAAAAACCCAAATTTCATTAGTATTGGCAGCAACATTCTCGTCAATACGGTTGCTGTCAAATAATTTGCCGTTGATACGGTGCCGCATCTGCATGCCGTCATTCATGGGATATCCATGATGCTCCATTGCATTTGAAATATCAAATGTTCTTGTCTTTACTGCTGATGAAACCTGGATATTACTAATTACACTCAGGTTAGCAGGAACTGTAAATGGATCGGTAACTGTGGATGTTACTTTAAACTTCATTATTCTGAAAGATTGCTTACCCTGTGCAGCGCCACCCTGTACAAATTCTTTACTCATTAAAAATAGTTCAGTACCGACTGTTACTCCGCTAAAGTTGACCAATACGTCCAATCTTTCACCAGGCGCAATCAAAATTTCTTTTATATTAACCGGATTTTTCAATAGGCCTCCATCATTACCGATTACTATTATGTCGGCATTATTGCTGAGAGCAAGGTTGTACACCCTTGCATTAGAACCATTCAATAAGCGAAGGCGGTAATACCGGGTGGATACATCTGTATAAGGTGAGTAAATGCCATTGACTACAATTGAGTCACCCATATAGCCAGCCATTACTTCTTCCATAGAAGGATTATAAGTTATTCCGCTATTAGTGATGCGTTTATCCTGTATCACCAATGGGATTTCGTATTGACCAGATGGGAGGTTCAGCGCAGATTCCTCTGCGTCATTAATAATGAATAAACCAGCTAATCCCTGGAATACCTGCTTACCGGTTTTTTCATGAGGATGCGGATGATACCAGCTTAAACCAGCTCGTTGATTTACCGTGAACTGATATCGGAAATTGCTGCCTGCATCGGCCAACTGGTCAGGGTGGCCATCCATCAACGCCGGAATTTTTAAGCCATGCCAATGTATATTGGTATGTTCCGATAAATTATTCTGTAAAAGAATATTCACTGCATCCCCTTTATTTACTTTGAAAGTAGGGCCGAGCAGGCTGTTAGGTTGGTAACCTAATACTGGTATAGTCGTACCCTTTAAATTGGCAGTTGTGGCCTGGGCCGTAAGCGTTTGATTCAATCCAGCCTGAGCAGGAAATGAAAGGAGTTTTGAAAAATCACCTTCGGTTACCATTACAGGTTCCGTCATTAAACCCATGTGATGTTCCTTTTTACAGCCACTGCAACTGACCAGAAATCCGGCTAATGAACCACCGGTTACTACCGTACCGGCACTAAGGCCTGATATTTTCAAAAAGTTTCTTCTTTGCATACAGTGTTGCTTTAATTTTTTTCGATAATTCTTTCGATCGTTACCTGGAGTTTCAATGCCTGGTTGAGCAGATCCACATATTCCAGTTGTTTCATATTCAACGTTTCCCATGCATCATAAAGCATAAATAACTCTTCTGTGTTCTGCTCATAACCCAGTTGCATGGTCTTGTAATTATTCCGCAGAGCAGGAATAATATTTTCTTCGTATAGTTTTATTTGCATTTTCTTTAAATCAAGTTCATTTCTCATGCCATAGGCCATGCCGCTGTATTCATTCACCATCATTTCCTTTTGTGATTGTATGGCATAGGTTTTCCATTTCAGGCTTTCAATATTAGCCTTGTTCATTTTAGATGACCATTTTGCCATCGGAATCCGTACCATGCCCATGATGGTGTACTGCATAGGCTGACCGCCAAAACCAATCATATTATCGTAGCGTATACCAAACTGGGGCTTGAGTGCAGCTTTTTCTGTTTCCTGTTTCAGCAATGTGAGGTTGATTTCCTTGTTTAGAGATTTCAGGTCACTCCGGTTAGTGTAGAATAATGTGCTGTCAAAAACAAGCGCTGAATAATCGCTTAATAAAAAGGTGGTATCAATATCAAATTCTATCATGGCATTTCTGCCCATCAATGAATTAAGGCGGATGCGTTTTTCCCTGATGTCGGCTTCAAACATAAGTTGCATATTCTTTACATCACCCAATGCTGCTTTTGCTTTGTAATAGGCGCTTATTTTCTCCAACCCGTTTCTATATCGTATCTCCGCATTTTTAATCATGAATTCCAGAATCCTTTCGTTTTCACTCAGTATCACGAGTTTCTTTTTCAGGATAATCCATTCGTAAAAAAACTGCTTTGCATCATTGATCAATTCATTGAGTGTGGCATTCTTTCTTTCCTTTTCCACGGATGACATAGCTTTCATATACCTTTCATCTGCGTCCAGCTTTTTTCGGTTGGGGAACATCTGTTCGCCGGATACCATCACAGAACCCATACCCGGTATATCGCCTTCCCGATGCCAAAGCCGCACATCATAGGGTGTCATAAACTGGCCGATGCCTACCTGCGGCGGCATCCAGCTTCTTGCACCCTTAGCCGCTTCATCCATGGAACGTATTTCATTATCATACATTTTAACCACAGGATGCGATGATTTGATGCTGTCAATAACAGCATCCAGTTTTAAGATTTGCGAATGGCTGCTGCCAGCAACCACAGATGCAAACAATGCCAGGATTAGTTTATTCTTTAACATCAATTAATTCAATTTTACCTTTACGTTTTAATTCTCTTTCCTTAATCATTTCAAATATGACAGGGGTAATCAGTAGTACATAAATGGTAGATGAAAGTGTACCGCCAATTAAGGGGATGGTGATGGGATGCATTATATCGCTGCCTACACCCGTAGCCCAGAGAATGGGTATCAAACCAAAAAGCCCAACTGATACGGTCATCAGTTTTGGCCTTAATCTCTTTGCTGAACCTTCTATTACAAATTCACGAATGATAGCTGGTGTTAAAGTTGCTTTGGAGTTGCCGTGTTTTGCCACCATATTATTCATGGCCTCATTCAGGTAGATTGTCATGAGCATAGCAGTTTCAATAGCCATCCCGAACAAGGCGATAAAACCTACTGCCACCGCAACGGATAAATTAATGCCATAAAAATAAACCATGAAAACCCCACCGATCAATGCAAACGGAACTGTTATCATCGTAATAGCAGCTTCTTTAAAAGAATGATAAGTGAAATACAATACCATGAAAATGATGATAATGACTATTGGCAAAATCATTTTCAATGTACGATTAGCCCTTATCTGGTTTTCCCACTGGCCGCTCCATTCCAGGAAATATCCTTTAGGAAGTTTAGTTATCATCTGGTTTAATCTTTCCTGTGCCTCTTTTACGGTGCTTCCCAAATCTCTTTCTCTTACATTGAAAAGAACGGTGCCCCTGAGCATGGCATTTTCTGAATTAATCATTGGCGGTCCATCGCTGAGTTTTATTTCTGCGACGGCCTCTAAAGGAATCGGACCGAAACTCATCGTCTGAACCTGTAACCTCTTTAATGATTCCAGGTTATTACGGAAATCCTGACCGTACCGAGCATTTACTGAAAAGCGCTGGCGGCCTTCAATCGTCGTAGTAAGCTTCATCCCTCCCAATGCACTTTCAATGACCGTATTAACATCATCCACACTCAGTCCATACCGGCCAATTTCCTCCCGTTTCACTGCAATGTCAACATACTTACCGCCGGTGATGGGTTCCACATACAAATCTTTTATGCCTTCAATACCTTCCAATTGCTTTTTGATAGTTTGGGCAAAGGCATAAATACTGTCTAAGTTTTGTCCATACACTTTCAACCCAACATCGGTCCGAATACCTGTTGAAAGCATATTAATACGGTTAATAATGGGTTGTGTCCATCCATTGGTAACACCCGGTATCTGCATTTTGGAATTTAGCTCATTGATGATACCATCTTTCGTCATTCCCTTTCTCCATTCGCTTTTTGGCTTCAGCAGAATAATGGTTTCTATCATACTGATAGGTGAATTATCCGTTGCCGTATTTGCCCGGCCTGCCTTGCCCAGTACATGTGAAACTTCTGGAACAGTGCTGATGATTTTATCCTGCACCTGCAGCAGTCGCTTAGCTTCTGAATTGGACACATCGGGTAATGTAACAGGCATAAAGAGCAAGGAACCCTCATCCAGCGGCGGCATAAATTCAGAGCCGAGCCTTGTCATCATTATGATGCCGGTTGCCAGGGCAATAATATTTACCGCAATGGTGGTTTTACGCCACTTCAAACACCACTTCAGGATTGGGGTATAGATTCTTTCCAGCGTTCTTGTAATAGGATTGGCACTTTCAGGCTTTAATCTGCCTTTGAGAAAAAATGAAATCAGTACAGGAGTTAAAGTGATAGCAAGAAAAGCATCGATCAGCAGGATGAACGTTTTTGTCCATGCCAGCGGATGAAAGAGTTTGCCTTCCATACCCGTAAGCAGAAATACCGGAAGAAAAGAAGTAACCACAATGATGGTAGAATAAAATACACCTGGGCCCACCTGCTTGGATGACTTCTCAATAATCTCACTCCGTTCTTCAGGTGTCAGCGGGTCTTTATTTCTTTTGAGCCATTTTGCCATATTTATGTTTTGTCGGATGAGTTAATTTTTGCTGTTTGCGCTTCACTGATATGCCGGTAAGCATTCTCCACCATAACAATACCATCATCTACCACCACGCCAATAGCCAGTGCAATACCTGTTAATGACATAATGTTGGATGAAATACCAAACATTTCCAGGAATATAAAACCGGCCGCTACAGAAATAGGTAATTGAATAAGGATAATTACAGCACTTCTCCAGTGAAATAAAAAAATAAGAACAATAAGAGATACAGCAATCATCTCTTCAATCAGTGTTCCTTTTACCGAATCAATAGCTTCCTGTATCAAAGTGCTGCGATCATAGGAGGTTTTAAATGTCACCCCTTCGGGCAATCCTTTTTCTACTTCCTTCATTTTCGCTTTTACAGCTTCAATTACTTTATTGGCATTCTCATTATACCGCATCACTACAATGCCTCCCACCACTTCACCTTTCCCATCCATATCAAAGATGCCGAGACGTAAATCACCACCCATTTGTACTGTGCCGATGTCTTTTACTCTTACCGGGATACCATTATAGTTTGCGAGTGCAATGTTTTCAACATCCTCCTTACTTTTTATATAGCCGAGGCCCCGAATGATATAGGCCATATCTGCCATTTCAAACTTTCTGCCGCCTACATCATTGTTATTCGCTTTGACTTTATTCATTACATCCATCAGCGAGATGTTGTAAAACTGCAGTTTTACCGGGTCAACCACCAACTGGTATTGCTTTTCAAATCCGCCAAATGAAGCTACTTCTGCAACACCCGGCACTGTTTGCAAGGCAAACTTGATATACCAGTCCTGCAAGGCTCTTTGCTCACCCAGATCCAATTTCGGCGCATCTAAATGGTACCAGTAAACATGACCTACACCCGTGCCATCAGGCCCTAATGTGGGGGTTACACCCTGCGGCAATAACCGCTGTGCAAAATTCAGTCGTTCCAGTACTCTTGTTCTTGCCCAATAGATGTCCACATTGTCTTCAAAAATCACATATACAAAACTCATCCCGAACATAGATGTGCCCCGGATGTTCTTAATCTTTGGGATACCCTGCAGATTACTAACCAAAGGATAGGTTACCTGGTCTTCCATTACCTGCGGACTTCGACCCATCCATTCGGTAAAGACGATAACCTGATTTTCACTCAAATCCGGAATGGCATCAATCGGGTTTTGCTTAACAGAATAAATACCATACGCAAACAGGCCGCCTGCCAGGAGCAGCACAATCAGCCTGTTGCGTAAAGCCAGTTCAATCAGTTTCTGAACCATGATGTTTGATTAATCATTATTGAATTACTTCCTCTACTCTGCCGCACTTGAACATTCCGGAACCGAAATACGGGTTTTTAATTTCCTTTACTTCGCTAATCCACATGGCACCCTGGTTGTCCCTTGCCATTGGACAATGGTCATGATAAAGAGGGCGGCCAGCACCGAAGTTTTTCACCAGGTCATAAACTACTTCACTCATCATTACAAAATGTGACCGCTGATGCTTAATATTATCCCCGTTCTTAGCTATATGTTCTGCATGTTCTTTCATTTCTGCTTCGTTGGCATCGTAGGCTGTTTTTTGTTCTGCCGTCAATAATGATTTATCCAGTTTGCCAATAGCATTTTCCATTGCTTTTGCTCCACTCGCAGCTTCACCGGCATTATCACCGGCCAGGGCATTTTTGATATGCAGGTAATGGTCCACAATTTCTTTTATGGATGCTGCTGCTTTGGCATCTACATTCTTAAAAACAACAGAAACTGCCTTTACATCCTTATCATCTGTTGCAGATACATGCTGTGTTGTGTCGGTACTCGTTTTGCTCATATCATGCCCCTCATGTTCATTTTTAGGGCTGCTGTTGCTACAGGCTGAAAAAACAAGTGCAGATACAATTGCAATTGCTGAAATTATCTTGTTCATAGTTATTTTTTATGTTTAATTAATGTTGGTGATTGCTGTGATCTTCTTTCTTTTCTTTTAAATCCATGCCGCATTTAGGGCATTTACCGGCTTTACCGTATGTTTTATCGCCTTCACATTTCATAGGACATGCATAGGCTTTTACCACTTCCATTTTCATTTTTTCTTTTGGCGAAAGGTTTAAATCCATTCCACATTTGGTGCATTTTCCCGGTTTATTACTTACCACATCGGCGTGCATCGGGCAGGAGTAGTTTTTTACAACTTCAGCTTTCATTTGTTCTTTTGGGGAACGTTCCAGTTTCATACCGCAAACTGGGCAGTTACCGGGCTTTTTCATAGCTATGCTGTCATGCATTGAACAGGTATAAAGTTTTGTGTGCTTCAATGTGTCTCTTTTGCCTGCTTTTTCCTGAGCAAATACAGAAACAGACATGATGGTCAAGGCTGCCATCATCAGCATTTTTACTGATTTCATTTTTTATTGTTTTACTATGTTGGAAAACGAATTACAACGGCATATAGAAATGCCAATAGCCGGGTGTAGGAACACCTGGCTCATCAATGAGTATAATCTCTAAATAAGGAAAGTACAATTGCGGATGTACACCGCAACGCCGCTACTTCGGGGTGGAGCGTGACTTACAGGATGTTTTTCGGTAACAGAAGAAACCAGGATTTCTGAACTGGTAAAACATTCAACCGGTATGTCAATAACCTGTAATGCAAAATTAGTAACGAATGACTCAGTAGTTTTCTGGTCATTGTCATTCTTCACAAACTTATGTTCATCCTTGCAGCAGCCATTATCTTTTTCTTCAGACTTCTCCATGCCGCAGTTCCCGCAAGTTTTGGATTTATTGTGCCCCAAACCCCAATCAGCCAGTTTGCCCATGCAATAGTGCATGTGCACCGTTGCCCCGGTTGAAGTACCGAGGTATAAAACGGCTAATATGGCTACGATGAACTTTTTCATGAATACGAAACAAAAGTATAGTTATTTTTTTGGAATAGAGCCCTAAATGTTTATAAAATAAATTTTAATACATGATTATGAATTACTTACAACAATTCTTCTTGGGTAGAAAAACTGCTTTCAGCAAACGACTTAGAAATTTACCGATTGACTTTAACAGGTTCATTTTATATCATATTTGCCAGCATTATGCCACTAATGGCTATCATCAGCGCATCTTTAATGATGGATATTGAATCTACAGGAGGTTAAACAGATTTCCAGTCAAACTAATATACATGTGACTCTACCGGGATATCAATTATCCAAAATATAATATTAAAAATTCAATTAAGTATTTACAATATTAATCTGTACTAACATTTGAGCAAATTTATATTAATTATCCACTAGTAGGTCCGAAGTTTATTTATAACTGTTTTTTCAAGTTCAATTCTGATTCTCATAATTCTGCTCTTTATCTGTTCCTGGATACTATTACTTCTACATAATTACATTTGCAAAACCAGTCTTGACAACAGTCCCTTTAAGTTGAATAAGGGGAATTAGTATCACACGGCCCATTGAAACAGATTAATAACCTGTGGGCCTATTCTGTCCAAATTTTCTATCCCAGAAAGCCAGACACTACAACGACCCGCTTTTGAAAACTCGTATTTTTACATCGCGATGGAATTCAGTATTACCTATTACAAGAATATGTTTTTACAGAAGTTCAATGAACTGGAAAGATATCATCTTGAATCTTCAAATTATTCCCTGATTCAGGCAAGTAATCCTGTTCGTTTTCTCTTATACGATACACAGCCATTAGTGGATATGCTTAATAAGGACAAACAATTGCCAATTACTTATTGCGTGAATGGGGATGAGTGGTATGAGAAGGAATCCGGTCTGTTACCGGTTATTGAATGGAAAGAGGTTAATCCAGGACTGTCAGGCAATCCGGTGGAGTTAAAGAAAGATGCTTTTCTTAAATTCAAATGCCTGTACTTTTTGGAGAATCCCTATACCGTTCAGGATATTCTTAAATTTTATGCATATGTACGGGGCGGTATACATCTGGATAAGGGAGAAGAAAAATACCAGCCGCTTCGTGAAGCATTTTATGCCTTTCAGTTAAATGGTCTGTCATCGCTGGATCACAGCATGAGAGGTATTGTTCAGGTAATTTATACTACACTAAGTAAATATAAAGACGCATTGTTGGCTGATTGATCTTTTCCTTTTTTTTACCGTCATTTGTATTTCATAGCATCGTCCCTTGCGACGCTCCGTTCATCTTTCGGTTCATCTATCAGTTGACAGATGACCGGCATATTATCCTCATCCTTCGGATACAATGCCTTCAAAGTATACTGGCTGTTCACGCCTCATGCTTAGGCGTCAACAGCAGGATTCCACAACTGAAGGTAGTTGATTGGCGAGGTCCTGTTTTGTAAGAAAAGGGGCCCCATGCGAAAGCGAAGTTATGCGGCTTTGAGAAGCTTAAAATGCTGCAAAAAGACTACGGCATAAACACCCACCCATCACACTCACCCTTCCTTTATTCCGTTTCCTTTTTGCCGGCAGGGCAGCCGCATTCTTCCAAAGCTTTCTTTTTTCCCTTTTTCTTTTACAAAACAATTTTTTTTCATCAAAACTCAAATGTTATGGAACTAACAGGAAGAATCACAGCAAACGCAACGGTGAACACCGTGAAGGGTGACCGTAAAGTGGTGCGGTTCAGTATCGCAATCAATGACAGTTACAAACCTAAAGATTCGCCGGAGGTGAAAAAGCTCACCGCCTATGTGAACTGCTCCTACTGGATGCGGGAGGGTATCGCAAAGTATCTCACCAAAGGAACGCTGGTGGAAGTGCAGGGGCGTATCTCGGTCAGTGCATGGATGAACAAGGACGGAGAGCCAAAAGGTTCACTGGATTTTCATGTGAACGGTATCAAACTGCATGGTAAGGGTACTACTGAAACCTTACCCGCCCCGGCCAATATTACTGAACCGGTGGAGGATTTACCATTCTGATTTATTTATTCTCATTAAACCGCAGCAGTACCGCCTGCGGGATAGAAATTATGCTGGGTAATCAATTATGGCGCATAATATCAATTTCAACGAACAGACAGGACAACACAGTTTTTTCTCCGTGAAAGAAAAAGCCTGGCATGGACTCGGCCAGGTTGTACAGGACTATCCGACCAGTGCCGAAGCAATTAAATTTGCCGGGTTGGATTATGAAGTGGTGAAACAGGATATTTATACTACCTGTTATAATGCAGACGGCCAGCCGATGGATTTTACCAAGCGGATTAAAACCCATTTGGCCACCATGCGGCCGGATACCGGGGAAGTACTCGGAGTAGTGGGTAAGGATTATGAAATCATCCAGAACCGGGATGCGTTCAGCTTTTTTGATTCCATTGTCGGAGGTGATGGTATCCATTATGAAACAGCCGGGGCACTCGGAAAAGGTGAGCGGATTTTTATCACCGCCAAACTCCCCGGTTATATCAAAGTAGGCCGGGAGGACTTAATCGAGCAGTATTTATTTCTGACCACTACCCACGATGGTTTTGGAAGTATTACCGCCGCCTTTACACCCGTCCGTATTGTTTGTAATAATACCCTCAATGCAGCCCTTCGCAATCATAGTAATTCTATTAAGATTCGCCATACCGCCAATGCAAAGGAAAGACTGGAACAGGCGCATAAAGTAATGGGTATTTCTAACCAGCTTTCCCTGCAACTGGATAGCATCTTTAACCGCTGGACAAAAGTAAAAGTAACCGACCCGGAACTCCTGCGATTGATTCAACTGGCGATGGTGCCAAATAAAGAGGTGCTGGACAATATCGAAAAAGGCCAGTATGATGAACTGTCCACCTGCTTTAACAATATGTGCAATTCCGTTTTTGAATATGCCATGAGCAGCCCTACCCAGCAAACCGAAACCACACGGGGTACTTTGTTCGGGGCTTATAATGCCATCACCGGGTATTTTCAGAATGTACGCAACTACAAAGACAGCGAAGCAAAACTGAAATCCCTTTTATACGGAGGTACGGCACAAATACGGACGCAGAAAGCCTTTCATCTCTGTACAGATTTTTTGCAGGGTGAATTAGCCGGCCTTGTGAATTGATTCTGTAACGGGGCGGCTCTGCCGCCCCTCTTAACTTCTCAAAACTAAAGACATGAAAAAGACAAGTATCAGCATAGATCATTTCAAAAGTTATCAGGCTATCCGGCGCAAATACCCCGGTGCCGTGATATTGCTAAAGATGGCCGCTGACTATACCGCCTTTAAGGAAGATGCGGAACTTATTCAGCAACTGACAGGCAACCCTATAACATATTTGCCGGAGATTGGTAATACCTGCCGTTTCTCAATCGCTGAAACAGACAGCATCCTTTATAAACTGGTTAAGGCCGGAAATAAAGTGGCAATATGTGAGCCACAGGATAACCCATAGTACTGATATAACAAATTAAAGTTCCTGTATAAGGCCAACGAAGGGCTGCCCCATTGACAGGCGTAAAAAAGCTGCCCCGCATTATTGTCAATGATCAGGTGAAAATGGCGGGGCAGCTTGGGGTTTTATGTTTCAGAACTGAATGTATACTTAACAGTTATTGTATCGTATTCATCATTGCACAAAGTTCGGTTTTGTGCTGCTGAAGCGTCCAAGAGCTTCCGGCATAAACACAGGGCGCCCGCACAAAGCCATCATTTATTCCGTTGCCATCTTGGACTTTATCGCCCAAAACCGGGAATGGTTTCATAATAAATTTTTGAACCTCTAAACAAATTATTATGGAACAGGAAATGAAGAAACCCGAATGGTGCCAGGTGGCAGAAGTAGAACTGGTTTATAGGACCAAAGTAAAGCCTTCACAAAGACCAAAAATCACTACCTCAGTAGATGCTTACGAAATCTTGCAGAAAATCTGGAACCGTGACAAAATCGAACTGGTGGAAGAATTTAAAGTGTTGTTGTTAAACCGAAGCAACAAAGTGCTTGGTGTTCTGGACGCTTCCTCAGGTGGTATTACCGGAACAGTTGCAGACCCAAGGATCATTTTAACTGCTGCGATAAAAGCCAATGCCGTAGGAATCGTCCTTTCTCACAACCATCCTTCAGGCAGTGTAAAACCAAGCCGTGCGGACGAAGAATTGACGGTGAAAATCAGGGAAGCCGCCAGGTTTTTAGATATGACTGTGCTGGATCACATAATTATAACTAGTGAAGGATATTACTCCTTTGCTGACGAAGGGCTGCTGTAAAGCGGCCTTTTTTTATTCATTGCTCTCAGGAAGTTGCTTTTCAATCCTTGTAACAATATCAAAGAGATCGTCGGGAATACCAATATGCACTTTGCCGCATTCTTCACAAGGTTTTTGCAGACTTGCTTTGAAAGTTTCCATTCCATCGAATGCGTGGCTAATCTTGGAATTAAACTGATAGGATATAAGGTTTCGCAAAAACACTTTATCGGTTAATTCAATTGTTGCACTATCTGTCTGTTTTAATAGACTGTCCATAGCGAGCAAAATACTTTTGACTTCTCCAAGTTTATGATTCAATTTGTACAGATCAAGATGCTGGTTGGTTTTGTATTGCTTCATACCTACAATAACTTGCCTGAATGCATCTCGTCCTGTTCTTGTTAAATAACTTACTGAATTTTTTTCTTCATCTGTTGAATCACTTTTAAATGTTATATAACTGAAATCATTTATGTCTTCCCGTAGCATCTTAAATTGATCAAGAAGGTTTTGAAGCTGTTTCTTTTGGCTTTCTTCATCCTTCTGGACCTTCATCTGCTCTTGGATAATTTGGTTGGCCTCGATTTGAGCTTCCAAAGCAAAGAACACAAGAATGGAGCCTACCAGGCTGGCTATCGGCGCTGTTATCCCACCAATAGTATCGCCGATTTGTCCGGTGTTTGAAAAATCGATGATACCGAGCGCTCTTGTCAATATGAGAGGTGCCAGTAGTATTAAGATAACTCCAACTATCAGAAGGATTCGGGCTCTTTTCATAATCTTGGTATTCATGATTCTAAACGCTAGATCAAATTTCGGATTTTCTTATATCGATTTCAACTTATCATAAAAATCTGAAAGCCCTGCTTTTCTAAGAATTTCTTCGTGAATGCTCTTGAAATCATTAACTGATCCTTCAGGTAGAGCCGACAGGAAATCGTCATCAAACGAAGCTTTTACATCCAGCAAAGTAGCTTCAATTAGTCGGCTTAATAACAATGCATTTTGTCTTGTCATCTTCAAACTGATCTTGCAGTTTTCTGCCATTCCAGGACTACATAAGATCATTTCAAAGAATTTTGCTTTTTCTTTTTTTGAAACAGGTCCCACAGTACTCATACATCTCATTTTTGATTATTAAATTATTCCTGGGTCAAAACTATTCCATTTTCAAAAGCACTACATCATCAGAATTTGATCAGGTGATTATTATCGGGATCGGTCAGTTTAACTTTACAAGGTCAAAGGTTGCTGTGTCTGCAACCGGCAAGATGTTCAATTGTTGCACAATTGCATCTTGGTCCCTGAGCCTCCGGAGTCGGCGGGACTATGGCAAAAGACTGTTGAAAGGGTAAAGCGGCAAAAAACAGTGCTTGTCTTTTGCCGGAGATAATGTGAAAATGAATCGTGATGAGTGAGCATAAAATTCCTTCCTGGATCTCCTTTCGGGTCAAGCCCGTAGAGTACGAGAAAATACATGGATTATTTTCCAAATCCACGCACAGAAAACTAAGCGAGTATGCCAGAAACGTGCTGCTGCAAAAGCCTGTAACCATTAAAATTAGGAATGAATCCGCCGACCAGTTTCTAAATGAAATGATCGGGCTGAAAAAAGAACTGAATGCCATCGGCAATAACTACAACCAGGTGGTTAAAAAACTCCACACATTAAATCAGTTCAGTGAGGTAAAATGCTGGCTGAATTCACATGAACCGCTTCACCAAAACTTCCTGCAGTTGACGGAAATAATATTTCAGAAACTTAATGAAATCCACCAGCAATGGTCGTCCGAATAACCAGCCCGCATAGTTTGCAAAGGGCACTCAATTATAATGAGCAAAAATGTAAGAAGAGCCAGGCCGTCTGCATCCATGCGGAGAATTATCTACTCCCAGCTTCAAAAATGAATTTCCACCAGAAAATGGAGCGGATGCAGGACCTGATTGCTAGAAATGAACGGGCAAAAAAGTCCAATACTCTCCATATCTCCTTAAACTTCGATCCTTCCGAGAAATTTACAGAGGGTAAACTCACCCAGATTGCAATGGCTTATATTGAAAAAATCGGCTTCGGTTCTCAACCCTACCTGGTCTATCAGCACCATGATGCCGGCCATCCCCATATCCATATCCTGACCACCAGTATCCAGCCTGATGGCAAGCGTATTGACACTTATAATATCGGCCGCAACCAATCCGAGAATGCAAGAAAAGAATTGGAGAAGAGTTTTGGTTTGATCCCGGCGCAGGGCAAACAGGCCGCACTGGTTGCAGGCATCCGGCCCGTTGATGTTCAGAAAGTGTATTACGGCAAATCCGAAACCCCCCGCTCGATCACCAATGTCCTGGATGCGGTGATCAATCATTTTAAATACACTTCGCTGGCAGAACTAAACGCCATTCTCCGTCAGTATAACGTGGAGGCCGACCGGGGCCTGGAGACGGGAATCGTATACAAGTCCGGGGGCCTTTTCTACCGGTTGCTGGACGGGCAGGGTAATAAGGT